>WNGC01001214.1_pt1 | contig 16222 bp, 23 predicted proteins | sample 5400051 | NCBI WGS metagenome assembly WNGC01 (sample SAMN13153368, study PRJNA577476) | soil metagenome | isolation source: 20 cm soil or saprolite under grassland replicate 2 | place: USA:California | collected 2016-06-15
TGTAGCATGGGTGGCGTATGGGTGGAAAGGTCACGACCATGTAGACCTTCTTGGCGCCTGCGTCGCGCAATGCCCGTACGATGTTCTTGCTGCTGGTCCCCCGTACTATGCTGTCGTCGACCACGATGACGTTCTTCCCATCGACTACGGGTCTGATGGTTATGATCTCCCTGACGATCTCTTCCCGACTCTCGTCTGTGGGCTCGATGAAGCTCCTGAGGCTTCCCTTCCTTCGATACCGATCTTTCATCAAGCCCTCTTCCATAGGTATCCCACTCTCTTCCGAATATCCAAGGGCGGCTGGTCGAGCGGAGTCGGGGACTGGTATCACAACGTCTGCCTTGAACGGATACTTCCGAGCAAGGACCCGACCCAATTGCCGTCGGGCTTCGTAGACATAATGGTCCTCGATCTTGCTACTTGGATGCGCGAAGTACGTGTATTCAAACGCACAGTGATGGTGAGGAGATTCTGCAAACTTCGTGACTGTCAAACCGTCCTGGTTGAAGCGGACAAGTTCTCCCGGCTGAACGTCCCGGACAAGCTCGGCGTGCAGAGTCGTCAGGGCGCAGCTCTCTGAGGCCACAATGTTCGTCCTAGTTTCTTCGTCCCAACCCAAGCACAGTGGTCGAAAGCCTGACTCGTCCCTGGCGGCGAGCACCTCGCCCTCGTGTGTGACAATGACGAAGCTGTAGGACCCGCTGATCTCTTTGGCGAGCCGGGTAAAGGCTCGTGTCCAGTCATGTTCTCGACGATAGTGCTGGAGTAACCTGTATCCCGCCAGCTTGGTATCCGAGTTTGAGTCTACGATCGGAAACTCGCCCTTGACGAGGGGCTCCATATCCTCCGTGTTGGCGATGGTCCCGTTCTGGGCAATGGCAAACTCTCCATGAATATCCAACGGGTGAGCATTCTCGAGGTTCGTTCGTCCCCGAGTGGAATAGCGAATGTGTCCGATGCCTCGGTTACTGTCCAAACGCAGGATTTTCCGGGCATTGGCTGCGGCTCCTACACCGATCAGTCCGAGGCCTTTGATGATGGGCTCGTTAGGCGTGGCCAGCCCCCAGGATTCCTGGCCTCTGTGCTGAAGAGCCGCTAGTCCTTTGACGATTCGCTCGGCGACGGGTTCATTCTTTAACGAATAGATTCCGATGACTCCGCAATGTTCCCTTACTGAGCGGCTTCCATCTTCGACGTCGATTTGTGGAGTCTGGATTCGCTCCGGGCGAGCGAGGACACGATCCTTCGCCCTGACAATGGGATCGGTATCGAAGCCCCTCAGGTTCAATTACAATCCTGTATCAATTTCAGGCCTCGTATAGGTCTTTCTTGACACGATCATCTAAATGGGGGTTCAGCCGCCCGTCTTTCGGAAAATCTCGGCAACTCGTTCTATTTCTAAAGGTCTTCTGATTTTGGCTCTCCTTTCTTTCGATTTGGTCGGTTTTCAATATTCACGTGGCAGAGTCCATTGTCTTGGATAGAGTCTTGGACCAGGCTTCGGCCGCGACTGACAATGGGATTGTAATGAAAGGGTCTTCGTGGGACTCGAGTTCGATTTTGCTGCCTTGAACTCTACCTATCTTGGCGGCCTTAATCCTCGCGGCCCTCAGTCTGCGCACTATGCGGGGAGTGTTTCTCGGCCGTGACTCCAAGATGAATCTAGGCTTCGATTCTGAAAACAATAACTGAGCAATATTTGTCGTCTTGGTTGGGACCTTGTCCAGATTTACCGTGAATCCTTTCTGGCCTTGAATGGCCATTTCTGCCAGACTTACGGCCAGTCCCCCTTTGGATATGTCGTGAGCGGCTTCGACCACTCCGCTTTCAATCACCTTCGTGACGGTTCGGAGAAGCTGTCTCTCTATTTTCAGATTGACCTTCGGGACCCGTCCACCTACTAGTCGCTGAACGCTCTCATAGTACTCGCTTCCGCCAAGTTCTGGGAAGGTTGTTCCTACGATCAGTAAGTCATCTCCCTCCTTGGCAAGAGCCGACTCAATCTTAGGGGCTCTGGCATTCCGGAGTCCTAACGCCGCAATTACGGGCGAAGGTTTGATGGCAGTTCTTGTCTGAGTGTCTTCGTTGTAGAAACTGACCTTTCCTCCAACACACGGGACCCGTGTAGCCTTGAGATAGTCTCGGATAGCCCGTATTGCTTCTTTGAAGGTCCAGAAGACTTCTGGGTTGCTAGGGTCGCCGTATTGAAGGTGGTCGACAACGGCGATTGGCTCGGCCCCTGTAGCGACGAGGTTGGAGAAAGCCTCGCTGAGAATTCCGACCGTTCCCCAATATGGGTCCAGGTAGACTTGTTTGCTGTTGCCATCGGTCGTAATTGCCAGTGTTCGGCTGTTGGGAAGTCTTAGGATGGCGCTGTCTGCTTGTCCGGGTTTGATGATTGTTCGTAGTCCTACTTCGAAATCGTACTGGCGGTAGATCCATGCTCGACTGCAAATGTTCGGGCTGCCAAGGAGCGCTAACAGGGTAGCGTTGAGGTCCTCGGGAATCGTAGGCTCAGGAGCGTCGGCTAAATCGTCAATGTAGGAGGGCTTTCTGCTGGACCGTGGAGACAAAGGTGCTTCTGCGACAAACTTGGCGGGGGCCTCCGCAACCACGTGGTTTTGATGCCTGATGTGGAGTATTCCGTCCTTCGTGAGATGGCCGATGGGTGAGTAGCTGAGTTCCCATTTGTCCAGGATCCGAGCGAGCTTCTCTTCATTCTTCGGCTTAACAATAACTATCATGCGTTCCTGGGACTCACTGATCATTATCTCAGCCGGGCGCATGCCGGGCTCGCGGGTCCGAACATTGTCGAGGTTGATCTCCACGCCCATCCCGGCCTTCGATGCCATCTCCGAGAGTCCACAAGCAAGGCCTCCACCTCCGAGGTCTTTCATTCCTTGAACAGTGCCTTCATCCACCGCTTCTAGTAGCGCTTCGATGGTCAGTTTCTTGGTGAACGGGTCGGGGACTTGGACAGCAGATCTTTCGCTGTCCGATGTTTCTGTTAGAGTTCTGCTGGCGAAACTTGCGCCTTGAATCCCATCACGTCCGGTGCTTCCTCCTACGACATACACTAGGTCTCCCGGACGGATGCGTCCTCCGAGAACGATCTTGTCCCTTCGGCCGAGGCCGAGACATACAACGTCCACGAGACAGTTTCTCTCGAAGGATGTGTCAAACTCTACTTCGCCTCCGACCGTCGGTACTCCGATGCAGTTTCCGTACGAGCCTATTCCGCGGACTACGTTGTCGAAGAGCCAGCGACTGTGGCTGGTTTCTAGGTTGCCAAATCGAAGGGGATCGAGTAGCGCGATGGGACGTGTCCCTAGTGAGAGGATGTCCCGGACGACACCTCCGACGCCGGTGGCCGCACCGCCGTAAGGGTCGATGGCGCTCGGATGATTGTGAGACTCTATGTGAAGAGTAACCACCCAACCATTTCCGACATCGATGACTCCGGCATCAGACCCGGGTCCAAGGATTACTCGGGGTCCTTTGCTGGGCAGGAGCCTCAGAAGTGGTTTGCTGGACTTGTAGCTACAATGCTCGCTCCACTGCGCCTCAAGCATCGCCCATTCGACTTCGTTAGGCTCGCGACCAAGCTTCTTGACCGCGTAGCGAATCTCTTCATCAGTCAGGTTCGGTTTCTGAACTTGGACCGTTGTCATTCGTCCTGTTCTCTTGCCCTGTTCATCAGGAGAACAGTTCGTGAGCCCACTATTGCTCCGGCGATGAACCCGATTATCAGCCCCAAGACGCTGTTTATGACATAGTAGCTGACGAGTCCCGCGGCAATTCCTGCAATCAGACCAGCCAGGACCGCGCGCGGAACCGGACTCGGCCTCCGACCCTCACCTGTCGAGCCACTCATAAGGTAACCGCCTCCTTCTTTGCTATCAGAGCTACACCGAGTGCTATCATAACTGCGCCATATGCTCCCCCGAAGATTCCTAGGCCAAAGTAGTAGCTGGTGCTTGACAACCCAACCAACGATACACATCCCATTATTATTGCGAAGATCCCCAGCGCGATTCTACGCCAAGAGCGGGCCTGCTCGTTCATCTTGCTGCTCGGCTCTTTTGAGATGTGTAAAAGTAGAGACCTGCCGTTATCAACGCTCCTCCCGCGAAACCTAGGAAGAAACCCTGCATGGTGAAATTTGGGCCCGACAGCAACCCAACAACAAGTCCAGCTAGTAGTCCGACGACGATAATCCCAAACACGGACGGCGGAGGAACACCGGTATATGATCCAGTTGATGAATCTCTATTTTCTTCGGACGAAGCGTTGAACCTTGAACTGAGAAAGCTCATTTCAAGCTCCAGTCCCACGGAGCGCTCTAATCATAGAGTCGAAGATGACTCGACCGTCTGCTTGGTTATCTGCCGACAGCACTTCTAATGAAGCCCTTTCGGGATGCGGCATTAGACCCATCACATTACCAGTCTGGTTGCAGATGCCTGCGATATTATCGATAGACCCATTGGGATTGGCATCGTCCGTGGGTTCTCTCTCCTCATTCACATACCTGAAGACGATCTGCTGGTTTCTCTCCAGATTAGGAATTTGGTCTTTGTCGAGATAATAGCGTCCCTCATTGTGCGCTATTGGAATTTCCAATAACTGTCCTCTCTCGACTCTATTGGTGAACGGCGTACGCGTGGTTTCGACTCTCAATCTAGTCCATGTGCAGACGAAGCGAAGCGTGCTATTGCGCAACACTGCTCCTGGCAGAAGTCCAGCCTCTACCAATATTTGGAATCCATTGCATATTCCTAGGACCGGCTTGCCACCCTCAGCCGCCTCCTTGACGACTCTGAGGCTGGGACTGGTAGCTGCAATCGCGCCTGCTCGGAGATGGTCGCCATAGCTGAATCCGCCGGGAAGGACGTACGCTTCATAATTGTCATGTGCCAGATCCTTGTGCCAGACAAGATCTGTCCTTGCCTTGACAACGTCCCGGAGAATTTCTAGGGTGTCTAGGTCGCAGTTGCTTCCCGGGTATTGGATTACTGCGACCTCTCCCATTACTGGGTTATCCTACTACTCTGACTTGGATTGTGTGGGCTGCTGGGTTGTAGATTCGAAGGTCATCGGAAAGTTTGCGGACTATCGCGCGTGCGTCTTCCGGACTGTTGGCTTCCACGTTCATCCGTAAGAGTTTGCCTGCGCGAACACTGGTTACCTGGTTGTAGCCGCCTTTCAGAATGAGATTCTGGTGTATCGTTTCGCCTTCAGGGTCTCGGGCTAGGGGTTTATTCTCGACGATGACTTCAACCACATAGCTGCCGGGAGTCATTACAAGTTTGTATTAATTTCCGCGGCTATTTACCCCTTCTTTGGCATGTTCATGCTAGGGTCGGTCGTTGGCTTATCCTTCTTTCCTGAAGATTAAGCAGTATTGGTGATGCCTATTCCCTACCCAGGCGTTGAAAACTCCCAGCGGGAGGAGCGTCTTGTCATCCTGACACCACACCTTCTCATCCTTCGGAGTCCAAGCAAAGGGTTCCTGAGAGAGCGTTGAGACTGTATCAAATGCTAGCGGGTACATTCTTCCATCACTGAAGACATTGTTCGTGATGATCGTCAGGTAGCCCTTCGGTTTCATTACCCTGTGGATCTCGTCGAAGGCACGTTTCAGAGCATGCAGGAAATCATGATAATCTTCTATGTTACCGATCTCGTCAGGATTATCACTATAAGCCGTGTCTAGTCCTTTCTCCGCGCGAGCCTTTTGCCGCATATGGCTCTTTCTCAGCTGGTTCCAGTAGGGCGGCGAGGTGATGCAATAATCGGCCAGAGGGAACCCGTTCTCTCTCCAAATCTTCGACAGTCTTGCTGAGTCAGCCGTAATGATTTTGGCCCAGGACGATTTGCTCTTTGTCGCATCCTCAGACGCCCCTCTCCGAGCTCGCGCATCCTCGACTCGCTCCTTCGATATGTCGGCATACTTCTTGACAATCTCAAATCCTATTCCTGAGCGGCCCGTTTCCAGTGCTGCCACCAAGGTGCTTCCTGTTCCGGCAAAGGGATCGACTACTATCTCGCCCTTCTTGGTGAAGAAAGAAACAAATTCCTTGACTAGGGATTCTGGAAAGGAAGCAGGATGTCGAATCTTCCGGTCTCCCCTAGGCTCAGGCCGATGGACGAACCATGACTTTGTGAACTTGATCCACTCCCTTCCAGAAAGCTCGTTCAGCTTGTTCCTGCGAGTCACCTGCGCTAATGCTTGGCGATGAACAGTCTCAGTCTCCATCACAGTCACCCTTGCAGAGAATAGGTCAGTGTACAGAAGAACCGTACTTATGAAATCACGCCAAACAGACATCTGGCGGGAAGAATTGATCCGTGTTGGTCCCTAAGCTACGAAAGTTTACCCATGAGGGTCGGTTGAGGATCGCACACCAAATTTCAGACCGTATTGTCGAGAAATATGGGAGCGATATTCTGGCTGCTTTTGTCTGCGGCTCAACATCAAAGAAACTTGACCGTCCCTTTTCTGACTTAGAGCTGATCGTTATAGTTCGTGATCAAGTCGAGATTCCGATGAAATACTACCTTCATCGAGGACTCATCATACAGATTGAATATCTCAAATCTTCGAACACGCTAGATGCCGCAGAGCAGCTTACTGACAACTGGCCCTGGGAAGCCGACCAGTACAGAAACAGAATTGCGCTTTATGAGCGAGATAGATGGTTCAGAAAGCTCGATGAAGCGGTCGAGAGGAATGACAAGGCGGATTCTGTTGAAGCGATTCGAAAGTCGTTTATGATGATGACTGAGTCTGTGGCCGTTATGAAGAACGTGATGCTGACAAACGACACGGTCGGAATATTGTCGAGAGGGCGCGTGCTCGCGGAAGATGCTGCAAGAATAGTCCTTCTCTTGAATCGAACATACGTAACCACGACCAGCTGGCTCTGGAGGACTGTCTTCGACTTGCGAACTAAACCCAAGGGTTTCAAGGAGCTTGTCGAGAAGATGTCAGGATTCGTCCCGACTACCCGCGAAGAAGTCGTTGCTTCCTCTGAGAAACTTTACAGAGAGGTGAGTAAGCTTGTCACTCATGCTGGTGTCAAAATCCAACGCGATGATTTGTGGGTCTGAGCGGAAGCCACTACTCGTAGCGGATCGCAACAGAGTCTAGACACCAAGCCACTCAGGTTCTATTGATTCCCATGCTTTGTTGAGATGGGTTACATCACTCCATTATCCGGCCGAGATTCCATGCGACAAGAGATTCCAGCGTTGGCTACTAGGAGACGCTCTCATCCAGCTAGAACGGTCCATTCTATGGTGGATGATGAGTTACGAGTCTCCACCCACAAGAGCATCATCAAGACCCTGGGACGCCAGTACACCGACGCAACGCAATTCTTCGTAGAGCTCGTGGTCAATTCCTGGATGTGGGGCGAAGCGAGCAAGGTCGAAATCAGGATTCCCGAGAGTGGGTCCACCATCGAGTATGAGGAATGGGGGAATGGCATGGACCTCACTGGGTTGCGAGAATTCCTCACTAAGGGGAAGTTGACCGACGAGGGTTTCTCGCCCAAGTACAAGCGTCCCATACGAGAATCGTACGGTATGGGCAGTCTCGCTTGGCTGACCGTCGGTAAGGATTTGGAGCTTCAAGTCCACAGGGGCCGGTTCGATCGCACGATTACTCTTACGGAGAACCTCATCGATAAACACTGGGACGCTACAGACCAATCAACGTGGAGACCACTCCGACTCATTCAAGCCCCGCTAGATCATGATGGTTTGAGAATTCGGATACGCTCACTCACCAAGAGACCGGATCCCGTAGATGTCAGGAGAGCTCTACTAGCCCGGGCCAATGTTCTCGCTCTCCGTGGCTACGGACCATTCGAAGTCTCGGTCAACGGAGAACAGGTGAAACCTGAGGAATTGAGAGGCTCGACACTACTCCCGGTCAGCATCGCAACGGAATACGGAAAAATAACAGGGGAGATCATGATAATGCCGATATCGAAGGTCAGAGCTGGAATATCCGAGGCAGGACTAAGCGTCCAGCAGAAACACATTACTTGTCTCCAGCACCAGTTCTTCGGTTTAGACCAGTACCGGACTCACGGCTTGTCGCGCATCCAGGGATGGGTCAACGCTGACTTCCTTCGACGCCTGCCAGGTGGGAACGACTTTGAGCATGACAGCAGCCAGTGGCGCGTTTTCGAGAAAGCAATGCGAGGCTTCGTGAAAAACAGGGTCTACAAGTTTCTGAAACAGACAGCCAGCAGAAGGGAGCTAAGAAGCATCCAGTATCTAAATCGAGAGATTGCCGAGCGGCTTCGTCGAAGTCTTCGAAGAAACGTTCAGATCCTCTCCAAGGCAATGCTGAATCCAAGAATAGCTCCAAAGATCAACATGGTGCCCGGCAAGACTAGGAAGGAGATCGTTCTCGGAGAAAGGAAGCACAGGAAGGGAAAGAAGCGTAATCGGGAAGCTACTCGGAGTGTTATTCATCTCAAGGATCAGATTCTCGCATTCGACGTTGCGCATGGTGGAGACCGCGGCCAGGCATATGTTGAGACTGACAAAAGCGGTGTACGGACTGTCTTTGTGAACATGGATCATCCCATGTGGTACGTTGAAGCAGGCATGACTCCTACGAAACTCCGCTATTGCATCAGACAGATACTTGAGAGATCTATTGCGGAGGAAATTCTCCCTGTGAGCCCTTCTACTCCTGAGGAGACGTTCTCCACGCTGGACGCGTTATACAATGATGCCCTAGCATAGAACGAAGACCAATCAACGTAGCCAGGTTCGAGGGTAGTCAATATATCCAAAGACTCGAAGACTGAGAGAATGAAGGACGGAACATGTTCTCTGACGGCCGGACCAGGAACCGAACCCGGTTCACGCATCATGACACCTTTGATTCCGAGGTTTCCAAAAAAAGGGGGTTTGGATTGAGGTAGAGCCAAAAATCTCCTAGGCTCCTGTGAAGGGAACCACCAACACTCGGAGACAGGTTGTTGTTGACGAGAGGCTGCCTGAGCCTATCACATGGACGCTGACGGTTGTTGGGCTGCTCCATCCTGCTGAGATCGTGTTGCTGCCGCTGAGCCCTGGAGCCGCGACGACTATTGTTGCTGCCGGAGTAATTCCCGTTCCCTGGTAGGATAGGGTCAATGTGATGTGGGTGCTGTCAACGATGTTGAAGGCTGTGACTGTTACATTGGTGATGGTGCTTGCAGCTCTGAATGAAGTGAACGTCCCGTTACTGCGTGCCTCCCAACCGAGTGGCCCGGCCCCCCTCAAGCCGAGCCACTGCCCATTGTAAGTTGTGAGACCGTTCTGGTTCGATGAAGTGCTAGGAGCGGCCGAGGCGCCGGCTAGAACGTATGCGGCCGTGCCGGCACCGAGCCCGATGAGTAGTATGACCAGTACTAGGGAGCGTGTGGAGAAGCTCTTTTTTGTTGGTAGTTGCGTTGTTGCTTGTGACATTTTCCTCGACGTACGGCCGTAATGGGATGAAGATGGTGATTCTCCTAGGAATCTGCTTAAATTCTCACGATGTGTTGTCGACTAATTCGATTCTAAGCGAAGCAGAGGATGAGACTATTCTGATCAGGTCTTGTCTGGCTGTGTACTAGCGGCTGGCTGTGTGCTGGGGGCTGGTTGCGTGCTGCCCGCTGGTTGGGTACTAGCCGCTGGTTGCGCAGTGGCCGGTTGCGTGTTAGTAGTTGGTTGTGGAGCAGGGCCTGATTGTGCACTGGCGGATGGTTGCGGACTAGTGGTTGGCTGTGGACTTGTGAATGGCTGTGTGCCGGTCAGTCCCGGGCTACTCGAGGTTGTATGACTGCTGGAGGGCTGGAAACTTTGCTGATTTCTCTTTTTCTTTGTCATCACGAAATATCCGATGAAGGCTCCGACGCCGGCCAGAGCTAGCGCTAGGATGATCCAGTAATCAGTCTGCAGGCCTAGGAACGGTGTGCTTGTTGCACCAGGGGGCGGAGGCGACGGGGGATTTGCTACTAGTAGGAAATTGCCGCTATTGGTAGTGTGGTTGGTGTCGCCTGGATAGCTATAGCTAATCAGATCATTAGTTGCGGCGGTTCCACCTGGAGTGTATGTCACTGAACACGAGGCGGATGCGGTTGTTCCGCTCAACGTGCATGTTCCTGTGAACGTTCCACTACCGCTTGTTACGAGCACCACTACGCCTGTTGGAGTGATGAATGTGCCAGGCGAGTGGTCCGTTACGGTGACTGTGCAGCTGGTCGCGACTCCGATAGTTGCGGGCGAATCGCATGTCAACGCGGATGTCAGTGTTCTTACAGTCACGGTCAAAGTGGCTGTTGCGTTTAGACTCGCGGGATAATGAGCGGGGTCTCCGCCGTAGTGGGCAGTCAACATGTGTGAGCCTGTTCCGATCAATGTAGGCGTGTAACTTGTGGAGCAGGTTGCAGAGGCGCCAACGCCTGAGAGTGTGCAGGTGGTAAAGGCGCCCATGCTATTTGTTGTAAGCGTGATCGTTCCAGTAGGCGTGAGGGTGGGAGCCGGAGAGCTGTCCGTGACGGTTACTGTGCAGGCTACTTTGCTGTTTATCGGTGTAGTGGTTGGGCAGCTAATTCCTATTGCGCTTGTCCTTAGGGTCGAGGTTATTGTTCCACTTGTTCCGCTGCTAGTGGAGTGTACATTGTCGCCCTGATAGTTGCCTGTGACTGTGTCTGTGCCTGCACCGGTCGGTGTGAAGGTGACTGAGCAACTTCCCACGTTCAGGTTGCAGCTGGCTGTGGGACTGAACGAGCCGCTCGCAGTTCCAGCTGAAGCAAACCTAACGGTCCCGGTTGGTGTGCTAGCTGTGCCTGTCGCGGTGTCAGTTACAGTTGAGGTGCAGGTTGAACCGTTATTGGTTAGCACAGATGAGGGTGTGCAGCTTACTGTCGTTGAGGTTGAACGACCTATAACTGTTAGTGTGAATGACTGGCTTCCGGTACTCATGCTATAGCTGTGTTTTGTGTCACCGCTGTAGGTTCCACGAATAATGTGGGTGCCAGGTGTAACTACTGTTGGGGTGTAAGTTATGTTTGTCATGCAGCTAGCGCTCGCTCCGGTCCCAGTGAGCGCACACGTCCCGCCGAAGGTGCCTGTACTACTGCTTGAGAATGTGACTGTTCCAGTTGGTGTGACTGGCGTACTGTTTGTGTCCGTGACGGTCGCCATGCAGCTGGTCGAGTTGTTGACAAGAACGCTTGCTGGGTTGCATGTTACTGTCGTTGTGGTTGGGTCTCCTATCTGCACTGTAGCTTCCTCGTTGGTCGTCAGATATGTACCGTTAGCCCCGCCCAGAACATACATTCGATGGTTGTAGCTAGATGTTGCGGCGGAAAGTTCTCTGCGGGCGGTCGGTAATGTTTGAGTGTTTGTGTACCATGTGTTAGTGTTCGAATCGTACGAGTAGACGGTGTTGAAGTATGGGCTGCTGTTGTTGGTGTACGTTGTCGAACCGCCGAAGACATAGATCAGTCCATCAGGCCCTAGCGTTGCTCCAAACACCATGACGGCGCTTGGCAAGGAGGCTTTTGCCGTCCATGTGTTCCCGGTTATGTTGTATGCTTCGACAGTTGCGGTCGCAAGGCTTCCGCTCATTCCACCGATTGCATAGATCAGCCCATTAGGAGCAGCGACAATCTGAAACTGCTTGCGGGCAGTGGTCATGGCCCCGCCTGAAGACCATAGTTTGGTCTGAGGATTGTAAATTTGCAAAATGGTCGACGCGCTTGCACCGACTTCGCCCCCGGCCACGTAGATTCTGCCGTCGATACCAGTTGCGGCTCCAGGCATCCAGACTGCGGTCGGTATGGGGGTTCCCGTGATCCAGGCATTGCTGGTCACATTGTAGATTTGGTTGTTCGAAATATCCGCTGAGCCTGAGAAGCCGCTTACTACGTAAATTAATCCCGTGTTGTCTATTGCGATTCCCGGCCCTCTGGTCGGAGTCGGGAGATTCGCAAGCGATGACCAGCTATTTGTCCTAGGATCGTAGGCGCGAGCCGTCGAATTCGGTGTCGCGGGAGACACGCGAGAATAGCCACCCATAACATAGATTCTTCCATCCAATCCAGCAATCACACCCTCCTGGGCGGTTGGATAGGGAATCGGAGTGTTTTCCGCCCATAAGATCGGATTTGGAGGCACGGCGTGAACGGATGGTAATGACGATATTGTCGCAGGTATAGCAACCATTGCTGTAATTATTGCTACTAGACCTATCGAGAGCCTTCGTCGATTGAGCATAAGCGTCTAGCTGGGCAAGCAATATCGATTACTAAGCCGTCTGAAACTAGTACTATCCCTTCAAGGTGACGTCGCGGGGGCGAAATTCTCGAACGGGATCTAGTAAATCGTTTAAATCTTCAAAAACTCGCATTTCACTACGGGTATTATTCTCAAGGAGACCGAGTTTAGAACCATGTCTTCTATCGACGATCCCATCCTAAAGGAACTACTCGACGCGTTGAAGCAGGACACTCAACTTATGGCCTCAGATCTTCTGAGCGTCATAACTACACAAGCCCTCATCGCAGTCTTCGCCCTCTTCCTCGCGATAGCGTCTCTCGCCAGGATAATTCTCTACGAGCAGACCCCCTTAAGAATGGGAGGACCTGGGCCTGTCCCTGGACTGTTCGAGACAGCTCTGACCTTCGTTCTCTTTGCTCTATCCGTTGTCTCTATCTACAACCTGCTGCGACTACGCGAAAGATACGCCCGACTTCAAGCTCTGGCTGAAAAGCTCGGCCGATAGCCGCTGCCGCTGTCTCCCGACACCAAGAAAGAAGCGGAGAAGAGACTTACCGTACTGAAGATGATAGAGATCTTCGCCGACAAGTGTGCAAGAAAGCACCCTGTTGAATGGACCCTTCGGAGGAGACGATAGAGCCTTCGATCGCCTTCTCGGACCTGCAGGCATTTTGACGCGAACATCTCTGGTCATGGCAACGGGTGATGGCAGAGTAACGTATTACGGTCGTACCGAGGCGGGAAAAATCTACCAACAGGTCTTGGATACCGAACTGAACTTTCTAGATCCCTACACGGGAGGAGAGGTCTGGAAGAAATAATGAAAGGATCGTTGGGTCGACGAGGCTTAGAGCCTACGCCGTTTATCGTACGGTAAAAAAAAAGGTGTTGGAAGTTTGACTTTTCGACGTATTACTTTTTGGCGTAGATCTTGCCGCTGCTTTCGCCGGTAGACATGTTGCCCTGGCCTTCGACCCAGCCGGTCGAGTTGTTGAGCCAGGCCAGTTTGGGTGCCTGTGTCATGAAGTGTAGTTCTCCTTCCCAAGTGCCGGTCTGTGGACTGCTCATGCGGCCGTTGCCGCCTCCCCAGACTACAACCATGTCTCCTTCCTTGGTGCTGTGGATGGATTTGAGCTGCCACTCATTGGTTCCGTCTGTCTTCAGGCTGACGTTGACCGTGTCTATGTGTCCAGCGTGGTATTTGCCGCTGACTTCTCCATGGTCATTCATCTCTAACTGTACCCCATTGGGGCCGATGTCCTTGATGGTGGTGCTGTTGTTCTTGGCTTTGAATTCGAATAGAAGTTCGCCTTTCATTTTTTGTGTTTGTGCTTGCATTTTTGTTCTTCTAAACCTGCGACCCCAGTCGAGGCTATATGAACGTTCTCGACAGATCACTTTCGCTCGCCTTGCAGGTATCTCTGGCTACCTGCATGCCATCACCGTACACGGAAGCTTCTGCAGCTCTATGCCCCATTTACGAGTTGTATTTGCAGCACCCTTACGAAACAAGCTTGAATCACGAATCCAAACCTGCGATCTTAGAACGCACTTTTCGCATGCTTGGAGCCGTCCAAAATCACGGTTTGAAAAGGTCGGATCAATCGGATTATGCACCCTGAATCAGGATCCACACCGGAACCATTGCATCCAACGGTGACCCTTTAGAAAAAGGGGGGAGGTCACAAAGTTCCGCGACGCGCGAGCGAGAAAACCAGAAAACTGAGAAAAAACGCCCATTAGTTTCGCTCTGACCAAGCGGCAAGGGAAACCAGAGTCATTATTGAAACCGTTCAAGCAGAAAGGCACAGATCTAGTGACACTATCCGTTCCAGCCGTGGAAATAGGAGCGATGAAGCTCTACGGAAAAATGGGATTTAAGCCTAGGGCCCAGTTTCTTTGGAAGAGACTCGATTCATAGCTATTGAGCCGGTGTAGTCTGCATTGAGGCTTCAGGATGCTGTCCCTGCGAGAACATCGACATAGCCTGCTTCTGCTTCTCATCTCTCTCTGCCTTGCTCATTTTGATCTGCTCTGACAGTGACCAGTGGTGACCAAACGGGTCAGTAAGTTGACCGTAGCGTTCGCCCCAGAACATGTTGTCTAACGGCATAGTTATCTTGGCGCCGGCGTCGACGGCTTGTTGCCACAACTTGTCAACATTTTTCACATAGACCTGCAGAGTTACTGAACTGTTGCCCAGAACATCCGGCGATTGTGAGCTAGCACCTGGAAACACGTCGGACATCATCAGGATCGAATCTCCGATCCGAATCTGAGCATGCATGAGCTTCCCGTCCGGGGTAGGTTCGCGCACGATCTCCCTCGCTCCAAAGGCTTTCTTGTACCAGTCGATAGCCGCAGCGGCTCCATTAATCGATAGGTAAGGAGTTACCGTTCGGAAGCCTTTCGGAACCGGATCAATCTTAGCTTTCTTCGGTTTAGACTTCTTGGCTTGTTTGGATTTCTTGGCCATATGATAATCCTCGATACGAGTCGCCCAGATGCCACCCATAAAAGAAGTTCGGTTGATTGAATGGAAATGGGCTCAATTTAGCCCGCTTGGCGTTCGAAAAACCGGTCGGCAAGATGATCGAGGTCGCGGATGCGAACTTTTCCCTTGGGGTGGCTATTCTGTTGTCCGGACGCTCTTCATGATTCACGCTTCTTTAGTGATCGATAACAGGTCTCTTGCGAACTAGCCGGTCACGGTTGCGCTGCCAGGATTAGTGTCCAGTTTATTTCGATAGGCATCTGTGGATATCTCCGGTCGACGAGCTGCTATAGCTGGATTGAGAGATCGGGGCTATGCTTAATGCGAGCGCGGAGGGCTAGCATGCGCGGACGTAACGGATGAGCAAGCCTCTCGACAACCCGCTCTCGGATCAAGGAATGAGCCCATCATCGGATCCGTCGGGAGAGGCAAACGTGATTGAGCAAGGTGTGTTGCCCGAGGTTCTCCGAGGTCGGATGTTCTGCACGGTCCATGGGCGGCAATGCTATCGTAGCACTACCGTCACTGGAGAATCGATCTGGATCTGCCCTGATGAGCGGCACATGATACCTTTGCGAGGATAGAAAACTCCACTGGGAGTTTCGTCCAGCTTTTTACCGGGTTACTGTGAATGAGAATTGGTTGTTTCTGGTAGTCGTCAGGATTACTGTGTATGACTGCCCAATGGTGAATTGGAAGAATAATCCAGGTATTCCGCCATAGACGCAACTAGGGCAATTGGCACCGATTAGAATGATCGCCGTGCCGAAGCCATTTGGAGTCATCACGGGTCCCGCGAAGTTTGAAAGACTCCAATGACTGTGAGGCTAATGACCGTTGAATGGATCCGTGAGCCAGCGGTTCCAGTTACGGTGACATTGTAGGTTCCGAGCGTCGTGCTGAGACTGGTGGTTATGTTCAGAGCGCTAGAGGCTGTCCCACCAGCAGATAATATCAAGGGGTTTTCGCTGCCCATCACGGTGATGTACCCGAAGGGTGCCGTAACTGTGAGACTAACGGTTCCCGTGTAGCCATTCAGGCTTGTAACCGTGATAGTCGTAGTATTGCTCGACCCGAAAGTGTTGACGATGCTCGACGGAGAGGAAGTGATTGTGAAGTCTTGGTTGGAGACCACTTGGACTGATAACTCAGTTGATGCGTAGTTGGTCTTTCCATGACTGCTTGCGATACCAACGATAACCACGTTGAAACTTCCAATGGTATTTGTCGCGGTAACAGTCACTGTGGACTTCGCTGTGCCGTTGACAGGGACGTTCACGCTCCCTGGGCTCAACGATGCGGGAAGATTTGAACCCGTAAAGAACAAGGACAAGGATACAGTTCCGGAGAAACCTCTGACGCTGATGACGTTTACCGTAGACGTAAGAGATGCGTTCTGCTCGAGAGACAACGTTGAAGGATTAACCGTGAGAAGAAACGAAGGGCCCGCTT
>WNGC01001963.1_pt1 | contig 16201 bp, 13 predicted proteins | sample 5400051 | NCBI WGS metagenome assembly WNGC01 (sample SAMN13153368, study PRJNA577476) | soil metagenome | isolation source: 20 cm soil or saprolite under grassland replicate 2 | place: USA:California | collected 2016-06-15
GACGAAGTCGCGGCGCGGACTGAGCAACCGTCCCTGGCAGATATGGTGCGACGGGCCATCGAACTTCTTCAGGTTAACCGTCACGGTTATATTTTGATTGTGGACGCCCATTTGATGGCTTCGGCGGCGTGGCAAAATTCGGGCGAACGGACGCTGCGTGAAACGGCGGAGCTCGATCGCGCTGTCAAGGTTGGACGGCAGTATGCGGGCAGAAATGCCGCAATCATCGTGTGCGGTGATGCGGCAATTGGGGGAATGAGCGTTAACGGGTATCCGTTTCGCTACGACAGCGGCGTCGCCATCCTCGGTCTAAACTCAGCCGGTCAGCCTTGGGTTACGTGGGCAACCGGACCTAATGGTGGGAAGAGCGGCGGAAACGTGGAGTCGCCTGGCACTCGCGATCTTTCCGCGCTTGAACCAGCGGCCGTTCAAGCTCCATCTGCACTCAATTCGGTCGAAGATCCGATTGCCAACTCCACTGGCCTGGGAATGGAAAAACTTCGCGGCACAATTGATAATACGGATGTGTTCGCGACCATTCGCGATGCACTTTAATTAGGTCGCGAGAACCAGGCGCAAGAAATGTCCGTTAGTCCGATGAACGCGGAGCGGCGCGACGCCGCAGCTGGGCTCGCGCAAGAGAGTCCTGGTCCAAAGTCCGTTACGGGCTTGTTGGCACAACTCTTGGGATAAAGACAAATGGTGGAGGTCGAGGCAATTCAAGCGCCGGACCTTGCTCTTCCGCGGGTCCTTCCCCCGGAATCTCCTTGCTGAAATCTTTTGCATCCTTCGAATCGCGGACAGTCTTGCCGTCCGAAGTATCGGAAGGGTTGTTTCCAATAGTATTTGCCGCCAGCAGCCTCGCGTTGCTGGCTGGGCCGAAGACAGCAACTTCAGCGACAGAGAAATTTGGATTCCGCGTGGACGGTGTCCATACCAGCATGACATAGCGACCGGTGGTTTCCTCGAAATCGACCGCGACGCGACCACTTCCATCATCATTGCCGGTGCCGACCGGCCGAAATGCGGCGAGGGTCGGTGGATCGATCCGCAAGCTCGACCCGGGATTTCCGGTGTTATTGCCCGGCAAGGCACCAAGCAGATAAAATGTCACCGTGGCCGAGCTGGGAGTCGAGAAAGTTGAAATACGGTTAACAGACACGGAATGGCCCAGATCAATTATCGCGGCCGGAGCTGCATCGCTGGCGGCAAACCCGTACGCCGTACCAGGCTGACCATCGATCATGTTGTAAGCGAGTTTTAAATCATCGCCTGAACTAACAAAAATTGTGCGCGCTTTTGCGTGCAAATCAGCAAGATTGTAATTAGCCTTCGCCCTGGCGTCAGCGGAACTGGCGGCCGCAATCTTTCGCGCGCGCGGCATAGTGAAATCAGAAACCGGCGCTGCGGAATAAATTCCGAGGCTACCGATGCGGCCGGGGCTGCGTACATTAAAGGTCAGTCGCACATACTTTGCCTCAGCGGGGCCGATCCTGGTGAAGATTAATCCATTGGAAAGTTCCTCTTGTCCGGCGTCGTGCCATTGCGGGCTTTCAGGTGAGAGTTTTGCGCTAGACATGGCGATAGTAACCGTCCCCTTCGCCTCGCTGTTAAGGAATGCAATGCTGTCAATATTCTCGATTTGAGCGAGCGAGATCAGAAGTCTAGTTGTGCCGGTTCTAAGCCCGTAAACCGATGCCGGATCGCCGGAAAGGAATGGAACCGAAGAGGAGGCATCGTCTGGCACGTCGCTCTCGATTTGGGCGCCAAGATCGAACCGGGCCAGATTTTGCGGGTAGTTAGGAGCTTGCGCCACTGTCAGGGGCGGAATTTTTTGCAACACCAGGTCAGCGCCGCTGATTGAGATGGCAATTCCGAAGCCAAGAAAAAAGGTTGAAGCGCGTAAAAAATAGTACCGCTTCGCCGCCATACCCCCCATTCAATAGCACGTTATCCAATCCTCTCCCGATCTGACAAGCGAAAATTGCCGGCCGGTTGATATCTGGCCTTAATAATACCAGACCACTACCGCAATCTGACGGAAGTGGAAACGTTTGAATTACAAACGCGCGTACAATGACGTTGCTGCAGACGCCCGATACTTTCGGCTGCCGGCGTAGGCGTAATAGGGCACGTATGAGTTTTCCGGTATCTCATTCACCGCCTGGGCAACCCAATTGATCGTTGGATCGAGGACAAAGGTCACCGATGCGCTCGTCCATTCAACCCAGGTGTGGGTGCGGCGGCTCAGTGGAATGCGTTTGCCGATTACCAGACGCAGATTACGCGCACCATTTTCTCGCATTCTTTGATAAAGTGCGACTGCTTTTCCCTTGCAATCCGCAGTTGGCGCGTGGGCAATCTCAATCGGCGTCTTCCACTCCATTGAATAGCTGTAGGGAATTGCACGCAGCTCGCCTATCCACTGATTAACAAGGGACAGGGGCGGAACGGAATGATGAAGAGAAGTTGGCGCGTTCAAGACTGGCTGAATTCGCGCCATCTGATGATCGTAAGGGGTCTTTTTGGCGGTGACGAGAAGTGAATCGGCAAAGCAAGTAGCAATGGAAAGCGCGGAAAAGGCGGCAACCAGAAAAAGAATGCGCCTTGGGCGGAACGGAACAATACTTACCAAGACCATGGTACTTATGGTTCATATGAGCACTGTCTATGCCACCGTACTCCCGCACATCTCCGCGTTTTCCCTTTTGGCGCCCTCGCAACGCGTTAATGCTTAACGCTTTCCCGATACGGCTCGCTCGCTTGGTAACCGGCAAGCTCCCGTTGCAATGCGCTCGCAAGCGGGCTTTGCCGGTCGGTGAGGGATAAAGCGAGTTGCCCCACTTCAACCGCCGTGCTGAATTGCCCTACATTCGCATGGGCCGCCGCCAGCGTTCGAAGAATGACCGGGTTGTTGCGGCTCGAAAACTCATTTGCTTCCTGGGCAAGCTCGAGCGCCTTTGTCCCATCTCGAAATGCAGGATCCGAATAGGTTGCTAATATCCAGGCCAAGTTGTTCAGAGCGGGAACAGATCGCGGCGCTATTTCCAGAGCTTTTTTGTACTGCTCAATCGCGCTACCGATTTCACCCTTTCGAAGAAGAGCAGCGGCGAGGGTAGTGTGAGCGTCTGCGTGCTCGGGCTGTATGGATAGAACAGCTTGGCAATGAAGGATTGCTTTGTCGATTTCACCTTTCTTCAGAAAGGCGCTGCTAAGATTATAGTGAGCGGTAACGTAATAAGGCCGTATCGCCAACGCTTTTTGGTAATGAACAATCGATTCGTCGATTAATCCCTTTTGCAAAAGAGCGTTGCCGAGAGCAACCTGGGCCTCTGGGTCGTTAGGTTGAATCGTTACTGCTCTCTGGCAATGGAGGATTGCGGCGTCGATTTCCCCTTTTTGGAGAAGAGCGTTGCCAAGATTATAATCGGCGTCTGCAAAATCGGGGCTCATTTCCAGCGTTTTCCGGTAATGAGCAATCGCTTCGTCAATCTCGCCTTTCTGCGAAAGAACGATGCCCAAATTATTATGAGCCATCCAGCAACCAGGGTTTCTGGCAATCGTGGTCCGCCAGAGCGCTTCAAGAATGACGGCTCTCTTTGAACGAAGCAGCCAGAGTTGTGATACCGGCGGACGCAAGCGCGATTGGACCGATGCTGGCCAGGTATTGGTAATGGTCTGCCACAAAGGTGTAGCGAAAGGTATAAAGCATGATGAAGCCGAGTACCGGGCTGAGTGTCGCTACAAAAAATAACGCTGCGACTTCGAGGCTGCGTCCCACATACCTTCTTGCGAAGCGGCCAACCATGCATACTGCAGGGGATCCGTCGGTGAGACTATCCATCGCGGATAAATGAATGTCAGGTTCGATGGCCAGAATAGTTTGCCGAAGTAAAACCAAACGGCGCGGCTGGCGATGAGGATCCGTTCAATCGAACCGAGTGCAAAGAGCGGACCGTGCGTACCCTGGTGGTACCGCTCCCACCATATCGTCAACAAACCCATGGCAATTCCGAGTACGACGAAAGGAACGACCTGCAGTAACGTTCCCTTCGTTACTGACTTCTTCCGCAACCGCAGAATTAGGAGCAATGCTACTGGTAGCGTGCATGCCGTTGTCTTACTCAACAGCGCCAGCGCATAAAGGACCAAAGCCAACAGGTAAAGACGCCAGCGCCGCCTCGTTTGTTGATCTAGAAACTCGACCCAGGTCAGAAGCGTCAGCAAAAAGAAAAATCCCATCAACACATTCTTGCGTTCGGTAATCCATGCGACGGACTCAACCTGCACCGGGTGCAGGGCAAAAATTGCTCCGGCCAGCCAGGCGCCAGGCACCCTCAAGCGCGCCAGCAACCGCCAAACCAACAGCGCGTTCGCAACATGAAGGAGAACGTTGACTACGTGATAGCCAGCTGGATTAAGACCCCACAACGCCCGTTCAATCCGGAACGTCGTATAAACCAGTGGAAAATATTGCGAAGGCGAGTCGAACGAAAACCAAATCCGCCGCAAGCCATCCGGCGCGGTCAATAACTCGTTATTGGTGACGTAGGCATCATCGTCCCAAAGAAAGCCGCCATTCCATGCTGGCCGGTAAGCCAAAATCGTCACCGCCGCGAGAAGCAGAACGAAAAGGTAAATACGCCACTGTTGAACAAACGGCCGTTGCGCAATTCCGTATCGCATTAGGTGTTAGAGAACAGCGATATCCATGAGAGACAATCGTTCACATTTTCGGGAGACGAAGATAGTTCTACCCTGAAATTCTTTGTAAACCAGCGACACGGAATTTGCTCGACAGACAGCTAGGATACGAGTCCCTTTCGCTGTGGCGCGCGAGTTGATTTCCATAATTCTTCCGGTCTATAATGAGGCAGAGAATTTGACTGTGCTCCTCCCTGCCCTCAGTCAAACTCTCGACGCGCTCGGCCTGAATTATGAGATCGTCGTCGTGGACGATGGGAGCACCGACGAAACCCCGAGCGCGCTTCGGGAGATGAACAATCTCCAACTTCGAGTGGTACGCCTGCGCAGGAATTCGGGCCAGACCGCAGCGCTGATGGCAGGTATCCGTTTTGCGCGCGGCGAAGTCTTGATTTCAATGGATGGAGATCTTCAGAACGATCCGGCGGATATTGCTCCACTTCTGGCGAAGCTCAACGAAGGCTTCGACGTCGTTTCCGGATGGAGAATGAACCGCCAGGATGCCCGGGTCCGCAGAAACTTGCTGAGCCGGGTTGCCAACAAACTCATCTCCATCGTGTCAGGCGTGCATCTGCACGATTATGGATGTTCGTTAAAGGCATATCGTCGCAGCGCACTCGAAGGAGTGCACCTGTATGGAGAGATGCATCGCTTCATTCCGATCTATGCCTACTGGAACGGTGCCCGGGTGACGGAGGTGCCGGTGAAACATCGTCCTCGGCATCGAGGCGTTTCCAAATATGGGCTGGAGCGAATCCCGAAAGTCATCCTTGATTTGCTGGTCGTTGTTTTTCTTCATCGCTTTGGTCAACGACCGATGTATGTCTTTGGGAGCGTCGGTCTGATTAGTGTCGGTATTGGCGTCGTCGCAGGAGGGGCTGCCCTCTACTACAAATTTTTCGGCAACAAATCCTTTATAGAAACGCCGCTGCCTCTGCTCTTCGTTATGGCCATGATTACAGGCGCGATGTGTTTCCTTATGGGCCTGCTGGCTGAGTTGTTGGTGCGCACCTATTATGAATCGCAGCAGAAAACAACTTATACGATTTCGGCAATAAGCGCGGCTGAGCCACCGCCCGCTTCCACTGAGCTTGGGTTACCCAATACGGCCGCGCGTAGGCAGTAGGTTAGCGCCGGTCTGCCGGACTATGTGTGGTATTTGTGGCTTCATTGGCGCGGGCTCGATGGACGACCTCAGCCGAATGTCAGCGCATCTTCGACACCGCGGGCCGGATGATTCCGGAACCTGGAGCTCCGCCGCACTTCCGATTAAATTCGCCAGTCGGCGCTTATCGGTTGTCGATCTTCCCGGCGGCCATCAGCCGATGCTGACAGCGGATGGTCAGTTGGTGATCGTCTTTAATGGCGAAATCTATAATCATCGCGAACTGCGCGACGAACTGGAAAAGCTTGGACACAAATTCCGGACGAATCACTCCGATACGGAAGTGCTTCTTTTGGGCTATCGCGAATGGGGAACCGAATTGCCGGAACATCTCAACGGCATGTGGGCATTCGCGCTTTACGATGCAGCCAGGGACAGACTTTTTTGCAGTCGCGATCGGTTCGGAGAAAAACCTTTTTACTACGCGCGGACGAAGGACGCCTTTGTCTTCGCCTCTGAACTGACATCGCTCGTTCGCCATCCGAGCGTTGCCAGAAACGTTTCCGGTCGGGCACTGCAGAAATATTTCGCTTACGGATACATTCCATCACCTTTGTCGATCTATGAAGGTGCACTAAAGCTGCCGGCTGGTTGCTCACTATCGGTTGATGTTCGCTCACTCGAATGTCGGATTGAAAAATACTGGGACCTTCTTCTTGAACCGTTTGCAACCATCCCGCGTAATCCGGAGGAGAAATGGGGCCAGCGCATTCGCGAGCTACTTGACCGTGCCGTCAAACGGCGGCTGATCGCCGACGTGCCCGTCGGCGTGTTCCTGAGCGGCGGAATCGATTCCTCGGCCGTAACAGCTTTGGCATCTCGCCACCTTAGTAATGGGAAACTGAAAACATTTAGTGTCGGCTTTCACGAAAAAACTTTCGACGAGACGAGATTTGGACGGCTGGTGAGTTCGAGATTCAAAACGGATCATCAGGTTGAAACACTATCAATCGGCCGCGCTCAAGAAGTAATCAGCGACTGCCTGAACAGGCTGGATGAGCCGCTGGCTGACAGTTCATTGCTGCCAACGTATCTTGTAAGCGGATTTGCCCGACGACAGGTTACCGTTGCTCTGGGAGGCGACGGCGGAGATGAACTCTTTGCCGGATACGATCCATTTCTTGCGTTGAGGCGCTCCGAGCTCTACCGGAGGGTGTTTCCGCGTCCCATCCACGCGGCGATAAAGGCCGTCTTCGATCGGCTCCCAGTTTCGCATGCGAACATGGCGCTTGATTTTAAAATCAAGCGGGCGCTACGCGGCCTCGATTATGATCCGCGCCTGTGGCTTCCCATTTGGATGGCCCCAATCGATATACCGTCGCTGGAAGAATTATTCTCCGAGACAGTCGATATCGAAGACCTTTATTCAGAAGCAATCGAACAATGGGCGGCATGTCCGCAGACGGATCTGGTGGACAAGACACTGCAGTTTTACACGAAACTCTACTTGCAGGACGATATCCTGGTAAAAGTAGACCGTGCCAGCATGATGCACAGTCTCGAAGTCCGCGCGCCATTTTTGGATATTGAACTGGTAAACTTCGTTCGCCGTATTCCAAGCGCCTACAAGCTTCGCAACGGAACGACCAAGTACATATTAAGAAAGGCTTTCCAAGACGTTCTACCCAGCGGAATTCTACATCGCAGGAAAAAAGGGTTCGGGGTGCCACTCGGTGCCTGGTTCACAAAAAGCGAACTAGCGGTTGCGCACTCAGCGCTCCCTTCCGTGCACGCCCACGTCGTCGCACGAAAACTGGCGGCTCATCGCGCCGCCAAATCTAATGAATCCGCCTTTCTTTGGAGCCTTTATGTTTTAGATAAGTGGGCGGCGGTGAATCAGGTGTCGTTTTGAATTTCCTCAATAGCAATCGATTTAGGACAACTTTCCGGCAATGACAGACGATTGCTCAAACTTCTTACTTATTTCTGCGACATCCGCTGATGCGCATTTTGCTCGTTAGTTACGAATACCCACCAGTCGGTGCCGGTGCTGCTACGGCTGGCGGAGCGATCGCGAAAGCCCTAACAGAACTCGGCCACCGAATTATCGTTCTAACAGGCAGATTCAAAGGTTTACCCCCACGCTACGAAGATCAAGGAATCATTATTCACCGCATCCCAAGTCTGCGCCGCAGAATGGATCGAAGTCATGTATTAGAAATGGCTTCTTTTCTCGCCGCAGGCTTGATGTTTGTTCCCACGATCGCTCGAACCCATCGGGTCGATGGCGCCATCGTTTTCTTTTCCATGCCTTGCGGTCCAATTGGTCTTCTTGGCAGATGGATATGCGGACTTCCCTACATCATTTCCCTGCGCGGCGGAGATGTCCCTGGCGCCGAACCTTCGCTTAATTTTCTCCACCGTTTCCTGCGTCCCATACGCCGTACAATCTTGAAAAACAGTATTGCGATCGTGGCCAACTCAAATGGATTACGAAAGATGGCGGAAACTGCAGACCCTTTTCCCGTCCAGGTGATACCAAACGGTGTTGATACCGAGTTTTTTACTCCTCCCTCTTCAAAGCCGGCGCGAAACAACAGTGTCTTACGAATTTTATTTGTTGGCCGTTTTCGGCAGCAAAAAAATCTTCCCTTTCTGTTCAGGCAATTGGCGCACCTTCCAGCAACCACATTTGAACTTCACCTCGTTGGGGACGGACCTGAACGAAAGCACCTTGAGGGACTAGCACGGAAACTGGGCATCGCTTCTGCAATTAGGTGGCACGGGTGGATGTCGCCTGTGACACTGCGGCACGTCTATCAATCAACCGACTGTTTAGTGAATGCCTCACAATATGAGGGGATGGCCAACATTGTCCTTGAAGCCATGGCCTGCGGGCTGCCGGTCATCGCCAGCAGGGTCCCTGGCAATGACGAGCTCGTTCGCGACGGTGCAACCGGATTCTTGTTCGACCTTCAAGAGCCGGATTCGCTGATGAACGCCATCGGGCAGCTTATGAATGATCGGGATTTGTGCGCCCGGCTGGGCGTGGCCGCGCGCAACCGCGTCACAGAAAACTTCTCATGGAGCAACGTTGCGCACGCTTATCTGGCACTTTTTCCGAAGAATTCCGTGCCATCTTCGTCGGCCGCCCCCTCGTCCGGCTTTAGTTGACGCGCCGAGAGTAGGAGAAAGCTCGCAGTGCTGAAAGCAAGTGCCATGGAGGCAATTCTTTGTCTCCGCGTGATTGAAGAAAAGGCATAAAATCGCCAATCTTGTGTGTGATTGAACTGGCGCGCTAAAGCCGACCCGAAATAGTGTGGCTCCTTGGTCACCGACTCGCCGAAAATTCTCGCTATCAAGAATAACGTCTGTCCCGAATGCGCCACATGAAGCAGGCGAGTCACTTTGCCTTCGGCAAAAATTCCAGGCAGTGAAGGTTGTTTTCATTATCGATTCGCTGCGACGGCACGGCGCGCAACGTTTCCTCACGTACCTTGTGCGCGGTTTATCCAAACTCGGACACGTCCAGGAAGTGATTGTTTTGAACACAGCTCGCGATTCTGATATTGAAGAAGCTCTTTCTGCGGCCAGATGCGCCGTAACCTATATCGGGAAATTCGCGCTCTTGTTAGGCGGAGCTGGCTGGTGGCGATTGGTCGCGATGCTAAGGAGGGCAAGGCCTGATGTGGTTATGACAATGCTGGATTTTGCTGACACCTTGGGACGGCCGGCCGCTCGACTTGCCGGCCGCGGTCGACTGGTGACTTCAATCCAGGTACGCAATCTTGTTAAGTCCGCCTGGCAACGTTGGCTGGATCGCAAGACAGTCCCATGGGCGGACAAGGTCATTTTTAATAGCGGTCAGGTTGTAAATTACGCCCGTGAAAAGGAGGGGGTTCGGGAAAATCAAGTAGTGATCATTCCAAATGGAGTGGAGGATTTGCGGACGGGAAGTGGCACACTACGCATTGATTCTCGGCGGCAACTGGGCCTAAGGCCAAAAACTATCCTGCTCGGCGCCGTGGCACGACTTTATCCTCAGAAAAATCTGTCACTCTTTCTGCGTGCCCTTGCCAAACTATCCACGCTTCAGGAATGGAAGGCTCTCGTCGTCGGTGACGGCCCAGAGCGTCGGCAATTGCTTGCTCTTACGGAGGAATTGCGCCTAACAGATCGAGTAATCTGGTTAGGGGCACGGACAGACGTCGAAGCATGGCTGGCGGCGATGGACGTGTTTGTCCACACCTCGGATTTTGAAGGAATGCCGAATGCAGTCATGGAGGCGATGGCCATGGGGTTGCCGGTCGTCGCCTCCGCAGTGGATGGCACCCGCGAACTAATTGAAGATGGTGTCAGCGGCTACCTACTTCCACCTGGCGATGTTGATGCCTTTGCGGAAAGAATTCGCGAACTGATGGAAGACTCACATCTCGCGCATCAATTGGGCGAAAAGGCTCATCGTCATGTCTTGGAGCGATTTGGGATGGCCCGGATGATTGAAGCTTACAACGAACTTTTTCTTTCGTTGGTCGATTCCAAGAGTGCGTGATGGCCACGGTCGCGAAATACGCAAAGGAAACTTTCTGGGCCGTGGCGGCGAAAGGTGCAGCATTTATCTTCTACTACGGTGTCGTTTATTACCTCACTCACACAATGACCGTGGGCGTTTGGGGGAATTGGTCGGCCTTTCTCGCTCTCCTCAATATTATCCTCCTCATATCTGACCAAGGTTTGAATATCGCCGTCAAACGCTACATTTCCGCAGCGCGAGATACGGATGAATTGGGCGGAATCGTGCGGATGACATTCGCGCTCCGTCTGATAACTAGTTTCCTTTTCACTCTCGCGATCGCCGTTCTGATCCGACCGCTGCTCGATCTGTTAGGACAGCCGTCCTATCTCGCGCTAATGCAGCGCAGCCTCCTACTCATCGCTCTTTACTCCATCATGGAGTACTTCAAGTATCTCTTCGAAGCGCTGCATCTTTTACGCTTTACGTTCGTGATCAATGCTGTCGAGCACGGCTCAAAGCTGATCCTGGTAATCGCGCTCTTTCGCGGCGGAGACAGGTTTCTTGCCATCGTTACCGCCTTCACCATTGCCGTCACTGCTGCCTTCGTCGTCGGCGTTATCCTGACCCTGGGGACAATTCCGGGTATCTTTACTTCCCCTGCACCGCCCCAGAAAGTGCGTCAGGTTTATCTCTATAGCCTTCCCGCTTTCCTTATGTCCATTGCGGGCTTCATCTCGCTGGAAATTGATACGATTATGCTGAGAAATTTGGCCACTAATTACGAGACTGGCATCTACTCTGCCGCCAAACAGGTCGTCATGTTCCTTCCCCACCTTTCTTTGGCTTTCAGCATGGGCGCAATCCCCGGTTTGGCGCGCTTCAATGAAGGGACGGCCTTATCCCAACGAAGGCTTTATTATCGAATTCTGGGCGGCATTGCGGGGATTTACTTACTCGCCTGTTTGGGAGTAGCGGCATTTGCCCTCTGGGGGATGAGCCTGTTCTTTGGACCGGAATACCATGCTGCTTCCAGACCACTGCTCGTGCTAATCCCCTTCGCCCTCTTCAATGCTGCAACAATATACAGTGGCAATCTGATGGTTTACCGCGGTTTGGCTTGGCAGCGTTTCGCAAATGCCGGCTTGACCATCATTGCTAACGTGTTCCTGAACTGGTGGCTGATTCCGATCTGGGGAGCAGTCGGCGCTGCTGCCGCGTCTTCGATTGCTTATCTGCCTTACTGCATTCTGAACCTTCGCGCCGCGCACAACGCATTCCAGAAATCAATGTGATAGATTTGTTGCGCATTGCCTAACGAACCACGGCTCTGCTCCGGCTGCGGCGCAATCAAATCGGGAATGAACGAAAACGATATCAAGGTCGATTTTATCGGTGTAGGTGCCCCCAAAAGTGGAACCTCCTGGCTGGCTACCTGCCTGAGCGAACACCCGGAACTCTGCCTGGCAGACCCGACTTGCCTTAACTACTTCTGTGAGAATACGATTTGGCCGGAGTTTCGCGTCCCTGCCAGTCTGGGAGCAAAGTGGCTGGCCGACCGCTTTGCCCACTGCAAACCGGGGCAACGGCTTGGCGAGCTTTCCCCCAATTATTTTTGTGACGTACACTCCCCGCATCTGATTTTTGATCACAATCCGGAATGCCGCCTCATCTTTTCGTTCCGTCATCCCGTGGATGCGCTCGCATCATTCTATTACCAGACCGCAAAGGAATCTCTCGTGCCCGAGACGATGGAAGGCTTTCTCGAGGTCTACCCCGAAGTTCGCCGGATGGGATTGTACCATCTTCATGTGCAGGCGTTCCTTAAGGTTTTTCCGCTCAAGCAATGTCTTTTTCTGCTCTTCGACGATATTCAGCGAGACGCCAGGGCAGTACTGCAGCACTGTTTTTCGTTCCTCGGCGTGGCGCGCGATTTCGTTCCCCCCAGTCTGAACCGGCGCGTCAACGAACGGAAAATTCCCCGGTCCAAAGCTCTGATGGCGGCTATGAATCGGGCTCGACATTTTCTTCAGAAGCACACGTCCGGGCGGGCCCAGCAGGCCTGGTTTTGGAAACTAAAGCTGTACCGTTTGCACGATTGGGTTCAGCAGCGAAATCTCAAATCATTCACACCGCCTCCGATTAAGGAAGCGACCCGAACGCGATTGCTGGACTTTTATCGTGACGACACGCGAGCATTGTCCAGATTTCTGAAGCGAGATCTTTCCGATTGGGAGCGTTAGGGCCACAGAGGAATATCAACGGACTGTTATTCTTCGCTCCAGCCGGGCGGGGTTTGCTGTTGGCGCTTTCGCAATCAAGAACCCGCCGCCATCCGGAAGCATTAGCATCTTTTCAGGTTTATCTGCCAGAAAACGATCGACCGCTTGTGTGGCTCCAGGCGAAGTGCTTTGACCATAGTCATCACAAACGATGATTCCTGCTGGTACCATGCGCGAGTAGAAAAATGCGAGGCTCTCACGCGTTGGGTCCGCCAGGTCTACGTCGATATGAACAAATGAAAATTTCCGATCATCCACATCTTGAAAACGGTCGGGTATCCACCCAGGATGAAAGCTGAGCTTGGCGAAATCAGAAAGCGCTCTCCGCACGTGTTCGACCCCGCATTTCAAATCTCCTTTGCTCCAATGAACTCCGTCGGCCGGACCAGGTTCGGAAAGCCCCTCGAACGAGTCAAAAAGATGGTGGGTCTTATCTCCAGCTTGAGATTCTTCGTTAGCACAGCAGATAAGATAGGATGTCGCTCCGTGGAACACACCGCACTCCGCTGTATCACCCGGCAAGTGCGCAACCAACCTTAAGAGCTGATGCACCATCCACTTGCGATCGGTATTGAGGACCCGCAATTCGCCGAACCGATCAAGATACTGAGTAAATTCCTCATTTTTCCACCAGTCAAGCTGCGGCCACTTAAATCGATACGATGGAACAAACAATTTCCCGGCTAGTCGAAGCAAACGGAGTCGAGGCGCGAGTGCGCCATCTTCTAAGAAGCGCCCGAGAAATTTTCTCTGTTGCATCATCTTATGTGCGTACGTTTCCGTAAAGCAGATGCTCTGACAAGATCCAGCGGAGCGGCGAAAGCTATACGGGTTTAAAAGTGATCAAAGCCAATTCTCCATGCAGCTTGGCATTTTCGAAGAGCGATCGATCCCCGGCCATCAACGAGATACATCCCCCTCGATCGATTCGACACGGAATTGCGTTGTTCTTTCTCCGATTCACAACTTCTGGGTATCGTTAGCCCCGGCTGGCTTTTAGGAATGAAGTCGCTCGTAACAAACTCCGGCACATGAAATTCGATTCAACGTTTGTTCGATCGGAGAGCGCTTCAAAGCTGCAGTCACGCGGTCGTCGGTTATTCCGAACAGTTTTCGTCACGCTAGCTTTGGTCGTGCTCTGGCTCCTCGTCTACTCGCATTTTATCTTCGGCGACGGGACCCTGCTTTATAAAGACGTCGGCGTGGACTCAATTAACATCTATTATCCACGATATGTTCTAGTTTCAGATTATATTCGCGATGAAGGAATTCCTTTTTTATGGTCCTTTCGTGTCGGAATGGGCCAGACCATCTTTCCTTCCCTAAGCGCACTTTTGATTACTCCGGTCGTCTGGCTCGCCAAAGGAGCAATCGCCAAGGCCCTGGTGTATCAGCATCTGCTCTACGTCGTGCTCGCGGGGTTGTTGTTTGCGTGTTTCCTAATGACTCGAGGCCTGGTTTTTGCGAGCTGCCTTCTCGGCGCATTGCTGTTGTCTTTCTCGGCTTATATGTGCATGGGCAGTTGCTGGTATTTCCATGCCAACGAAGTGGTCTGTTTTACCTTCCTTTTGTTCGCCGCCGAACAAGCCGCAACTCGTGGACGGTGGGTTTACCTTGTGCCGGCGGTGACAATCGTCGGCTTCCTCGGAGCGTTCCATCTCTACCTGGCAGCCATCCTTTTATGTTTTTACGTCCCGGCACGCCTTATTGAGCGCTTCTCATGGCAGCCGCTGCCGATCTTGCGAACATCTGCTCTACTGGCGGCGGCGGCGCTTCTCGGTGTTGGCCTTGGCGCTATTTTAAGCGTGAACAGCCTTTACGGACTCGTGAACAGCCCGCGCGGCGCCGGACCAACTTCCTTGGTGGGCCAATTATCCTCCAAGCCGATATTTGGTTTGGAGTCGTCATTGCATTACATGACCGCAGTCTTGCGGCCATTCGGAAACGATCTGATTGGAACCGGGAATGATTTTCGCGGATGGCAGAATTACTTGGAAGCGCCAATGACCTACTGCGGACTTCTATGCCTTGTTATTTTTCCTCAGATATTTGTCGGTAGCACGCTGCGTCACCGAATTCTTTATGGATTGCTTTTTGGTGTCATCCTTGTAACAACCCTCTTTCCCTGGTTCAGATATTTCTTTTGGGCTTTTCAAGGCGACTACTACAGGACCCTCTCGTTGTTTGCAGTCTTCGGCATTATCACATTTGGAATGACCGCATTTTCTCGCTACATAGAAGGCGATCGTCTCAATTTGTGGATACTCGGCGGCACGATCTTTTTATTGATCGGAATCCTATACTTTCCCCTTCGTGAATTCCAATCGCTGATAAATCCCTCCCTCAGGGTTGCAGCCACCGTTTTTCTCGTCAGCTATACCATTCTATTACCAGTTGGACAGCTGGTGAAGCGGCCGCAGATCATTGCGTGGATTATGGTTGGACTAGCCGCTGCGGAACTCGTGTATCTCGATCGAATCACCGTTGCTAATCGGCCCACCGTTACAAAAAGCGAATTAAATGAACCCACTGGCTATAACGACGAGACGGTGGACGCAGTACGGGGCATCAACGCGAGCGATAAAAGCTTCTTCCGCATCAGGAAAACCTGGGGGTCGGGCCCCGGCATGCTTGAGAGTCTCAACGATGCAATGGTTTTCGGGTATTACGGGACATCCTCTTACAGTTCTTTCAACAATCTCAATTATATCAAGTTCTTGATAGCCGTAGGCGCCATGTCCGAATCCGATCTCTCTACGGACACACGATGGTCATATGGTTTACAGGAGTATCCGCTACTCTCGACTTTCGCCTGTGAAAAGTATGTGCTCACTAACAATCCTGTCCCGTTCGAGACGGCTGAGTATTACGAATTTGTTAGGCGTTATGGTAATAAATATCTCTTCCGCAATCAACTGTTTCTCCCTTTGGGACTGAGTTTCGGCTATTACATTACCGAAGATATGTTCTTGCAATTGCCCCAGTGGGCCAAGCCGCTAGCGCTGTTGAACGCAGCCGTGCTTTCAAACAGAGATGCCGCGAATGAACCGGGCCCTTCGCCGCTAACTATGGGCGACATAAAGTACCAAGTGATTGACACCTCGCTTCCGGATATTGCCGCGAAGCGCCGTAGCACGGCTCTCAATATTTCCTCCTTCCGACAGACGCGCATCGACGGTACGATTCAACTCAACCAAAGAAGCGTGCTCGTATTGCAAACACCTTTCGACCCGGGCTGGCACGCCTTTCAAGATGGTCGAGTGGTGCCGGTCCTTAAAGCGGATTTCGGGTTGTTGGGCGTTGTCTTAAATGCCGGCGAACATACGGTGGAATTGCGCTATCGCCCTCCGTTCCTCTATGCCGGGGCGGCGGTGAGTTTCGTGTCCCTGTTAATATTTGCAGCAAGCTTATGGTGGTGGCCACGAATTCGTTTACCTCAATGACGCTCGGTCTGCGCGTTCAATCATGGGAGTAGCTGCTACTCTCAACCGAATGGTGACAAACAAGATCGATACCAACGACAAAGTCTTGCCCCTGACATGGTGGGTCTTGGCGGTAGCCGTTCTTGGCCTGATCGTAACTATTAGGATTCGACTA
>WNGC01001115.1_pt1 | contig 16200 bp, 15 predicted proteins | sample 5400051 | NCBI WGS metagenome assembly WNGC01 (sample SAMN13153368, study PRJNA577476) | soil metagenome | isolation source: 20 cm soil or saprolite under grassland replicate 2 | place: USA:California | collected 2016-06-15
CTTATGTACGGCGGATTACAGACTATCGCGTCCAACTGTTCTCCCTCTAGAGGGGCAAGCAGTGAGCCGTGCCTGAATTCCACGGCGGATTTGAGAACCTGTCCTAGGGACGCAGCGTTGGCGGCGGCGACCTGGATCGCATCGAGCGATATGTCCGTTGCGAACACGCGCTCGAATTCGCGCTCGAACGCAAGCGAAAGCGCGATCGCCCCTGACCCTGTGCCGATGTCGGCGACGACGCGCGTCTCGGCGGTGCAGCGCTCCAGCACTCGATCAACCAGAACTTCGGTCTCGACACGTGGAATCAGCACGCGCTCATCCACTTCGAGCGTTAGGTGCCGGAAGGACGCTCGACCGACTGCGTAGGCGAGCGGTGCGCCACGAGCACGCTTCATGGCAGCCCGAATCACCGCACGAGCCACGTCGGGCGACGCATCGGCGACGGTATTGGCCGCGGCCCAGAATTTCGGCACGTCGAGTACGGCCGCTACGATCTCGCGCGCTTCATGTTGCGGCTCTGTCACGCCTTCCGACGCCAGCATCGCCGCGCACCCGGCGAGCAGGTCGCCAATCGTGCCGATCGGCAACGTCGTGGGAAAAAACGGCGTGCCGCTCTTACTCACCCAGTTTCTCCTCGACGTCGGCGACCTTGAGCGCTTCGACGAAGGGATCAATGTCTCCATCGAGTACGCTCGTCAGCTCGTGGAGAGTGAGGTTGATGCGGTGATCGGTAACGCGATTCTGCGGATAGTTGTAAGTCCGGATTTTCGCCGAGCGATCACCGGTTCCCACCTGGGTTTTCCGCATGCGCGCGCGCGCAGCTTCCTGCTCCGCGATCTTTGCGTCGAGCAAGCGCGCCCGCAGGACCTCCATTGCCTTGAGCTTATTCTGGAGCTGCGATTTCTGATCCTGCTGGCTCACGACGATCCCGCTGGGGATGTGCGTGATTCGGACAGCGGAATCGGTGGTGTTCACGCTTTGACCGCCGGGACCCGACGAGCGAAAGACATCGATGCGGAGGTCCTTGTCCTCGATCTTGAGATCGATCTCTTCCGCCTCGGGAAGCACGGCGACGGTGGCAGCAGACGTGTGGATGCGTCCCTGACTCTCGGTGACGGGAACGCGTTGCACGCGGTGCACGCCCGATTCCCAGCGCATTGCTCCGTAGGCGCCCTCACCCTTGACCTTGAAGATTGCCTCCTTGATTCCGCCGAGTGTTCCGTCTGATTGCGAGATGACCTCGATGCGCCAGCGGCGGCCCTCGGCGAAGCGCGTGTACATCCTGTAAAGGTCGGCGGCGAAAATCGCGGCTTCGTCGCCGCCGGTGCCGCCGCGGATCTCGACAATCGCTGGGCGATCGTCGAGGGGGTCGTGTGGGATGAGGGCGGGTTTGATCTCGTCGAGCAGAGAGGCGACGGATTGCTCCAACCGCGCCGCTTCGGCTTCGGCCTCCTGCGCCATCTCGGGATCATCAGAGTCGGCGAGCTCGCGGGTTTCCGCGAGCTCGTGCTCGAATTTCTCCAGCTTGTTTGCCATTTCGACCAGCGGGTGGAGATGCCTGAGCTCGCGCCCCAGCGCCGCCATGCGCTGCTGGTCTCTTACGGTCTTTGGATCGGAGAGCTCTCGCTCTACCTCAGCGGCACGCTCGATAGCGTCCCTGAGCCGGTCGCGGAGACTCAGCTTTCAGTGCTGGAGCCAGCGGCCTGCTTGCCGTACTTCTGACGGAAGCGCTCGACGCGCCCCGCGGTATCGACGAGCTTCTGCTTGCCCGTGAAGAAGGGGTGGCAGCTGGCGCAGATATCGGTGTGAATCTCCGCCTGGGTGGATCTGGTCTGGTATGTATTTCCGCAAGCGCACCGAACAGTGGCCGTGGCGTATACTGGATGGATATCGGGCTTCATGTTGACTCTCTTCGTTATTCTGGTGTAGCTGTGGAGTATAGTTAAACGAGGCTCAATAAACAAGTTACGGGAGCGACTGCGGGCTCGGAAGTCCGCACTCACGAGCTCTGCAAGTCTGACTCAGGTGTTGCCGAACTGACTAATTGATTTGCCAAACTGGCAAGCTTGCGTGGTATGCGCATTGCGCCTTTCCTCGCTCGACCATACGGGAAAAACCTCAACCAATAGGAGACGAAAATGCTTTACAGCCTGACGACAAGCTCCCCGATTTTCGGGCTCCGGCGCGAGATTGACCGGCTATTCGAGGACACTTTCGCGCGCGATGGCAACGCCTGGACCCCGGCAGTCGACATCAAGGAGAACGATACGGAAATCCGGGTCGAGCTCGAACTGCCCGGCCTCAAGCCGGAAGAAGTGGAGATCACCGCCGATAACGGCGTGCTGACTATTCGCGGTGAAAAACGTACGGAGCGCAAGGAAGGCCAGGACGATCGCTATCACGTCATCGAGCGTACCTACGGCTCGTTCATGCGAACCTTCCAGCTGCCGCAGGGGATCGACGAGGACCAGATCAACGCTGATTTCGAGAATGGCGTTCTGAGCCTTCGGATCCCGAAAGCGGCGCTTCCGCAGCCGAAGCGGATTCAGATTGGCGCGACCGGCCAACAGAAGCAACAGGCACAGGTCGGAACCGGAAACGCGGCGAGCCAGCAATCGACAAGCAAGAACTCGAAGACATCTACGATGTCCCAACGTGATCGCGAAAGCGAGAAGATGTCCGCGCAGAGCCGGTAACCAGGAATACCGCTCGAACAAAAAAGGCTCACCGAGTGGTGAGCTTTTTTTGTCGGAGCATGGCGCGGAAAGGTTTCCGTCATCGCCACCTCCTCGTAAAAGCGTCGAAGATGCATCTTACACGAATGAAATCACGCCTGCTGGTTCTGCTCACACTATTCGCGTCGTCGATAGGAGCTGATCTCGACGCGCAACTTGCTCCAGCCTCTCCTCCAATCCCCGCGACTCCTTCCTCCTCCGAACCCGGCTCCAATCTCACGGTTTACCTTCTAACCTTCGGGTGGGGAGACGAAGTCTGGGAACGGTTCGGCCATAATGCGATCTGGATTAGGGATCGCTCCCGCGGCACCGACATCACCTACAACTGGGGGATGTTTGACTTCAATCAGCCACATTTCCTGCGGCGATTCCTGACCGGTGACACGCGTTATTGGATGGAGCCGATCGATCTCGCCTCGATGCTGCGCTACTACAGGGAGCACGATCGCTCGGTTCTGGCGCAGGAGCTCAATCTCTCTCCAGCGCAGCGGTTGAAGCTGCAACAGTTCGTGGAATGGAACGCGTTGCCGCAAAACAAGTTTTACCGCTACGACTACTATCGCGACAATTGCTCGACGCGTCTCCGCGACGCGATCGACCACGCGCTCGGCGGCGAGCTTCAGACATCCACCGTCTCCCGCATGACGTCGGGAACGTATCGCTCGCATACCCAGCGACTGATGAAAGGCGACATCCCCCTGTACACTGGTGTGACTCTCGCGCTCGGCCATCCTGCCGACAAGCCGCTCTCGATGTGGCAAGAGATGTTTCTTCCGGTGCGCATGGCGAACGATCTGCGCAGCGTGAGAGTCACGGACAGCACTGGAACCCAAATTCCTTTGGTCCGGTCGGAGACGGCTATGTTCACCGCGGGCCGGTCTCCTGAGCCCGCCGCGCCACCGAATTATCTCCCACTGTTCGTTGCAGTTGGGATTCTCTACGCGGCGCTGCTCGTGATTCTGGTCAAGAGCGCTGATAGCGGACACCGCGGCGCGCTGTTCGCCGCTACCACTCTTGCTACGTTGTGGAGCCTCGTAGCGGGATTTTGCGGGGTAGCGCTCGTGATCGCCTGGCTTTTCACGCGACACTATTTCATGAGTCGCAACGAGAACCTGATGCACTTAAGCCCTCTCTCGATTGCGCTCGTTGTGCTGATCCCACTCGCCGTATACGGAGGACGCGGAGTTGCCCGAGCTGTGAGGCTGGCGGGATTCGTCGCCGCTCTCTCCCTGTTCGGCTTTATCGCGCAGGGAATTCCCTTCTTCGACCAGAAGAACGGCGAGATCATCGCGCTCGCGCTGCCAATCAATCTCGCGGTGTGGTGGACGGTATATCGTCTCTCCGTCTACAGACGGACTTCCTTGCCTTCCTCGGCCGCCTTGTAGATCGCTTCCATCAGCTTGATCACGGCCAGCTGATCGTCGGGCGGATCGTATGGCGTCGTCTCATTGACGACAGCAATGAAGTGCGCGAGCTCAGCACGATACGACTGGAGAAATACGCTCTCGCGCGCGGCCGCGCCACTCGGCGAGACGTCTGTCGGTTTTCCATTGAGCATTTTGACAACGCGCAGCGGCGCGAGGCGCGCGCTTCCGCGCCCAGACAGAACTTCGAACCACCAGCGCTCTTCCTGTCCCACATAGGACCACGAGACGTCGAAGCTGAAACTGATTCCGCCCGCGCATTCGAGGTGAACGCTCATCGAGTCTTCAACCGTATTCGTGCCCCGCGGCCGATCCATGTGCGCGCTCACTCGCACTGGCTCCGGAAAATCCGCGACCCACAGTGCGAGGTCGACAAGCGGATATCCGTGCTCGAAAAACGCTCCGCCTCCCGCCTCGGGACGCCTGAAGCGCCAGCCGGTGCGCGCGCTCGCGAACTGATACTGGCCGGCCCGCACGCCAATGAGCCGGCCGAGCTCGCCACCCTGGAGAAAGCGATAAAGCTGCTGCACGTCACTGCGAAACCGGTGATTGTTTCCGACGACTACCTTTCGGCCCGCCTGTTTTGCGGCCGCAAGAATCCGCTCCACGCCGCGCGAGGTCAGCGAGAGCGGCCGCTCACACAGCACGTCGACCTTCGACTTCAGCGCGCGGAGCACGTGAGGCTCGTGCAAGTGATTTGGCGTCGCGATCACTACTGCGTCGACCTCATCGAGCTCGAGCAGATCCTCGATGTCGGTGAACACATCGGGAACCTTGAGACGCTCGGCGATCGCGCTCGCCTTTGGGCCGTCGTTGTCACAGAGCGCAACGAGCTCGGCACCCTTGATCTTGGACAGAACGGGAAGATGCGCGAGCTGCGCGATCGCCCCCGCGCCGACGAGCCCGAGGCGAACTGTGTCCTTCGTCGATTTTGAGTCTTTCGCGCTAACCGGCGATTCGGCCAATCGTCGTCCCTGGATAGTAGGTCTCTAGAATCGTACGATAATTCTGGCCCGCGCGCGCGCGCCCGATAGCGCCCCACTGGCACATTCCGATTCCGTGCCCATAACCGCGCCCATTCACGGTGAGCGCCGAGACCTCCCCGCCGCTGCTCGATTCAGTGAAAGTAAAATATGTGCTGTTCAAAATCGCGCCCTTGGGATCGCGCAGCACGAATCGGATGTCGTTCCCGCGAAGAGTATAGCTTCCGCTTTCAGTTTGTACGACAAGGCTGGCGACTCTCCCGGACGCAGTCCTCCCTTGTTCTCTGACGTCGGTGATTTTGCCGAGGTTTGTTTTTGGCGCGTTGGTATAGGAGGCGAGATACTTCTCCATCACCGCGCGAAGGCCAGCGGCATCGTAACTCTGCGTCCAGCTGAATCGGGGCGACGGATCGCAGTAGTAGTTCTCCGTGCCAGGGATTTTGTCACTCACAGGGCGCAAGTACGGCTCGTCTGCCTGATTGTACCAGACTTCGCTCACTCCGGCGGTGCTCCCACCACACGTGGAATGGTATGGAGTCGTGATCGGCTGACCGTTGTACAGAACGACGACATCCGCGGTCGTGGTGATCGCGGTGTCGGAGAGCGGCTTCTCGGCGTCGACGCCGCCGTACACCTGGTCCTGCACCGTCGCGTACATGTCGAAAGCGCGTTTATCGGTTAGGTGTTTGTACGCGTAGGTGCGCGCCGCGACGGCCTGCGCCTGAACCGCGGCCATTTCCGCAGAGGTGCGGTTCCCGATCTCCAGCGGGACGACGCCTCGCAGATAGGAGTCCATCGTCAGGCGATTGACGACGAGCAAGCCTGAATCAGCAGGGTTGATCATTATCTCGCCACGGTACCGTTTCCCGTTCCACGTGACGAAGGATCCGTTGTCGAGCGGCCGCGCGACGACGGGGCCATTGTTCGTCGCGCGGCTCACGGTGGGATCGATGCGAAGCATCGCCGTGCAGGAGCCAGCGGTGTTGCAATCCCGAAAACCTGAGACAGTTATCTCCTGCGTGGGTTGGAATCGGGCCACTGGAGAACTCGTCCCGGCCTCGAAGAGTCCCCATTCGCCGGTCGCTCCGATTCGATTCTCGGCGGTCGTCTCGAGCGCGATCCTCACCGGTTGACTTGCGCCACTCTCGTATCCGACTCGGACCGCGGGAACCGCTGCGCTTCGGCCAGGAGAAGACAGCGAAACGCAGGCAGCAACAACAAGGAGCGCGCCGACAACGACCCACGTCACCCGCCTACGCAATTGTCTGCTCCATCGCATCCCCCAACTTTTCCAGCGCACTCTCCACTTCGGCGTCCCCGTGCGCCGCCGACACGAAGCACGCCTCGAAAGGCGATGGCGCCAGATAAACGCCCCGCTCGAGCGCAGCGTGAAAGAAAAGCCTGAAGCGATTCACGTCCGAAGCCTTCGCCTCCGCAAAATTGCGTACCGGTTGGTCACTGAAGAAAAACCCCCACATCGATCCGGCACACCCGGCAGTGAATGGAACGCCGAGGTCACTTGCAATCTTTTGCAAACCTTCGACCAGTGCGACCGTGCGCTTCTCGATACGCCCATGCAATGCCGGGGTCAGCGCGGTTAGCGTTGCCACACCCGCCGCCATGGCGAGCGGATTTCCGGACAGCGTGCCTGCCTGGTAAACCGGCCCCGCTGGCGCTACACGCTCCATGACGTCCCTTCGCCCACCGTACGCGGCAACGGGAAGCCCACCGCCGATGACTTTCCCCAGGGTCGTCAGATCAGCTGTAATCCCGAAGCGCTCGTTTGCCCCGCCCGGCGCAATTCGAAACCCGGTCATCACTTCATCGAAGACCAACAGCGCACCAGAGCTGTCAGCCAGAGCGCGCAGCCCCTCGAGAAACCCTGGCTCCGGTGGTATGAAGCCCGAGTTTCCGACAACGGGCTCGACTATGATCGCCGCGATCACTCGCTTGTTGTCTCGAATCAGCGTCGTCGCCGCCTCGAGATCATTGAACGGCGTCGTGAGTGTCAGCGCCGCTAGCTCGGCCGGCACACCGGGCGAATCCGGCAATCCCAGAGTTGCGACTCCGGACCCCGCATGGACCAGAAACGAATCGGCGTGTCCGTGATAGCAGCCGTCGAACTTGAGAATCGCGTCACGCCCGGTAAAGGCGCGTGCGAGACGTATTGCGCTCATCGTGGCCTCTGTGCCACTCGAGACGAACCGCATCATATCGACGTGCGGCATGCGCGCGCGGATCAATTCGCCGAGCTGAACCTCGAGCTCAGTGGGCATCCCGAAGCTGGTTCCGTTCTGCATCGCGCTTTCCAGCGCGTCCAGAACAATGGGAGACGCGTGTCCAAGCACGAGCGGACCCCACGAGAGAACGAAATCGATGTACTCCTTCCCGTCGGCGTCCCAAATGCGCGCGCCTTCCCCGCGTGCAGCGACGACCGGCTCACCGCCGACGGCGCGAAAGGCGCGTACCGGCGAGTTCACTCCTCCCGGAAAGAGCTCTCGCGCGCGCGCCATCACCTCGGCGGATCGCATGGCTAGCGGCCGTAGCTTCCGATCGTCACCTGCTTGATGGGGAGCTGGCGCGTTACGGGGCGTGAACCCGATGCCGGCGCAGACGACATGACGCGGATCACCGATGCCTGAAAGTCGTAGTCGTCGACTACCTCCTCCACTGCAACTTCCGCGATGGTGCCTGGCGCGAGCGCCTCGTCGATCTGGGTGACGCCGTCGATGTCGTCAGCCTGCCATGGGAGCCGCGCCTGCGCGGTTCCGCGCTCGTTGTCCGCGCGATCGACGATCGCCAGCGCGCTACCGCCGGTTCGCGCTTCGTACTTCTCTGCGGTTATCGAGCGCTGGAGCTCGGTGAGCCTCTCCAGACGCTCACGCTTCACTGCTTCGTGCACGTCGTCCGGATATTGTGCTGCCCGCGTCCCTTCCTGGGGAGAGTAAGTGAACGCGCCGACGCGCTCGAATTGCATCTCCTCGAGAAACTCGAGAAGCTCTTCGAACTGGGCATCCGTCTCACCCGGGAAGCCGACGATGCACGTCGTTCGAATCGCGACGTCAGGAACTGCCTCACGGAATTTCTTTACCCGTTCGCGAATCGTGCGCTTTCTTTCCGGACGTCTCATGCGCGCGAGGACCAGATCCGAGCCGTGCTGAATCGGCATGTCGAGATACGGAAGTACGCGACTCTCGCGCGCGATGACGTCCAGAAGACGGTGGGTGATTCCCGCCGAGTAGAGGTAGAGCATCCGCAGCCAGGGTATCGACGTCTCGGCGACGAGTGCTTCGAGCAGCTCTGGCAGTTTGACGCCATCACGTAGATCACGTCCGTAGTGCGCGAGATCCTGAGCGACCAGATTGAGCTCGCGCGCACCCTGGAGCTCGAGCAACTGTGCTTCCCGGACGACTTCATCGAGCGCGAAAGAGCGATGCTTCCCGCGCATGAGTGGAATGGCGCAGAACGCGCAGCCGTGATCACACCCCTCGCTGATCTTCATGTACCGTACATGCGGCAAGTCGCCGGTGTAGAGCCGGACGCCCGGGTGGAGCGCTTCAACCGCATCGCCCAGGAGGCCGCGATCCGTCAGCTCGGGCACCAGCCTTTGCATTTCGGACGAGCCGAGGAAGAGATCGATTTCAGGCAGCGCATCGACGAGCTCCTGCTTGTGCCGCTCGATCATGCAACCGACGCCGACGACTGCCTGACAGCGACCAGTCGTCTTGAACCGCGCCGCTTGGATCATGGCGTCGATCGATTCTTTTTTCGCGGCGTCGATGAAGCCGCAGGTGTTGACGATGATTATGTCCGCTTGATCGAGATCGGCGGTGTATTCCGCGGAGTGATCCGACAGCTGCGCCAGGTAACGCTCGCTGTCGACTGTGTTCTTGTCACAGCCCAGCGTGATGATTCCGATTCTCAACGATAGTTCCCGAACTTGAGCTCCACTCCGAAGTCCTTGGTACGAAGGAGCGTGATTGCTTCCTGCAGATCGTCTCGTGAGGGAGAGGTAACGCGTACCTGATCGCCCTGAATCGCTGCTTGAACCTTCTTCAGCTTGGCTTCCTTGATCGCGGCGGCAACTTTTTTCGCCGTTTCTCCATCGAGGGCCATTTTGAGCGCGATGTCGCGGCGTACGGTGTCGCCACCGGCGGGCTTGATCTCGCCCGGATCGAGATTCTTCACGGGAACGCTCCGCTTAATGAGCTTCGACTGCAGAACGTCCCACAACGCGTTCATCTTGTAGTCGTTCTCGGCAGTAAGGGCGATCTTGCCTTCGGTGCGATTGAGCTCGATCGTCGCGGGCGATCCCTTGAAGTCGTAGCGCTGAGAAATCTCCTTCTGCGCCTGATTGACGGCGTTGTCGACTTCCTGGAGGTCGACACCAGTAGTTACATCGAAAGAAGCTTGTTGGGCCATGTCAGAAATCTAACGGCGAGGCGAAAATCGTTTGGGATTACTTCTTTCCCGCCTTCTGATAGGTTCCGATCATCTCTCCCGACGCGATGACATGCCCCTTCATTGCTCGCTCGAGATCCGCCTTCTTGGGCGACGACAGCCCGGTCAGGACGGTATCGAGCGCGTAGACTTTGAAGAAGTAGCGGTGACGCCCGATCGGCGGACACGGGCCGCCGTACTCCGTTTTGTCCCAGTTGTTCTTGCCCTGCTCCGCCCCCTTCGCTAATCCGGTCTTCGATGCATTCTCGGCGAGCGAAGTCGTCGACGCTGGAATATTGTAAGCGACCCAGTGCACGAAGACACCTTTCGGCTTTGCGGGATCGGGCGCATCGGGGTCATCCATGATCAGCGCATAGCTCTGCGCATTTGCTGGCCCGCCCGACCAAGCCAGCGGCGGCGAGATGTCCTGACCTTCGCAGGTGTAGCGGGCGGGAATCGATCCGCCCGGTTGAAACGCGGACGACGTGATTTGCAATGGCATTGCCTTGCTCCTGGATCCTGTATCAGCTGCAGTCAACGACCCGCCCGACGAAGACGTGTCGCTCGTGGACGGCGCTTCGCGCTTACACGCGATCGCCAGCGGGAGCAGCATGGCGAATGCCTTCGATCTCATTGGGCGCTCACTGTTCGTGTGTTGTCGTGTGGATCACTGCAAGAGTAGGGCTTGCAGACACCTGCTTCGGCTAGCCGAGGAATGACTCCAGCGACCGGCGCCGTGAGTTATGGCGAAGCTTGAGGAGCGCCTTTTCCTTGATCTGTCTCACCCGCTCGCGCGTGATCTGGAGCAGTGTGCCGATGTCCTCGAGGGTCATCGGATCGGCGCCATCGAGCCCGAAATAAAGACGCAGGATTTTCGATTCGCGCTCCTTGAGCGACGCCAGCGACTCTTCGATGGCTTCCGACAACGCCTTCTCGAACGTGATCTCGTCCGGCGTCGGGTTCATGTTGTCGGGTAGATAATCGAGCAGGCGATTGTCTTCGCCCGGTGTCATCGGTGCATCGAGCGAGAGATGGACCTGCGAGATCATCATCGTCTTCGCTACTTCGTCCTCGGTGATGTCCATACCTTCGGAGATCTCGAGGTTGGTCGGCTGTCGACCGAGCTCCTGCAGCAGGCTGCTGGCTCTCTTGCCGATTCTATGCAGCGTGCCAGCGCGATTCAGCGGAACTCGCACGATTCGCGATTGCTCGGCAAGCGCCTGGAGGATCGACTGCCTGATCCACCACACCGCATACGAGATGAACTTGATGCCCTTGGTCTCGTCGAATTTGTGCGCGGCGCGGATGAGACCTAGGTTGCCCTCGTTGATCAGGTCAGAGAGAGAGACGCCCTGGTTCTGATATTTCTTCGCGACCGACACGACGAATCGCAGATTCGATCGCACGAGTGTATCGAGTGCGTCCTGGTCGTTCTGCCGGATGCGCTTCGCGAGCTCTACTTCCATCTCGCGACTGATGAGGGGAAAGACGCTGATGTCCCGTAGGTACTGATCGAGCGATCCTTCGTCGACGGTCGATTTCCGATTCGTCGATACCTTCATAGCGATAGCATGTTCCTCTCGAGAATCGAGAGATGAACCAAAAGCTCGAGCTGCGAACTTAGTGGACTATCTCTCCGAAGCGCTTCCACCTGAGACGCGTCAGCCAATCCAGCCGGTCTCCAGTATCGGGCGCGTAGCTATAATAGACCACCATCGGCTGGCCGCGCACAAGAGAGTCGGCCACGAAGCCCCAGTACCTCGAATCCGACGAATTGTCGCGATTATCTCCGAGGACGAAGTAGTCATGGGGAGGGACGACCAGAGGGCCCCAGTTGTTACGAGAAGGACGATAGTCTTCGACCGACGCACCACCAGCGAGATAGGCCTTTTGCCAGCGGAAATCGTCGTCGGACTGGTCAGCCTCGTCGGGAGTGCGCTGGATATAGTTCTCCGGCACCGGCTGCCCGTTCCGGATCAGCGCCGCGTTGCGCATCTGAAGCGTGTCACCGGGAATGCCAACGATCCGCTTGACGTAATTGAGGCTTGGATCGACTGGATAGGTGAAGACGATCACGTCCCCGCGGCGCGGCGCGTGGAGGGCCGGCAGCTTGCGCCCGCTTCCCGGGATTCCCGCGCCATATACCAGCTTGTTGATCAGGAGAAAGTCGCCCTCGAACAGGGTGTGCTCCATGCTGCCACTTGCGATCTTGAAGGCCTCCACGCCGAAGGCGCGGATGACCACGAAAAGGGCCAGCGAAAGCACCATGATCTTCGCCCAATGAGCGAAGAAGGCGAGCTTGCCGCCGGTGCGCCGCTGGTTGGCGAGCTGGAGGGCATGCGCCCGCTTTTGTTCGTATGTGTCCATGGTCCGTCTATTACCGCGTTGGTTAGTCCGGCGTTCCCAGATAGGTATCGATCTGTGCCCGCTGAAGAGTGCCTGAGAAATCGGCGTAACCGACCTTCGTCTCGGAGTAGAACTCGTAGACTTCCCAGCCGCCTTCGCGGTGCCCATTGCCCGTCTGCTTTACACCGCCGAACGGGAGATGCGCCTCCGCCCCGATCGTCGGCGCGTTCACGTAAGTGATTCCATTGTCGAGCTCGTTCAGCGCGCGGAACGCGGTGTTCACGTTGCTGGTGTAGATCGACGACGACAATCCGTACTTCACATCGTTGTTCACCGCGAAAGCCTCTTCCGCGTCCTTCACTCGGATAACCGACAATACCGGGCCGAAGATCTCTTCCTGTTCGAGGCGACTGCCCGCCTTCACGTTGACGAAGATCGTCGGCTTGAAGAAGTTGCCCTTTGCAAGCTTGTCTGGTCGCTCCCCACCGATCACGAGCTTGGATCCTTCAGACTGACCGATGTCCACGTACGTCTCGACCTTTCTGACGGCATCCTCGTTGATCAGCGGCCCGACGTCGGTTCCCTTTTTCCGCCCGTCGCCGAGTTTCAGAGCCTTGGTGCGGTCCTCGAGCATGCCCAAAAATTTGTCGTGCACTTTCTTCTGAACAATAAGACGACTGGTGGCAGTACAACGTTGCCCGGTAGTTCCGAACGCACCCCACAGGGCGCCCTCGAGCGCGAGATCGAGATCCGCGTCGTCCATAACGATCTGCGCGTTCTTCCCACCCATCTCGAGTGAGAGGCGCTTGTGCAGGCGGCCGCAGGTCTCGCCGACAAGCCGGCCCGTTTCCGTCGACCCCGTGAAGGAGATGAGCGGAATCGCCGGGTGCTCGACCATCGCTGCGCCCACCTGCTCGCCGCGACCGTGCACGAGCTGAATGACCTCGTCCGGGAGACCGGCTTCGAGCAGGATCTCGACCAGTAGCGTCCCGGTGTGGGGAACATCCTCCGCCGGCTTGAAGATCACCGCGTTTCCGCACACGAGAGCGGGAAACATCTTCCACGTTGGGATCGCCATCGGAAAATTAAACGGGCAGATGAGACCAGCGACGCCAATTGGCCGCCTGTAGCTCATCGCCCATTTATTACGCAGCTCGCTCGGCACCGTCTTACCGAACAAGCGGCGCCCCTCGCTCGCCGCATAATAGGCGGTATCGATTCCCTCCTGGACATCGCCGCGCGTCTCCGTGAGCGGCTTGCCCATCTCGCGGGTCATTGCATCGGCGATCTCTTCTTTCTTCTTCGTCATTATGTCGCCCACGACGCGGAGGACGTCACCGCGCGCTGGTGCCGGTGTCCGCTTCCACGTCGCGAAGCCGCGCTTCGCGCTCTCCACTGCGCGCTCGACATCGCGCCGATCGGAGAGCGGAAACTTCCCGATGATATCCGCGCGATCCGCCGGATTCCGATTATCGAAGTATTCGTCCGACTCGGGTGCTACCCATTTTCCGCCGATGAAGTTATTGAACTTTTTCATTTATCTGCCCGTTGGTGTGACGCTTGTCGGGCGTCAGCTGTGCTCACGCGAAAGCGAATATCGCTCGATCTTCTTGTAAAGGTTCGACCGCGGCATCTCAACCGCGCGCGCGGTCTCCGAGACATTCCAGTCGAACTCACGGAGCTTGTTGAGCAGAAACGCACGCTCGGCGGCGTCCTTGAACTCCTCGAACGTTCGGCATTGCGTGAGCGTTGCCAGCCCCGCGTCGTCCATCGCCCGTTGGCCGGAGAGTCTGTCGATATCGCGCGCCGAGATCAAGGTGTCCGGCGCCAGGATCAGCAATCGTTCTACTGTATTGCGCAGCTCCCTGACGTTACCCGGCCAATCCAGAGCGCTTAGACGCTCCAGAGCGTCGGGAGTGAGAGTTCGCGGCGGAATTCCTTCGCGTGCCGAAAGCGTCGACGCGAAGTATTGCGCCAGTGTGGGGATGTCTTCACGTCGCTCGCGGAGCGGCGGGACGTGAATAGGAACCACATTCAGTCGATAATAGAGATCCTCGCGGAATCGGCCCGCGGCGATTTCGTTCTCGAGCGTCTTGTTGGTGGCGGCAATGACGCGCACGTCGACCGAGATCGGCTTGGACCCACCGATGCGCGTGATGACGTTGTCCTGCAGCACGCGTAGCACCTTCGCCTGGGCGGCGAGACTCATGTCGCCGATCTCGTCGAGAAAAAGGGTGCCCTTGTTGGCCTGCTCGAACTTTCCGGCGCGATCGGAGATCGCTCCTGTGAACGATCCCTTCATATGGCCGAACAGCTCGCTCTCGATCAGCTCCCCCGGAATGGCCGCGCAGTTCACTTCGACGAAAGGCTTGTTGGCGCGCGGCGACATCCGATGCAGCGCTCGGGCAACCAACTCCTTTCCGGTTCCGTTCTCTCCGGTGATCAGGACTCGCGCAGGAGTCGTCGCGACCTTCTCGATCTTGTCCATCAAGGCGCGCATGACCGGCGTCTTGCCGACGATCTCGAATGGCGCGTCGATAGAGCTCCGAAGGCGCGCGTTTTCCTCTTGCAGATCGAGATTCTGAAGCGCATTGCGGAGCAGAACCAGAATGCGGTCCGTGTCGAGCGGCTTCTCGAGGATCTCGAACGCACCGAGTTGGGTGGCTTCGACCGCGGTGCGGATCGTGGCGTGGCCGCTGATCATTACGACGATCGCTCCCGGATCGATCTCACGCAGCTTCTTGAGCGCCTCCATGCCATCCATGCCCGCCATCTTCACATCGAGGAAGACGAGGTGCGGGCGCCACTTCTGGTACTCGGCTATCCCATCAGCCGCGTTGGCGATGGTGTGGACTTCGTATCCCTCGTACTCGAGGAGTTGGCCCAATGCGGCGCGGATCCCCTGCTCATCGTCGATGACGAGAACCCTGCGACTCACCGCACACTCTTGTATAGCGTAATCTTGCCGTCGGAGACGCGCACATCTGAAATGTAAGAGGGCATTACCATTGGTAACCCGTTCTGCGAGATGCCTTCGATGGTCTTTCCGTGCTTCATCTGGGTTAGGAGGCGCGGGACCAGCGCGGGTGGGACATCGATCCGCCCGAGCTTGAGCTCCTGAATCAGGAATTCGCCCAGTCCGGGCCGGACCATGTTGATCGTGCCGCCAAAGCGGACGCTATCTCTATCACCGAGCAGCATGCCGAGCGGGCCGAGAGACTTCGAGCCTCCGAAATCCTTGAGCTCGACATCGGAGCGCACGTACAATCGGTCGCGAACGATCGAGGCCTCCGCGTTCTTTGCCGAAGGCGGAAGCTGCTTCGCTACGACCGTCAGGATGTATGACGCCGCTTCGGCCGGCGTCAGGTTCGCGAATACGGGACCCGATTGCCGTCCAAGAGACTGCACGGCGAGGCGACCGCGCTCGGCGTCGGCGGCGGTAAGTGGCTGCCAGCCGGTGGGAGCCGAGGTGGCCGTTCCGACACTCGTTGCCGAGGTATTGCTGGATGTCGAGGACGAAGAGACTCGCGTGTACCAATACCAATACCATACGCACGCGGCAATGACGATGATCAGCAGAAGGCAGCCGAGGCGGCGAAAAAACCCTTTCATGTTCCCGACCGTGAATGGTTGAGTGACGAGGGAGAATACCCTCGCACAAGCCGTGCACGCTAGCTGCCGGGACCGCCTCTTTCGAACCGTGGCCCTTCGCCATCTCCGCGCCTCAGGCCGGGGGTCCTGATACTCTCCGGCACTTTTGCCCACTGCGCCGGCGTAAGAATCGCCTTCGCGTCATTGATCGCCTGTGTGGCAAGCTTCCTTCCCTCGGTCATCGAGGGCTGCAGCTTGGCGAAGATCGTCATGGGATCAGGATTCTTGACGGTCGAATCGCCGAGGATGTTGGCGACTTTATCGATCAGCGAGTCGGCTTTCACCTTGAACGCATCGCCGGCCGTTTGAAGCTTGGTGACCTGCTCCGGGGTGAGCTCGAGTTTGGCGGAGTCGTTGATCGCAATGATGTCGAGAAAAGCATTGGGCACTAGGCGCGTCATGCGCGATTTGAGCGCTTCCGGATTGAGGCGGCCCCCAGCACCGCGCCCGATTACGTTGTTGAACTGCTGGCGTGCGGGATCCGTACCGAGCGTAAGGCGTCCCTGAATTGCAATCTGGAAGGGAACGCGAAAAGCGTTACGAGTTCCATTGGTAACGCCAAAGTGCTCGTTGACCTGGTACCTGTAGGTGTTGGTCGCTGGATCGAATCCGCGCACATAA
>WNGC01002273.1_pt1 | contig 16200 bp, 14 predicted proteins | sample 5400051 | NCBI WGS metagenome assembly WNGC01 (sample SAMN13153368, study PRJNA577476) | soil metagenome | isolation source: 20 cm soil or saprolite under grassland replicate 2 | place: USA:California | collected 2016-06-15
TGGTCCCGTCTTCGAGGTTCAATCCCACGGCGCCTGCCGCGATGACGCCGCGGGCGGTCTCGGCCGCGGCCTCCGGGGTCATGCCGTACCCCGCTTCCATGTCGGCGGTCACGGGCACGCGCACGCTCGACGCGATGCGGCGAACCACGGCGAGCATCTCCCCGCGACTGATGCGCTCCCCGTCGGCATAGCCGAGCGCCCAGGCGACCCCCGCGCTGGACGTGGCGATGGCGGCGAATCCCGCGCTCTCGATCACGCGAGCGGTGATCACGTCCCACGCGTTCGGGAGCACGAGGATGCCGCCTTCCCGATGGAGCCGGCGGAACGTCTCCGCCTGCTCGCGTTGAATCGTCGGTCTCATCGCTCCCCCAGGAACTTGTGCGGCGCGGCGTCAAACCCCCGCGCTGCGACGTCACAGCTTGTAGGTCTCCTTGGCCAGCTCGTAGGCGAGCGCCCGCGCCATCCGGCGGGCATCGCTCGTGTCGATCATATGGCGCGCCACGAGCCCCGCGAGGAAATTCGCGTCGGCGCGACGCGCCAGATCGTGCCGAGCGGGAATCGAGCAGAAGGCACGCGTGTCGTCGTTGAAGCCGGCGGTCTTGTAGATCCCCGCGGTCTCCGTGGTGCGCTCCCGAAAGCGTCGCATGCCCTCCAGGGAGTCGTGAAACCACCACGGAGGGCCGAGCCGCATGGCAGGGTAGTGCCCGGCGAGCGGCGCCAGCTCGCGGCTGTAGGTGGACTCGTCGAGCGTGAAGACCACGAGCGTAAATCGCGGATCGTTGCCGTACGCGTTCAGCAACGCCCTGAGGTTGCGCGTGAACTCGGTCGCGACCGGGATGTCTCCGCCTCGATCGGCGCCGAACAGCTGGAACAGCGGGCGGTTGTGATCACGCAGCGCGCCCGCGTGAATCTGCATCACCAGGCCATCCTCGAGCGACAGGCGGGCCATCTCCATGAGGAGGTGGCCCATGAAGCGCCGTTCGTCGGCGGGCGTTACGTCGCCCTGCCGTGCCCGCTGATACAAGACCTCCGCTTCGTTCGGGGGGAGCCACGTAGTGTAGGGCTCGAGCACCGCGTGATCGGTGGCCGTGGCCCCCATTCGCTTAAAGAAGGTGCGGCGATCTTCCAGCGCATGAAGGAACTCGGCGTAGTCCACCAGGGGCGCGCCATGCTCCCGGCCCAGCGTTTCCAGCTCGGCCCGCCACTCGGGTGAGGCGATCCGAAGCACCGCGTCGGGGCGAAAGCAGGGGATCACCCGTCCCGTCCATCCGGACTCCCGGATGGCGCGGTGGTGCTCGAGCGGATCGCTCGCCCGGTCCGTCGTGGCGAGAACCTCGATGCCGAACCGCTCGAACAGGGCCCGCGGTCGAAACTCGGGGGAGGAGAGCCTCTCCCTGATCTCGTCGTAGATCCGCGGCGCCGTCTCGGGCGACAACCGGTCGCGAACGCCGAACACCTCGTGCAGCTCGTAATCGAGCCACGCGCCGGTGGGCGTACCGCGGAACAGGTAGTAATGGTCCGCGAACCGCTGCCATACCTTGCACGGATCCGTCTCGACAGGCGCGCCGTCCCGGCGGGGAATCCCCATGGTCTCGAGCGGGACGCCGCGGGCATACAAGAGCCGCAGAATGTAGTGGTCCGGCTGGACGATCAGCGCCGCGGGCTCCGCGAAAGGCTCGTCCCGAGCAAGGATTTCCGGATCCACGTGACCGTGGGGGGACACGATCGGCAGCCGGCGCGTTTCTTCGTACAGCTCGCGCGCGATGCGCCGTACCGCGGGATCGGGATCGAAGAAGCGGTCTGCGTCCAGGACGGCGCCCACGGGCCTACACGACCGGCGCCCAGCCCGGGGCGTACTCCCGCTGCCAGGACTTCATCGCCTCCTCGTCACCCGTGATCCGGCCCGACGTCGCGTCGATGCGCAGCGCGCGGCCGGTCGACTGCGCGATGTTGCCGAGGTGGCCCAGCAGCACGCTCTTCGCTCCTTCCTCGATCGGTTGATGAAGCGCGGCGCCGGTGCGGATGGCGTCCACGAAGTTGTCGATGTGCAGCGCGGTCATGTCATCGTCGGCGTGGGTGTTGAGCCCGTCGCCTGCCTGCGCGGCGAGGGACGACTTCACGACCTTATCCTTGAGATCGTAGATCGTGTACCCGTCGCGATCGAGCACCACGCTGCCGGCCGTGCCCAGGATGGCTGTGCCGCGCGAGCGGCCGTACGTGGTCAGGCCGTTGCAACTCTGCCCCTGCCAGATGATGGTCTTCCCGCCCGCGAACTCGAAGCAGGCTTCCTGCGTGTCGGGGAACTCCCAGTCGTCGGCGAAGTGATAGCGGCCGCCGACCGACGTGACCCGCGTGGGGTAGCCCACGCCCAGCGCCCAGCGCCCGACGTCGATCTCGTGCGTGCCGTTGTTCAAGATCTCGCCCGTTCCCCAGCGCCGGAACCAATGCCAATTGTAGTGAATGATGTTGTCGTGGTACGGGGCGTGGGGCGCTGGGCCCTGCCACAGCTCGTAGTCGAGGTTGGCGGGAACGGGCGCCGTTTTCCCGCGGCCGATCGTGGCCCTGGTGTTGGCATACCAGGCGCGAGCGAGATAGGGTTGCCCGATGGCGCCCCCCTTGATCGCCTGCACCACCTCGATGGAGCGTGGTGCAGAGCGCTGCTGCGTCCCCATCTGCACCACGCGCTGGTGCTTGCGTTGCGCCTCGACGAGCAGCTCGCCTTCGCGCGCGTTGTGCCCGCACGGCTTCTCCACGTAGACGTGCTTCCCTGCCTGCATGGCGAGCAGCGCGGCCGGTGTGTGCCAGTGGTCAGGCGCCGCGATCACGAGCGCGTCCACGTCCTTGTCGTCGAGCGCCTTGCGGAAGTCGCCCAGCCCTTTGGGAGACTTGCTCTGCACGCCCGCGACGGCGGAGACGCCCTTGGCGAGCACCAGGGAATCGACGTCGCACACATAGGCGACTTCGGCGTGCGCCGCCCGGGCGAAACCGCGTGCGAGCACCGTGCCGCGGCCGTTCAAGCCCATGACCGCGACCACAACCCTGTCACTGGGAGAGCGGGCAAGGCCGAAGAGCGGTGACGGCGCGGCCGCGAAGCCGAACCCGGCCGCCGAGGCGGTTTTCAGGAAATGGCGGCGTTTCATAGGTCCCGAACCTTGATATTGCGGAAATAGACTTCGTCCCCGTGATCCTGAAGGACAATGTGCGCCTTGCGGCGCGTAGCGAACCCCGGGATCGAGCGGAACTTGCTGGCCGCGAGGGCAGAATCCATCCGTGCCGTGCGGAGGTCGAATTCCACGATCCGCTCGCCGTTCAACCAGTGTTCGCCGTGATTCCCGCGGAAGATCACCGTGGAGCGGTTCCACTCGCCGACGGGGTGCAGGTGCTTCTTGTCGTTCGGGGGGATCAGGTCGTACAACGCTCCGGCGCGGTGGCTCGGGAGCTTTCCATCGGCGTGGCGATCGTCGTCCAGGATCTGATACTCGAATCCCAGCGCGGCGTGGTTCGGCGCTTCCTTGACGGAGAGCTCCTCGGAGACGTTGTACTTGACGCCGCTGTTCGCGCCGGGCGTCACCTTCCACTCCCAAGTCAGCTCGAAGTCACCGAACGTGTCTACGGTCATCAAATCGCCGCCGTTCAACGGCTGTCCGTCCGGCAGCTTCGGGACGTTGCCGCTGGCGATCTTCTTGATCGTCCCGGCGTCGACCTGCCAGTGCGCCGTGGGCACGCTATCGTAGCCCAGTCCGCGCCACCCCGCGAGGGTGCGGCCATCGAACAAGAGGCGCCAGCCGGCGGCCCGCTCGGCGTTGCTGAGCTCGTTCGGCCGCGCGCCGATCGGCGCCGACGCGGTGACGGGTCGCGTCTGGGCGCCGAGCGCAGAGGCGCAGGCCGCGAGCGCGAGGAGCCACCATCGATTTCTCATCATATCCACTCCGCAGAGGCTCACAGGTTGCCGCGCTTCAGCTCGCCCAGGGCGTAGTCGCAGGCGCGCGCGGTGAGCGCCATGTAGGTAATCGACGGGTTCACGCAGGACGAGCTGGTCATGCACGCGCCGTCGGTCACGAACAGATTGGGGACGTCGTGCGCCTGGTTGTGTGCGTTGAGGACCGATGTCCGAGGGTCGCGTCCCATGCGGGCGGTGCCCATCTCGTGGATCCCGAGACCGGGCTCCCCCCCGAGCTCGCCTTCCTTGTAAGCATCACGGGTGCGGACCTCCTTGCACCCGGCGGCCTCGAGCATCTCGGCCGCCGAGGCGGCCATGTCCTTCCGCATCGCCAGCTCGTTCTCGCCCCAGGTGCAGTGGATCCGCAGCAGCGGAATGCCGAATTCGTCGGTCTGGTCGGCCAGCTGGACCTGGTTGTCGGCGCGCGGCAGACACTCGCCGAATCCGGTCAGGCCCATCGTCCAGCGCCCCGGATCGTGCAGTTTGCGCTTCAGCTCCACGCCGAAGCCGGCCTCGCTCCCGCCGCGTGCCCATCCCTCGCGGCTCGCGCCACCCTGATAGCCGAACCCGCGCACGTAGTCGCCGCGGCGCGACGCATCGTCACCGAGGTTGCGAAACCGGGGGATGTAGATGCCGTTCGGACGGTTCCCCTGATAGTACCGGTCCAACAGCCCCTCAATGGCACCGCTCGCACCCACCACGAAGTGATGGTCCATCAGGTAGCGGCCGAGCACCCCGCTGGAGTTGGCGAGGCCCTCGGGGAACCGCGCCGACTTGGAGTTGAGCAAGACGCGTGTCGTGGCGAGCGTCGAGGCGCAGAGGAAGACCACACGGCTGGAGTACTCACGCGTCTCGTTCGTGGTCGTGTCCACGACGCGGACGCCGGTGACCCGGTTCTTGGCCGCGTCGTAGATGAGCGAGTGCACCACGCTGTTGGGGATGATGGTGAGCCGCCCCGTGGCCCGTGCGGCCGGGAGCGTGGACGATTGGCTCGAGAAGTACGACCCCGTGGAGCAGCCCCGCTCGCACGGCCCGCAGTAGTGGCACGGGAGCCGGCCGTTCAGCGCCTGGGTCAGGATCGCCACGCGGCCGATGGTGAGGCGTCGATCGGGAAAGGCGCGCTCCAAACCGGCCTTCACGAACTTCTCGCCCGCATTCATCTCCATGGGCGGCTGAAACTCGCCGTCCGGCAGCTGCGGCAGCCCCAGTCGCTCCCCGCTCACACCGATGAAGCGCTCCACGTAGCTGTACCACGGCGCGAGGTCGGCGTAGCGGATCGGCCAATCCACGGCGTGCGCGTCGCGCAGATTCGCCTCGAAATCCAGATCGCTCCACCGGTATACCTGCCGCCCCCAGATCAGCGACTTGCCGCCGACCTGGTCTCCCTGAATCCAGGTGAACGGCTTGTCCTCGATGTAGGGATTGCGGTGATCCTTGATGAAGAAGTGCTTGACCGATTCGTGGAACTGGCCCGTGCGCGCCTGGATCGGGTACTCCTGCGCGCCTTGCGTCCCCACCGCCAGCCGCGCGTTGCGCAGGGGAAATTGCCAGTTGGGCTTGTGCTCGGTGATGTAGTCCTTGCGATGCTCGACGTTGCGCCCGCGCTCGATCACGAGGGTCTCGAGTCCCTTTTCGGTGAGCTCCTTTGCGGCCCAGCCGCCCGTGATTCCGGACCCGATAACGATGGCGTCGTAGGTGATCATGACCAGGCCCGTCCGACGGAGGTGTAAGGGATGTCGCCGCGGTACGCCCCGAAGGGACTCATGTGTAGCTCCTGCATGGCGCCGATCTCGGATGTGTAATAGCCGACGACCGTGAGCTCTTTCAGGCGGCGGAAGAACCACCCGTCCTCCCCGCGGCCCGAAGCATACGCGCGTGCATCCATCTCCTTGAGCAACCCGATGCGCTGCTCGGGTGAGCACCGGGGGAACGGTTGGCCGTGCGCGGACTGGGCGCGCGCATCCACGTCGGCGAGCCCGGCCAGGAACCGGTCGCGCTCTGTGGCCGCGTAGTGGTCGCTGAGCAGCGTGTCGACGAAGCGGTGCACGCCCGCCGCACGCGCCCCCGGCGTGTCCGTCTGGGGAATGATGTGCTCGGCCATGGTCGCGACGAGCTCCAGCTGGGCGGGGCTCAGCGTCCGCGGCGTCCACCTTGGCGACGCCGCCCAGGCGCGTCGCGTCGCCGTGCTCAGGACACCCGCCACAGTGGGAGCGGAGAGGGCGCCGCCGAGGAGTGTCGCGGCCTGCTCGAGGGCCTGGCGGCGAGTGATCGAAGCGCGGCTCACAGCGTCACTCCCTCCTTCCATATATGGATTTCGTGGATCGGCTCCGAACATCTCCGGCACTTAGGTGAGGATCACGCCTCCACCGAGCGCCGTCAAGCGGTAGTCGGGCCGGGGATGCTCGGCGAAGGGAAGCGCGGCGGGCGGCTGCTGCTGCTGATGCGGGACCAAGGGCACTGGCCTGAGTAGAGCACAGTGTATGAATTTTCGAAGGCGCCCGCGTTCACGAACCAGCATATCAAGGACAAGCGCATCTGGGAAGGAGCCGGACCATGACGACCCGCCGCGCATTCCTGCACGCTTCCGCCGCGGTCCTCGCCGCCCCCTTCGTGCGGCTGCCGGCCGAAGGCGACCTCCTCCCGCTCGGCTTCTCGACGCTCGGCTGTCCGGCGTGGACCTGGACCGAGATCCTGGATTTCGCCCGATCGCACGGCTTCGCCGCCGTCGAGCTGCGGGGCCTCCAGAAAACGATGGACTTGAGTCAGGCCCCCGAGTTCTCGCGCGAAGCAGGACGTCTCGACTCGGCCAAGCGGCAGCTCCGCGAGCGTGGCCTGCGGGTATCCGACCTCGGCGCCTCGGCCCAGATGCACGAGCAGGACCCCGCGAAGCGCGCGGCCCAGCTCGACGAGGCGCGTCGCTTCATCGACCTGGCCGAGGCGCTCCACGCCCCGTACGTGCGCGTGTTCGGCAACAATTACGTGAAGGGCGTGCCGCGCGACGTGATGCTCGCGCACATCGCCCGGGGCCTGCGCGAGCTGGGCGATTACGCCCGGCCGAAGGGCGTCACAGTCCTGATCGAATCCCACGGCGATTTCACCGACTCGCCCACGCTACTCGAGATCCTGCAGCGGGCGGACTCCCCGGCGGTGGCCCTGCTCTGGGACGCACACCACACATTCGTATCGGGAAAGGAGCCGCCGGAGGATACGGTGCGGCAGCTCGGGCGCTACATCCGTCACACGCATCTCAAGGACTCCGTGGCCGCCGGGACGGACCGCCGCTACGTGCTCACGGGGACGGGCGAGGTGCCGGTCCGCCGCCAGATCGAAGCGCTCGTGAAGATCGGGTACCGGGGCGTGTACAGCCTCGAGTGGGAGAAACGCTGGCACCCCGATATCGCGGAGCCCGAGGTCGCGTTCGCGCAGTTCGCGACCGTGGCAGGCGAGTACCTGCGCGGCGCGGGCGTCCGTTAGCCGTCAAGCTTCCTCCATGAGGAGTACGTGAACAGTCTGCGGACCGTGCACCCCCACCACCAGGGTCAGCTCGATGTCGGAGGTGCGTGACGGTCCGGTGACGAACGTGATGGCGTGACTAACGACGCTCACGCGGCCAAGCGCGTCGCTCAGCGAATCACAGATGCAACGCGTGGACAACACGGCCACGTGAATCGGCGGCACGAGGGACAAGAGCCGGCTCTGCTCGCGCGCGGACTCCAAGACCAGCGTACCGGTCTCGGCGATCCCCCACTGCGCGGTCGTGACGCCGGCGTCGCACGCGAACAGCTCGTCGCGCGAGAGGCGCTCGAGCCGATTGATCACCAGGTCATTCCCCACCGCCTGTAGGAGGCGCTGCACCACCGGCGCGTCCGAGCCAACGACACGGCGGGCGCCCGCATCCGTCAGAATCCGGACAAGCGCCGCTGCGGCTTCCGCTTCGGTGCGTACCACCGTCCACTGTGCGCCGACGGCTGTCAGCTGCTCCGTGAAGTGCTTGACGACGTCCCCCCTCTCCGGAACGGAGAGGGGGACAGGGGGTGAGGACGCTGGAGCCGAGTGGCGGTCAGGGGGTGAGGCGGCCTGGGCCAGGTTCCTACGGATCGCGTGCAGGATCTCACTCCGCGCGTCGCCGCTACGCATCTGCGTCTCCCGCATCGCGTAAACCGGTCCGCCATTGCTCGCGAAAGCTCTGCGGCGCGAGGGGCCGGAGATCGCGCCACTTGGTCCAGGCGCCCAGCGGCGGCATGATGCGCAGTCGGCGGACAGCGTGCATCACCCACTCGAACAGGCGCGGTCGCACCATCACCGCCGCGTAGATCCAGAACGCCAGCCGCTCGAGCACGCGGGGCTCGCCGACGCGGCGCGCGACCACCTGGGCGCGCAGATGGAGGAGCAGGGCCGGGATATCGATCTTGACGGGGCAGACGTCCCGGCAGGCGCCGCACAGACTCGAGGCGTAGGGGAGGGCGGCCGAGCGCGCGAGTCCGAACAACTGGGGGCTCAACACCGCGCCGATCGGACCGGGATAAACGGACCCGTACGCGTGGCCGCCGATCTGGCGATACACCGGACAGGCGTTGAGACACGCGCCGCACCGTATACATGCGAGCGATTGTCGGGTGACCGCCGAGGCCAGCATGCGCGAGCGGCCGTTGTCCAGCACCACGATGTGCAGCTCTTCAGGCCCCTCGTCTTCCGGTGTCCGCTTCGTGCCCGTGAGAAGCGATTGATACGCCGTGAGCACCTGACCGGTCCCGGATCTGGGGAGCAGCTGCAAAAAGACGTCGAGGTCGGCGAAGCGGGGGATCACCTTCTCGATTCCCATGAGGGCTACGTGGGTGCGCGGGAGGCTCGTCGTGAGCCGTGCGTTGCCCTCGTTCTCGAGGATGAGGATGGTGCCCGTCTCCGCGACAGCGAAGTTGACGCCCGAGATCCCGAGGTCCGCCTCGGCGAAGCGGCGGCGCAAGGCGGCGCGAGCCGCGGCTGCCAGCGTGGCCACGTCGTCGGAGGGCGCGATCCCGAGCTTGTCCGCGAACAGCGCGGCGATCTGCGCCTTGGTCTTGTGGATGGCGGGCACGACGATGTGCGATGGCGTCTCGCCGGCCAGCTGGACGATGTACTCGCCCAGGTCGGTCTCCACAGGCTCGATGCCGCGTCGGGCGAGGGCCGCGTTCAGGTGGATCTCTTCCGACGCCATGCTCTTGCTCTTGACCACGGTGCGCGCCCCGCGCTGCTCGGCGATCTCGCCGATGATGTCGCACGCTTCTGTGGCATCGCGGGCCCAATGCACGCGGGCGCCGGCGCGCTCGGCGTTCGCCGTGAATTCCTCGAGATAGCGGTCCAGGTGAGCGAGTGTCTCGTCCTTGATCGCGCGAGCCCGGTCGCGGGCGCCCTCCCAATCCGGCACCGTGGCGAGGGCCGCACGGCGTCGTTCGCCGAACAACGTCGTCGCGTGGCGCAACGCGCCGCGTAGCTGACCGTCGGCCAGCGCCGTGCGTGCGTCGCGCTCGAAGGTCATGGCCTGGACGCCAGCACTTCCGCCAGATGCATGGCGCGGACCGCGGATCCCCGCCGCGACAGCCGGCCGCCGATCTGCATCAGGCAGCTCGCATCGCCGGACACCACGGCGTCCACGCCGGCCCGCTCGATGGCGTCCACCTTCTCGTCGAGCATGGCCACGGAGATCTCGGGGTACTTCACCGCAAACGTTCCGCCGAAGCCGCAACATGCCTCCGCATTCGGGAGCTCGACCAGCTCCGCTCCCGTCACCCGACGCAGCAGGCGGCGCGGCTCGTGCCTGATCCCCAGGTCGCGCAGGCCGTGGCAGGCGTCATGCCAGGTGAGCCGCGCGGAGAAGCTCGCCCCCACGTCCTCCACGCCCAGCCGGTTCACCAGGAACGAGCTGAGCTCGTAGGTCCGCTCCGCCACCCCCCTCGCCCGCGCCCGCCAGCTCGCGTCGTCGAACAACTGGTCGTAATGGTGCACCATCGCCGTGCACGAGCCCGATGGGCTGACGATCGCGTCGACCGCGGTCGATTCAAAGATCTCGATCTGTCGCCGGGCAAGCGCGCGCGCCGCCGGGCGGTAGCCCGTGTTGAACGCCGGCTGCCCGCAGCACGTCTGGCGCTGGTCGAACTCCACCGCACACCCCAGACGCCGGAGCACGTCGACGGCCCCGACCGCCGCCGCTGGCCACAGCTGGTCGACCAGACAGGTCACGAACAGAGAGACGCGCATGTGACGACGCCTTCACGTAATCGGCCGGCACCCCTCGATCAGTTTGTCGTCGCGGGCTCGAGCCGCGGGGCGAGAAAATGAATGACGGTCCAACCCGAGACGTAGGCAAGCCCACAGATGATGAAGATGGGCGTGTAATCGTTGCCATTGGCCTCGAGAATCCGGCCCGTCACGCGCTGGAACGCCCAGCCGCCTATGCCCCCGGCGAACGCGCCGATCCCCACCACCGAGCCGACCGCCGCGCGCGGGAACATGTCGCTCGCCAGCGTATACACGTTGGCAGACCACGCCTGGTGCGCCGCCGCGGCGACGCTGACGATCAGGACCGCGGTCCACATGCTCCCCGCCAGTGGGGCCAACGCCGTCGGCACGATCAGGAGCGCCATCGCGAGCATCGCGGTCTTGCGCGCTCGATTGACCGTCCAGCCGCGCTTGATCAGGGCGCTCGAGAGCCAGCCCCCGCCGATCGAGCCGACGTCGGCCACGACGTACACGACGATGAGCGGGAGCGCCACCTGCGCCAGCTTGATCCCGTACCGGGCGTCCAGAAATTTCGGGAGCCAATAGAGGTAGAACCACCAGATCGGATCGGCCAACAGCTTCCCGGCCGCGACCGCCCACGTTTGCCGGAACCCGAGCAGGCGGATCCACGGTACGCGGGCGTTCGCAGGGTCGGGCGGGTCGCTGCGGATATGTGCCAGCTCGTCGCTCGAAACGCGCGCGTTCGACTCGGGACTGCGGTACACGGCGAGCCAGAGGAGCAACCAGAGGAACCCGAGCGAGCCCGTCGCGATGAAGGCCCACTGCCAACCCCACTTGAGCGCGATCCAGGGGACGACGAGGGGCGTGATGATCGCGCCGGTGTTCGTCCCGGCGTTGAAGATGCCGGTCGCGAGCGCCCGCTCCTTCTTGGGGAACCACTCGGCGACGGCCTTGATGGCGCCGGGAAAATTCGCCGACTCGGCTACGCCCAGCAGGGCGCGCGCGGCGGAAAACATCGCCGTCGTGCGGGCGAAGGCGTGCGCGATGGCGGCTACGCTCCACGCGATGACGGCCGCTGCGAACCCGCGCCGCACGCCGATCCGGTCGAACAGCCGCCCTGCCGCGAGGAATGCGAAGGCGTAGGGCAGGCTGAACCACGACACCACGTCACCGTAGGCGGCCTCCGACCACCCGAGCTCGCGCTGCAGCGTGGGCGCCAGAATGCCCAGCACCTGGCGATCCACGTAGTTGATGGTGGTGACCACGAACAGCAGCGCGCACACCGTCCAGCGGTATCCGATGCGCCGGATAACCGTGCTCACGCGTCGCTCCGCACGAGCGCTTCCCACAGGCCCTGGAGATAGGTGAGGCCGAGCGCCCGATCGTACAGGCCGTATCCGGGGCGCCCGGTCTCGCCCCAGATCATGCGGCCGTGATCGGGACGCATCGGTCCTGCGAAGCCCACGTCCCGCAAGGCGCGCAGCACGGCGAACAGGTCGACACTGCCGCACGCGGATGGGTGGGCCGTCTCGTGAAAGCGGCGCGCGCCGGTGACCAGCACGTTGCGACAATGCCCGTGCAGAACGTCACGCCGTTCACCGGGCTGTCGACCAGCGCCACGAGCCGCTCCAGGGCGGCGGCGTTCGTGATGATCCGCGGCAGTCCGAAGATCGGCCACGGCGGGTCGTCCGGGTGGATCGCCAGGCGGACGCCCGCGTCGCGGGCCACCGGGACCACGCGCTCCAGGAAGTACGCGAGGTTGTCCCACAGCTGCTCCGCGTCCACTTCGCGATATGCGGCGATCAATGCCTGCAGCTCGGCGGGCTGGTACGCGGTGGCCCATCCGGGCAGGTCGGGCGCCCCATGCGACAGATCGACGTTCGCGAGGGCGGCGTCGTCGTAGGCGAGCGCCGTGGAGCCGTCGGGCAGCCGCAGCGCGAGGTCGGTGCGCGTCCAGTCGAATACCGGCATGAAGTTGTAACACAGCACCGGGATGCCGAGCTCCCCCATGCTGCACACGCCGCGGCAGAAATTTTCGATCAGCCGATCGCGGCCGCGCCGGCCGAGTTTGATGTTCTCGTGCACGGGAATGCTTTCGACGACGGCGAAGCGGAGCCCGGCGTCTTCGATCTGCGCCTTGAGGGTTCCGAGCCGCTCGCGGCCCCAGGGATCGCCGACCGGCAGGTCGTACAGGGCGCTCACGACGTCCGTCACCCCGGGGATTTGGCGGATGTGGGCGAGCGGGATCGGGTCGGCCGGGCCGAACCAGCGAAAGCTCGGGATCACGCGCGCAACAGCTCCTCGACTTCCTCCACGCTGGCACGGCTGAAATCCCCGGGGATGGTGAGCTTGAGGGCGCTCGCCGCCACCGCGAATTCGAGCGCCGCCGCCGGCCGGTCCCCGGCGAGCAAGCGGGCGATGAGCGCCGCGGCGAAGCTGTCGCCGCCGCCCACCCGGTCGACCACCTGTACGCAGTGCCGCCGGCTCTGCGCGAACGCGCGGGTCTCCGCGTCGTACAGCACGGCGCTCCAGCCGTGCTCCCGAGGCCCGAGGAGCTCGCGCCGCGTGAGCGCGATGCGCTTCGCCTCGAAGCGCGCCGCGAGCTGCTCGGCGAGCGCCCGCGCGCGCTCGGGGCTGGCGAGCGAGGCGTCGTCAGCCGGGAGGCCGAGCATCGCGCTCACGGCCGCCGGATTGCCGATCAGCACGCTCGCGCGCCGCGCCAGCGGCTCGATGAGCGGCCGCGGGTTGCGGTTGCGCCACAGGGCCTCGCGGTAGTTCAGGTCGAGGCTCACGGGCGTGCCCCTGGCACGCGCGCACGCGATGGCCCCCGCGAGCGCCGCCACCGGGCCTTCCCCCAGGGCGGGCGTGATCCCGGAGACGTGGAACCAGTCGGCCCCCGCCAGCACCGCGGGCCAGTCGATGCTGTGTGGGTCGAGGCGCGCGAACGCCGAGCCCGCGCGGTCGTAGACCACGCGCATGGCCCGCAGATCCACGCCGGGCTCGACGAAGTAGAGCCCCAGGCGCTCGCCGCCGCCCCCCCGCCCGATCCACCGGGTGCCCACGCCTTCCTTTCTCAGTGCCTCGACCCCGGCGTCCCCGAGGGGATTGTCGGGAACGCGGGTGACGTAGTCGCACCGCACCCCGAGATGGCTCAGGGCGACCGCGACGTTCGCCTCCGCGCCGCCGAAGCAGGTGTGCAGCTCGGGCGACTCGAGCAGGCGCTCGTCGCCCGGCGGGCTGAGGCGCAGCAGCAGCTCGCCGAACGTGACCGCCCTCATGTGCGCGCCGCTCTGACCTGCGTCACCAGCAGCCGCGCCCGCGCGGTCAACTCTGCGGCGCTCTCGTGGCCGAGCAGCGCCGCGCGCAGCAGCGCGCCGCCCACGCTCACCGCGGCGGCGCCGGCGCGGATCCACTCGGCTGCGTTCTCGAGCGTCACGCCGCCCGAGGGCACGAGCCGCACGAACGGCAGCGGCGCGAGGACGTCTCGGATGAAGCCGGGGCCGAGCGACGCAGCGGGAAACAGCTTCACGAGCGACGCGCCGGCGCGCCACGCCTCCAGGATCTCCGTCGGGGTGAACGCGCCGGGCATGCAGGGGACGGCGCGCTCGCGGCACGCGCGGATCACCGCGTGGTCGAAGGTCGGGCTCACCACGAAGCGCGCCCCGGCGTCGATCACGGCGCGCGCCGCGGCTTCGTCGAGCACGGTTCCGGCGCCCACGGCGCATCCGCTGAGATCATCGTCCCGGGCGAGGTCGCCGATCATGGAGATCGCGCCGGGCGTCGTTAGCGTGATTTCCACCGCGCCCACTCCTCCCGCGGCGAGCGCGCGCGCGACGGCGCGCAGCCGGTCCGCCTCCCGTGCACGCACGACCGCGATCACGCCGCTCTCGAGCAGCGGGAGCCCACCCGTTTCTCCCCCGAGAGTCGTCGTCGTAAGCGTCATGGTCGGGTCCGGCCGGTGGTTGCGTCCTCCGGCATGCCAGGCAGCGCGTCGAGCGCTGCATCCACGCCCTCGCGCTCGAGCAGCAGCAGCCAGCGCGTCGTCGCCCCGACGAGACCGGGCAGCTCGGCGAGATTCTCTCCCCACAAGCCTGTGTCCCCGAGCGCGCTGATTGCCAAGCGCTCCAGGGCGGCTGCAAGTCCGGGGCCAGAAGCAGGCTCCCGACCCAGTGCTCGCCAGTGCCGCTCCATCAGCGGCCGATCGACGTCTCCCCCCGGGGGCGACGGACAGGTGCGGGCCCACTCGAGACAGGCCGCGCAGCCCAGGGCCAGCCCCTGCGGCGACTGCCCCCGCTTCCGGGCGAATCCGCGCATCACGGGCACGACGCGCAGCCGCAGCTTGGCGGTCTGGTTGGTGGCGATCACCCGCCACTCGTGGTCGAGCCACGGATTGCGAAACCGCTCGAGTACCGTGCGGGCGAACGCCGCCGCCGCGTCCGCCGGGAGCTCGGTTCCCTGGGGAATTTCCTCGAACAGGATGTGCCGCAGGAACGCTCCCAGCCGCGGATGCTCGGCGGCCTCCCGCACCGTCCGCACGCCCGCCAGGAGCGCGAGCGGTGCGGTCGCCGTGTGCGCGCCGTTCAACAGCCGCAGCTTGCGCTCCCGGTAAAACCCGATGTCGGGCGCGAAGATCACCGAGGAGGCGTCGATCGCGAATGCGGCGTGCAGTTCCGCGGGGTCGCCTTCGATCGCCCAGAACGAGTGCGGCTCGGTGACGGTGAGGAGCGCGTCGCCGTACCCCACCTGCCGTTCCAGGGCCGCGTGCACGTCTCGCGCGGGCGTGCCGGTCGTGATCCGGTCGACCAGCGAGGAGCAAAACCGCACGCGGCGCCCGAGCCAGTCCCGGAACTCAAGGGTTCGCTCGCGCCCCGGCGCGAGCTGGTCGACCATCGCGGCGAGGCGCGGCCCGTTGTCGTCCACCAGCTCCGTCGGGACGACGAACAGCTCAGGGCCATCCGGGAGGCGCGCGAAGCGGGTATGGAGCAGGTCGGTCAACCGGGCCGGAAAGCCCCCGTCCAGGCGAAACCCCGCTTCCGTCACGTTGCTCACGATCACCCGGAGCTCCGGCCGGGCGACAAGGTCGCGCACCGCCGCCCATTCGGCATCCGCCACCAGCGCGCGCGAGATCGAGCCGACGAGGCGCGTGCGCTCGACCGGCGCCCCGCGCTCGAGCCCGCGCTCGACCAGCGTGAACAGGCCGTCCTGGGCGTTGAGGGCGGCGGCCTGCCCGTTCGGCGTGCTCTGCACCACGACGATGCGCCCGCCGAACGCCCCGGCCGCATTCGCGGCATCCACGGCGGCCGCGCACACGGCGCGCAGCAGCATGCCCGTGCCGAACTGCAGCACCCGCTCCGGCAGCTCCGCGCGGCGGTAGGCGCCGCTCGGCCATTGCGCATTGCTCAAGCGCGGGAGGTCGGCCATGGCGACAAGCTGGCTTGGGGAACGGCAGCGCGCTAGTTTCCTGTACGATGGCCACGACCGCGACGTCCCCGGCGCGCGAATCGCGCGACTCCGTCGTGATCCGGTTCGCCGGCGACTCGGGCGACGGCATGCAGGTGACGGGGTCGCAGTTCACCGTGGAGACCGCCCTCGCCGGCAACGACCTGGCGACGTTCCCCGACTTCCCCGCCGAGATCCGCGCACCCGCCGGCACGACCTTCGGCGTCTCCGCGTTCCAGATCCGCTTCGGCGCGGCGGACGTGCTCACCGCCGGCGACGCGATGGACGTGCTGGTCGCGATGAACCCCGCGGCGCTCAAGGTAGAGCTCCGGGACTTGAAGCCGAGCGGCACGATCGTGGTGGACACGGGAGCCTTCACCGAGCGCAACCTGGCGAAGGCGGGGTTCGCGGCGAACCCGCTGCAGGACGGCTCGCTCGCGAAGTATCGTCTACTCCCCTTCGACATCACCAAGCTCACCGCCGACGCCGTCAAGACGTTCGGCCTCGGCACCAAGGAAGCGCATCGCTGCCGCAACATGTGGGCGCTGGGGCTGATGTTGTGGATGTACGGGCGAGAGCGCGCGGCCACGGTAGAGTGGCTGCAG
>WNGC01001116.1_pt1 | contig 16191 bp, 20 predicted proteins | sample 5400051 | NCBI WGS metagenome assembly WNGC01 (sample SAMN13153368, study PRJNA577476) | soil metagenome | isolation source: 20 cm soil or saprolite under grassland replicate 2 | place: USA:California | collected 2016-06-15
ATAAACGTCCGAACTACATGTTGATCTGGCTGTACTTGTTCGTCATGACGGTGGCGGAGGTGGCGCTCGCCTTTGAGCTGCCGGTTTCACAAAACGTGAAGCTGCTCCTGCTGCTGATCCTCGCCGTCGTCAAAGCACTGCTCGTCGCGCTGTTCTTCATGCATCTCAAGTTCGAGCGCTGGCGGCTGCGGCTGATCTTTATGGTGCCCTTGCCGCTCGCGGCGATCCTCGTGACGGCAGTCATCATGGAGAAAATACGGTAGCGCTCCTCGAGCTGACCAAGCCGCGCATCACGCAGCTCGTGCTTCTGACCGCCGCCGCGGGGTTCTACCTCGGCGCGCGAGAGCACATGGACTTGCTGCTGCTGGCGAGCACGTTGATCGGTACCGCGCTGGTTGCGGCCGGCACGAACGCGTGGAATCAGATCAGCGAACGCGACGTCGATGCTCTGATGGCCCGCACGCGGCGGCGGCCGTTGCCGTCGGGCCGCCTGTCGCCGCGCGCGGCGATCTGGTTCGCCACGGCGATCACGGTGGGCGGTGTCGCATTCCTCGCGGCGACGGTGAATCTCCTGACGGCCGGCCTCGCGGCGCTGACGTTCGCGAGCTACGTGCTGCTCTACACACCGCTCAAGCGCAAGACGCCGCTCAACACGCTCATCGGCGCCGTCCCGGGGGCGTTGCCGATTGTGGGAGGATGGACCGCCGCCGGCGGCCGGCTCGACGCGGCGGTGGCGGCGCTGTTCTGGATTCTGTTCCTCTGGCAGCTGCCGCATTTCCTGGCGCTCGCCTGGTTGTATCGCGAAGACTACCGGGCCGGCGGGCTCAAGATGCTCAGCGTCGCCGACGACGGCGGCCAGCATACGGGTCGGATGGCGCTGCTCTATGCGTTGGCGCTGTTGCCGATCAGTCTCGCGCCGACGCTGCTCGGCATTACGGGCGCGTGGTATTTCTTCGGGGCGCTCACGCTCGGCGTCTGCTACGTCGTGGCCGGTGCCGGATTGCTCGCGGGCGCGACGCCGGCACGCGCCTGGCGCCTGTTTTTCGTTTCGATTCTCTATCTCCCGGCCTTGCTCACCCTGATGGTGATCGACAAGGTCGCGATCTAAGAAGGTCTCATGATTTCGTTCCATCGTTTGCTGATTACGACGGCGATCATCTTCTGCGCCGGCTTCGGCCTGTGGTCGATGTGGCGCGGCGCGATGGCCCTCGGCATCGGATTCCTGGTGCTCGGCGCCGGCTTGACCTACTACCTGCGCCATCTGCGGCGCTTCATCGGCCGATGATGCCGGCGCTCGCGGTGCTGGTCCATGGCGACAACATGGATCTCATCTACTTCTGGGCATCCGTGTTCATGATCCTGCTGCCGATCACGATTTTCACCACACTCACGTATCTCGTGGTCAAGGCATATCGGAAGAGGGAGCAGAAATCCACACCCTAGGCACTACTCCTCCCTGCGCCCGGCTTCCGGCCCCCTATTAGATTGCTCGCATGAGTGCTTCGGGTAAAGAAAAACGCCAGGTCGTTCGGTACGCGTTCTACAAACTCGATCCGGCGTGGCGGCGGCTCACCGCCGAGCGGCAATCCTCCGCGAAACTCGAGTTCGGTGAAACACTGGAGCGCTATCACGGCCGGCTGCTGCTGCGTCCCTACGGACTCGTGGGGATCCGCGGCGACACCGATTTTCTGCTGTGGCAGGTCGCCGAAGATCTCGATGCGCTCGTGGAGTTGCAGACGGCGCTGAATCGGACCGACCTCGGCGCGTACCTCTCGATTCCCTACAGCTACCTCGCGATGACCCGGCGCTCGATCTACGAGTTCCCGGCAGACCCGCAGCACGAACAGCGCCTGGTCATTCAGCCCAGCGAGGCGAAATATCTCTTCGTCTATCCGTTCATCAAGAACCGGCCCTGGTACGCGCTTCCCAAGGCCGAGCGCCAGCGCATGATGGACGAGCATGTGCGCATCGGCCGCAAGTATCCGACGATCCGTCTCAACACGACGTACTCCTATGGGCTCGACGACCAGGAATTCATCGTCGCGTTCGAGGGCGACAATCCCGGAGAATTCCTCGACCTGGTGATGGAGCTGCGCGAGAGCGAGGCGTCATCGTACACGCTGCGCGACACGCCGACGCTCACGTGCGTGCAGATGTCTCTCTGGGATTTGCTCGATACGTTGGGGGGCGCGAGCGCCGCACAATCCATCGCCCGCCGGCCGGCGCGCGCAGACGGATTCACGCCGGTGTCCACGCTCGCCGAGCTGCCGCCCGGCACGTCGAAGCGGGTGTATGCGGCCAACGAGGCCGTGGCCCTGTTCAACGTGAACGGCACAGTCTACGCGATCGCCAACCGCTGCACGCACGCGCGCGCGAGCTTATCGGAAGGGACGGTGGATCCCGCGCGCTGCGCCGTCACCTGCCCCTGGCACGAGGGGGTCTTCTCGCTCGAAACGGGTCGCGTGCTCGGCGGTCCGCCGGTGTCCCCGGTCGCGTCCTATCAGGTGAAACTCGAGGGCGACACCATCCTCATCGCCCACGAGGCGCGCGAGCCTGCGGTTTCTTAAAGCGTGCCGTCGGGAGCGCACCGACGTCACGCCGGTGTGGTTCATGCGACAGGCCGGACGCTACATGCCGGAGTACCGCAAACTCCGCAAGCGTCACTCCATCCTCGATCTCTGTCACGATCCCGCGCTCGCGGCGACCGTAACGCTCCAGCCGGTCGCCCGGCTGGGCGTCGACGCCGCGATCCTGTTCGCCGATATCCTCCTGCCCTTCGAGCCGCTGCGCCTGGGGTTGCGCTTCGCCGCCGGCGAAGGGCCGATCATCGACCGGCCGATCACGAACGCGGCCGATGTCGACCGGCTCCCGACGTTCAACGTCGAGGCCGAGCTCGGCTATGTCCTCGACGCGGTGCGTCACGCGCGGCGCGCGCTTCCCGCCGCGGTCCCGCTCATCGGCTTCGCCGGCGCGCCGTTCACCCTCGCGAGTTATGCCATCGAAGGGGGAGCGAGCCGGACATTCACCAAGACCAAGCAGTTCATGTACGGGGCACCCGACGCCTGGCACCGGTTATTGGGCAAACTGGCCGAGTTGGTGGGGCAGTACCTCGCTGCACAGGCGCGGAACGGAGCGGCCGCGCTGCAGATCTTCGACAGCTGGATTGGGTGCCTGTCGCCTGACGACTATCGTACCTACGTCCAGGAACACAGCCGCCGCGCGCTGAGTCTCGCATCCGCTTCGGGTGTCCCCGTAATTCACTTCGGCACGGGGACAGCGACGTTTCTCGAGGACTTTGCCGCCGCCGGCGGCGACGTCATCAGCGTGGACTGGCGGATTCCCCTGGACGCCGCCTGGGATCGCATCGGCACCCGCGCGATTCAGGGCAATCTCGATCCTGCCGCCCTGCTGGCGCCGGCCTCCGAACGCGACGCCCGGGTTCGCGACATTCTCACGCGTGCCCGTAAGAAACCCGGGCACATTTTCAATCTGGGTCACGGCGTGTTGCCCGAGACGGACGTCGACGCGGTTCGCGCCGTCGTCGATCTGGTGCATGGCGCCTGAGGAGATCGCCGTCGTCGTCATGGCCTACGGCGGGCCCGGCAAACTCGACGATGTCGAGCCCTACCTCCTCGATGTGCGCGGCGGCCGGCCGACCAGCCCGCATCTGGTCGAAGAGATTCGTATGCGCTACGCCCGCATCGGCGGGCGCTCGCCGATTCTCGACCTGACGCGCGCACAAGCGGCCGCCGTCGGCCGTGCGTTAGGCGATCGCTTCCACGTCACCGTCGGCATGCGCCACTGGCATCCATACATCAAGGAAGCGGTGGACGAGCTGCGCCGCGCGGGTTACCGGCGACTGGTCGGCATCGTCATGGCGCCGCATTACTCCAGCATGTCGGTCGGGGCCTACGAGAAGAAGCTGCTGGAAGCAGCGGGCGATGATGTCGCGACCGCGCTGGTGCGCAGTTGGTGGGAGCAGCCGCGCTTTCTCGATGCGGTGGCGACCCACCTCACAGAGGCGTTGCAGCGCTTCTCACGGCCGCGCGACGTGCAGGTCATTTTCACGGCGCACAGCCTTCCGCAGCGTATTCTCGCCGCGGGCGATCCCTATCCCGACGAGCTGCTGGCGAGCGCCAAACAGGTGGCGCAGCGGGTGCGGCTCAAGGACTGGCGCTTCGCCTACCAGAGCGCAGGCGCCACCTCGGAGCCATGGCTCGGACCGGACGCGGAAGCAATCATCACGGAGCTCGCGAAAAACGGGCACAGCGCGATCCTGCTCGTGCCGATCGGTTTCGTGTGTGACCACGTCGAGATTCTCTACGACATCGACGTCGAATACCAGGCGCTCGCCCAGCGCCTCGGCGTTCAGCTCGAGCGTACAAAATCGCTGAACGACGATCCCGACCTGGTGGCGGCGGTGGCGGAGGTCGTGAGGAGCGCGGCGGCGGAGCGCGGCTGGTGAACGTAGTAGTGGCCGGCGCCGGCATCGCCGGTCTCTCGGCTGCGTGGGAGCTGCTGCAAGCGCCGGCCGATTGTGACGTGACGGTAGTCGACAGCGAGCGGCGACCGGGCGGCGTGATCCTCACCGAGCAGCGCGACGGCTTCATCGTCGAAGGCGGGCCGGACGGCTGGCTCGCATCCGAACCCGACATCGCGGGAATGGCCACGGAGCTCGGCATCGCGGACCACATCGTCCGGCAGACTGCCCACGGATCCTCACGGTGGACCGGCACCGCGCTGGAGCCGCTCGCTGAAGGACAAGCCGCCGAACTGCTGGGGATCGACGTGCGAGCGGGTGACGTGGCGGCGGGCTTCCTCAGCTTCGCGTCCGGCATGGGCGAGCTGGTTGCCGCGCTCGTCGCGCGCGTGGGGTCGCGTCTGCGCACTCCGCTGGGGATCAGCGGCATCACGCCGTCGCGCCACGGTTGGCGCCTATCCGCGGGCGGTTCAGGAATCGAGGCGGACGCGGTGGTGCTCGCCATTCCTTCGTATGGCGCGGGACGATTGCTGGAGCAGGCCGGCGCAACGGGTGCGAGGCAGGTTGGTGAAGTGGTCTATACGCCCAGCGTGACGGTGTCGCTCGCGTATCGCGCCGATCAGATCGGGCACGCTCTCGAGGGTACGGGTTTCGTGGTAGCGACGGATGGTCTACAGATTCGTGCTTGTACCTACGCCTCGTCCAAATTCCCAGGCCGCGCCCCACAAGACCACGTGCTGTTGCGGGCGTTTTTGGCACCCACGGAAGACGGGCCTGCAAAGCAAGCTCACGTCGAGCTCAGCGCGATCCTCGGGATTCGGGGCGAGCCGCTGTGGTCGCGCACTTTCTACTGGACGAAAGGCATTCCGCGCTATCCGCGCGGGCACGGCGGGCATGTGGCCGCGTTGCGCGCGCGTCTCGCACGCCTTCCGCCCCTCGCGATTGCGGGGGCTGGCTACGATGGAGCAGGCGTTTCTGCGTGTGTGCGGTCGGGGAGGGACGCTGCGAGAGAGATACTTAGACGGTTAAGGGCTAGACGGTTAGTCGGTTAGTCGGTTAGTCGATCTAGCCCTCTAGCCGTCTAACCGTCTAACAGCTTTCTCGCTTCAATTACCACCCGCTCCACCGTCAGTCCAAACTCCTGATAAATCCGTTGATACGGCGCCGATGCACCGAAGTGCTCGATACCGACGATGACACCGCGCTCACCCACCCACCGGTACCATGATTGCGGCGCTGCCGCCTCCACCGCGATGCGCGGTACGCCCGCCGCCAACACGGAATCACGATAGGCCTGCGGTTGACGCGCGAAGTATTCGAGGCATGGCATCGAGACGGCTCTTGGCCGTCTGCCATCAGCTTTTAGCTGTTCGTAGGCGCCGAGCACGATCTCGATTTCTGAGCCGGTGCCCATCAACACGATGTCCGGTTTCCCATCGACTGCGTCCGCCAACACGTAACCGCCCTGGTGCAACCCCGCGGCCGGCGCATACCGCGTGCGATCCACAACGGCGACCTTCTGGCGGGTCAGGACCAGGGCCACGGGACCGCCCGCGTGCAGGATCGCGGCGCGCCATGCCTCGACGACCTCGGTGGGATCGGACGGGCGAATCACCGTCATGTTGGGGATCGCGCGCAAGGCCGCGAGCTGCTCGATCGGCTGATGCGTCGGTCCGTCCTCACCCAATCCGATCGAATCGTGCGTGAAGACGTAGATCGGACGTAGGTGCGTCAGTGCCGCGAGCCGGATCGAGGGCCGCATGTAGTCGGAGAAAATGAGGAACGTCCCGCCGAACGGAATGAAGCCGCGATGCAGCGTGATGCCGTTCAACGCAGCGCCCATCGCATGTTCGCGCACGCCGAAGTGAAAGTTGCGCGCGGATCCTCCACCTTTGATCTCGGTGTTGTTCGACCCCGTCAGATCGGCCGATCCCCCAATCAGCTCAGGAAGCTTAGCGGCGATGGCGTTGAGGACCTTGCCCGACGCGGCGCGCGTTGCCTGCGCGTCCTTTGGCCCGAACACCGGCAGCCCCGCATCCCACCCGTCCGGCAGCCGGCCCGCCAGGCGCCGGTCCAGCTCAGCCGCGAGGTCGGGGTGCGCCTTTCGGTACGCGTCCCATTGCTTGCGCCAGTCCGCTTCCAGTCGCGCGCCGCGCTCCGTCGCGCGCCGCCAGCGCTCCAGCGCCTCGTCCGGCACATGGAACGGCTCGAGGGAGGACCAGCCGAGATTCTGCTTCGTCAGCTTGACCTCATCGGCGCCGAGTGGCGCGCCATGCGCGTCGGCGGTGTCCTGCTTGTTGGGACTGCCCCACGCGATGTGCGTACGCAGGATGATGAGCGATGGCCGGTCGGTGACGCGCTTCGCGGCGACGATCGCCGCATCGATCGCCGCGAGATCGTTGCCGTCGGCGATGCGCTGCACGTGCCACCCGTACGCCTCGAAGCGCTTGGCCGTATCGTCGGAGAACGCGAGATCGGTCGCGCCGTCGATCGTGATGCGATTGTCGTCGTAGAAGCCGATCAGTTTGCCGAGCTTCAAATGGCCGGCGAGCGAGCAGGCTTCATGCGAGATGCCTTCCATGAGATCGCCGTCGGAGGCGAGAAAGTACGTGTAGTGATCGACGATCTCGTGTCCGGGGCGATTGAAGAACGTGGCCAGCCCGGCTTCGGCAATCGCCATGCCGACCGCGTTCCCAACTCCCTGACCCAGCGGGCCGGTCGTGGCCTCCACGCCGGGCGTCACGCCGTGCTCGGAATGTCCCGGTGTGCGACTGCCCCATTGCCGGAATTGCTTGATGTCCTCGAGGGTCAGGTCATAGCCGGTCAGGTACAGCACGCTGTACAGCAGCATGCAGGCATGCCCGGCCGACAGCACGAACCGGTCGCGGTCGATCCAATAGGGGTTGGCGGGATTGTGTTTGAGATGGCGTTGCCAGAGCACATAGGCGAACGGGGCGAGCGCCATCGCGGTGCCGGGGTGTCCGGAATCGGCTTTTTGCACCGCGTCCATGGCCAGCGTGCGGACGGTATTGATGCACAGCTGGTCGAGCGCTTCCCGGCTGGTGCGCACGACGGTCTCGGTCACAGGAGTCCCGACTTCGCGGCTTGCCACAACTTCGTCAGGCGATCGAACCCGTCCACGAGCAGCTCGACCTGCTGCGGCGACGGAGTTGCCTGCGCGGCGATCTTGAGCTCTTCGACCAGCTTGGGCATTTCCTTGCGACCCTGTTTCGCGCTTTGGATGCCGATGTGCGTCAGGATATCGAGAATCTGCTGCCGTACCGCGGCGTCTTTCGGAACCTGCCACAGGTACTCGGCCGCCTGCTTACCGTCGGCGCACAATTGTCCAAGCGGGTCCATCAGCGGTTGGCGCGGCGGGCGCGGCGGGCGTGGTGCTTTCGGATCGTTCATCGCAGCGGGAAATGTAACACGCGGAAACAGATTCACCGCATTGCACACGATACTTTTCGCGTCTAGCTTGCGAGTCCCATGATCCCGATCCTCATCGCCGTCGTTCTCCAGACGATTGCAGCGGACTCCGGCGAGACACATCTCCGCAACATTCGCCAGCTCACATTCGGCGGGCAGAACGCCGAAGCGTATTTCTCGAGCTCCGGACGGCAGATCATCCTCCAGCGGCAAGCCGCCGACACAGGATGCGATCAGGAGTTCGTGATCAACGCCGACGGCACCGGAATGCGCCGCGTGTCGAGCGGCAAGGGCCGCACGACGTGCGGATATTTCTTCGACCATGACCGGCGCATCTTCTACGCGAGCACCGAACACGCCAGCCCGGCGTGCCCGCCGCGCCCCGATTATTCGAAAGGGTATGTGTGGGCGCTGTACGACTACGACATCTACGTCGCGCGCGCGGACGGCAAAAGCGCGCGCCGCATCACGAACAACCCGCGCTACGATGCCGAAGGAACGCTGTCTCCCGACGGTACGACGATCGTCTTCACGTCGCTGCGCGACGGCGATCTGGACATCTACACGATGCAGGTGGATGGAACGCATCTGAAGCGGCTCACCACGACGCTCGGCTACGACGGCGGGCCCTTCTTCTCGCCGGACGGCAGGCAGATCGTCTACCGCGCCTGGCACCCGCAGACCACGCGCGATTCGTCGGACTACCGCACGCTGCTGTCGCAGAATCTCGTCCGCCCGGTGCGTATGGACATTTGGGTGATGAATGCCGACGGCAGCAATCAGCGGCAGGTAACCGATTTGGGAGGCGCGAGCTTCGCACCGTATTTCCACCCCGACGGCCGGCGCATCATCTTCGCGTCGAACTACAAGAATCCGCGCTCGCGAAATTTCGATCTCTATCTGGTAGGCAGCGACGGCACCGGCCTCGAGCCCGTCACCACCAACGTCGAGTTCGACGCCTTTCCGATGTTCTCGCCTGACGGCCGGCGGCTGGTGTGGGCCTCCAATCGCAACGGCAAGGTCCAGGGCGAGACCAATATCTTCATCGCGGATTGGCTCGAGCAGCCGTGACGGCTGCTGCGCCGGCGGGCAGTCTCCCGCCGAAAACATGGCAGAGCGAGACGATCGCGTGGGCCAAGGCGATCGGCGCGGCCCTGCTGATTTGGATCGTGCTGCGCTCCTACGTGGTCGAGGCGTTTCGCATTCCGTCGTCCAGCATGGAAAACACGCTGCTCATCGGCGACTTCTTGTTCGTGAACAAGGCCGTGTTCGGTGGGGAGCTCGACATTCCGGTCGTCCACCTCCACTGTTGCCGCCTGCCGGCAATGTCGACGCCCAAGCGGGGCGAAGTCGTCGTCTTCCGATCGGTCGAAGACTCGACCCCCTACCTCGACATCGTGAAGCGCGTGATCGGTGTCCCGGGCGATACACTGCAGATGGTGCACGACACCGTCGTCCGCAACAGCGAGCGCCTGAACGAGCCGTATGCGCTGCACATCTCGCCCACGCCGGTGCCGGATGAGGGATTCCGGCTCGAGCAATTCAGACGGTGGCAACTGCCGTTCTATGTGGGCCGTAACCCTGCCAGCTATCGGCCCACATCACACGATTGGGGGCCGATCGTCGTACCGGCGCAGCACTATTTCATGATGGGCGACAATCGCGACCAGTCCTACGACAGCCGATTCTGGGGGTTCTTACCGAAGGATCATGTTCGAGGGCGACCGCTCTTTATCTATTTGAGCGTTGCCACAAACCCGCTGCGAATTCGCTGGAATCGTCTGTTCCGCCACCCCAGCTAAGGTCCTCTATTCTGTCCGTCTAAGAATGACGTCGATGCCCATGTGCACCGTATTCCATCTCCGGCTTCCCACTCCCATCGCCAGCGCCGCCCTGGACATCTTGAATTCGTCTGTCAGCGCCAAGGCTGGAAACGAGAACTGACCCTTCACACGGAAACCGGCAGGATCGTGCCATGCCAGAACGGGCGCGCGCGTGGGATGCTGCACACCGTGGAGCTCGAGCGTTCCCACGGCCACCGCACGGAGTGTGTCCCCGGGACCTGACGTCCGGATCTCTGTCAGGCTGTCGATGGTGAACTTGATCTCGGGGTAGGTGCCCGTTTGCAGCACCGCGCGCCGGCCATACGCGTCGCGGAAGCTGAGGCCGGTGAAGAGGGAATCGGCGATGACCGTGATCGTGCCGCGCACGCCGCGCCAGCGCACGGTATCGGGCGCTGTCACTTCGCCGCGCACCGCGTAGCGGCAGAGCGGCTGGACGTTGTGACGCGGAAACAGGGGAATCCGCGCGTCGGGCCGTCCCGCGGCGACCGTCTTGGGTCGCGTTGCGTAATTGGTATACAATCCGGCATCACGGCCCTCACCCGGCTGCCATGACGTATCGGCGGGGCATGTCGTGGCCCAGAGGTGTTCGTAATGCGGGTCGACCTGCCACCACGCCAGACTGGTCTTGTGATCGACCGCCCAGTGCGCTTGTGCGGACAGCAGCGAAGACGTCGTTATGAGTGCGGCGAGCGCAAGATGAATCGACTTCATGTGTCATGACCCCGTCGGTTTGAGAATGAGATCCACACCCATGTGAATGGTTTTCCACCGCTTCAGCGTTACGCCCATCATCAAAGCCCACTTGGACATCTGAAAGACATCGATCAACGCCGAGGCGGGCATGAAGAACTGGGTGCGAACGCGAAATCCCGCCGCGTCATGGGTGGCCGTCACGGGCGCGCGCACCGGCGCGGTGACGCCGTGCACGGTGAGCTCGCCGACGGCCGTCGCGCGAATCGTGTCGCCGGGCTGCACGTCGACGAGGCTGTCAATCGCGAACGTCACGAGGGGGTAGCGCGAGGTCTCGAAGACCGCGTGCCGTTCATACGTATCGCGCATCGTGAGTCCCGTTTCAAGCGAATCCGGCAGCAGCGCCACCTTCCCACGGACACCGCGCAGATGGACGGTGTCGTCAATCGTCAACTCGCCGGACACTGCCTGCCGGCAGACCGGGCGCACGCGATAGCGGGGAAAAAGGGGAATGCGTGTCTCGCCGCGTCCTGCGGCGACTGTTTTTGGGCGGGATGCGTAGTCCGTATACTGCCCGGGGTCACGACCTTCGCCCGGCTGCCAGGATGGATCCGCCGGACACGTGGTCGACCAGAGATGCTCGTAGTGCGGATCGATTTGCCACCACGCGAGACTGGTTTTCGTGTCGATCGTCATGTGACGGCTTTGAGCCGGCAGATTGGCGGCGCCAACTCCTGCAAAAAGCAGGAGTGCGACGATTCCGAAGCTGGATCTCATAGAGCCCTTTCGGGCAATGGTTTAGAAGTCAAGGGGGACTGATTGACAAACTTGACCATAACCCCCTAACCCGCAAGGGATTAATGCCTTGACAGGCTTAGGTCTAGAGCGAATCCTATGTGCTACGTGATCCGCAGTGTCGGTGCTTACAAGTGCAAAGGGAGGGTGCTTCAGGTGTCAATGCGCTGGTTTGGGGGCTCGCTACTCGCGGGCCTCTTGGTGTTGGGCACGGGAACGTTGGGGGCGCAGGATTCGACGTCGAGCAACTGCCTCCAACCGGATGCAGCGATGGCGCAGCGCGGTCAGTCGCTGTTCAGTAATCGCGGTTGTATCGGGTGTCATTCCATCGGAGGCGGCAAGCGCTCCGGACCCGACTTGGCGGGCGTGACGGAGCGGCGCGATCTCGCGTGGCTCCGGCGCTGGCTGAAAAATCCTACCGTCATGTTCGACACCGATTCGACCGCAAAAGCGTTGCTCGCCCAGTACAACTACACGAGAATGCCGAACCTGCATTTGAAGGACGATGAAGTGGAAGCGTTACTCCACTACGTCGCGGAGGAGAGTCACAAGAAGGCAGGTGCCGGCGGTGGAGGGAAGTGTGCGGAGTAAGTCGTCAACGGTCCTGTTTCAAGGAGGCCACACGATGCGTCGCTTTGTAGCATTTGCTCTCGTGGCAGTGGGGGCCCTGACACTCGTGTCGTCGGCTCATGCGGTCCCGTCGTTTACGCGACAGACCGGCATGACCTGCGCGCAGTGTCACGTCATGTTCGGCGCCCCCGTGCCGAATTTCACGTTCACCGGCAAGAAGTTCCGGATGAACGGCTACCGTGTGCCTTTCGTGACCGAGCGGATTGAAGCCGGTCAGGAAGGCGCTATCGGTGGGAAGCGGTTGAATATCTCGCTGTTCCCGTATCTCTCGCTGCGCTATCAGAGCATCTTCGCCACACAGACGAAGGCGCCCGGTGCAGCGAAGGCGGGGCCGATCAGCTCGAACCCGACATCGCGTCTTGCGATCTTCACGGGTGGGCCGGTGGGCGACAACTTCGGGCTGTGGACAGAGATGTATCTGACGCCCGACGGCAGCGCGACGAACGAGTGGACGCTTGGGTTGTTCTCGCTCGACGAGTTCGACCTGCGCTACACCCGGATCAAACACAACAACGTGTACGGCTTGGCGTTCTCCAACCAGGGCATTGCTGAAGTTTCTGGGTTCGGCCCCTGGTCGCCCGGTGGTTCGCAGCTGAACCGCGGTGGCGTGAACGGCTGGTCGCACCCCAACCGGGGTCAGTTCTTCGCCTACACCTGGCTCAACGACCGGATCTTTGTATCGGCCGGCGCCAGCCCGGGTGAGAACAACCTCGACTGGAAAAAGATGAGCTATCTCGGCCAGGCTGCGTACGCGCTGTATAACTCCGACGCGCGCGAAGCATGGGTCAACCTCGAGTGGAAGGCCGGCAACGACGGCATTCCAATCGCCACGAACACCACGCCGAACAACAACCGGTCATGGAATTACGTGGCCGGCGTGCAGGGCGTGCCTGCGCTGCTTTCCACGCAGATGCAGAAGTTCTTCCGTTCGACGGCAGAGCTGCGGTATGGCTTCATCGACCGCGGCCCGCACAGTCTCGAGGCGGGAGCCAGCTTCAACGTCAACAAAGAGAATTACACGACGGGTGACGAGCTGAAGCAGAACAGCGTCTTCGGCCGTCTGCGCTATGTCCATAACCGGACCTATGGCTCGGACATCACCATCGGCAAGCAGGTGACGTACTCGTTCAACGGGACCAAAATCCCGACCAAGATGAGCTACAACACGTATTGGACGTTCCAGCCCGCGATGAACATGATCCTCGCGCTGTCCTATGGGAACTCGCAGCAGCTGTCGCTGGGCGCTGCGGCGGTGACAGGGTGGAGCTGGACGCTGAACGTGGACTTCCTCTTCTAACAAGAGCAGGCGCGGCAGACCAAGCCGTTGCTAAAGCGCCCCGTGCGGACTTCGCACGGGGCGCTGCTTGTTGTTGCGCCCGCTTGGAGCGATTCTTAAAGTATGAGACCTTATCTCCTAATTCCGATGTTCATCGCGGCGGCCGCGCTCGCGGCGTGCGCCGGCCCCTACGGCAAAGTGAATGAGATGGTGAGCTCCTCGATCCCGGGCGACAGCTTCCGCACCGTCGTCGTGATTTCGGGGGACGACGATCAGAACTCGCTGCAGATCACCGCGAAAGTACGGCAACAACTGAACGACAAGGGAATTATCGCGACGCGGCGTAGCGGCATTTGGTCGGCCGAGCGCGAGGCCCTCGCGGACATCTGCCCGGCCGGGAGCTCGAGCGAAGTAGACGGCCTACTGTTCGTGTCCTGGAACGAGCTCGATCTGTACGACTGCCGGACGCACAAACCGGCCTATCAGGTGCGCGGCGGAATGACCGGCACCGATATGATGGTGCAGCGCCTGATGCACTATCTCCGACCGCGCGGATAGAAATAGCGCAACGAGGCCGGATTCAGCGGATCCTCGGAGCCCATGCCGGCGGCACCCGAGCCGCTGCTCTTCAGCATGTAGATGATCCCGGCCCCGAGTAGTACCGCCCCCACGACCAGCGTCGCCGTGCGGCGCGGCGCGGGCGCCCGGAACTGAATCGAGCGCGCCTGGGGCAACAGCATCTCTTCGTACCGCCCCCCGACGAATCCCACCAGCGTATCGCCCATCAGACGCGGGCCTTCGATCATCACCTTCGAATTGTCTGTGCGCGTCACCCAAATGCGGCTGGGCTGGGCGACGGGAATGAACTGCTGCGGCGTAGCGACCGGCGCCATCGTGGTACATGCGCCGCCGCCAAGTACCGTAATGAGGGCGGCGCAGATCGGCCGCGTAAACCAGCTATTCCGTTTCAGTATGGCGATCATAGTCTACCTCGAAGTCGTCAGGAGTCACTTGTATCGGTACGTGATGCGTCCGCGCGTCAAATCGTACGGCGACAGATCGACGGCGACCCGATCGCCCTGCAGGATACGAATATAGTTCTTGCGCATCTTGCCGCTGACATAGGCGAGTACTTCATGTCCATTTTCGAGCTTCACACGGAATGTCGTATTAGGCAGCACCTCGGTCACCGTGCCCATCATCTGAATTGCGTCACCCGCCACGCGTATTCCCCCGTCTGGGTCTGTTCACGCGGTGCGGGGATCCATCGTCGCATCCCGCGGCGGCTCCATACCGCGCGGAATATAGGAAGCATGGCGACTGCACGCGGCGCATGTCAGGCTGATCCGTTCGGCGGTCAGCTCCAGCGTCAGGTGGGACGAGCGGCGGCGGGGAACGCGTTGGATTGTACGGGTGCCGCACGAGGGGCACACGAGTGGTTCGTGCGCCCGATCGGCTGCAATCAACGCGAGCGCTTCCGGCGCCCGGTACTCCTTGATCCCGCGTCTGCCCACGGCGACATCCCTCCAGCCTCAAATCTACGCTATTCTTGACGGCCTCGGGGGCTCACAGTAGCTTGCCGCCCACTTTACCCATGGCCCCTTCCGATCTCGGCGGATCACAGATCTCCTCGCTACTCGAGGCGCTTCCCGGCATCGCCAGCGTCCTGCGGAGCCCCGTGGCCGACGCGCTCATCAAGGCGATGCGTGCGGGGGCAGGGCTCGCCGACCTTACGCCCGAAGACGTCGAGGAGCTCATTCGGTATGCGGTGCGGCGGGGGCTGATCGGTCCCGACGAGGGGGATCGGGTCCTCACCGAAGTGCAGGAAGCGCTGCGGCACAAGAAGCCGACGGCGATCAAGAAGCCGCCCGCGAAGAAGGCAAAAAAGAAAACCCGGCGCTAGACCCGAAAGCCCCGCACCAGACCACGTAACTTCTCGGCCGCCTGGAGCAAGTCTCCGGCGGCCGCTGCCATTTGCTGGGTTGAAGCCCCTTGTTGCTCCGTCGCCGCGGTGACCTGTTCCGCGCTCGACGCGTGAGACACCGCCCGGGTCACCACCAGTAGCGCCTGGGCGCCCAGCTGCTCGGTCACACCGCGATTCTCCTGTGCCGCCCGCGTGACGCGCGCCGCGGCCTGCTCGACCTGTTCCACGGAGGCCACGATCTCGGTGAGGCCGCGCGCCGCCCCCTCCGCGACCGATTCGATGCCGCGCACCTTGGCTTGGCCGACCGCCATCGTTGCGGTGACCTCCTCCACCTGCTCGCGAATCACGCGCGTCGTGCGCGCGACATCCTCGGCCGCGCGCGCCGATTCGTCGGCCAACTGGCGCACCTCCTCGGCGACCACGGCGAAGCCGCGCCCATGTTCTCCCGCCCGCGCCGCCTCGATGGCGGCATTGAGCGCGAGCAGGTTGGTCTGGGACGAAATGCGCTTGATCAAGTCGACGAAGTCGTCGATCGCCGCGCTCTGCTCGGCGAGCTGCGTGACTTCGGTGGCGGTGGTGCGCACGACTTCGCGGACATCGAGCAGCGTCGTGCCGGCCGCTGCGACGTCGTTGCGATGACGGTCGGCGACCGTGCGAATCTCTTCGCCGAGACGCGCGACCTGCGAGGCCGCGTCCGACATCTCGGCCGTCGTCTTCCGCTGCTGCTCGAGCGCCGACTGGGTGCTGTTCAGCTCGTTCCGCTGATGCTCGGCACCGCTCGCGATCTCCAGCATGGCGCTGGAGACCTGGCTCGACGACGCGGCCAGCTCCTCGCTGACGGCGGACAGATCGCTCGCCGATGCCGCGATCTTGTCCGCCGAGCCGACCACTTCAGACACGATGCCCCGCAGCCGCTCACCCATCTGCCGCATCGCGTCCGCCAGCACCTGGAATTCGCGCGGCATTTTGCCGGTGGTGACTGGCCGCAGATCGCCGCTGCCGAACCGCTCGGCCGCGGTCACGAGCCGCACCAGCGGTCCCTCGACCCACCGCACCGTCAGCGCACCCACGATGGCGCCGACGACCGCGGTGGAGATGAGCACCAGCCACAGAATGATCTCAC
>WNGC01001119.1_pt1 | contig 16183 bp, 15 predicted proteins | sample 5400051 | NCBI WGS metagenome assembly WNGC01 (sample SAMN13153368, study PRJNA577476) | soil metagenome | isolation source: 20 cm soil or saprolite under grassland replicate 2 | place: USA:California | collected 2016-06-15
GGGATGCACTACGTGGACCCGACCCGCGTGGACTTCACCTGGGAGTTCCCGCTCGCCGAAATCATCCTCGATTTCTACGACAAGCTGAAGACGATCTCGCGCGGCTATGCCTCGCTGGACTACGAGTTCCTGGAGTACCGGCCGTCGGATCTCGTCAAGCTGGACATGCTGCTCAACGGCGACGCCGTGGACGCGTTTTCCGTGATCATTCATCGGGACAAGGCGTACGAGTGGGGCAAGAAGATCGCCGAGAAGCTGCGCGAGCTGATCCCGCGGCAGCTGTTCGAGGTCGTGATCCAGGCCGCGATCGGCACGAAGGTGATCGCCCGGGAGACGATCCGCCCGCTGCGCAAGAACGTCACGGCGAAGTGCTACGGCGGCGACGTGACGCGCAAGCGCAAGCTGCTCGAGAAGCAGAAAGAGGGAAAGAAGCGCATGAAGCAGGTGGGCACGGTGGAGATCCCGCAGGAAGCGTTTCTGGCGGTCCTGCAGGTTGACTAGCCTCGTCATCCAGACCGCCTTTTTCGGGGACGTCGTGCTCACGACGCCGCTGCTCGAGGCCGTCGCGGCGCGGCACGGGCCGGTAGACGTCGTAACCACGCCCGCCGCGGCACCGCTCATCGAGACGCACCCGGCCGTGCGCCGCGTGATTCCCTACGATAAGAAGGGCCGCGACCGCGGCCTGAAAGGGCTGCTCAGACTCACCCGCGCGCTGCGGGCGGAGCGGTACGAATGGGCGTATCTTCCCCATCGCTCCCTGCGGACGGCGCTCGTGGCGTGGCTCGCCCGCGTGCCGCGGCGTGTCGGGTTCGACGATGGCTGGCCGCGGCTCTACACCGAGGTCCGGCCGCGGCCGAAGACGGGCCACGAGGTGGACCGGTTGCTGGCTTTGGCGCTCCCCGCCCTCCCCGCCCGCCCCGCCCTGACGGGCGGGGCCATGGCGTCGCCGCGGCCGACGCTCGTGATCAGCGCGGAGGATCGGGCGGCAACGGAGACGTTCCTCGGTGTGCACGGCGTGGAGGCGCCGTTTGTGGCGCTCGCGCCGGGCTCGATCTGGGGCTCGAAGCGCTGGCCCTATTACGGAGAGCTGGCACAGCGGCTGGCGCGGGACGTCGGGATCGTGGTGGTCGGCGGGCCGGAGGACGCGGGGCTCGCCCAGGACGTCGTGCAGGCGGTGGAGGGCGGTGGCGGGCGGTGGAGGGCGGTGAGCGCGTGCGGTCGCCTTACGCTGCGGCAGTCCGCCGAGGTCATCCGGCGAGCGGCGGTGCTGGTGACGAACGACAGCGCGCCGCTGCATTTCGCCCAGGCCGTCGGCACCGTGACCGTGGCGATCTTTGGATCGACGGTGCCGGCGTTCGGATTCGGGCCACGCGGTCCGCGCGACCAGGTGGTCGAGCTCACGGGGCTGCCGTGTCGCCCGTGTTCCGCGCACGGGCCGCCGCGCTGCCCCCTGCGGCACCATCGCTGCATGAAGTCGCTCACGGTGGATGACGTCCTTCACGCCATCGAGGAGACCGGTGCGCTACGTCGTCGGGATTGACATCGGCGGAACGAACATCGTCGCGGGCACCGTGGCCGAAGACGGCTCGGAGCTGCTGGGTCTCGTCTCGGAGCCGACCTTTCCGGAGCAGGGCGCCGACGCCGTGATGACGCGGATCGTGAAGCTGACGCGCGCGTCGATGGCGGCGGCGCGCGGCAAGGACATCGCGGGCGTCGGCATCGGGTCGCCCGGTCCGCTCGACACCAAGACCGGCGTCGTGCTGCTCACGCCCAACCTCGGCTGGACCAACTTTCCGCTGCGCGACCGGATCACACAGGCGCTGGGGCTGCCCGCCACGCTCGACAACGATGCCAACTGCGCGATCTTCGGCGAGTGGTGGCGCGGCGCGGCCCGCGGCGCCAATCACGTCGTCGGCCTCACGATCGGGACGGGCATCGGCGGCGGCATCGTGCTCGGGGGCGAAGTCTACCGCGGCGCGTCCGACATCGCCGGCGAGATCGGGCACATGACCATCGACTCGACCGGCCGGCTCTGCAAGTGCGGCAACTACGGGTGTCTCGAGGCCTACGCGTCGGGCCCGGCGATCGCGGCACGGGCGGTCGAAGGGATCAGGCCGGGCGCCGACACGTCCCTGCCCAAGTATGTGAAAGGCGATCTCTCGAAGATCACCGCGCAGCTGGTGTACGAGGCGGCGCACGACGGCGACGAGTACGCGCAGGAGGTCGTGAAGGACACGGCCAAGTTCCTCGGCGCGGGGGTGGCCAGCATCATCAATATCTTCAACCCCGAGGTCGTGGTCGTGTGCGGCGGCGTCACACTCGCGGGCGATCGCCTGTTCGAGCCGCTGCGGGCCGAAGTGCGACGGCGGGCGTTCAAGCCGGCTGTGGACGTGTGCCGGATCGTGCCCGGCGAGCTGACGGGCACGGCCGGCGTGTACGGGGCGGCCGCCGTGTTCGTCAAGCACACGCGGGGGAACGTGTGAAGCGGCTGGGCGTGATCGGCTCGATGGTGTGGGACACGATTTACGGTCGCGACCCGGCGCGACCGGCGATCGAAGAGTGGGGGGGCATCTCGTACTCCCTCGCCGCGCTCGACGCCACGCTGCGCGACGACTGGCAGATCGTACCGCTCGTGAAGGTCGGCCGCGACCTGGCGGCCCGGGCGAACGAGTTTCTCGGCACCCTGCACCACGTGGCTCCCGGCGCGCGCTTCCTGGAGGTGGCGGCGGCGAACAACCGGGTCACCCTGCGCTACTACCAGGCGGAGCGCCGCTGCGAGCAGATGTCGGGCGGCGTGCCGCCCTGGACGTGGCCGGAGCTGGGGCCCCAGGTGCGCGACCTGGACGCGGTGTACGTCAACTTCATCTCCGGCTATGAGCTGGACCTGGAAACGGCGCAGCTGCTGCGGCGCGGCTTCCCGCGCTTCCTCTACGCCGACCTGCACAGCCTGTTCCTGGGGAAAGAGGCCGACGGCACGCGAGTACCCCAGCCGCTGCCGGACGCGCCGGCGTGGTTCGGCTGCTTCGACGTGGCGCAGCTGAATGAGGAAGAGCTGGCGCAGCTCGGCCCCGATCCGCTGCTGGTCGCGGCGGGTGCGCTGGCGCGCGGCTGCCAGACGCTGGTCGTGACGCTGGGGCCCCGGGGCGCGGCCTACTTCACCGGCCGGCCGGTGCGGAGCGCGCGCGTCACGCCCGATCTGGTGGCCGACCCGGAGGGTGACCCCACGGGCTGCGGGGATGTGCTCGGCGCCACGGTCGTGGCCTCGCTCGTCGGTGGCGCCCCGCTCGAGGAGGCGCTGCGCCTCGGGACGCGCATGGGGGCACGCAACGTGGCGCACCGCGGCGCCACGGGACTGCGCGATCATCTGCTGGGCCGCCTCTCGCCGGTATGACCCGGCTGGTCGACGTACCGGCCCAGTTCGACGATCGCTCGTTCGAGCAGTTCGCAGGGGCCTACGCCGCGGCGGCCCAGGACGGCGAGCGGCTGCTGTTCGACGCGCACGCGGCCGAGTGGGCGTCGCCCTACGGGCTGGTCGGCCTGCTGGCGGCGGGTCAGGCGGCGCACCGCCCCGGCTCGCCCGATCGACCGCTCCTCACCGCGCCGACCCACGCCGATGTCCTGACCTACTGGACCCGCGCCGGTTTTTTTCGCGAAGCCGCCGAGCTGTTCGAGATCCACGGCAAGCTGCCCCGGGTGAAGCCCGCGGAGCAGAGCGACGTGCTGCTGCCCGTGACGCCGGTGCGGGCGGCGGAGGACGTGCATGCCGTGGTGTCGAACATCCAGCAGCGCGCGTCCGCCATTTTGGCGTCGGAACTGGGGCTCGATCCGAAGGCGACGATGGGTTTCGCTATGGCGCTTTCGGAGGCCTGTCAGAATATTGTAGAACACGCCGGCACGGGCGGCTGGGTCGCGGTGCAGGCGTACCATTGGCGGCGCAAGCTGGCGCGGCGCGTGGTGGTGATCGCGGTGGCGGACGCGGGGGTGGGGTTCCGTCATTCGCTCGAGCCGACGCAGAGCAAGCGCTTCGGCGCCCGCTGGAGCGACGCGGCGGCCTTGGAAGCCGCCCTGATTCAGGGCGTCAGCCGGTTTCGCGATCCGGGCCGGGGGCAGGGTCTGGCCGGGATCCGGCGCTACCTCGCCCGCTGGGACGGCAAGATCGCGATCCGCAGCGGCACGGCGCGCATCGCGATCGTGCCCAAATGGGACGATGACGTACCCTTGAAGGACGGCCTCCCGGCCTTTCCGGGTGCCCAGGTGCTCATCATCATCCCCGAGCAGGGGTCCACGACGCCGTGATACAACACATCGATGTGCACGCAGTGCTCCAGGAGTCGGTGTCGGGCGTCTACACGGACTTGGTCACCCGGCCCACCGGGCGCGTGGTGCGGGAGCGCATCGAGCGCGCCATGGCCACGGCGCAGGACCCGGTCACCGTGACCCGCATCGACTTCACGGGCGTGGGGTGTATCGACTATTCCTGCGCCGACGAGATCGTGGCGAAGCTGCTGCGCGACCGGCGCGCCGTCGTGGTGCTCTCCGGGATTTCGGAGGGGCACCGCGAGGCGATCGAGCCGGTGCTGGCGGGGCACGGGCTGGCGGCGCTGGTCGAGCGGCGCGAGGGGGGGAACGGCGAGCTCGAGGCGCTGGGGGCGCCCGAGGCGGCGGCGGCGCTGGTGGACGAGCTGGTGGCGCGGCGACTCGCCGTGCGCACGCCCGCAGGGACCATCGCGCTGACCCTGGCGTGATCGGGCGACGCCGGTGAAGCGCCGTCTCGGCTTCTCGACTCAGGCCGTGCACGGCGATCCGGAGGCCCGTCCGGACTGGGCGCCCGTCGTGACGCCGCTGTATCAGAGTGCGACCTTCACCAATCCCATCGGCTCCACGCAGGAAGTCATCTACGCCCGCTACGGCAACAATCCCAACCATGTCGCGATCGCCAAGCGGCTGGCGCTGCTCGAGGGCGGTGAGGCCGCGATCTTCGTGGGCAGCGGCATGGGCGCCGTCGCCCTGTCGCACCTGGCGGTGCTGCGGCCGGGCGACCACCTACTGGCGAGCGAATGGATCTACGGCGGCGTGCAGCGGCTGTTCGCCCAGGAATTCGGGCGGTTCGGAATCGACGTGTCGCTCGTGAACCCGCTGGAGCCGCGCACCTGGAAGCGCGCGCTCAAGAAGACCACGCGCGCCATCTTCGTGGAGACGCCGACCAACCCGTTGCTGCGGGTGCTCGACCTGGAGCCGATCGCCGCGCTGTGCAAGACGGAGGGGCTCGCGCTGCTGGTGGATTCGACGTTCGCGACCCCGCTCAATTTCCGGCCGCTCGAGCACGGCGCCGACGTGGTGATTCACAGCGCCACCAAGTATCTGAACGGCCATGACGACGTGCTCGCCGGCGCGGTGGTGGGGAGCGAGTCGGTGATCGAGGAAGTGCGCAAGCTGCTGCAGGTGTGGGGCCAGGCCCTGGACCCGATGGCGGCGTGGCTGATCGACCGGGGAATGAAGACGCTGGGCGTGCGCGTCGCGCGGCAGAACCAGACGGCGCTGGCCGTGGCCGAGTGGTTCACCAAGCAGCCGCAGTTCGTCGCCGTGCACCATCCCGGGCTGGCGTCGCATCCCGACCACGACGTGGCCAAGCGCATTCTCGACGGGCTCGGCGGGATGGTGGCGGTCGAGCTGAAGGGCGGCGCCCGGGCGGCGGAGCGGTTCCTGCGCGCGCTCACCATCGCCACCCACGCGCCGAGCCTGGGGGGCGTGGAGACGCTGGTGTCGGAGCCGCGGCTCACGTCGCACGCGATGCTCACGCCCGACGCGCGCGCGCGGGCTGGCATTCCCGATGGCTTCCTGAGATTTTCCATCGGACTGGAGGATGCCGACGACCTCATCGCGGACTTTGCGCAGGCCCTGGCGCAACTGTAAGTGATCAAGTTCACGAATGTCTTCAAGGCCTTCCCCAAGGGGGGGCTCGCCCTGAAGGACGTCTCCTTCCACATCGCCAAGGGCGAGTTCGTGTTTCTCACCGGCCACTCCGGCGCCGGCAAGTCGACCGTCCTGAAGCTGGTGTTCGCCGAAGAACCCGTGACGAGCGGCGAGGTACGCGTCTCCGGGTTCAACGTGGCGGAGTTGCGCCGCAAGGACGTTCCGATGCTGCGGCGCCGGCTCGGCATCGTGTTCCAGGACTTCCGCCTGCTGGAGGACCGCACCGCGGAGGAGAATGTCGCGTTCGCGCTCGAGGTCACGGGCGCGCGCCGCTCGACCATCCCGGCGCGGGTGATGCGCGTGCTCACCCAGGTGGGGCTCGCCGCCAAGGCGCATGCCTCCCCGCGCGAGCTGTCCGGCGGCGAGCAGCAGCGCGTCGCGATCGCGCGCGCCCTGGTCAACGAGCCCACCGTGCTGCTCGCCGACGAGCCCACCGGCAACCTGGACGAACGGGCGACGCGCGGCGTGTTCCAGCTGCTGCGCGACATCAACGCCAGCGGCACCGCGGTCGTGATGGCCACGCACGATCTGGACCTGGTACGGCAGGCCCCCTACCGGGTGATCGAGCTGCAGGAAGGGGCGCTCGTGTACGACTCCGTCGTGGACGAGCCGCGCGACCAAGCGGCGTCGCCGTGAACCTCACGATCCGCGAGGCGCTGCTCACGTTCCGCCGGGCGCCCCTCCTGTCCACGCTCTCGGTGACGACCATCGCGTTCTCGCTGTTCGTGGTCGGCCTGTTCGGGCTGGTAGCGGTGAATCTGCAGGACGCCCTGCGCGGCGTGGCGGAGCGCGTGGAGATCGTGGCCTACCTCCTGCCCGGCACGCCGATCGAGACCATTACACTCGCAGAAAAAGACATCGAGGCCTTCCCCGAAGTGCAATCGGCGACGTACGTGAGCGAGGACTCGGCGCTGGCGCGCGCGCGGGGAGAGCTGGTCGAGTTCCGCGACGTGCTGCAGGAGCTGGAGCGCAACCCCTTGCCGGCGTCGATCGAGCTGAAGCTCAAGCCGCGGTTTCGCGACGCCCAGCACGTCAACGAGGTCGCGGACCGGTTGCGCGGGTTCGGGTTCGTGGACGACGTGCGGTTCGGCCGGGACTGGGTGGAAAAGCTGGACCGGCTGCGGCAGGTGGCCGCCGCGGTCGGACTCGTGGTGGGCGCGGCGTTCGCCGTCGTGGCGATCATCATCATCGGCACCACGATCCGCATGGCCGTGCTACAGCGCAGTCGCGAGATCGCGATCATGCGGCTGGTGGGCGCCACGGACGGTTTCATCCGGCGGCCCTTCCTGCTGCAGGGCGCGATCAAGGGCCTGCTGGGAGGCCTCGTGGCGATGGGACTCGCCTACGGCGCCTACACGCTGATCAATCGCTGGCTGATCCAGGCGGCGTTCTTCTCGAAGGAGCAGGCGGTGGCGCTGGTCGGCTTTGGGATGCTCATCGGGTTCTTTGGAAGTGCGGCATCGGTGGGGCGACACTTACGACGAGTATGAGACGTCACGGAGAGGCGTCACGGAAAGACGTCACGGAGAGACCTGACGCAATTCACGGTGTTCCGCGACGTCTCTCCGTGACGGTTCTCTGCTACGCCTTCTGTATGACGTCTCTTGTCGCTCAACGACCCGCGCCTTTCGATCAGCAGCTCAGGGACAACCAGCAGCGTCTCGAAGGCATCCGCCGCGAGCGCTCCGAGGTCGAGCAGGAGCTCGAGCGGCTGCGCACTCAGGCCCATTCGCTCTCCGACGAGCTCTCGAACATCGAGCGCCAGAAGGAGACGACCAACCGCATCGTGAACGAGCTGGACCGCCAGATCGCCGGTCTGTCGGACCAGATCGACCGCACCACCGTCGACCTGCTGCTGGCCCAGAACGCCCTGGCCGAGAAGCGGGCGGTGCTGGAGCGGCGGCTGGTAGACATCTACAAGCGCGGCGCGCTGTACGCGTATCAGGTGCTGCTCGCCGCCGAGAGCTTCGGCGACCTGCTGTCACGCTACAAGTACTTGTACCTCGTGAGCCGGCAGGACCGGCTGCTCGCCAACGACATGTCGAAGCTGCAGCGCCGCATCGGGCGGGAGCGCGAGACGCTGGTGGACGCGCGCGACGCGCTGGCGCGCCGCAAGACGGAGCGCACCCAGGAGCTGGACCGGTACCTGGCGATCGAGCGGGAGCGGCAGGCGTCGCTGCGCGCCACCCGGCGCAGCGCGCGCCAGGCGCTCGAGCGGCTCTCCGAGCTCGAGCGCGACGAGAAGAGCTTGAACGACCGGATCGCGGCCCTGGAGCGGGCGCGGCTCGAAGCGGAAGCGCGCGGCGCGGCGGCCGCGGCCTCGATCACCACCGCGGACCTGGGTCAGCTCGACTGGCCCGTCGAGGGGCGGCTGCTCTACCGGTTCGGCACCGGCACCGGCCCGAACAAGACGCGCATTCCGTGGCATGGCATCGGCATCGCGGCGGCCACGGGGACGCCGGTGCGGGCCGTGGCCGCCGGCACGGTGAGCCTGGCCGGGCCGCTGGGCACGTACCTCCACTCGGTGCTGATCGATCACGGGGGCGGCTACTACACCTTCTACGGATACCTGAGCGACGCGGCGGTGGCCCCGGGCGAGCGGGTCCTCAAGGGACAGGTCGTTGGCCACGTGGGCGGCGGGGCGAGCGACCAGGGGCCGCATCTCCATTTCGAGATTCGCGGCAGGGGAGGTATAGCCCTGGATCCCGTTAACTGGTTGAAATCTCGACGCTAAGACAAGAGAGGCGTCCCGGAGAGACGTCACGAAAAGACGTCACGGAAAACCGTAACGCATTGGACGCATCTCCGTGACGATTCTCCGTGACGTCTGTTCGCGACGCCTTCTAGATTAAGGTTCCCCAGCCACCCCAATCCGGTCCGGCGCGGATTTTTTCCCCTGGTCGAGCGCCGCCTCCACCTGCGTGAACAGGTCCTCGGGGCGCAGCACCTCGGGATGCGGGAACGCCACGATGCCGGCGGACAGGCCCGGAACCTTGCCCGGGCCCAGGTCGGGGAACGAGTGCCGCAGCAGCAGCTGGCGCAGCCGCTCGACGAACTGGCGCCCGCCCTGGGCGTCGGTCTCCGGCAGGATGAGCGCGAATTCGTCGCCGCCGTAGCGGGCGACGAAGTCGGGCGCGCGGATCTCGCGTTGCATCATGGCGCCGAGCTCGCCCAGCACCCGGTCGCCCGCCTGCTGGCCGAGCCGCTCGTTGATGTCGCGCAACCGGTCCACGTCGATCACGACGAGGGCGAAGCGCAGCGAATAGCGGCGGGCCCGCTCGAACTCGTCGCGCAGCCGGCGATCCAGCCCGTCGAGACTCGCGCACCCGGTGAGCACGTCGGTCACGCCCGCGGAGATCTGGCGACGGTAGATCGCCGCGCGCCGCTCCTCGTTCTCGAGCACCCGCGCCGCCGCCTGGGCGATCGTGTTGGCGAACGCGACGTCCTGGGTGCGGAGCCGGGGATCGCCCTGCACCGTCCGCAGGAAAAACACGCCCGCGGCGCGGCCCTGCACGAACACGGGCAGCGCGACCGCGGACTGCACGTTCACCTCGATCTCCTGCTGCCGCCAGCGCTTGCGGATCGTCTCGAACAGCGGATGATCATGCACGTCGTGGATGATGACCGGGCGCTCGGTGCGGATCGCCTCCTGAATCTCGGGATAGCGTTCCAGCTCCACGCGAAGGTCGCGAATCGCCGGGTTCTCGTACACGGCCACCACGCGCCCCTTGTCGTCCCCCGGGGCCGTCAGCACGAAGGAGCAGTGCGTCAGGCCGAACGCCTGTCCCACCCGGCGGACCAGCGTCTGGAAGATCTCGTCGGCGCGCAGCGCGGCCGACACTTCCTGGAAGATGTCGAACAGCAGGTCCCGGGTGCGCAGGGCGTCGCGGGCGTCGTGCAGATCGCGGCGCTGGCGCAGGTCGGCATCGATCCGGGCCCGCAGCTCGCCGAAGTGGACGGGGGTCGTCATCGCATCCTGGGCCCCGGCCTGGAGCGCGTCCGCCACGGCGTCGGCGCCGCCGTCGGCCACGAGCACGATCACGGGCGCCCCCGAAAACCGCGCCGCCGTCGCAAGCTCGCGCACCTGGTCGCCCAGCCGGGCATCTTTGGCGTCGATCGACAAGACCACGAGGTCGGGAAGCGCCTGCCCCGGCCGTTCCGGGCCGGCAGGGAGGTGGTCCGCTTCGGTAACCTGGAAACCACCGCGGACGAGAAAGCGCTCGAGACCGTCGGGGCGGGCGGCGGCGGCGCCGAGGAGGAGGATGCGCTGTTGGATCTGTTCCGGCAACGGTCCCGGCCACGGAATGGAGGGTGTCAAGCTATAGTTCACACTATGGGACGGCAACCGCGGAGGACGGGGGATGGGCGGGCCGGCACCTGAGACGCGGCGCGCGCGGCGCCGCATGGTCGTCAGCCAGCTGGCCAATCGCGGCATCCGCGACCGCCGGGTCCTCGCCGCGATGGCGTGGGCGCCGCGCGAATGGTTCTTGCCCCCGCATCTGGCGCGCGATGCCTACGAAGACGCGCCGCTGCCGATCGGGAGCGGCCAGACGATCTCCCAACCGCTCATCGTAGCGCTGATGACCGAAGCGCTCGCCCCGCGGCGCGGCGACCGCGTGCTCGAGATCGGCACGGGCTCCGGCTACCAGACGGCGATTCTCACCCACCTGGGTGCGCGGGTGTACACGATCGAGCGGCTTCCCGACCTGCTGGTCGAGGCCGAGGAGCGGTTCCGCCGGCTCGGCCTGCGCAACATCGAAACGCGGCTGGGAGACGGGGCGGGCGGGTGGCCCGAGCGCGCTCCGTTCGACCGCATCATCGTGACCGCCGCAGCCCCCGGCATCCCGACGCCGCTCACCGAGCAGCTCGGCCCCGGTGGACGCCTCGTCATCCCCGTCGGGGACCTCACGGGTCAGGAGCTGGTCATCCTGCGGCGCGGACCGGAAGGCGGCCTCACGGAGCGGCGCGCGGGCGGCGTGCGGTTCGTGCCGCTGATCTCGCGCCTCGCGTTCACCGAAGAGCCATGGTCGTGAGGCGCACGGGCGACGACCTGCTCGGCGCTCATGTCTCGACCCAGGGCGGGGTGGCGCGGGCCCCGGAGCGGGGCCTCGCGATCGGAGCCACGGCGATCCAGGTCTTCACGAAGACGCCCAATCAGTGGCGCGAGCCCGCGCTCGAGGACGACCAGATTGCCGCCTTTCGGACCGCGCTCCCGGCCAGCGGGATCCGCGCCGTCGTCTCACACGACAGCTACCTCATCAACCTCGCGTCGCCCGACGAGGCGTTGCGCGAGAAAAGCGTCGCCGCCTTCATCGGGGAGCTGACCCGCTGCCGCGCGCTCGGGATTCCCTGGGTGGTATCGCACCCGGGCAACTACATCGACGACCATGCTGCCGGGCTCGAGCGCAACGCCGAGGGGTACGCCCGCTGTCTGGCGGCGGTGCCGGGCGAGGTCGGCGTGCTCATCGAGGGGACGGCGGGGAGCGGGACCGCGCTGGGGAAGACCTTCGAGGAGCTGGCGGCGCTGCGGCGCGCCCTGCCGGCGGCCCTGCAGGCACGGGTGGCGTTCTGCCTCGACACGGCGCATCTGCACGCCGCGGGGTATGACGTGGCCGCCGGGCTCGGGGGCGTGTGGGATCGATTCGATCGCGTGGTCGGGCTGGATCTGCTCAAGTGCTTGCATCTCAACGACTCCAAGAGCGCGGCGGGGTCCCGGGTGGATCGCCATCAGTGGATCGGCGAGGGGACCATCGGGCCCGAAGCGTTCCGCCAGATCATGCGCGACCTGCGCCTCGCGCCGGTGATTAAGATTATCGAGACGCCAAAGGGCGACGATGCGGTGTACCACGATCGCCGCATGCTGCGACGGCTGCGCGCCTACCAGCGCGCCGCCCGTCGCAACGGGCAACCCACTCGAACCGTAGGCAGGGCGTGATCGCAGCGACGACGATGCCGACCCGCTGGACGCGCAGCCTCGCGGCCCTGCTGCTGGGGCTGCAGGCGCTCGCGGGCGGCGCCGTCTCGCTGGCGCACGCGTCGGAGCGGCTGAGCGCGCCGATTCACATCGAGGCGCAGCATGCTTCCGCCTGCATCGCGTTGCACGACGAGCTGCGCTGCACCCTGTGCCATTACGCCGGCTCGCAGCTCCAGGCGCAGCAGCCGCGCACGCAGCTGGGCGCGGCCGCCGCGACCGATGGCCCGCTGCCGCGCCCGCGCGCGACCCCCGTGTACCGCGGCGACCGCCGCACCGCCCCACCCCGAGGTCCTCCCGCTTCTCGTTCTTAGTCTGGCGGCCGGCCGTGCCGGCCCGCCCACCGCGCCCGCCTCGCACCGAGGCGGCCGGTCTGCACACTGGAACGGGAGATCCTTGAGGATGACTCGACATCACCAAGCGGCCGTCGCCGCGCTTGTCGCCGTGCTGGCGGCGTCGCGGGCGGTCGCCCAGCAGCCCACCGAGCAGCGCCGGGTGGACTCGCTCGCGGCCGAGGTCCGGGCGCTCAAGGCCCGGCTCGACAGTATGCGGGCCCAGCTCATCCATCAGCCCGCGGCCGAGCCGGCGGCCGACACGTCGCTCGCCGCCCTGCGCGCCGCGGCCGCGGTCGCGGCGGGCACGGACACCACGAAGATGAAGGCCGACACGGCCGGGCCGACGAAATTCGTCGGCCGCGAGCGCAGCCAGCCGCAGCTCAATCCGGAAATCAGCGCCACGGGCGATGTACGCGCTGGCGCGCGCCTCGAGGGCGTCCAGCGCGAGAACTTCGACCCGCGGGAGTTCGAAGTCGGGTTTCAGTCGCCGCTCGACCCGTACTCGAGCACCAAGATCTTTGTGAGCTTCGAGAACGGGAATGTGAGCATCGAGGAAGGGTATGCTTATTGGACCGGGCTGCCCGGGCACATCCGGTTCGACATCGGTAAGTTCCGCCAGCAGTTCGGCGAGCTGAATCGCTGGCACCTGCACGCCTTGCCGGAAACCGAGTATCCCCTCGCCCTCCGGACCTACCTGGGAGACGACGGCCTGGCCGGCGCCGGCATCTCGCTGTATCGGGCGTTCGGCGGACTCGGAACCCACGAGGTCACCGCGCAGGTCACGCGCAGCGCGAGCGATGCCGAGCTATTCGGGGGCACCGGCCGGCCGACGTACCTCCTGCACCTGCTCAACTTTTGGCAACTCACGCGCTCCACGTACATGCAGCTCGGTGGCACGGCGCTGTACGGCACCGACCCTGATACGAGCCTCCGTACCAAGGTGGGCGGGATCGATTTCCGATTCACGTGGCGTCCACCGGCTCAGGGGCTGTACCGCGAGTGGACGCTGCGAGGCGAGCTGTACGCGCTGCGGAAGGAATACAGCGGGTCCGGCACGACGCGGCTCGGCTGGTACGCCGGCACGACGTATAAGCTCGGTCAGCGCCTGATCGCAGGAGCCCGCTACGATTACGTCGAGGATCCGCTCTCCGGTCTCATCACGCGCCAGGTGATCCCCTCGCTGACGCTGTGGGAGAGCGAGTGGGTGGAGCTGCGCGCCCAGTACACCTGGGCCCAGATCACCCGGCAACCGTCCACGAACGACTTCGCCCTCCAGGCCGTCTGGGCGATCGGACCACACAAACACGAGACCTACTGACATGCTGCCAGCCATCGCTCTACTGCTCGCGCTCCACACACCCGCGCCGGTCCGCCCGCCCCGCACGGCAGGCAAGGTGAAGGTCGTCACCTCGCTCACGACCTACGGCGCCATCGCACGGGAGATCGTCGGGGACCGGGGCGTCGTGAACTCGATCGCGACGGGCGACGAAAACCCGCACTATGTACAGCCGAAACCCAGCTTCATCCCGATGCTCTCCGATGCGGACCTGTTCGTCACCACGGGCCTCGATCTCGAACTGTGGGTGCCGGCGCTGCTCGACAAGGCGAACAACCCCAAAGTGACGGAGGGCGGACCAGGCTACGTGGCCGCGTACGCCGGTATCGATCTGCTCGACGTTCCCACGAGCTTCTCGCGCGCCCAGGGCGACATTCACGTGTACGGTAACCCGCACATCTGGACCGCGCCCCTCAACGCCGTGCAGGTCGCCCGCAACATCCTGACCGGCTTGAAGCGGGTGTCCCCGGAAAACGCCGACTATTTCGCCCCGCGGGAGAAGGACTTCGAGGACCGGATCTATCGCGCGCTGTTCGGTGACGAGCTCGTGAAGCTGCTCGGGGGTCAGGCCCTCGCCGATCTCGACCGACAGGGGAAGCTGATCGACTTCCTCAAGGCGAAGCAGTACCAGGGGACGGCGTTGATCACTCGGCTGGGTGGATGGCTCCAGCAGGCGATGCCGTTCCGCGGCAAGGCGGTCGCGTGCTACCACAAGGAGTGGGACTACTTTTCCCGCGAATACGCCGTACCGTGCGTCGACTACATCGAGCCGAAGCCCGGCATTCCGCCCACACCCGGTCACGTGCTCGAGGTGATCAACGAGATGCGCGAGCAACACATCCAGGTGCTGCTCTCGACCAACTACTATGACCGGAATCAGGTCGTCGAGGTCGCGCAGAAGACGGGTGCGCGGGCCGTCATCGTGCCGTCCAACACCGGGGGCGCGACCGGGGTCAACACGTATGTCGACCTCATGAACCTGTGGATTTCCGAGCTGGGCGGCGCGTTCGCGCCGGCCGGCACCACGGCCAACGGACGGGGGCAGTGAGATGAGCGGTCTCCAGCTGATGATCCCACCGTTCGTCGCGTGCATGGTGCTGGTCGCGATGCTGTCCTACCTCGGACTCCATGTCATCGCGCGGGAAGTCATCTTCGTCGACCTGTCGCTGGCGCAGATGGCGGCGCTGGGCGGCCTGTCGGCGCTGTTGATCCACGTGGAGGCGGATTCGACCTGGGCCTACGCCTTCGCGCTCTTCGCCACCGCGGTCGGGGCGTTGCTGTTCGCGCTCACCCGCACGTCGTCCCGGGAGGGCCGGCGCGTGCCGCAGGAGGCGTTCATCGGGATCGTGTACGTGGTCGCCTCAGCCGCGGCGGTGCTGGTCGCCAACAAGGTGCCGGGTGGCGGGGAAGCGATCGAGAAGACGCTGACCGGGAGCATCCTGTGGGTCACGTTCCAGCCGACGATCATCAAGCTGGCCGCGGTGTACGCAGCGCTCGGCGTGTTCCACTATGCCCTGCGCCACCGCTTCCTCACGATTTCGTTTCACCCGGAGGAAGCCGAGCGCCTGGGGTGGCGGATCAAGTGGTGGGACTTCCTGTTCTATTTGTCGTTCGGCGTCGTGATCACGCTCGCCGTACCGGTCGCGGGTGTCCTGATGGTGTTCAGCTTCCTCGTCGTCCCGGCCGTGATCGCCTTCCTGTTCACGCGTGACATGAAACGCCTCGCCTACATCTCGTGGGGCTCGGGCGCGCTGGCGTCGGTCCTCGGCCTCTGGCTCTCGCTCGCCGGGGATCTTCCGACCGGCCCGCTGATCGTCTGTATGTACGGGATCGTACTGGTGGGCGCGCTCGTGGTCCGGAAACTGGTGCACGCACAGGCCTGAAGGGGATGCCAGCGCGGAGGTCGGGATGAAGCATCGCACGGCAGCACGAATCGTCACCTGGGCGCTCGTGGCCACGGCCGCGTGCGGCCACGACGCCACCGGCCCGAGCGCGCCGACATGCAGCTCAGCGCTGGCATCGCAGCTCACACTGGCGGTCGGCGCGTACGTGTCGATCGATCCGCTGGCTGACGGAGGATGCGTCACGTTCCCGGCCAACACGTCGGTGGATTCGGCCGAATACCTGCTGGTGGCGCAGTCCGCAGCGGGCACGTTCGGCCAAACCGCGCTCTTCAACCTCCGGGCGGCGATGCTGATGGCCGCGGCCATGCCGCTGGCGCAGCGTCTCGTGGAGCCCGCGGCGCCGCGCGCCGCCGCGACGCTGTTCGACGGCATGCTGCGCGCCCGGGGACGCGCGCACCGGTTCGCGGCCGCCACCGCGCGACGCGCGCCGGCGGTTGCGGCGTCGACGCCCCGCGCCAGCCCACCGGCGGTGGGAACCCTGCGCTCCTTTGTCGTATGCGCCAAGCTCGACTGCAGTCAGTTCAAGACCGTGGGCGCGCGCGCCCAGGCGGTCGGGGCGCACGTGGCCATCTACGTGGACACACTGGCCCCGGCAGGCGGCCTGACGTCGGCGGACCTCGACACGCTCCGCCAGGTGTTCGACACACTCCTGTACCCCCTCGAC
>WNGC01003667.1_pt1 | contig 16179 bp, 14 predicted proteins | sample 5400051 | NCBI WGS metagenome assembly WNGC01 (sample SAMN13153368, study PRJNA577476) | soil metagenome | isolation source: 20 cm soil or saprolite under grassland replicate 2 | place: USA:California | collected 2016-06-15
GCCGGGGCCGTTCCTGGTGGTGAACGCCGACATCTGGACCGATGTCGATTTTGCGACCCTCGAGCTCGAGGACGCGGCGCACGCGCACCTGGTGCTGATCCCCAACCCGCCGCATCATCCGCGCGGGGACTTCGGGCTCGAGGGGGGGCGCGTGGTCAGCCGCGAGAGCGACCGCTTCACCTACTCCGGGGTCGGCGTGTACCGGCCGGAGTTCTTCGACGGCTGCACCGCGCAGAGGTTTCCGCTGCTGCCGCTTCTGGAGCGCGCCATCGCCGCAGGCCTGGTGCGTGGGCACGTGCATCGCGGCGAGTGGTGCGATGTCGGTACCGCAGAGCGCCTGGCGAGCCTGGATGCACGCGTGCGTGCGGTACAATGAGCCCATGTCGGATCTGAAGGGTGGCCCGGTGGTGGCGGAGGGCGCGCGCGTCTACAGTGGCGAGAAATACCTGACGACTCAAGGGTTTACCGCCATCCGTGACGGCATCAAGCGCGGCGCCGACAGCGGGCGTGCCCCGGCGCCCAAGCCGCCGTGGCTCAAGGCGAAGGCGCCGACCGGCGCTGCCTTCGCCCGCGTCAGGGCGCTCGTCAGGCAGCACCGCCTCGCCACGGTCTGCGAGGAGGCGAAGTGTCCCAACATCGGTGAGTGCTGGAACGCGGGCACCGCGACCATCATGCTGATGGGCGCGGTGTGCACGCGCGCCTGCCGGTTCTGTGCCGTGGACACGGGCAATCCGCACGGCTGGCTCGACGCCGACGAGCCCGAGAACGCCGCGCACACCGTGGAGCTGATGAGGCTCGGCTACGTGGTGCTGACCTCGGTCGATCGTGACGACCTCCCCGACGGCGGGGCGGCGCACTATGCCGCCTGCGTACGCGCCATCAAACGCCGCAACCCGCACACGGCGGTAGAGGCTCTGACGCCGGACTTCCGGGGAGTGCGGGCGGACGTCGAGACGGTGGTCGACTCCGGAATCGAGGTGTTCGCGCAGAACATCGAGACCGTGCGGCGCCTGACGCATCCGGTGCGCGATCCGCGCGCCGGCTACCAACAGACTCTGCAGGTGCTCGCGGCCGCCAAGCGGCGCCGGCCTGCGGTTCTGACCAAGAGCAGTCTCATGCTGGGCCTGGGGGAGAGCGACGAGGAGATCGACGCGACGCTCGCCGACCTGCGCGCCGCCGGCGTCGACCTCGTGACCCTCGGGCAGTACCTGCGCCCGACGCTCAATCACCTTCCGGTGCAGCGCTTCGTGACACCCGAGGAGTTCGACCGCTATCGCGAGCTGGCTCTGGGGCGCGGCTTCCTCGAATGCGTGTCGGGGCCTCTGGTGCGCTCGAGCTACCGAGCCGAGCAGGCGCTCAAGCGCAACAACGCCGGCCTCGACAACCGGCGCCTGGCGAGATGAGCCTGGCACCGGTCATCCGGCGCCTGGGACTCATCGAGTACGAGCCCACCTGGCGCGCGATGCAGCGCTTCACCGAGGAGCGCGGCGCGTCGACCCCGGATGAGATCTGGTTTCTCGAGCACCCGCCGGTGTTCACCCTGGGGGTGAACGCGAGCCGCGCGCACCTGCTCGCGCCCGGCGATATCCCGGTGGTGCAGGTCGATCGCGGCGGTGAGGTGACCTATCACGGCCCCGGACAGCTGGTGGTGTACCCGCTGGTGGATCTCAAGCGTGCGGGGGTTGCGATCCGTGACTTCGTCACGGCGCTCGAGCGCGCCGTCGTCGATCTGGCGGCGCAGTTTGGCATCCGCGCCGAGAGCCGGCGCAGCGCCCCCGGTGTGTACGTCGACGGGCGCAAGCTCGCGAGCCTCGGCGTGCGCGTGCGCCGGGGCGGCAGCTATCACGGCCTCGCCGTGAACGTGGCCCTGGACCTTGCGCCCTTCCGCCGCATCAATCCCTGCGGCTACCAGGGCCTGGAGATGACGCAGCTCATCGAGCTCGGCGGACCCCGCACGGTGAGCGCCTGCGCGCGTGCGCTCGAGCCGCACCTGCTGCGCGCGCTGGGCTACTTGCCAACCGCGCAGGCAGGCGCGCGCGCAGCCGCACAGGCGAGCGCATTGTAACCGGCCTGCGACTGACAGCGCGGCGCGCTGCGGCTAGCATGCGCTGATGGCAGCAGCATTGCGGTGGCGGCGCGCGGCCCTCGGTGCCGCGCTGTGTGTGCTCGCGCTCGCCGTCCTGCTCGCGTCCTGCCAGGGTGGGTCCGGGTCTGCGCATGCGGCTCGCGTGACGCTGCTGAATGTGTCCTACGACCCCACACGCGAGCTGTACGTGGATTTCAACGCGGCCTTTGCCAGGTACTGGAAAGCGCACCGCGGCCAGGACGTGCGTGTCGATCAGTCACACGGGGGCTCGGGCAAGCAGGCGCGCTCGGTGATCGATGGGCTCGCCGCGGACGTGGTGACGCTCGCGCTGGCAGCCGACATCGATGCGATCGCCGCTGACGCGAAGCTGCTGCCGCTGAACTGGCAGACGCTGCTGCCGGATAACAGCTCGCCCTATACCTCCACCATCGTCTTCCTGGTCCGCAACGGCAACCCGAAGGCAATTCACGACTGGGGCGATCTCGTGCGCCCCGGCGTGGCGGTCATCACGCCCAACCCAAAGACCTCCGGCGGCGCCCGCTGGAACTATCTGGCCGCCTGGGCCTGGGCGCGCGCGCAGCCGGGGGGCGACGAGGCGAGCGCGCGGCAGTTCGTGCGCCGGCTCTACCAGAACGTCCCGGTGCTCGACACCGGCGCTCGCGGCTCGACGACCACGTTCGTGCAGCGCGGACTCGGGGATGTGCTGGTGACCTGGGAGAACGAGGCGCTGCTCGCTGTGCGCGAGCTCGGCGCGGACCAGCTGCAGATCGTCATGCCCTCGGTGAGCATTCTCGCCGAGCCGCCGGTGGCGGTGGTGGACAAGGTGGCCTTGCGGCGCGGGACGCGCGAGGTGGCGATGGCCTACCTCAGGTACCTGTACAGCCAGGAAGGGCAGGAGATCATCGCGCGCCACGGCTACCGGCCGCGCGATCCCGAGGTCGCCGCACGCCATGCGGCGCGCTTCCCGCCACTGAAGCTCGCCACCATCGCCGACTTTGGCGGCTGGGCGCAGGTACAGCGCACGCACTTCAGCGATGACGGCGTGTTCGATCAGATCTCGGCAGATCACTCGACCAGCAGCTTGTAGCCGGCCGCGGCGGTGCGCAGCAGCGCGGGCGCCGCCGGATCGGCCTCGATCTTCTGCCGCAGCCGGTGCACCAGCTGCTTGAGGAGCTGCCGGTCACCGCCGCTGCGATGCCCCCACACCTGCGCCAGCAGCCGATCGGAGCTCACCGTGTGGCCGGCATTGGCGAGCAGCATCTGCAGCAGCCGCAGCTCGAGCTTCGTGAGGCGCACCGGCTCGGCGCGGCCGATGCTCACGGTGTGCTCCTGCAGATCGAGGGCCACGCGTCCGGCGGCCAGCGGGGCGGTATTTTCCATTCCCGCCCGGCGCAGCAGCGCCTTGACGCGCGCGAGCAGCGTGCGCGGGCTGAACGGCTTGGTGAGGTAGTCATCGGCGCCGAGCTCCAGCGCGCGCACCAGATCCTCCTCCTCGCCGCGCACGGTCAGCATCATCACCGGGATGCGCGAGCGCTTGCGGATCGCCTCGCAGACCTGAAAACCGGACAGGCCCGGCATGTTGATGTCGAGCACCACCAGGTCCGGGGACTCCTCCTCGAAGCGACGCACGGCGGAGGGTCCGTCGCCCGCCTTGAGGACGAGATAACCCGATTGCGTCAGGGTGAAGCCAATGAGATCGCGCAGATCCCCGTCATCGTCCGCCACCAGGACTTTCATGCGCCGTTCTCCGCCGGCAGGGTCAGGGTGAAGCGAGTGCGGCCGGCGGCGGTGCGCTCGAAGGCGACGCTGCCCGAATGCCGGTCGATGATCGACTTCACGAGCCACAGACCGAGTCCGAGCCCCGCCGCCTCCGGTTCCGCGCCGCCGCCGCGCCGAAAGCGCGCGAACAGCGCCTCGCCGTCGCTCGCCGCCGGTCCCGGACCTTCATCCTCCACCCAGGCGAGCACCTGACCCGCTCGCGCCTCGGCGCCGATGCGCACGGTGCTGTCCTCGGGCGCGAATTTGTTGGCGTTGGCGAGCAGGTTGACGAACACCTGGGTGAGACGCGGCTTGTCGCCGGCCACCAGCGGCAGATCCTCGGGCAGGCTGACCGCGAGGGTCTGGCGCCGCTGCGCCAGGAGCGGGCGCACCAGGGCGCGCGCCTCCTCCACCACCTCGGCGAGCGCCACGCTCTGCTGGCGGATGCCGAGCTGTCCCGACTCGATGCGTACGCTCTCGAGCAGGTTGTCGATGAGCTGTGTCAGACGCAGCGTGCCACGCTCCAGCGAGCTCACCAGCTCCTTCTGCTGCGCCGCCGGCAGCCGCTCCAGACCCGCGAGCAGCAGCTCGATCGACGCCAGCTGTGCGGCGAGCGGTGTGCGGAACTCGTGCGAGATGTTGGCGAGCACCGAGTCGCGCGCCCGGCGAACCGCCTCGAGCTCGGTTTCGTCGCGGATCACCTGTACCTGCAGGTCCTCCACCTGGGCGGAGCTGGTGATCACCGCGGTGCGCGGCTCGCCCGGCTCCACACCGAGGCGCTCGACGGCCTTGGCACTGCCGGCAGTGCGCGCCTGCAGGATCGGGCAGCGGAAATCGCAGGGACGCCGGCCGTCCTCGTTACGCGGCTGCAGGACGTCGCCGCAGAAACGGCCCACCGCTTGGCTTGGCGTAACACCCAGCAGTCGCGCTGCCTGCGGATTGAGGTAACGGATGATCCGGTTCCTGTCGACCGCGTACACCCCTTCGACGATGCCGCTGAGCACCGCCTGGGCCTCGGCTTCGCGCCGCCGCAGCGTCGTGGTGAGATCGATGAGGTTGCGCCGCATGGTTTCCATGGTGCGCGCCAGGGCGCCGACCTCCGCAGCCCCGCCCGGCGGAATCGAGGCGGAGAAGTCCCCCGCGCCGAGACGGGTGGCCGCGGCGGTCAGCGCGCGCACCGGGCCGGCGACCAGCTCGCCCAGGATCAAACCGGCGAACACCGCGAGCAGGCCCAGGATCAGCGCGGTCACCAGGAGCTTGTGCACCAGGTGACGGGTGGGCGCGTCGACCGCGCTGGTCGGCAGCAGCGCCTCGATGAGCGCGATCGCCTCGCCGCTGGAGGCGAACACCGGCACGGCGCAGGCATACACGTCCTGCGCGTCGATGCGCTGCACCGCGGAGTGTCCGTCGGCGAGCGCCGCGGCGTACAGCGGCGTGAACGTGGTCACCGGGCCGCTGGTGTAGGCGCGGTAGTCGATGAGCCTGATCTCCGCCCCCACCTGGCCGCTGAGCGCCCGCGCCAGCTTGCTGTCCAGGCGCCGCACCACGTACACGTGCATGCCCGCCTGACCGAGCGCGGCGCGGGCGCCGAGCAGCGGCACGCGCTCGGTCGCGGACAGCGCCATGAAAGTCGCGCTCTGCTCGGCGCTCGCGGTGAGTATCTGCTGCCAGTCGAGCGCCGGGCCCGAGACGGCGAGCGCGCTCTCGCCGGAGAGCACCGCGCAGCCATCCACGCCACCCGCCTCGCACGCGCGATGCAGGAACGGCGGCAGCGCGTCGCTCTGTCCTTCGGCCGTCAGGCGCTGCAGCGTCGGTCGCTCGGCGAGCGCGCGCGCGGTGGCGAGCGCGTCCTCGCCCATGCGCCGCAGGTCTTCGCGCGCGGTCGTGGCCGCGAGCTGCACGCGCGCCTTGCCCTGCTCGTCCGCCAGGTCGCGCAGCATGCCGCTCGCGTACCAGGAAATGCCGCCGCCCACCAGCAGCACCAGGCCCAGATGGATCGCCACCAGCCACCAGCCGAGGCTGGTCGTGGCCGGGTCCGGCCACAGCGAGCTCCACAGGTGTGCCAGGCGCGCGCGCATGGGCGTCAGCGGCGCCGGTAACCGGTGCGCTCGACCAGGGTCTTGACCACGAGCGTCAGGGCCGCGAGCAGGGTGAGGAGCGAGGCGACGGCGAACGCGCCGACGAAGTTATATTCGTTGTAGAGGATCTCGATGTGCAGCGGCATGGTGTTGGTCAGGCCGCGGATGTGTCCGGACACCACCGACACCGCGCCGAACTCGCCCATGGCGCGCGCGTTGCACAGCACCATACCGTACAGCAGGCCCCAGCGTATCTTCGGCAGCGTCACGTGAAAGAAGGTCATCCAGCCACCCGCCCCGAGCGTGATGGCGGCTTCTTCCTCGTCGTTACCCAGCTGCTGCATGAGCGGGATCAGCTCGCGCGCCACGTACGGGAAGGTCACGAACATGGTGGCCAGCATGATGCCCGGCAGCGCGAAGATGATGCTGAGGTCGTGCTCGCGCAGCCACACGCCGAACCAGCCGTGCAGGCCGAACAGCAGCACGAAGATCATGCCGGAGATCACCGGCGAGATCGCCAGCGGCAGGTCGATCAGCGTGATGAGGATGCTCTTGCCGCGGAACTCGAACTTGGCGATGGCCCAGGCGGCGGCGAGTCCGAACAGGGTGTTGATCGGCACCACCACCAGCGCCGTGGTGAGCGTCAGGCGCACGGCCGCTGCGGTATCCGGGTCGGCGAAGCTGTGCAGGTAGGCCTGCAGCCCCCGCTCGAGCGCCATGACGAACACGGTCGCGAGCGGCGCGAGCAGCACCGCCGCCAGGAACGTGAGGGACACCGCGATGAACAGCCAGCGCACCAGGGAGTGCAGCCAGGTGTGCTGCCCGGGTCGCGTGGCGTCGCCGGCGAGGGCGGAGGGGAGCGCTGCGCCCATCAGTGAGCCGCCCTGACGTGCCGGCGGCGCCCCCACGCCTGCAGCAGGTTGATGGCGAGCAGCACGACGAAGGAGATGCCGAGCATCACCACCCCCAGGGCCGCGGCGCCGTGGTAGTCGAACTCCTCGAGATGGATGACGATGAGGAGCGGGGTGATCTCGGTCTTCATCGGCAGGTTGCCGGCGTGAAGCCGGTCAGGAGCGCGGGCAGCACCGCCGGCAGGATGATGCGGCGGAAGACGTAGATACGGCCCGCACCCAGGGTCTCCGCCGCCTCCTCCAGATCACGCTGCACCTCCAGCAGCGCCGGCTGCACGGCGCGCACCGCGAACGGCATGCTGATCAGGGTCAGCGCGAGGGTCACGCCCACCCAGGTGTACGCGACTTTCACGCCCCAGGGCTCCAGGTAGCGCCCGATCCATCCGTTGTGCGCAAACACCGTGGTGAGCGCGATACCTGAGACCGCCGTGGGCAGCGCGAAGGGCATGTCGATGAGCGCGTCGATGAGCCCTCTGCCCGGGAATTCGTAGCGCACCAGCGTCCAGGCGATGATGAGGCCGAACACCAGATTGATCGCCGCGGCGAGGAACGAGGCGCCGAAGGACAGGCGGTAGGAGCCGAGCGCCCGCGGACTCAAGACCACGTGCACGAAGTCGCTCCAGTGCAGGGAGGCGGCGGCCAGCGCCAGCGCGGCAAGTGGCAGCAGCACGATGGCGCTGAGGAAGAACGTGGTGAAGCCGAAAGTCAGGCCGAACCCGGGCAGCACGCTGGGCTGGCGGAAGCTCATGGGGAACCGCGGTACACGATCAGCATCGGCCACTGCCCGCCGTCGAGCAGTCCGCGGAAGCGCTCGGCGAAGCGTGTGAGCTCCGTGACGCCCACGATCAGCATCTGTGCGGGAGCCTCCGCCAGCCGCAGCGCCAGCTCCTGCGCGACGTCGCCGAAGCGCAGCTCGGTGCGCATCTCCAGGCCGTGGGCCAGCTGCGCCTCCGAACGCGCATCGAGCAGGTCGCGCATGCCGTGCTGCGCGCGCACGCGGGCGCTCTGCTGGGGGAAGATACCCACGTAGACGGCTTCGGCGGACAGGTGGCGCAGCACGCTCGCCGACACCGCCAGCGTGGCACTGCGCGAGCCTTCACCCATCCAGTGAATCAGCACGCGCTGCGGTACCGCCGCATGTTCCGGCAGCACCAGCAGGTCCTGCGCGCCGCGCCGCAACAGCCACTCGGCCCGGTGCGCGCAGTCCGCTTGCGAAGCGAGCGCGGTGGTGCCCACGAACGGGCCGTCCGCCGCGCACGCCGCCTCCGGCACGCCCAGCTGCGGCTCGGCGCGCATGGCGATGCGCGTCTTCATGCGCACGGCCAGCTCCGCGAGCAGCGGCTGCCGGCTGAGCGCATCTGCGAGCGCGGGGCTCGCGGCACAGGCGGTGAAGCTCGACAGCGGTGTAGGCAGAACGTGCACGCGGCGCACGCCGATGGCGACGTCCTGACCGGGGTGGATCTCGAAGCCGCGCTGCTCGTGCTGCGTGCGCGTCACCAGGAGCGACGCGCCGGCAGCGCCGTCCGGCTGCGCGAGCAGCGGGGCCTGCACACCATTCTCGAGGCGCACGCGCAGGCTCTCGAGCGCCCCCGTGAACACCACCTCGGCCACCACCCCGCGCGCGAGGTAGCCGGAGCTCAGGGCCTCGCGCGACGCGGCAACCTCCACTTCCTCCGGGCGCACGACTGCGACCACCTCGCGCTCGTCGACGTCCGCCGAGCGCTCGGCGGCAGCCACCGTGTTGGCGCCCATCTGGATGCCATCGGGCGTGCGCCGCGCCAGGATCAGGTTGGCCGCGCCGAGGAAGGTGGCCACGAAACGGGTGGCCGGGCGCGAGTACAGGTCGTGCGGCGCACCCATCTCCAGGAGCCGCCCGAGATTCATGACCCCGATGCGGTCCGCCATCGCGAAGGCTTCCTCCTGGTCGTGGGTCACGAGCACGGTCGTGATCCCGAGCTCGCGTTGCACCTGGCGGATGGTGCGGCGCAGCTCCTCGCGGATCTTGGCGTCCAGGGCGCCGAAGGGCTCATCGAGCAGCAGCACCTCGGGCTTGTGCGCCAGCGCACGCGCCACCGCCACGCGCTGCTGCTGGCCGCCGGAGAGTTGCGCCGGCAGCCGCTGATCCATGCCCTCGAGCGCCACCAGGCGCAGCAGCTCCTGGCGACGCTGCCGGCGCGCCCCGGCGCGCATGTGCCGCACGCGCAGCGCGAACTCGATGTTCTCTGCCACCGTCATATGGCGGAACAACGCGTAGTTCTGGAACACCAGCCCCACGCCGCGCTTGCGGGCGGCGACGTGCGTGACGTCGCGGCCGTGCAGTGCGATGCGGCCATGGTCGACACCGGATAGACCGGCGATGGCGCGCAGCAGCGTGCTCTTGCCGCTGCCGCTGGGGCCCAGCAGCACGAAAAACTCCCCGTCACCGATGTCGAGCGAGACGTCGTTGACCACCGGCGCGCCGGCGTAGTGCTTGGTGACCTGGTCTAGAGTGATGGACATTCCGGCGATGCTACCGGGGGCGTGACCGGATCGTCAGTGTCCACCCGGTAACGGGCGGGTGACAAACAGGTTACAGGCGCGGCGTGTTACGGCGGCCTCGGCGGCCCCTCACCACGGGGTGCCGGCGAGCTCGCGCTTGTAGTCCTGCAGTACCTGGTATACGCGCCGCCACAGCGGGCCGGGCCTGCCGCTGCCGACGGGGTGACCGTCGAGAGCGGTCACCGGCTGCACCTCGCGCGTGGCGGCCGAGATCCACACCTCATCGGCGCAGCGCAGCTGCGCCTCGCTGATCGGCAGGACGCGGCTGTGCAGGGCGGCGCGCGCCGCCAGCTCCTCCACCACCCCGCGCGTGGTGCCCGGCAGAATGCGGCGCGAGTGCGGCGGCATCAGCAGCTCGCCGCCGAGCACCACGTGCACGGCGGAGGCGGAGGCTTCGGTGAGCTCGCCGTCGCGCAGCAGGATGGTCTCGGACGCTCCCGCGTCCACCGACAGCTGGCGCAGCAGCACGTTCGCCAGCAGGGCGGTCGATTTGATGTCGCAACGCGCCCAGCGGCTGTCGTCGGCGGTCACGCACGCGACGCCGCGCTCGAGGATCTCGGGGCCGTTCACCGGCAGGGGCGCGCAGAACGCGAATACGGTGCGCGGGATCTGCGGCAGCGGCGCGTGGGAGCGGCCGTGCTGTGCGCCGCGGGTCACCTGCCAGTACACGTAACAGTCGCCGCCACCGTTGCGCTCGATCAGCGTGCCGAGGATCGCGCGCCACTCCTCGCGCGTGTGCGGATCCGCCATGCCGATGCCGGCGAGGCTGCGCGTGAGGCGCTCGGCGTGGGCGGCGAAGCGGAACGCTCGCCCGCCGTATACCGGCATGAGCTCGTAGACGGCGTCCGCGTACAGGAAGCCGCGATCGAGCGGGGAGATACGCGCCTCGGTGAGCGGCAGGTATGCGCCGTTCAGGTAGCACAGGGGCAGGGGCTCGGCCATGCGCTCTAAGGGCTCAATGGAACCACAATGCCACGCTGTCCAGCGCGCGCGTCCACAGCCCGCCCGCTGGTACCGGCGCCAGGGCGGTGAGCGGTGCGCGCGCGATCACCTCGCCCGTGGCGTCCGCCACGGTCAGCTCGCCCACGGGCTTGCCGGCGGCGAGCGGTGCGATCAGCGGCTCGCCGCTCAAGCGCGCACTGGTGCGCAGCCCCGCGCCCTGCCCGCGGCCGACGGTCGCGTAGACATCGTACGGCACGCCGACCGCGGCGAACTCGCTCGCCGACTTGTAGACGCGCGGCTTCAGCACCGTCTCGCGCGCCGCCTTGACGCGCACGGTCTCGTAAAAGGTGTAGCCGTAGTTCAGCAGGGCGGCGCTGGCGTCCTCGCGCGCCCTGACGCTCGGGGCACCCAGAACCACCGACACCAGCCGCATGCCGTTGCGGTTGGCGGAGGTCGCGAGGCAGAAGCCGGCGCTGTCGGTGTGCCCGGTCTTGAGCCCGTCGACCGACGGATCCTTGCCGAGCAGGCCGTTGCGGTTGTCCTGGCGGATGTTGTTCCACATGAATTCGCGCAGGCTGAACAGCGGATAGAACTGCGGAAACTCGCGGATGAGCGCATCGGCGAGCGTCACCGTGTCGCGCGCCGTGGTGTAGTGATTGGGGGAGGGTAGGCCGTCGGCGTTCTCGAAGTGGCTCGATCGCATGCCGAGGCGCCGGGCGTACTCGTTCATCATCTGCGCGAAGGCGGCCTCGGTGCCGCCGACCTTCTCGGCGAGCGCGATGCTGGCGTCGTTACCGGACTGCACGATCATGCCCTTGACGAGAATGTCGGCCGGGATCTGCGTGCCGACCTGCACGAAACTGCGCGAGCCCCCCGTGCGCCAGGCGTGCTCGCTGATGGTGACCATGTCGGTGAGTTTCAGCCGGCCTTCCGCGAGCGCCTTGAAGACCACGTACGCCGTCATCAGCTTGGTGAGGCTCGCAGGCTCGGCGCGCTCGTCGGCGTGCCTCTCGGCCAGCACGCGGCCGCTGAAGTGATCGACCAGCAGATAGGAGCGCGCGTTGACCTCGGGCGGTGCGGGTATCGGGGCCGCGGCCTGCGCCGGCGGCGTCGCGGCGGCGAGCGCCAGCGCGACCCAGGCGAGGACGGTGAACGATGAGCGGACCACGGGTGCGGATCTTAACCCAAGCGCGACGCGCTCAAGCGCCGCTGGCGTGCGGCGCGCCAGGGCGGCGCGCGCGCTTCAGTCGAGGGCCAGTCGGGCGTCGCGGATGCCGAGCGCTGCGAGGCGCGCGGCGAGTGAGTCGAATTCCGCGACGCCGCTCACGGGCCCGAGTCGCACGCGGTACAGGCGTGATCTGCCTTCCAGGGGCGAGAGGATGAAGGCGCTGGCCAGTCCCGCGGCGTGCAGCCGCTCGAGCAGGTGCTGCGCGTTGTGTGCATCGGCGAACGCGCCCGCCTGCACATACAGTGAGGGTGGCGGTGACTGCGCGCTGCGCGTCAGCTCATCGGGCGCGCCCGGCGTCAGCGCCCGCACCTCCACGAGTGTGGTCCCTTCGCGGATCATGTCGAGCTTTGCGGCCGCCGTGTAGGACAGATCGATGAGGCGGTTGGCGACGAACGGGCCGCGGTCGTTGATGCGCACCACGACGCTTCTGCCGTTGCGCAGATTGGTGACGCGCGCATAGGTCGGCAGCGGCAGGGTCCTGTGAGCCGCGCTCATGCCGTACATGTCGTAGGGCTCGCCGCTCGAGGTGTTGCCCCCGTGGAAGGTCGGGCCGTACCAGGAGGCCACGCCGCGTTCCAGGTAGCCGTCGGCGGCGGCGAGCACGAAGTAGCGCCGGCCCAACACGTCGTAGAACGGCGGATTGCCGTGGGCGCTGCGCGGCTCCAGGCGCGGCACGGCATCGGGGATCGATTCGACGCCCACCGGCGGCGGCGGCACGGCCGCCGGCGGGGGCAGGCGCTGCGCAGGCTGCGGCGCGCGGCGCGCGCTGATCGCGCACCCCGTCAGCAGAATGCACAGTGCGGCGGCGCTCGCCGCCGCGAGCGGCGCCGGGAGGCGCTGTGCGGCGCTCACGGCGCGGCGTCGTGCACGCGCTGCGCGACCGCCTGGGCCAGCTCGTGCACCGCCATGGCGTAGCGCGCGCTGGCGTTGTAGCGCGTGAGCACGTAGAAATTATGGAATCCGACCCGGTAGGCCGGGCCATCGCGCTGCTCGGCCGAGATCAGCACCACCGGAGTGTCGGCCGGTACGCTCATCTCGACCTTCACGCCGTGCGCGGCGAGGCTCTCGACGGTCTCGTTGAGCTCCAGATTGTGCGGCTCGATCTGGAAACTCGGGTCGGGCTCGAGCCGGGTCTCCGCCAGCACCGGCCCGCCAGCCACCCAGCCGTGCTCGCGCAGATAATTCGCCACGCTCGCGAAGATCTCGTCCCAGTCACCCCACAGGTCGCGCGGCCGGTCGGAGCTGGCAGCCACCGCATAGCGCCGATATTGTGAGGGCATGAACTGTGGCACGCCGAGGGCGCCGGCGTAGGAGCCGGGGACGGTGCGCGGGTCGAGCTTGTTTTCCTTCGCCAGCAGCAGGAATTCCTCGAGCTCGCCACGGAAGAACTTCTGACGCGGCGGATAGTCGAACGCCAGCGTTGCGAGTGCGTCCAGTGCGCGGTAGGGGCCGGTATTGCGCCCGTAGTGCGTCTCGACGCCGAGGATTGCCACCAGGTATTCACACGGCACCTGGTACTCGGCGGAGACCTGCTCGAGCGAGTTCTTGTGATCGAGCCAGAAGCGCACCCCGTCGCCGATGCGCTCGCGGGTGAGGAAACGGTCGCGATATTCCCACCAGGGCGCCACCTTCTCGATGGGGCGGTTCATGGTCTCGATGATCCTCGGCTGCGGCTGCGCTTCCTTCAGCACGGCGCGCACGTCCTTGCGGTTGAGGCCGTCGCGGCTCACCACGTCGTTGACGAATTCGATGATTTCGGGACGCTGCAGGTCGAAGCCACCCGCGACCGCCTCGTCCGGCTGGGCGCCCGCCGGAGCGCAGGCGAGCGCGGCGAGCAGGAAGTAACGGCACTTGTTGAAGGCCACGTGTTCGACTACGACCCGACGAGCTTACGCCGTGAGTACAGCGCCATGAGAATACCGAAGCCGGCGAGGAGCGTCACGACCGAGCTGCCCCCATAGCTCACCAGGGGCAGCGGCACACCGACCACCGGCAGCAGTCCCGTGACCATGCCCGCGTTGATGAACACGTACACGAACAACGTGAGCGCGAGACTGCCGGCCAGCAGGCGCGCGAAGGTATCCTGGGTCTGGGTGGCGAGATAGATGGCGCGGCCGACGACGAACAAGTACAGCAACAGCAACAACAGCAGGCCGAGCAGGCCGAACTCCTCGCCGATGACGGCGAAGATGAAGTCGGTGGAGCGCTCGGGGAGGAATTCGAGCTGCGCCTGGCTGCCGTTCATCCAGCCCTTGCCGAACACGCCGCCCGAGCCGATCGCGATCTGTGACTGGATGATGTGGTAGCCGGCGCCGAGTGGATCGGCCTGTGGGTTCAGAAACATGAGCACGCGCTTGCGCTGGTAGTCGTGCATGAAGCTCCAGCCGAACCAGGCCGCCAGGGCCGCGAGCACCAGCAACGCCACCATCACGCGCACCCGCAGGCCGGCGAGGACGATGACCAGCATGCCGGCGAGCGCGATGAGCGCGGCCGTGCCCACGTCGGGCTGGATGGCCACCAGCCCCACCGGCACCAGGATCAGCACGCTGAGTGCGCCCAATGGCGCCCAGCCCGGCGGCAGCGGCCGCTCGTGCAAGTACCAGGCGCACATCATCGGGACTGCGAGCTTCATCAGCTCCGAGGGCTGGAAGCGGAACAGTCCGAAATTCAGCCAGCGGCGCGCGCCCATGCCGACATGGCCGATCGTGACGACGAGCATGAGCAGCACGCACCCCGCCGCGTACAGCCACGGGGTGGAGCGGCGCAGGAAGTTCGGATTCACGCGTGCCAGCACCAGCATGGCGATGGTGCCGAGCAGCAGCCGCAGCGCCGTGCGCACTATCGTGGCGATGCTCTGGCCGGAGGCGCTGTACAGCACGATGAGCCCGTAGGCACAGATGAGCCCGAGTCCCACCATCAGCGGACCGTCGATCTTCAGCGCCGAGAGCACCCGTGCGGCGCCGAAGAGCGTGCGGCGCGTGCGTGAGCCGGAGCTGACGTCCTCGTAGATCATGTCTGTGGCTTGAGCTTGCCGTCCGCGCCGAGCAGATAGGCGTCCAGCACCTTGCGGGCGATGGGCGCCGCGGCGCTCGCGCCCGCCCCGCCGTTCTCCTCCAGCACCGCGAGCGCGATGCGCGGCTGATCGGCGGGCGCGAAGGCGATGAACCAGGAATGATCGCGCAGCCGCTCGTTGATCAGCTTGGCGTTGTATTTCTCGGTGCGCGCTACCGTGAACACCTGGGCGGTGCCGGTCTTGCCGGCAAAGCTGTAGGCGGCATGCGCGCCAATCGCGGCGGCCGTGCCGCGCGTGACGACCCCGATCATGCCGTGCACCACGCGCTGCCAGTCTTCGGGCGCGACGCCGGGCACCTCGCCGTCCGACAGCGGGGCGATGCGATGCAGCTCCCCGGTGCGCGGATCGCGGTAGGCCGCGAGCACGCGCGGCCTCCAGATCTTGCCGCGCGTCGCGAGGATGCTGGCATAGTGCGCCAGCTCGATCGGCGTGACGGTAAGGTACCCCTGCCCGATGCCGAAGCTCACCGTCTCGCCAGGGAACCACACGCGGTCCTGCGGACGCGAGAACGCCTCCTTCTTCCACGCGCGCGAGGGCAGGAGCCCGGCCTTCTCGCCGCCGATGTCGATGCCGGTCGGCTTGCCAAAGCCGAACGGTTCCATAAACGTGGACATGCGGTCGACCCCGATCTCGTTGGCGAGGCCGTAGAAGTAGACATCGCACGAGCGCGCGATGGCATCGTCGAGATCGACCGCGCCGTGATGCTCGTTGTGGTATTCACGGTAGATGAAGGAGCTGCCGGGCAGATGGAACGAGCCGGCGCAGTAGCGGTGCGCCAGCGGGTCCACCACGCGATAGGTGAGCCCGGCGAGTGCGATCACCGGCTTCACGGTCGAGCCCGGCGGATAGGTTCCGCGCAGCGCGCGGTTGAACAGCGGACGGTCGATGTCGTTTTGCAGGATGCCGTACTCGCGCGCGGTGATGCCGCGGCCGAACATGGTGGGATCGAAGCCCGGCAGGCTGACGAGCGCGATCACGTCGCCGTTGTTCGGATCGAGCGCCACGACCGCGCCTCGATGCCCGGCGAGGGCGGCCTCGGCGGTGCGCTGCACCTTCAGGTCGATCGACAGCAGCAGATCCTCGCCGGCTCCCGGCGCCTTGGTGCGCAGGTTGGGGACGAACGCGCCCTGGCGCTCCACCGAGCGTCCCAGCGCGTTGACCAGCACCTCGCGAAAGCCGTTGGTGCCATGCAGCTGCGGCTCGTAGGCGCTCTCGACACCGAGCTTGCCGATGAGGGAGGTGCCGGCGTAGGCGGCGCGGTCGATGTGCTTCAGATCCTGCTCGCTGATGGCGCCCACGTAGCCGAGCGCGTGCACCGCCAGCTCGCCATTGGGGTACCAGCGGGTCTGGCGGGTCTTGATATCCAGGCCCGGAAACTCGAACCGTCGCACGGCGAAACGCGCGATGTCCTCGTCCGACATGCGCAGGCGGATCGGCACGCTGTCGAAGCTGCGGCTCGAGTCGATGGTGCGCTCGAGCTCATCGACGTCCTCGGCACGGATGAGATCGAACTGCACCAGGCGCGCGAGGGTCTGCTGCAGGTCCGGCACTTCCTCGGGCACCAG
>WNGC01001128.1_pt1 | contig 16160 bp, 11 predicted proteins | sample 5400051 | NCBI WGS metagenome assembly WNGC01 (sample SAMN13153368, study PRJNA577476) | soil metagenome | isolation source: 20 cm soil or saprolite under grassland replicate 2 | place: USA:California | collected 2016-06-15
TTCCTGATTGCGGATTGTGGATTGTGGATTGCGGATTGGCATCGGTCAGTTCAATCCGCAATTGCAAATCCGCAATCCGCAATTTGTTCGCGGGCGGTTAGCTCAGTTGGTTAGAGCGCCACGTTGACATCGTGGAGGTCACAAGTTCGAGTCTTGTACCGCCCATCCGCGCGCCCATAGCTCAACTGGATAGAGCGCTTGACTACGGATCAAGAGGTTGGGGGTTCAAGTCCTCCTGGGCGCACTGCACGACTAGACTTCGAGTATCACGGGGCGTAGCGCAGTCCGGTTAGCGCGCCTGGTTCGGGACCAGGAGGTCGGAGGTTCAAATCCTCTCGCCCCGACTTGCTAAGAACGATCAATGATCATTGATCAATGATCATTGATCATTCTTCAGCACGCGCCAGTAGCTCAGCTGGATAGAGCGTCGGCCTCCGGAGCCGAAGGTCCCGCGTTCGAATCGCGGCTGGCGCATTGATTAAAAAAAGGGGCCGGCGATAAGCCAGCCCCGTCCCATTTCTACGGCTGGTACACTTCGTTGTTGCGCAGGTAACCGTAATAGTAATTGAATCCGCTGACAGCGTAGATGAACCCGTCAACGACGCCGACGTCGAAGGTGTACCGAGCAGTCGGCATGGGACTCTTGAGCGTCCACGTGTCGCTGGCTGGATCATACTGCTCGACACTTTGCAGCTGAACGTCGGCATAGCCGCCTATGGCGTACAGCATCCCAGAACTCTCCGCGAGGCCGAACGCGTATCGCGGCTGCGTCATTGACGCTCTGGGTGTCCACCGGTTTGTGGAAGGATCATAGGCCTCAGTTGTCGCAAGATAGTAGGGATAGCTGGAATAATTCGCGCCACCAACTGCGTAAATGATCCCATCGATTGCGGCAACGCCCGGTCCGCGACGCGCGGTCGTCAACGGCGCCTTCGTCGTCCAGCTGTCGGTCGCCGGGTCGTAGGCTTGAACTGTTGCCTCCTGGTTTGACGAGTAGGTCGTGCCGCCGATGGCGTAGAGAATTCCGTTTACCACGGCCACGCCCAGCTGTGTCCGAGGGTTCGGCATCGGCGTCTTCGTCGTCCAGGTGTCGGTCGCGGGATCGTACGCTTCGAGCGTCCCCAACGTCGCATTGAGATCGTCACCACCGACGACGTAGAGAATTCCATTGATGACAGCCGCGGCAGCATTCAGCCGTGGGGTGTTCATGGCTGTCTTGAAGCCCCATGTGTCAGTCGCAGGATCATACACTTGCACTGCGGAGAGAACCGCGCCGTACGTGTACCCTCCCACGACATACAGTTTGCCGTTCAGGCCGGTAACCGTGGCGCCATAGGTCACGTAGGGCGCCGCCGCACGAGTATTCCAGCAGTCGCAACTGGCGAACGCTGAAAACGTCGCCGGGTTTCCCGCGATTCCGGATCCCGAGGCGGTTGCCGTCAGCGTGTTGGGCCCAATTGTCGTGCCCAATGTCCAACTGCCGAGCGTTGCCACGCCCTGCGGGTTTGTCGTAGCGACAGCGCCCGTAATGCTTCCACCGCCGCCAGTCACCGCAAACGTCACCGTCAGGTTCGGCGTCGGGTTTTGATATTGGTCGTCCAGTTTCACCGCTGGCAGAACGCGCACTGCGGACCCTGGAGGTGCAACCTGACTCGCTCCCGCCTCGATTCGCATCCGCACGGGAGGCCCAGCAACGACCGTCGCCGTGAACGTTGCGAACACCTGCGCCTGGCCAGTCTGCGGGTCCACGGCGCGAACCTCAATTCGTTGTGGCTCGCCAGCCTTCGTGCCAACCGTCCAGAGTTCCTGCGCGATTCCCTCATTGTTGGTCAGTTCCGTACCACCAAAGACGCTGCCACCGCCCGTAGTGACGTGGAAATTCAGGACCTGACTTTTTTGTGGGCCGCCGTCAGGCTTCAGAACCTTGACTACTAGTGGCTGCGGCAACTGTGTTCCGGCTGCCCCGATTTGTTGATTACCGGACACGATCAGGAAACTGAGGGCAGGATCACTCGGCGGCACGACAGCTTGGTCGCATCCAGCCACCAGAAGAGCGGTCGCGCCAATCAATGCGCCGAGTTTACGGCACCACTGCATGGAGACCTCGCACGAAGGGGGTGAGGTCTCATAGAACTCAGGCAGTGGCGACTCGTACAATCGCCCAATCGGACTTAATCCTATCGTCCGAAGGGGTGATGATGCTCGGTGCGGGGACAGCTACAGCTGAAAGTTGAGGCGCAATCCGGCGCTGGAGTTTGCCCGCAACGCGTGGAGCTCGATGAGAATCATCGCCATCCAGATCCCTCGACGCAGCTGCGGCTCCTTGATCATCGGAACCACGAACGTATTCGCGAGCAGTCCCGCGCCGATCATCAGATTCGCCTTGCCGAGTGGCGGGTGCCGGCCCAGCAACGGATTCGATTCCGAATATCCCTTTCGCAGTCCGTCGATGGTCATGAGCCAGTCGGCGGCGATCATCGTGCTCGAGCTGAACCGCAGCACGTGATCCGGCCAGCCCAGGCCTTCCGCGACCGGAGCGGCCGCGGGTTTGCTGATGTCCTTCCTGAGGAAGGCGAGCGGTCCCCGGTTGTGGTAGGGATCGGGTCCGTGCAGCAGGCTTGTGGATACGGCGACGAGCAGCAACAACGACAACGCAACGACTCCAAAAGGGTTGCCCCTGGTGAAGCAAGAGCCGCGCCGTTATTGCTACTTCACAACCTCAATCTCTGTCTCGAGTTGGTACTCGGTGAAGCCACAAAATCCAGCACGCACCCGGTAGCGGCCCGGTTCTGGAGCAGCGTCCGGCGGGATGGTCGCCACCTCCCGAACGAAGGGCGGCAATGTCATGATCTGGCGATCACGGGGCTCCTGGAACTGGCGCGCGTAGTGCCAGGCGGGTGCGTTCCCCTTGATCGGCTCGACCGAGTAGCAGACGTAGTCCTGCGACTCGAACGTCAACGTCAGCGCGGACTCGCCATGGTTGTTCATCGTGTAAACGATGGCCGGCCCTACTCCCGTCGATTTCCCCTCCTCGTCGCGCCAACGGATGGTCCGGGGCAGCACCCACAACACAATCGCGACGCGCTGTGTGAAGCTGGTGCTCACCGATTTCCGTACCGTCCCCTGCGGATCGATCTCGCGCATGCCGTCGACACGCAGCGCGGCGCGCGGCTGCGAACCGGCAATCGGGGCGCGTTCCATGACCCCGTGTGCTTCGACATATCGCGCGTTGAACTTTGACCAGCGGCCGTTGTCTCCGGAAAGAACGAGCTCGGCGATGACGTGATCGCGGTACTTGAACGGCGTCGGCAGCGCGAGCAGCCAGCTCGATCCACCTGCGGTCGCTACCTGGCCGACCACCCCCTGCACCACCACAGCCGTGTCAGTGGTCGTCTGTGGTGATTCCTGCACCGCGGCGAGCGCTACGATCAGGAGAAATGTCATAGATTTATCAAGTATGCCGACGTTGAAGATCGATGGCCACTCTATCACGGTCGCCGAGGGTCGCACGATTCTCGATGCCGCGCGCACCGTCGCAATCGAAATTCCGACGCTGTGCTGGTACCCCAAACTCCCGATCGTAGGCAACTGCCGCGTCTGTCTCGTCGCCGTCGAGGGACAACCCAAGCTCGTGCCCGCCTGTGCCGCGCAGGTGACCGACGGCATGGTCGTGACGACGCGCTCTCCCGCCGCCGTAGAGAATCGGAAAGGCGTGCTCCAGCTGCTCGCCGAACGCTATCCGGCCGAGCACCTGCGCAACGGCGGGCGCTCCGACCCGCGCAACGAGTTCGAGCGCTACCTGGTGCAATACGACGTCGTGCCCACACCGGTGGAAGGCCGCGATCTCGCGCTGCGATCGGGTGATGAGCGGCCGGGCGATCCGATGATCCGGCACGACATGTCGACCTGCATTCTTTGTACGCGCTGCGTGCGCGCGTGCGAGGACATTCAGGTGATCGGCGTGCTCGACGTCGGCTGGCGCGGCGAACACGCGGAGATCATCGTCGGTGCCGACGGCGATCCGGACAAGGCCGGGTGCACCTGGTGCGGTGAGTGCGTCCGCGTTTGTCCCACGGGCGCAATCTTCGAAGTGATGCCGCGGCAGCGCTTCGCGCCCGAGCAAATCCGCCACCCCGACAAAGTGGTCCGCTCCGTGTGTCCCTACTGCGGCGTGGGCTGTCAGGTGGATCTGCACGTTGCCGGCGACCAGGTCGTCCGCGTGACATCTCCCGACATCGAGCTCGACACGCCGAACCAGGGGTCGACCTGCGTAAAGGGCCGGTTCGGATATGACTTCCCACAACATCGGGATCGCCTCACGCGACCGCTCATCCGGAAGGGATGGATAAAGGAAAGCGGCCGCTGGGTATGGAAAGGCCCTCGGGGGGCGGAGCGGCGCGGCGGGCCGTGGCGCACGATCGAGGGAGAAGGACGACGTCCCAAACCGGGCACGCCCCCGCGCGCGACTGGCAAGACGGTGCGCGAGCTGCCGCTGCTCGAGCGGCTGGACATGGACATCCGCGACCGCGTCGCCACGCCGGCGGATTGGTACGCGCCATTCCGCGAAGCGACGTGGGACGAGGCAATGGAGCTCACCGCGCAGGAGCTGCTCCGGATCAAGCGTGCGCGCGGGCCCGACTCGCTCGCCGCTTTCTCGTCGGCAAAATGCTCGAACGAAGAGAACTACCTGATGATGCGCATGGTTCGCGGCGCGCTCGGCACGAACAACGTGGATCACTGCACGCGACTCTGCCATTCGACCTCGGTCGCCGCGATGCAGCGCGCGCTCAACACATCGGCGGCGTCGGGCTCGATGCGCGAGATCGAAGCGGCGTGCGACGTCATCTTTATCGCCGGCGCCAACACGACCGAATCCCATCCCGTGTTCGGCGCGGCGCTGAAGCGCGCCCACGAAAAGCGCGCCACCCTGATCGTCGCCGATCCGCGCCGCACCGAGCTCGCCGGCCGCGCCGACATTCACCTCCAGATGCAGCCCGGTACCGACGTCGCGCTCTATTCGGCGATGCTCAATCACATCCTGTCGCTGGGCCTCGAGAACAAGGCCTTCATCGCCAACCGGACCCACGACTTCGACAAGGTCCGCGCCGCCGTCGCGCCATATACGGCGGCAAAGGCGGCAAAAATTACCGGCATAGCGGCGGAAAAGATCGAGCGTGCCGCCGAGATCTATGCCCGTGGCCCGAACACGAGCTCGTTGTGGGCGATGGGCCTCACGCAGCACGCCAATGGCACCGACATCGTCACATCATTCCTCAACATGATGTTGGCGTGCGGCATGATCGGCCGTTGGGGCGCGGCGATGCTGCCGATCCGCGGGCAGAACAATGTGCAGGGGGCATCCGATGTCGGCGCCATTCCGTTCGTCTATACCGACTATCAGCCGGTGGGTGACCGCGCCGTGCGCGATCGGTTTGCGAAGACCTGGGGTGTTGCACCCGAGACGCTGTCGCTTGCGAGCGGGTTGATGATCACCGAAGTAGTGCGTCCCGAGAGCGCGGTGCGCGGCATGTACATCATGGGCGAGAACCCGATCATCTCCGATCCGGACATCGCCCACGCCGAGCGCTGGTTCCAGGAGCTCGAATTCCTCGCGGTGCAGGATCTGTTTCTCACGGAGACCGCGCGCTACGCCGACGTCGTGCTGCCAGGCGCGAGCTTCGCGGAGAAAACCGGCACGTTCGTCAACACGGAGCGGCGCATTCAAATCGGGCATCGGGCGGTGCCTTCGCCTGGCGACGCGCGCGGCGATCTCGAGATTCTCATCGATCTCTCGAATCGGCTCGGTCTCAAGACCCCGTTCCGCACCGCGCCGGAGGTGATGCGCGAGATCGCGCAGGTCACGCCCAGCTGGGCCGGCGTCACCTACGAGCGGCTCGAGGGCGCCGGGCTGCAGTATCCGATTCCCGACGCTCGGCACCCCGGGACGGCATTCCTATTCGACGAGGCGTTTCCGACTGCCGACGGTCGCGCGACGTTTGTGGCGGTCGAGTACACCGATCCCGTCGAGCTGCCGGACGACGATTATCCCTTCGTCATGAACCCGGGCCGGCAGCTGTTCCATTGGCACACGGGCACGATGACACGGCGTGCCAGCGGCCTCGACGCGCGGGAGCCGACGCCGATCGTCGAGATCCATCCCGCCGATGCCGCTGCGTTGGGCGTTCGTGAGGGCGACCTCGTGCGGCTCACGTCGCGGCGCAACTCGATGGTCAGCGCCTGCCGCATCAGCGAACGCGTCGCGCGCGGGCAAGTGTTCGTGCCGTTCCACTTCCGCGAGGCGGCCGCCAATCTGCTCACCAATCCGGTGCTCGATCCCTACGCAAAAATGGCCGAGCTGAAAATCTGCGCGGTGCGGATCGAAGCCGAACGCGGACCGGCGCAGCCCTGACGTCATGAACCTGGGGCTGGATGGTCGCGTCGCTTTCGTATGCGGCTCGACCCGCGGCATCGGCCGCGCGGTTGCCAAAGCGCTGGCGCGTGAAGGTGCGCGGGTCGCGGTAAATGGCCGGAATCGAGAGGCCACCCAGGAGGCGGCCGATCAGATCGCCGCCGAGACCGGGGCGACCGTATTGCCGTATCCCGGAGACATTACCGTCCCGCAAATTGCGGAAGCGCGCATCCACGGCATCGTCCATGATCTTGGCAGACTGGACGTGCTCTTCTGCAATGCGGGTGGCCCACCCGCCGCGCCATTCAAAGACCAGCCGGACAGCGCCTGGCAAATGGCTTTAGAGTTGAATCTCCTTTCCACTATTCATCTGGCGCGGGCGGCGGTCCCTATCATGCGCAAGGCGCAGTGGGGGCGGATCATCTGCCTCACATCGGTCGCCGCCAAGCAGCCGTTGCCGGGCCTCATTCTTTCGACGACCGCGCGGGCCGGCGTCCTCGGTTTTTCCAAGGCGCTCGCGGACGAAGTCGCCGCGGACGGCATCACGGTCAACAGCATCTGCCCCGGATTCATCGCGACCGAACGGATCGATGAGCTGACCCGATCACGGCCCGAGATGATGAAGCAGATGCTGGCGGGAATCCCGATGGGACGGATCGGCACGACGGAGGAGCTGGCTGCCGCCGTGGCGTTCCTCGCGTCCGAGCGGGCGAGCTATATTACCGGCGCGGTGCTCCAGGTGGATGGCGGGTTCACGCGCTCGATCTTCTGACATTTCCCCTTTCTCGTTTCCCGTTTCCCGGTTCCCATGCAAGCGATCGTCAAGGAGAAGCGCGCCCCCGGTCTGACCGTGAAGTCCGTCCCGAAGCCGACGCCGGGTCCGGGCGAGGTCTTGATCGCCGTCCGGCACGCGGGCGTGTGCGGCACCGATCTGCACATCGCCGACTGGGATGCGTGGGCGCAGGGGCGCATCAAGCCGCCCGTCGTCATCGGCCACGAATTCGCCGGCGAGATCGAGTCGGTCGGTGATGGCGTCATGGGGCTCCGCGCGGGTCATCTCGTCACCGCCGAAGGCCACATCGTCTGCGGTCACTGTCTCCAATGCCGCACCGGGAACAGCCACATCTGCCGGAACACGCGCATCATCGGCGTCGATCGCGACGGCGCCTTCGCCGAGTTCATCGTGATGCCGACAACCAATGTGCTGACGCTCGACGAGATCCCCACCGAGGTCGGCGCCATCATGGATCCGATGGGCAACGCGTTTCATACGGTGCTGACCGCGGAGATTCCCGGCAGCACCGTGTTCGTCGTGGGATGCGGGCCGATCGGCTGCTTCGCGGTCGGCATCGCGCGCGCCGCGGGGGCGACGAAGGTGCTTGCATCCGATGTCAATCCCAAACGGCTGGCACTCGCCGCCAAGATGGGCGCGCATGTGACGATCAATGCCGCCACGGACGACGTGGTGCAGACGGTGCTGGCCGAGACGGACGGCGAAGGGGCGGATGTCGTATGCGAGATGTCCGGCGTGCCGTCGGCATTGCATCAGGCGTTCGCGGCCGTGAGCCTGGGCGGACGGGTTCAGCTGCTGGGAATTCCTCCTACACACGTGCCGATCGACTTTGCGTCCGAGATCATCTTCAAGGGCATTACGGTATACGGGGTGATCGGCCGCCGCATGTACCAGGACTGGCACCTGATGCGCCGCTTTCTCACCAGCGGGCAGTTCGATCCGCGCCCCGTCATCACGCACACATTCCCGCTCGCCAAAATCGACGACGCGCTCGCCGCCATTCGCTCCGGCGATGCCGGCAAGGTCATTCTGGAGATCGTATGAGCTTCATCGGCCAGCTGCAGGACGAGCTCACGGAATTCAAGAAGGAAGGCATCTACAAACGCCTCAATTACCTCGACTCACCGCAAGCCGCGCGCGTACAGATGGAAGGGCGCGGGGAAGTCGTGATTCTCTCATCCAACAATTATCTGGGACTGTGTAACGTCCCCGAGGTCGTCCAGGCTGGCAAAGCGGCGCTCGACCGCTGGGGCGCCGGCACCGCCTCGGTGCGCTTTATCTGCGGGACGTTCACGGTGCACCGCGATCTCGAGGCAGCGCTGGCGCGATTCGTCGGCTGCGAGTCGTCACTCACCTATGTGAGCTGCTGGAATGCCAACGAGGGCCTCTGTGCCACCGTGTTGAGCGAGCCCGATCTCGTCGTCTCCGATCAGCTCAACCATGCGTCGATCATCGATGCGATCCGCCTCGCCAAGACGATCACGAAATGTCAGACCGCGGTCTACAAGCATTCGGATCTGACGGATCTCGAGGAGAAGCTGCGCGGTGCAACGAACGCCCGGCGCAAGTTGATTTTCACCGACGGCATCTTCTCGATGGAAGGCGACATCGCCAAGCTGCCCGACCTCGCGGCACTGGCGCGCAAATACGACGCGGTGCTCGCCGTCGACGACTCGCATGCGACCGGCGTGCTGGGCCAGCACGGACGCGGCACGGCCGAGCACTACGACATGGTAGGCGAGATCGACGTGATCACCTCGACGCTCGGCAAGGCGCTCGGCGGCGCGGCGGGCGGATTCACGGCGGGAGCCTTCGCGCTGACCGACTACCTCACCCAGCGCTCGCGGCCGCAGCTCTTCAGCAATGCGTTGCCACCCACAGTCGCCGCGAGCGCGCTCGCCGCGGTGCGGCACGTGGAACAGCATCCCGAGCTCGTCACTCGGCTGCATGAGAACGCCCGCTACTTCCGCGAACAACTGCTGTCGCTTGGGTTCAAGCCAATCCCCGGGGAGACACCGATCGTCCCCGTGATCCTGGGAGAAACGGCCAAAGCGATTCACATGAGCGAGCTGCTGCTGGCGGAGGGGGTGTTCGTGACCGGCTTCGGCTATCCGGTTGTACCGCAAGGACATGCGCGCGTGCGCTGCCAGCTTTCGGCTGCGCACACGCGTGACGACCTCGACTTTGCGCTGCGCGCATTTAAAAAGGTGGGTTCAAAACTGGGGCTGATCTGATGATACCGATTCTCCTGCTCGTATTATTGCAAGCCGCCCAACCGCCTATCCGCCCATCCGCCGCACTTGGTTTCGAGCCCGGCACCGACTCCATGCTCGCGGACTGGAAACAAGTCAGCGGCTACATGAACGGCCTCGCGCAACGCAGCCGCTTCGTCCGGGTCGACACGCTGGGGCGGACGACCGAGGGCCGGCCGTTCCTGCTGATGACGATCACCTCACCGGGGAATCAGCGGCGGCTCGAGGAGATCAAGCGCGGCCAGGCGCTGCTCGCCGATCCGCGCCGCCTGACGGACGAGTCGCTCGCCGATCTGCGCGCGACACAACCGGCCGTGATCTTGATCAGCAACAACATCCACTCGACCGAAGTGGCGTCGAGCCAGATGGGGATGACGCTCGCCTATCAACTCGCCACCGATTCCGCGTGGGGCCGGCTGCTCGACTCGGTCGTCGTGCTGATGATTCCATCGATGAATCCGGACGGCCTCGACACGGTTGTGAGCTGGTATCGGCGCTACAAGGGGACGCGCTACGAGGGTGGACCGCTGCCGTGGCTCTACCACAAATACATCGGTCACGACAACAATCGCGATTGGTTCATGGTCACGCAGATCGAGACGCGGCTCGTCACGCGCATGTTGTACACGCAATGGTTTCCGGAAATCGTCTACGACGTGCACCAGATGGGCGCGAATGGGGTGCGTCTCTTCGTTCCGCCCTTCCAGGATCCGGTCAACCCGAATCTCGATCCCGCGCTCGTCGCGGCGATCAACCTCGTCGGCACCCAGATGGCGTCCGCGCTCTATGACGCCGGAATGACCGGGATCGCGCATCAACAGACCTACGACTTGTGGTGGCACGGCGGATTTCGCTCGACGCCCACCCGCCACAATATGGTCGGGATCCTCACCGAAGCGGCGAGCACACGGCTCGGCTCACCGATCACCCTTGCCGTCGATTCGGTGCGCCAACCCGCGCGTGGCGTGAACTATCCGGCGCCCTGGCCCGGCGGCACGTGGCATCTGGGTGACATCGTGCGCTATGAGCTGATCGCGGCGCAATCGCTCGTGCGCCTGGCTGCGTGCGACCGCGTGACCGTGATCGATCGGTTTGTCGGACTCGGTCGCCGCGCCGTCGAAGCCGGGATGGCCGGCAATCCCTTCGCCTACGTTCTGCCGCCGCCACCGGCGCAACGGGATCCCGAGTCGTGGACCGCGTTGGCCAACGTGCTTGCGACCGGCGCCGTGGAGGTTTGGCGTGCCGCCGAACCCTTCAGCGCTGACGGGCATGCCTACCCGGCCGGCGCGCTCGTCATTCCCATGGGGCAGCCGTTTCGCGCCCACGCCAAGGACTTGCTCGAGGCGCAGCGCTACACTCCGGTGAACGATCGGCCGCCGTATGACGTCGCCGGCTGGACGTTGCCGTACACGATGGGCGTCCGCGCCGATGTCGTGAATGCGCCGTTCACGGCGAATCTCGTAAAGATCGATAGCGCCGTTCCGACGCCCGGGAAAATAGAGGGCAACGGCGACGTATTCGTCCTGAGAAACCGCACCAACGCAGAGTCGCGCGCGATCGCGCAGCTGCTCGCAGCCAGGCAGGTCGTCACGGTGTCGGGTGATAGTCTCATCGTCCGCGGACCGAAGGCGCGAGCCATCCTCAGCGAACACGCGGCGCGGCACGGATTCACCGTCACCGCCGTCCGCAAAGCACACGCGGTCGATCACGGATCATCGCATCAACGGTTGCCACGGATCGGCTTGTACCAACCGTGGACCGGCAACATCGACGAGGGGTGGACGCGATGGTTGTTCGAGCAGTATGGAATCAGCTACATCACACTCCACGACGCCGATCTTCGAAAAGGAGATCTCCGGCAGCACTTCGATGTGATCGTGTTGCCGGATGAGGACGAACGGGGACTGGTGCATGGCGTTGATTCGACTCGCATTCCGGTGCAGTACGCGGGCGGGATGGGGGATGTGGGGGCCGATGCGGTTTCGGAGTTTGTTCGGAGGGGTGGCACCCTCATTTGCCTCGATGGTTCAAGTAATTTCGCGATTTCACGCCTTAAACTCCCTGTCGTCAACGTACTAGCGGGAGAGGCATCAGGCCCTCAGGTCTCGCGTTTTTACGCCCCGGGTTCTATTTTCGGTGTGGTTTTGGGGGGGGATGGGTCTCGCAGTCCCGTTACCCTCGGGCTGCCGGATTCCCTCGAGATCTACTTCGAGAATAGCGCGGCCTTCAGCGTCTCGGGCCCAGCCCGGGCGTTGGCGACGTATCCCCCACAGCCGCTCCGGTCGGGCTATGCCCGGTTTGCAGAGCGGCTCGAGGGCAAGGCAGCGCTCGTCGAGACACCGGTAGGCAGCGGGCGGGTGATCCTGTTCGGTTTTCGGCCCCAGTTCCGGGGTCAGACGCACGGCACCTTCAAGCTGCTCTTCAACGCGGTCCTATTGGCGGCTCCTTAGCGGGCGGGGGGAGCCGTGGGAGGAGTCCGATGAAGCAGTTCCTGAGCTTCGCCGCACTTTTCGTCCTGGCTACCCCGTTGGCGTCGCAGCGCTCGCAACAGCTCGAGTTCGGCGGGTTCGGCTCGTACTGGCGCTTCGACCACCTGTTCCAGCTGAAGAACGCGATCGGCGGCGGGGCGCGCATCGGTTACATGTGGAGCGACCGCCTCGGCATCGAAGTGACGGGTGACTACGTCGCGACGACCGATACGCCACTCGGCCAGAACGTCACTGCTTCGGTCGTGAGCGCCGATCTGGTGCTCAACTTTCACATGGGCGATAACGCGACGCTCACCGCCTCGGGTGGCTACTCGCGACTCGTCTTCGGTCCCGACCCGCCGTACGCCTTCACGGACAACATGATCAACGGCGGCCTGGGGGCGCGGATATTCCTCAATCCGCATCTGGCGCTGCGACTCGACGGCAAAGCGATGTACCGCGGCGGGAACCCCGACCCGCGGGGCACGTGGACTGGCCAGGTGCAGGGGACCGCGGGCTTGTCCTACTTCTTTATTCCGCCCCACCAGGGGCGCGGGTTCGACAAGCGCTATCAATGGTATTGGGGTGCGCAAGGCGGCGCCTTCGTCTCCAAGACCAACACGCAGCCCTACGTCTATGACCCCGTCGTGGGCGGGCACTGGTTGATCACCGCGCGCCGGACGGCGCTCTACGTCGCGTACGAGCAGGCCATCTTCTTGACCGATGCGCACGCCGTCATCTTCGACCCCGGCTCATCGGGTTCGTCGGTGGGCGCGGGCTTCCGCGACGTCACGTTCCACGACATGCGGCGCATCATGTTCGGCGTCCTCGCGTTCCCGACGCAAAAGATCATCGAGCCGTTCGCGGGCGGCGGCTTTGCGTTGATGCAAGTATTGAATCCGCTGGTCGACTGCTCGAGCTGCGCGACGCTGGGCGAGGCGGTCGCTGCCTCGGACCGCGCGCACGACGCCTCCAGCAAGGCATTCTTCTGGCTGATGGGCGGCTTGCAGATCAACTACTCGAGCAAGCTCAACGTGTTCGCCCACTATTTCATCACGTCGAGCGCGCCCGGGTTCCTGCTCGAGGGCAACACGCACTCGTTCCAGGGCGGCATTCGCCTCAGTCTGGGGACGTCGAAAGAGGGCATCACCGAGCGGAATTAGAGCAGCCGCAGGAAGTTCTCGCCGAGGATTTGGCGTACGTCGCTGTCGCTGTAGTTGCGAGCCCGCCCCCGCTCCCGCAGGGCCGCAACGAGCAGTGGCAGCGACGACGCGTCTTGCATCGGGTGGGGCAGCACGCTGATTCCGTCGAAGTCGCTCCCCAACCCGACGTGATCCACTCCCATCACCTGAACGGCATGATCGATGTGATCCAACAGCCGCTCGACGTTGGGCACATCCAATCCATTGAGATGCGCTCCGCGCAGCCGGTCGATCTCGAAATCCGCGAGCCCCGGCTTTCCCGGATGTCGCGCGCGAATCGCCGCGAACTGCGGCTGCAGCCGGCGGTTCACTTCGGCGTACTGGGCGTGAAAGTGGTCATCCAGAAACACGGGATAGAAATTGATCCCGACGACGCCGCCGCTCTTCGCAACGGCGCGCAGCTGCTCGTCCGTCAGGTTGCGAGGATGCGAAGCGAGGGCTCTACAGGACGAATGTGAGGCGATCACGGGGCGGGTGGTCGTCCCGAGCACATCCCAAAACGTCGCGTCGGACACGTGGGACACGTCCACGAGCATGCCCAGCTCGTTCATGCGACGAACGACCTGGCGGCCGAAAGCGGTAAGTCCTCCAAGCCGCCCGGGATCCATGGAGGACCCCGCCCACTCGTTGCCGTTATTCCAGGTGAGGGTCATGTAACGGACCCCACGGGCATACAGCGCATCGAGCTTCTCGATCGAGCTCTCGATAGCGTGTCCGCCCTCGACTCCCATCAGCGCGGCGACGTGCCCGCGGGCGGCCGCTCCACGCACCTCGCCGGCCGTTGTCGCCAGCTCGACGTCGTCAGTCGTGTTGGCAAGCCTTCCAACCGCATCAATCAGCGCCAGCGCGCGATTGTACGCAGTCCCGGGGCCGTAGGAATCATCGACCCAGATCGAGAAAAACGCGGCTGTGATGCCTCCCGCTTTCAAGCGCGGTACGTCCACGTGTCCATCTGCTTGACGCAGCGAGATATCGACGTTGGCGTCGAGCATGCGCTGCGGAGTATCGATGTGGGCGTCGAGGATAATCGCGGGTTCTAGCGTGAGACCCAGGGCGAGTCCTTGAGATAGAAGCGCAGCGGCCAGTCCATCGCCTGCGTTATCCCGATGCGTGGGCCGATCGCGATGGCACCGCGCTTTGGGGCGGGCGCGTCGACGATGCGGAGGAGCCCCCGCTGTAGCGACGCCCCATTCAACGCGCCCGTCACACCGAGCGCCTCACACAGGCGGGCCGGACCGGCACAAAGTGGTTCCTTGCCCCGACGCTGCCGCATGGTCTCGACGCCGCTAATCGGCTCGAGCGCCCGAATCAACACCGCGGCCGGAAAACCTTGCGTTTCGGTGACGGCGTTCAGGCACCAGTGCATGCCATAGGTGAAATACACATAGGCAGTCCCGGGCAGGCCATACAGAGGTTCGGTGCGGGCAGTGCGTCGATGACCGAAGGCGTGACAGGCAGGGTCGTGCGGCCCGACGTACGCTTCGACCTCCACGATACGGCCGGCGGTTTGGCGCTTCCTGCCGCCGACGTCGCTGACGAGAATGCGCCCCAATAGACTACGCGCGACCTCTTCCGTAGGTCGCGCGTAGAACCGCGGCTGCACCGGTGTGCCCTTCGCCATCAAACGCCGCCAGTCAGCCCGCGTTTTACTTTCGACCAGAACGACTCGCCCGGCTCACCGTCCGTCGCCGGCTCCGGCGCGCGCGAGGGAAGCGAGGGCGGAGGCGACGAAGGCTCGACGCTGGGCGACCCGACGGAAGGCCGCAGCTCCTGATTCGGGGATTCGCTCGACTCCGATTCGTGGCGCGGCCGCGAGCCCCTGCCGCCGCGGCCACGACCGCCGCGACGACTGCGGCCCCGTTCACTGCGCTCTTCGTCGCGACCTGCTCCGCCTTGGCCGCCACGATCCCGTCCGCCTCGACTGCCTCGTCCCCCTCCACCTCCACCTCCCCCTCCCCCGCCCGTTCCCCCACCGCTCCCACTCCGGCTGGTACGCTCGCGCTCTTGTGGAGCCGGCGTGCCAACCGTCGGGGGCTTCGGCGTGGTGGGCATCACCTCGACGCGGGGACGGAAGTTGGGATCCATTTCGACGACCCCGATCTTCGGGATCTCCGGCACTGCACCTTGCCGCGGAGCGCCGCCGCGAGAGCCACGCCGGAAACGCGCGCTGCGGATCGGCATGCCACCCGCCTGTTGGCTAGACACGCTGTACGGTGGAGGGGGTGCCGAGGACGCCGGCATCGGGATGTCGTCTTCTTCTTCAGCGTCGGGCTTCGGCGCCGAGAACACGGGTCGCGGGGCTTCCGCTTCTGCTGCCTCACCGGCTTCGGTGGTCCCAGGCGACTGTTCTTCGTTGGCCTCGTCAACCCCGATGCGACCGACGGCCTGCTTTATCAACCCGAACGCGTCTCCAAACGAGAACCCGGACTTTGCGGCCGGCGCTTCGGCCGGCACTTCGCCTTCCTCCGCCGGAGCGGGCTCGCTGGGAGCGGCGGGCGGCTCTTCCCGCTCGGGCGTGCGACCCTTGCCTCCGCGCCCGCGGCCGCCGCGGCGACCGCCTCGAGCAGCGGGCCGATCGTTCGCTTCGGCAATCGCCGCAAGCGCGGGCTGCGCCGCCGCGCCTTCGACCTGGGGACCGAGTGCGATCTCGTACTGGCCGTTGTCGAGCCGCGTCAACGTGATCAAGCCGCGGCGCGCCGCTTCGATCACGAACTTGCTGAAGCGCGAAAAGCCGGCGTCCTTCTCGTCGAAGTTCGGATCGATCTCCTGCATCACCTGCTTCAGGCGGTCGGAGCGCATGACGTCATTGTGCGCCGTCATTTGTTTTACCGCCTCGACGACGAGCTCCCACGGGTCGCGCTTCACGTACTCGACGTCGCTGGTTTTCGTGAAGCCGGCGAGCTCATTGTAGGAGTAGTACTCGTCGCAGTTCTGGATCAGCAGATCGCTCGAGGATTCCCTGATGCCCACGCCGATCACGTACTTACCGTACTCTTTGAGCTTCAGCACGAGCGACGAAAAGTCCGAGTCGCCCGA
>WNGC01001311.1_pt1 | contig 16140 bp, 13 predicted proteins | sample 5400051 | NCBI WGS metagenome assembly WNGC01 (sample SAMN13153368, study PRJNA577476) | soil metagenome | isolation source: 20 cm soil or saprolite under grassland replicate 2 | place: USA:California | collected 2016-06-15
CTTGCAGCCGTCCCGCCGCATTCCACTCCGTCGGCATGTGCCGGATCAGCGCGAAGAGCGTCACGCCGCGCGCTTTCGCCCGAGAGTCTCGATCAGACCAGCGAGCCGCGCCGCGGCGATCGGTAGATCGTGCTCACGGCGCACCTTTTGCGCTGCTGCCAGCCCCATCGCAGCGCGCACGGCCGGGTCGAGGATCAGCCGCCGCACCGCTGCGGCAAAGGCGTCCGCGTCGCCCGGCGGGGCGAGCATGCCCGTCGTGCCCGGCACGACGATGTCGCCGACCCCGCCGCTTGCCCCGGCGACAACCGGCAGCCCGCTCGCCTGCGCTTCGAGCAACGCCATGCCAAAGGCTTCATTGATCGCCGGCCAGACAAAGAGGTCGGCCTGCGCCAGCGCCGCGGCGACGCCAGCGGCGTCGAGCGCGCCGCGATCGACGATCCGCCGGCCAAGGGGCGCGAGCGCCGCTTCGACCTCGGCTCGCGCCGGACCGTCCCCTACAATGTCGAGCGACCACGGCAAATCGAGCAGCCGCGCCAGCGCGGCGGCCAGCAGCCGATAGGATTCCAGCTTGTCGCCATCCCGCATCATCGCGACCACGATCAGCCGCGGCGCGTCGGCGCGGCGCGGGTCTCTCGCCGGGTACGCCGCCGCATCGAGAAACGGCGGCAGCGCAATCCAGCGCGCGGGATCGCGGAGCAGCGGTAACACCCCGTCGCGGTCGGCTGAGTTGAGCCCGACAACCGCATCGGCGCGGCGCACGGCACGCTCAACGGCGCGGTGCCCGTCTGCCCACGCCCCCGCGGCGCGCTTCCCCGCATAAGACGCTTCGGCGGCGACATAGGGAATCCCGAGCGCCGCGCTGGCTGCGGGTCCGAGCCAATCCGGCGCCTTGTAATAGAGGTGGTAGGTGAACCACAGCTCCGGTGCTGTTCCTGGCCGCTCCCGCCACCGCTTCACGAGACGCTTAGCGGTGCGCTGGCCCAACGCCCCAATCCGCGCCTGATGCCGCGCATCCCCCGCGCCGTCGAAGCTGCGCAGCCGCGACGCGACAAACGGCTGATGTCCCCCCTGCCGCAATGCTTCAACGAACAGCCGCGCGATCTGCCGGTCGCCCGACGGCACCGCATGATCCGGCGGCTTCAGCGGCGCGTAGAACGCAATCCGCATGCGGGCATCACTCGGCGGCGGCGCGGAGCGGCGTCAGCCCGAACCGGTCGGCCAACAGATGCGATCGCAACTCCGGCCTGCGGATCAGCATTTCGAGCGCCGCCGCCAATGCCTCTGGCTGCTCCGGCGCGACGAGCAGCCCGGTCCGCCCGTCCTCGATCAGTTCGGCGATCCCGGGGAGCGCGGTCGCGACGCAGGCCAGCCCCTGGCTTTGCGCCTCGAGCAGCACATTCGGCAGCCCGTCGCGGTCGCCGTCCTTCGCCACTTTGGCGGCGAGCACGAACAAATCGGCCTCGCGGTAGGCCTGCAATACCGCGGGCTGCGGCTGCGCGCCGCGCCAGTCGATGCGCTCTGACAAGCCGAGCCGCGCCGCCTCGCGCTTCAGCTTCCCGGCGAGCGCGCCGCCGCCGATATGCACGAGCCGCCAAGCCAATTCCCGCGGCAGCAAGGCCAATGCCGCCAGGAGATCGTCATACCCCTTTTTCGCCACCGCCCGGCCGACCGACAGCAACGCGACGGGCCGCGCCGGATCGCTGCCGTCGCTCGCGCCAACCCGCGCCGCTGCCGGCGCAAAGCGGTCGAGATCGAGCCCGTGATAGGACAGCATGACCTTGTCGGGCGCGGGCATCAGCCTGGCGAGGTGCGCGCGGCCGGTCTCGGTGCAGGTGACCGCCCAGCGCGCTGCGGCGAGCTTTTCACGCTTCTCCCAATCCGGGATCGTCCAGATGTCTTTGGCATGCGCCGATACGGACCAGTCGAGCCCGCGCATCGCAGCGGCATAGCGCGCCACCGAGGCCGGCGTGTGCAGGAAATGCGCGTGCAATTGCCCGATATCGGCCGGCAATTCCGCCGCCAGCACGAGCGCCTGGCCAAAGCGGCGGATGCGGTTCGGGGTCGGGTCGCGCAGCAGATCCTTGAGCCAGGCCCGCCGCGCCGCGCCGTACCCGGCCATCCGCCGCGCCCGCCGCCAGCCGCGCCATACCCGGCGCGGCTCGTCCTTGAGGTACTCCGGCAGGTACAGCACCGGCGCCTTGATCTGCTGATGCACCGGGTGCGTCGCCAGGTCAGTCGGATGGCGCAACGACACGATCAGGATGTCGAGGCCACGCTGTTCGAGAGCCCGGATCTCCTGCGCGATAAAGGTCTCCGACAGCCGCGGGTAGCCTTTCAGGACAAAGGCAACCCGGCCGGGACCCAGGCCGGCTGCGGTCACGCTCGGCCGCCCGCCCGCAATGTCGGCCGCTCGACGCGGCCCTCGCGAAGCCATTTCTGGACGAGCCGCTTGACGCTCGCCATGCCGTCGAGGAGCCCCGGCACGACCACCGCCGAGGGCGGCTTCTGCTGCGTCAGTTGCAACAGCGCCGCCGCCATGACCGCCGGATCGTGGTCGTGTTCGTCGGGCAGCATCGCGGCCAGCCCCAGCTCGGCGGCGCGCTGGGCGCGGATGAACTGTTCGAGGCGCGGCGTCGTGCGCGGCACGATCAGCGCCGGCTTGTCGAAGGATAAGATTTCGCAGAACGTGTTGTAGCCGCCCATTGCGACGATGCCGCGAGCGCGCGCCATCAAATGTTCGAGCCGCGCCTCGAAGGTCAGCGTGTAGACATTGGCGAGCCGCTCGGCCCGGGCGGCAAACGCCGTCTGGCGCTCGGGCAACATAAACGGCCCGAACACGATGAGCGCCGGCGGCAGCCTGGGGCCCTCCTGCTCATAGGCCGCCAAGACCCAGTCGATGAGCCCGTCGCCGTCGCCGCCACCGCCCGGCGTAACAAGCAGGAACTCGCCGTCCACGAGGCCGGGGTTTTCCGGGGCCGCGGCTGCCGCTACCGGCACCTGGCGGCGTAGATAGCCGGTATAGATCATGCGCCGCCGCACGCTTTTCGGTAGGTCGATACCGGCCAGAGGGTCGCAGATCTGCGGCAGGCCATAGACCCAGATCTCGTTGTAATACTCCGACAGTGCCGGGATCGCGTTCTTGCGCTCCCATTCGCTTTCGAGCGCCTCGGGGTCGTCCATGACATCGCGCAGGCCCAAGACCATCGGCGTCCCGCGCGCCCGCAATAGGTCGAGGGTCGGGCGCATCTCGCCCCGGAGGCCTAGGGGCTCCTTGTCGACGATCAGGATGTCGGGGTCGAAGATCTCGGCGGTGTGCCGCATGATCGACGAGCGCATCGCTAAGGTTTCTTCAATATCGATGTGCAGATTGAGCGAGACATACTCGCCGTTGCGCAACTTGATCACGCCCGGGATGCGCACAAAATCAACACGCGAGCGGAAATCGAAGCTGCCGATGATCGGCGATCCGGATAAGATCAGGACCGACAGCGAGGTGTCGCCATCCACCAAGGAATGGGCGATCGCCCGGCACCGGCGTAGATGGCCGAGCCCAAAGCTGTCATGGCTGTAGATTAAGACTCGTTTATGATCGCGCCGGGGGGCCACGCGATGTCTCCCTGTTATTGGTCCGATGCAACCATGAGATGAGGAGTTAGGACAAGGGTTATGGTGGTTTCGGGAGGCCGGAGATGAAGGCGATGACGGCGGCGGCCAGTTCGGCCGACGCGGTGCTGCGCCCCGGTCTTTTGCCGGGGGTCGCGCCCCAATCCGATGCAGAACGCGTGCCGCAGCCGCCTATTCCGCCGGAGGTCAGCGACCTCGAACCGTCCGTCTATCGCTTCATCCTGAAGCACAGCATGAAGCAGCAGATCCTGCTGCTGTTGCTGACGCTGTCTTCCTTCCCGTTCCTCTACTACTCGCTCGACCTGCCAAAAACGATCGTCAACCGGGCGATCGGCGGCAAGCATTTCCCCGAGCAGCTGCTCGGGTTCGAATTCGATCAGGTGCCGTACCTGATGATCCTCTGCGCGGCGTTTCTCGCGCTCGTCTTCATCAACGGCGCCTTCAAATACGCCATCAATACCTTCAAGGGCCAGATCGGCGAGCGCATGCTGCGGCGCTTCCGTTATTCGCTGTATCAGCGGCTGCTCTGCTTCCCGCTGTCGTATTTCCATAAGAACTCGTCGGCCCAGATCATCCCGATGATCACGGTCGAATGCGAGCAATTGGGCGGCTTTATCGGCGACGCGTTTAATTTGCCGCTGTTCCAGGGCGGCCAGCTGCTGACGATGATCCTCTTCATGTTCATGCAGGACCCGATCCTCGCCGCCGCCGCGATCGCGCTCTACCCGGTGCAGGGCTACATCATCCCGAAATTGCAGTTCAAGGTGAACCAGCTCGCCAAGCAGCGCGTGCGCACGGTGCGCCAGGTCGCCGACCGCGTCCAGGAATCGGCGGCCGGCATCGTCGAGATCCAGGCGAACGACACGGTCAAGCTGAACCTGACCGATTTTGCACACGTTCTCGGTCGAATTTATGACATCCGCTTCGAGATCTATAAGCGCAAATTCTTTGCCAAGTTCCTCAACAACTTCATCGGCCAGTTGACGCCATTCTTTTTCTATTCGCTGGGCGGCTATCTCGTCATCAAGGGCGATTTATCGTTCGGCGCGCTGGTCGCGATCACAGTGGCACAGAAAGATCTGGCCTCGCCCTGGAAGGAGCTCCTCGACTTCTACCAGATCAAGGAGAACTCGCGGATCACCTACGAGCAGATCGTCGAGCAGTTCCAGCCCTCCGGCATGACCGACGCCAGGCTGCTGCTCGCCGAGCCGGAGCAGGTGATGCCGCTAACGGGCGAGCTCTCGGTCGCCAATGTATCGTTGGACGAGGACGACAAGAGCCGCGTCGTCGATGCGGTGAGCTTCACGGTGCAGCTCGACGAGCATGTCGCGATCATCGGCCAAAGCGGCAGCGGCAAGAGCGAGCTCGCGCTATTGCTCGCGCGCCTCGCCCGGCCGTCGAGCGGCCGCATCACGGTGGGCGGGCTCGATTTTGCCGAATTGCCGGTAGCCGTGATCGGCCGCCGCATCGGCTATGCCGCCGCGATGCCGTATCTCTTTGCCGGCACCTTGCGGGACAATCTGCTGCTCGCGTTGCGGCACATTCCGCTGCGGCCGCCCGAATACGACGAGACGCTCGCCCGGGAGCGCGAGCGACAGCTCTACGAGGCGCGCCGCTCCGGCAACATCGATTTCGATCTGCAGGCCGACTGGATCGATTACCGGAGCGCCGGCGTCTCCGGCCCCGCGGAGCTGACCGAACGTATTGCCGAAATCCTGCGGCGCCTCGATTTCGAGGAGGACATCTACGGCCTCGGGTTGCGCGGCCGGCTCGATCCGGCGGCGCAGCCCGAACTCGCCCAGCGCCTCCTCGAAGCGCGCCGCGCCCTGGAGCAGCGGCTCGTCGCCGAGGGCATCACGAACCTCGTCGAGACCTACGACCCCGAGCGCTACAACTCGAACGCCACGGTCGCCGAGAACCTGCTGTTCGGGACGCCGATCGGCCCGACGTTCGAGCTCGACGCGCTCGCCGACAATATTCATGTTCGCCGCGTGCTCGACCAGCTCGGGCTGACCGACGACCTTGTCGAGGCCGGGCGTCAGGTCGCCGCGACGATGACCGAGATGTTCGCCGGTCTGCCGCCCGAACACGAATTTTTCGAGCAGTTCAGCTTTATCGGCGCGCATGAATTGCCGGAATTCGCCTCGGTCCTCGCCGCCGCTGAAAATGGCGGGGTCGGCGGGCTCGACCGGCAGCAGCGGGACAAGCTGTTGTCCCTGCCGTTCAAGCTGATCGCGGCGAGGCATCGCCTCGGCATTCTCGAGGAAGGCATGCAGCAGCGCCTCCTCGAAGCGCGCCGCGCCTTCCGCGAGAGCCTGCCGGACGAGGCACGCAGCCAGATCGAGTTTTTCGATCCCGCCCGCTACAACGCCGCCGCCTCGCTGCAGGATAACATGCTCTTCGGCAAGATCGCTTATGGCGAGGCCGATGCCGTAGCACGTGTGCCGCAGGTTCTGCGCGACGTGCTCGAGGCGCTCTCCCTGCGCTCCGCCGTGATGGATGTCGGGCTCGACTATCATGTGGGCACCGCCGGCTCGCGCCTCTCATTGGCGCAGCGCCAGCGCGCCGCGATCGCCCGCGCCCTGCTGAAGCGGCCCGATCTGTTGATCCTCAACGAGGCGACCAGCGGGCTCGACGCTCCGGCGCAGACCAAGGTCGCCGCCGGGTTGCGCGAGGAGATGGCGGGGCGTGGTCTCATCTGGGTGCTGCACCGCGCCAGCCTCGCGCGCAATTTTGCCCGCGTGCTGGTGATGAGCGGTGGCAAGTTGCAGGAGCAGGGACGCTTCGAGGAGTTGGACCGCAAGGATTCGTTGACCGCGCTATTGATGGCGGCGGAATGACCGAACGCTGCAAGATAACCAATACAGGTTCCCGCGCGGGAACCCGCCCCCTTTCGGGGGCTATGGGTTTTCGCGACGGGACCGGGAGGAAACCGTGAGCCTGGTGCAGGAATACGAGCTGCTTCGCCGCGTGCCGATGTTTGCCGATATCGAGCCGGCGAGGCTCAAATTGGTCGCCTTCATGAGCGAGCGAGTCGGCTTTGATGACGGCAAGCTGCTCTGCCGTCAGGGCGATCCGGGCGATGCGGCCTATCTGATCATCGAGGGCGAGGTCGAGATTGTCCTCGAAGGACCGGCCGGGCCGCTGACTGTCGCGACGATCGGCGCCAACGAGATCGTCGCCGAGATGGCGATCTTGTGCGATACGACACGCAACGCCAGCGTGCGGGCCAAGGGGCGGGTCGTCGCGCTGCGCATCTCGAAGGAGCCGTTCGTGCGCATGGTGCGCGAATTCCCGGCGATGGCGGTGTCGATCATGCGCGAATTGGCGAACCGCCTCGATTCGACGAACACGCAGCTGAGTGCGGCGTTATCCGAGGTGCGCCGCCTGCGCGAGGGCGCCGGCGCACCGGCCTCCCAAGAAGCTGGCGCCTAGCCGAGCCGGTGAGCCGGCTCGACAGCTTCATCCGCCGGCTCGAGGCGCAGCGCGCTTGTCTCGATCATGCGGCCCGGCTGGTCGCCGGCCTCGACGGCGCGGTGCTCGAATTGGGGCTCGGCAACGGCCGTACCTACGACCATCTGCGCGAGCTGTTTCCCGAGCGCGACATCTATGTCTGCGAGAAAAAGGTGGCGGCGCATCCCGACTGCGTGCCGCCGCCCGAGCGGCTGATCCTCGGCGACATGCGCGAGACCCTGCCCGCGGCTCACGCCCGGCTCGGCGGTCGCGTCGCGCTGGCGCATCTCGATGCCGGCACCGGTGACGCCGCCGCCAACCGCGCCCTCGCCGCCGAACTGATGCCGCTCGTCGCGCCTTTGCTCTGCGCCGGCGGGATATTGGTCAGCGACCCGCCCTTCGGACACGATGAGCTTGAGCCCCTGCCCTTGCCGGACGGCGTCCCCCTCGGCCGCTACCACCTCTACCGCCGGGTTTAGCGCAGATCGGGCTGTTTCGCTTCTAATAGGCTTTCCGCGAGCTGCTGATACTGCTCCGCAGCTACTATCAGCACGTCCCGGATCTTGGCGACCGACTCGGCCCCCGCGAGTAGGCGCAGCTTTTCGGCCTGTTCTAGATAGCGCTGTGCCCGCTGGGGAGCTGGTCCTGATCGGACGAGATCCATGACAGGACCACTGCGGTTTGCTGCGGGAAAGGTGCGCGTGCAGCACCGTGCGGTTATTTTTAACATAAGTCAAAATTTCTGGGAGCGCGCTGGTTTGACCGCCACGGCCTCAAGACAACTCGATCATGACCGGGACGTGATCGGAGGTCTGCTCCCAGCCGCGGCTATCGCGGAACACCTGCGCCCGCGCGAGTGAGCCGACCAAGGGCTCTGTGACCCAGATGTGGTCGAGGCGGCGGCCGCGATCGCTCGCCGCCCAGTCCTGTGCCCGGTAGCTCCACCAGGTGTAGAGCCGCTCCTCGGGTGGCACAAAATGCCGGACTGCGTCGACAAAGCCGCCGGCCCGCTGCAATTTGCCGAGCCGCTCGACCTCGACCGGCGTGTGGCTGACGACCCGCAGCAGCTGTTTGTGAGACCACACATCGGTTTCGAGCGGTGCGATATTCAGATCGCCGACCGCAATCATCCGCTTCCCGCCGTTAGACCCTGCGCGCTCGGCTCCGAACCATGCCGTCAGCTCGTCAAGAAACTGCAGCTTGTGCGCGAATTTCGGATTTTCGCCGGGGTCGGGAATATCGCCGCCGGCCGGCACATAGATGTTGTGAAGTTCGATGCCGCCCGGCAGCTCGACGATGGCGTGGCGGCAATCCTTGCGGGCGCACCACGCGCGGGTCGCCGAGGACACAAAGGGTTCGCGAGCCAGGATCGCGACGCCGTTATAGCCCTTCATCCCGTGCACCAGCATGTGCCGGTAGCCCGCTGTCTCGAACGCCTCGCGCGGAAACAGCTCGTCTGGCGTCTTCGTCTCTTGCAGGCACAGGACATCGGGTCTCGCCTCGTCGAGCAGACGGCGGACAAGGTCGATGCGCAGCCGCACCGAGTTGATGTTCCAGGTGATCAGACGCACGGTTAGGATTTGTTAACGATAACAAGCTATGAAGGGAAGCTCGCTCCTCGGCCGGTTGACAACCCAAGGGGTCACGGATCCTGAGGGTATTTGGGGGGTAGACAAAACGGCGCCCGGTCGGGGGGGAGGACCGGGCGCCTGCTTGTCAGAAGCGCTTGGGGGAATCCGGACCCGCAGGGGAAACGGGGCCGGGTCTAAGAGGGCATGGCGCCCTCTCCGCTTCTGGAATCGGAAGATGGGGGCGGATCCGCCATTCCAAAAATGCGAATCACGCATGCGTTCGCGGCAAAAACGCATAAGCGGTTTGCGGAACTAATCCCTTTTTGGATTAAGCGGCGTGACGCTTTGCCGCAGTCCTCGCACTGGTTGCATGGCAGGCCTGCGCAAACGCGTCAAAGAGCGACCGCGAGAACGGGTTCTGCAGCGGCTTGTACTCCGGGTGCCACTGCACGCCGACGACGAATCGCGCGCCCGGCAGGCTGACAGCCTCGATCTGGCCGTCGGGCGCCACCGCCTCGACGACGAGTGTTGGGGCCGGCTGATCGATCCCCTGGCCGTGTAGCGAATTGACCATGATCTCGGTCGTGCCGGCGAGCCGCGCAAACAATCCGCCCGGGGTCAGCGACACGGGGTGCGCTGGGCCATACCGCTCCTCGTCCAAGGTCAGCGGCCCGCGTCCCAGCCGCCGCTTGTGATTGAAGCGCTCCGGCATATCGAAGATGCGCTGGTGCAGCGTGCCGCCGAGCGCGACGTTCAATTCCTGGATGCCGCGGCAGATCGCCAGCACCGGCATGTCGCGGCGCACCGCCTCGCGGATCAAGGGCAGCGTCGTCGCGTCGCGGTCCGGGTCATGCAGCGTGCCCTCCCGGCTCGGCGGGCCGCCGTAATGGTGCGGCTCGACATTGGACGGGCTGCCGGTCAGCAGGATGCCGTCGAGCCGGTCGAGGATCGCGCCGCAATCGGCCATTGGCCCGATCGCCGGGATCAGCACCGGCAGCCCGCCGACCGCGTCGATGACAGCGCTCGTGTAGCGCTCGTTGACCGTGTGGAAGGCGCGCTCGTGGATCGAACGCACACAGCTCGGGATGCCGATCAGTGGCAAGGTACGGGTGGGCATCTTTCTCGTCGCTCGCTCGCTATTGGGTCGGCGGCGTAAACAGGTACTGATACTGAAACAGCCGGGGATCAAGCGCTACGCCCGTCTGCACGTCCGACAGGGTCACGGTCGTGCGCCGCCCTTGCTGGTCCACCACGCTCCATTGTCGCAAGGATAGTGGATTTTCGGTAAACGCCATCGTCAGGGAGCCGAGATCGGGGTGCGCCGCCTCGACGACGGTGACGCGAATCGTGCCGCCGCCCTGCTGAAATCCGGTCACGATGACATCCGGCCCAAAATTGACCGGATCCTTCAGGATGAACCAGGCCGGCGTCGAGCGGAGCTCGATCTTTGTCGTCTGCTTCAGCTCCTTGTCCCACTGGTAGACAAAGCCGGCATCGGCCAACAGCGCGAGGGTTGCCGGGTGTTCGTATTCGAAGCGCATGCGCCCCGGCCGCGACACCCACAGCCGGCCGCTGCTGACCCCGCCATTGGCGGCGGTCTGCTGAAACCGCGCCGTCATCGTGCGGATGCCGTTGAGATAGCCGGCAACGCGCTGCAGCTCCGCGCTCTGCTGCGGTGTCAACGCGACGGGTGGCGGCGCCGCCGCGTTCCCGGCAACCGGAATGACCAGCATCAATATGGCCGCCATCAAGCGGCGTCCCGAAAGCCGGGATGACGGCCAGAGATGCGCGAAGTCGGGAGAAGGTATCATTGGCGCCACATCCACAGGGAACGGATGGCTATGCACGTTTATACCAGCCGCTCCTCCGCGGCCATGCGTCACGAGGACTCATGCTGGCCGGCGCTGAACTGCCTGCGCGCCGATTGTCGAGCATCGTTGCCGCTCGTGCGCTAGTGTGCCGAATCCGAAATTCGCTATACCTCGGGGCTGGGCGTCGGACGAATTTCGGATTCGAAAGCACACTAGCAACTCGTTGAAATCTAGTGTGGTTTGGATTTGAAGTTCCCAAACGCGGCGGCCATCGAAATGATGGGAACTTCAAATCCACCACACTAGCATCTCATTCCGCGACGAGCTGGGGAGGGGGCGATGACACGCTCATGGTTGCGTCTCTTGGGCGGGCCGGCCGCGGTGCTGATCGTCGCGCTATCGGCGGAAGCCAAAGCGGGACCGTTGCAGGATTGCGCCGCGATGCTGCCCTGGGGCGCTCCGGTCATGGCCGCTCAAGGCGCCCCGCACACCGACCTTTGCCGCCTCGCTTACGTCCTGCGCCATAACGACGGTCGCCATGTCCCGGATTGGGTCGCCTGGCCGACGGGCAGGACGCATGCCGCGGGATGCATCCCGCGCAGCGACTCGTTCCGCACCGATCCCGATCTGCCGCCGGGCATCGGCGCCACACCGGCCGATTACAATGAGCCCAATTACGACCAGGGCCATGTCGCGGGTGACGCTTATTTCAACTACGCGGTCGAGCCGGAGCGGCAATCCTTTCTGATGTCGAACATGACGCCGCAGACCGGCGCGAGTAATCGTGGCCCTTATCGCATCCTCGAGATGGCCAGCCGGGAATGGGCGGCGGCGTCCAACGGCGGCATCTGGACGATTGCCGGGGCGATCTTCGGCGCGCGGCCGAAGACGATCGGCAGAACCAAGGTAGCGGTTCCCGCGGCGAACTGGAAAATCGTTGTGCGCGACACTCGCGCCGCCGCGGTCATCATTCCGAACGCGCAGAGCTATCGCGGCCCGCACGGATGGCAGGATTTTATTGTGCCCGTCGCCGAGATCGAACGTCAGGCCGGGATCCGGATCAACCTGCCGGCCGGCGTCTCGCACGATGCCGTAGAGCCCGCCTGGCCGGTGAACCACGCCCCGTGGACCGTCGCCCACCAAACCGCCTGCGCCACCCTTCGTTAGACACCCGCAGCCCAACGCATTCCGCAGAGCGGCACTGCCAAACTGCCCCCCTGCCGGGTGCCCCCGTCTTTAACCGGCGGGACAAGCCCGGCCGCGGCGTGAGGGGATCGAGTCAGAATACGTTGCCGTTTAACGCCATTGCGGCGGCGCGTGTGCCTTACGGCGTAATCTCGATCGGCGTGCCGTCGGGCACCGCGTCCCAGATCTTGACGATCGCGACATTGCCCACCGAGACGCACCCCTCGGTCCAGTCGCGAGACCACGGCGGCGGATCGACCGGGCCGTACTCGTTCGGCAGGCCGTGCACAAAAATGGCGCCGCCCGGGTCGACGTTCATCGCCTGCGCCCGCGCGCGATCATTGTCGTCGGGATAGGAGACGTGAAGGGCGCGCGTGTAGCGCGACTGCATCGATTTGTAGTCGATGCGGTAGACGCCTTCCGGTGTCTTCCCGTCGCCCTCCCGCTGCTTCGGCCCGACCGGATCGCGCCCGAGCGCGACCGGGAACGACGCGAGCACCTTGCCGTCGCGCAACAGGTTGAGCGTGCGTGTGCTCTTGTGCACGACGACGCGGTCGGCCATTGGCGGCGCGGGCGGTGCCGGCGGCGGCATCTCCGCGCAGGCCGCGACGAGCGTAACCGCAACAACCGCCAGCGCACGCGAAACGACTGAGTAACCTGACACGCCCCATTCCCCCCGGCGCATCGTCAAACCGATGCCAACCCTACCCCAATCATGGTTGAAAAATCCCTAACCGCCAGCTTAACGCGGCGCGCCTGTGTCAACGCGGCGGCGGGGCGAGGACCTCGCGCTTGCCGACATGATTGGCGGTGCTGACGACGCCCTCGGCCTCCATGCGCTCGATCAATCGCGCGGCGCGGTTGTAGCCGATCTGCAGATAGCGCTGCACAAAGCTCGTCGAGGCCTTGCGCTCGCGGGTGACGAGCGCCACGGCTTGGTCGTACAGCGAATCGCCCGAGCCGCTTTCCTCCTCGCCGAACGCATCGAACCCGCCGCCCGCGCCATCATCCTCGGTGATGTCGAGGAGGTATTGCGGCTCGCCGTGCCGCTTCAGGAACGAGACGACGCGCTCGACCTCTTCGTCCGACACAAAGGGCCCGTGCACGCGCGTGACGCGCCCGCCGCCCGCCATGTAGAGCATGTCGCCGCGCCCGAGGAGCTGCTCGGCGCCGCCTTCGCCCAAGATCGTGCGGCTGTCGATCTTCGAGGTCACCTGAAAGCTGACGCGGGTCGGGAAATTGGCCTTGATCGTGCCGGTGATGACATCGACCGAGGGGCGCTGCGTCGCCATGATCAAATGGATGCCGGCGGCGCGCGCCATTTGCGCCAGGCGCTGCACCGAAGCTTCGATTTCCTTCCCCGCGACGAGCATCAGATCGGCCATCTCGTCGACGACGACAATGATCATCGGCAATTCGCTGGCGTCGAACGGCTCCTCCTCGAACACCGGCTGGCCCGTCTCGGGGTCGAACCCGGTCTGCACCTTGCGCACGAGGCTCTCGCCCTTGGCCGCCGCCTCCTTGAGCCGCGCGTTGAAGCCTTCGATGTTGCGCACGCCGAGCTTTGACATCCGCTGATAGCGGCTCTCCATCTCGCGCACGACCCATTTCAAGGCCATGACCGCCTTCTTCGGCTCGGTAACGACGGGCGCCAGGAGATGCGGGACGCCGTCATAGACCGACAATTCCAGCATCTTCGGATCGACCATGATGAATTTGCAGCGGTCGGGCGGCATCCGGTACAGGATCGACAGGATCATCGTGTTGATGCCGACCGATTTGCCGGAGCCCGTCGTGCCGGCGATCAACAGATGCGGCATGCGCGCGAGATCGGCGATGACCGGCTCGCCGCCGATATCCTTGCCGAGCGCCAGCGCGAGCCGGCCCGCATGTTTCTCATAGGCCGGCGAATCGAGGAGCTCGCGCAGATAGACCGTCTCGGCTTTCAAATTCGGCAATTCGATGCCGATGACGGTGCGGCCGGGCACGACCGCGACGCGCACCGAAATCGCGCTCATCGAGCGGGCGATGTCGTCGGCGAGCCCGATGACGCGCGACGCCTTGATGCCGGGCGCCGGCTCCAGCTCATAGAGCGTCACGACCGGGCCGGGGCGCACCTGCACGATCCGGCCGCGCACGCCGAAATCCTCGAGCACGGCTTCCAGCATGCGCGCGTTCTTGGAGAGCGCCTCCTCGTCGACCGTTTCGGTGCGGGTGGCCGGCGCTTTCGTCAACAGGTTCAGCGGCGGCAGGATCGGCTCGCCATCGAGCGCCAGCACCGGCTGCGCCTCCTGCGTCGCGCGCTTTCCCGGCGGGGCCGGCTTCGCCCGCGGCATGACAAAGCGCACGAGGCGCCCCGGCATGCTCTCCGGTTCCTCGGCTTCCTTCGCGGCGATCGGCGGCACGAGGCCGAGCTTGGGTTCGCGCCTGGTCGGCAATGGCGTGACGCGCGGATCGCTGCGTGTCTCAGCGATGGGCTTGCGGCTGACGACGGTTTGGAACGAGGCGGCCTTCGGCCCCGCCTCGAGCACCCGCCGCGCCGCCCGCCAGTCCTTCCACATCCGCCCGCCAAACGCCGCGGCGGCGAGCGTGCCATATCCCGAGGCGCGCGCAAGCCGCGCCGCGCCGCGTCCGGCGCCGCCGCCGATGACGCGCCAATCGCCCGGCGACAGACCGATGATCGACAGCAACAGAAGGGCGACGAGCGCTGCCGCCGTCATCGCCACCGGCAGCGCTAATGGCGCGAGACCGACGCTCGTGATCAGCCGCAGCAAGGCCCAGCCGACCGCGCCGCCGGCGCCGGCCGGCGGCCCTCCGGGGATCTGCAACACCGAGCAGGCGAGCGCGCCCAGGATCAGCGCCGCGCCCAGCATCGCGAGGCGCCGCGCGAACCGGTGCACCGGCCGCCGGAGCATCAGGCGAAACGCCCAGCCGAGCAGCACGGCCGGTACCAGATAGGCGGCAAAGCCGACGCTCTGCATGAAGAGATCGGCGATGACTGCGCCGTCATAGCCGAGATAGTTGCGCGGCGGCGCGGCGACCGCGGTGTCGAACGAGGCGTCCCCCGGGAAATAGGTCAACAGCGCCAAGACCAGCAGGAGGCTCGCCAAGACCAGCAGCGCGCCCAACGCCTCGAACACACGGTATTTGACACCGCTGAGGACGTCGCCCCAGAAGCGCACGCGGCCGCCAAAGCCGCGCATCGCCAGCTGCGCCGATCGGGCCATTCCCGGTTAATCCCCCACCCGCCGGCCGCGCAGCCCTCCCCCGAAGGCCGCGATCCTCAAGCGTCCGACACGCCTATCTTCTTACAACACCCGGCGAATCCGTTCAAAGGCGGCGCTCAAGGTCGCCTCGTCATGGACGATCGCGAGCCGGATATAGGGCTCGCCCGGATTGGGCCTTCCCGCCGCCGCCCGCGCCGTATAGCCGCCCGGCAGCACGCGGATCGCCGCGTCGCGCCATAGCCTGAGCGCCGCCTCCTCGCCATGGCCGACCTCGAGCCACAGGAAGAATCCGCCGTCCGGCCGGTAGAACCCGTACCGCCCCGCGAGCGCTTCCTCGGCGAGGTCGAATTTGCGCCGGTACCGGTCGCGGTTAGCTTCGACGTGCGCCTCGTCGCGCCACAACGCCGCCGCTGCGGCCTGCACCGGCAACGGCACTTGGCAGCCGCCATAGCTCCGCAGATGCGCGTAATGCCCGACCAGCCGCGGATCGCCCGCGACAAAACCGGAGCGCAAGCCGGCGGCGCTCGACCGCTTCGACAGCGAATGAAACACGACAACATTCTCAAAACCGTCGCCGAGCGCGGCGCAGGCTTCGAGCGCTCCGGGCGGCGGCGCGCGGTCGTAGATCTCGGCGTAGCACTCGTCGACCGCCAGGACAAAATCGTATTCGCGCGCCAGCCGGATCGCCTGCTTCAGATAATCGAGGCTCGCGATCGTGCCCTGCGGATTGGCCGGCGAGCACAGATAAAACAGCGCGGTGCGTTCGAGGGTCGCGCGCGGGATCGCCGCGAGATCGGGCATGAAGCGGTTGTCGCGCGTTGCGTCGAGAAATACCGCCTCGGCGCCCGCCATCGTCGCCGCGCCGTTATAGACGAGGTAGTATGGGTTCGGCACGAGCACGACCGGCTGCTGCCCGCGCTTCTCGCGCGGTACGACGAGGCTCGAAAACAAATAGAGGCCCTCTTTGGTGCCGGCGAGGGTCAGGATGTGCTTGTCGGGTTCGAGAGCGCCGGCCGGGAGGCGGTAGCGCCGCGTCAGCCAATCGGCGATGGCGCGGCGCAATTCCGGCGTGCCGTTCATCGGCGGATATTGATTCCACTTATCCGCGTGGGCCGCCAATGTCTCGGCGAGAAGCGGCGGCGGCTGATGTTGCGGCTCGCCCAAGGACATCAGGATCGGCGGGTCGTTGACCCGTGGCGTCACCGGGTTCAACAGCGTGCGCAACGCCTCGAACGGATAATCGGAAAGAGTGTCGAGCTGCGGGTTGAG
>WNGC01001136.1_pt1 | contig 16127 bp, 15 predicted proteins | sample 5400051 | NCBI WGS metagenome assembly WNGC01 (sample SAMN13153368, study PRJNA577476) | soil metagenome | isolation source: 20 cm soil or saprolite under grassland replicate 2 | place: USA:California | collected 2016-06-15
TCAATTTGCTTCTGCTGCTTGGCGATGGCCGCTTCCTGTTTTTGTAGCCTACCGTCTTGTTCTTTTATTCTGCGGTGCGCTTTGAGGAACTCATTAAGCAACATTGCGTTCACCGCTTCGTACCGCACGGTATAAGGCTTACCGTCCTCGTCGCGTGCTACCAGGTCCGGGTTAACCTTTTCCACTTGCTCGGCGACGAGGCCAAACTGCGGGATGCCCTCCGGATCAAGCTCATGCTTGTAGTGGAAGGTGACCGGTTTGAGCGCTAGAATCGCTTCGCTTGCCTTATCCATTGGCTTGATCTCATCCTTGAACCGTGCTGAGGAAGTTGCCGTGCCTAGATGGCCCTTACCATCGATGATTACCCCTATGCCTCCAGCCACGGTGGTACCGTGGATCCCGGCGATAAAGGTATTCTCGTGAATTCTTTTGGCACCAATGCGGATCGCGTTGGACTCATCGGCCATCCCAACATTACCGATGTCAATGTTGTTACTTCCCATGTCGATGTTTTTACCGGCGGTAGCACCCACAGCAATGTTGTTGTTGCCACTCCTATTAAATAACAGCGCCTCGAAACCGCTCGCCGTGTTATTGCTCCCGCTGATGTTGTTAGCGAGCGCACTCAGGCCGGTAGCCGTATTGTTGCTGCCGATGGTATTTTTGAAAAGCGCGCCAGCGCCGTGGGCCGTGTTAAACGTCCCCGTGAGGTTAGCATTGAGTGCAGAGTTGCCAGTGGCCGTGTTATTGCTGCCGGTGGTATTGCTCAGCATCGCTTCTATTCCGGTCGCGGTATTACCAAACCCACTTGTGTTTTGATTAAGGACACCTTCACCGATAGCGGTGTTGTCATTGCCGGTTGTGTTGCTATAGAGCGCGCCAGAACCAACGGCTGTGTTGTCAAGGCCGCTTGTGTCGTTAAAGAGCGTCTCAAACCCAATGGCGGTATTGTCAGAGCCGCTCGTGAGGTTCAAGAGCGCATCATCACCCTCGGCGGTGTTGGCGCCGGGATAGCCTCCGTCCGGGGGTGGACTAACGGCTCTGCTGACGGGCGAAACCGCGAAGCAGGCCAGCGCGACGAGAAATAATGCAATTGCTTTTTTTAATCGAATCGATGGATTCATGGTTTTTCCTTCCTTTTTCCCCGCTGAGTTGATTTTCTGGAATTGCGGGTCCGGAAGGGGCGAAGAACCCAGCGGGGAAATATCCTCCGCCTGATTCAGATCCGTTTAACGACGCGAGTCTGGAAAAAATCTTGTTACGTTGTCAAGCCAATTCGGCGCAACCCCGAGTCGCCGATTCGAGTTCTAGAAAAGCGGTTAACTTTTCGTCCGCACAACGAACCGATGATTTTCACGGCGATGTGCGTCGGCAATGAAGATTGTTCGCCCGCGAGAGTCCACAACTGCTGGGACGCAGCCCCAGGGTATTAATCGACGATAACAGCGTGCCTTCCTGCTCTCACTCCCTCACGCGAACGCGCACGCGAAGGAACTGAATATCAAAACCACTCGCTCTCCAGAGTTTCACCAGCAGATGCCATCGTACTGTCTGCCCGTTGTGCGTCCCGTCCATAATCTTGCCAGATCAATTACCAAATGGTTGGGCCGCAATTCAGATTCAATCTCACGGAACTCTTCAGAGTTGTTCCCGATAATTAAAACATCCGAAGCATCTAAGACCTCCTTCAAACTGGAGCGCATCAGTTGAGAGATGTGCGGGATTTGCCGCTCTATGTACTCTTTGTTTGCGCCCAAGAGATGCGCCAGCGAAACTTGTCGGTCGTAAATAGCGAGTTGCATGCCTTTGCTAATAAGACTTTCGGCCAAGCTGACGATAGGTGATTCGCGCAGGTCGTCGGTGCCCGCCTTGAAGCTTAAGCCCAAAAGACCGATGCGGCGGGTGTTCGCACGCAAGACCATCTCGAGAGCACGTTCGATCTGCAAGTGATTGCTCTGTAGGACGGACAAGAGAACCGGCACGTCAACGTCCAGTTCCTTAGCCTTGTAGGTGATGGCTCCCAAATCTTTCGGCAGACACGAGCCACCAAAGGCGAAGCCAGGCCTCAAGTAGTAAGGAGAGAGATTGAGCTTTGTGTCCTGGCAAAACACGTCCATTACTTCGTGACTGTCAATCGAGAGCGCCTTGCAGATGTTGCCGATCTCATTGCCGAACGAAACCTTGAGCGCATGAAAGCAATTGCACGCGTATTTGACCATTGCGGCGGCGCCAACACCCATGACAAAAATGGGAGCGTTCACATTTTGATAAAGACGGCGCACGAGCATCGCGTCTTCTTCCTCCGCGCCGATCAAAGTAAAAGGCGGCGAGTAGAAGTCCCTGAGCGATGTCCCTTCGCGAAAGAATTCCGGGTTTATAGCGATGCCGAAGTCGCGCCCAACCTTCTTTCCCGAGTCGGCTTCGAGCGCGGGCACGACTAGGTTCTCCATCGTCCCCGGCAAAATCGTGCTTCTGATAACGACGGTGTGCCGCTCGCGCTTTGCCTGCACGCCGGCGCCTATCTCCCTGCAGACGCGCTCGATGTGCGAAAGATCAAGACTCCCGTTCGGCTGACTCGGCGTGCCGACGCAGACGAGCGACATCTCTGATCCTTTCACCGCTTCGATCGCGTCGGTCACGGCCCGCAAGCGACCTTCGCGTACCATCTTGCCTATCAACTCGTCAATGTCCGGCTCTACAATCGGACTCTTGCCGCTATTGACGATCTCGACTTTAACGCGGTTTGCGTCAACGCTTATGACATCATGCCCTTCTTTTGCGAAGCACGCCGCCGACACACAACCCACATAACCGATTCCGAACACACTTAGTTTCATCTATGTTCACGGAGCGGGTTGCAGGTTGCCTAGCGATAATGAGGCATAATTCATGCAGGGCTCCTGTGTTCCACGACGTCGCCACAAAGCGCGATGAACCGCCGGGCAAATTCACGGATGCGAATATGATACTTTGCTTCGGCCGCAGCTTCCAACTTCGGATCTGGACCAGGGATCAACGCTGGCCACTGCTGGGCAAGCAAATCGGCGAGCGCCTCTGCCGAGGTTGGCTCAAAAAGGTGTACTCGCTCGGTACGCTGTTCACGATGCATCGGGATGTCGGAGGCGAACACGAGCTTCCCGAGTGATTCACATTCCTCGATCACGGCACTCCGTCCTTCAAACAAGGAGGATTGGACGATCGCCGCCGCCGCGCGCATGAGTTGCACTTGATCGTGACGCGGGATTAGTCCAAGCACACGCACAGCGGCCTCGAGCCTGTGTGTGGTAAGGAACTCCCGGAGCTCTGCTGCATAATTGGGAAATCGGTAGTCGTGCGGATACCCGGTGCAGACCAAAGCAGCATCATCAATGCCGCGCTCGCGTAGGAGATGGATCGCCCGGAACACCGTGGTGTGATTCTTGTGCTTCCAAAATTGACAAGGGAAGAGCAGGAACTTTTTCGGTAGATCGTATTTGAGGAGAACTCGCTGGGTATCGCCCCTCCGCCAATCGCATCCCAGATACTTGCTGGAGGCCAAGAGTGCCAACTTTTGTTTGCTCTCGGGATAAAGCCGAACAGCATCGTCGTAGGTGCACTGATTGGTCACGATGACGCGATCCGCCTTTGCCATGGCTCGCGCAAAGTGCCGATCTAAGCGCTGCCGGTCCTCGACCGAGTAGAAGTCGGGTCGATGAACGTGTTGGAAGTCGGGTATCCAGGAGACTTGCGGGATGCCAATGTCATGCTCGATGTACGTTAGAGCAAACAACACATCGGTGCGATGCTTGTGCAATAACCGGGGCAAATCTAGCCGCGGTAGCTCCGGCCAGCGGCGCTGGCGCACTACGCTGGACGCGATCCGGCGCAGCTTGCGGTAAAGCGAGAGTGATGCTGCTGGAGAAATGTGAGTCACGTGCACGCCTGCGGAAAACATGCGAGCTTCCTGGTAATCCGACCTGTGGTCATTTCCGTAATCGAGGTAAAGGCGCAGTGAGCCTCGCTCCCCTGCTGGCAACAGGCTGTTTCCGTAGAGCAAGCTGTGAATGTTATGCACGGCCGCGATCCACTGGGATCCGCCCATCGCCATAAGGCCTACGCGCAGCATCACAGGAGTCGGTCTGACTCTGTTCCGGACAGGCCGGCATAACCGATCGCGAACCATCTTCGATCAATGATGACTGGACTCATAGCCAGCCGAGTTGAGTTCGGTAGATTTGCCTTGCGAGTCATGGGCGCGGTCATAATTTTCCATGCTGCCAAAGCCTCGCCCCCCCCAGGCAAGCGGGAAACAAGACAATTGGCAACCTTGGGGAGGTCACGGACGGCCGTCCTTCTTAAGGGGGATGGACGCCCAACCCACTCGCTTTGAACTTTTGTTGTCAGTTTCGATGCCAAGTATTCCGCGCAGTTTGGAAGAAGTGCCGCCGCCTCGTCAAGAGAGATGTCAGGTGCTTCCTAACAAGGCGCAGACTGGCCTTTCGCGATCTCCACCGCTGATTCAAACTGTATGAATAAAGCCGGACCGGCCTCGAGTCACCACTCTCAGTTCAATAAACGCCGTCAGTTTTTCATCTGCACGCACAATGAAGCGTTGACCGTCGTGATGCGCGTCAGCAACGAAGATCGTTCGCCCGCGAGAATCAACGGCTGAGACGCAGCCCCAACTCCAACCGGCTTTGCTGAGATTGTCGGCGATGATTTCCGAATACGTCATCCGCCACCTCAGCACGCTAACGAGTTGAAATTGACCCAACAGGAAGCCATCTTGGTGCCTATCCGATCTCTAATCATCTTCGCAATCACAGTCGCGTTACCCGTCGGCCTCTGGGTGACGCCTGCATACGCGCAAGATCCGGCTGTCGTCAATTCTAAGACAATACGCGTTAGGTTCGAAAACGATCGTGTCCGCGTTCTCGAAGCTGTCTTGCCACCCGGTACCAAAGAGCAGGTGCACTCGCACCCCGCCTACGTCATCTATGTTTTGGCAGGGGGTCGGTATCGCAACTACGCAGCAGATGGCAAGGTCACGGAGGGCACGTTCCAAACGGGCGACGTTGTCTATCGCGACCCTTTGACCCATGCCGCGGAGAACATTGGCGACAAGCCTATGCATCTGATCCTTGTGGAGCTCAAACGCGAGGCCGGCAGTGCCACGTCGGCTCGCCCCTGACAGCGCTGTGATTCGCGTTTTACGATGAAGCTGGAAACGTGATTGAAACACACGAGCACGCAGGCGATTTCAAAGAGCCGTAGCCCGCGCTCGCTCCACTGCGTATTTGTGTCATTGCCAGGTTCAAAGCGAGAGGGGCACAATGCACTGGCTTAAACAAACCATGAAAACAATCACACTCGCAACCACACCCACGTTTTTTACCGCCGTACGCCAAAAGACTGTGAATCACTGTTTTGTTGCCTGTGTCGCGTCTGCTCTTCTCGACGAGGGATATGACAAGTTACAGGACCTGATTGTGGATGGACTCCCAAGCGGACTCGGAAAAGACAGTCCCGACAGATCAGGCGCCCCGAAGGAGCTCACAGACGTGGAAGCGGTTCTCAAAGGATCGGTGCGCTGGCCGCAGCGACATGGTTCGTTAAATTTTGCCGTCTCTGTCAAACGAGAGTTAATGGCGGCACACGATGCCAAAAAGTTTTTAATGAGCTCCAGGGACATGGCAAGGTGGATATTTATCGAGACGACTCCACAGGGCACGCATTGCGTAAGGCTTTGTGAGATCTGCGATGACGGAGTCACGATTATGGAACCCATGGATGGTAATTTTTACCCGTGGACTTGGCCGCAATTTGAAAATCAGTACCGCGCCTTAGTCCTCCTTCGTTGGCAGTGAGCCGTATGATCGCGACAGTTCGCGAAATCAAATAATCTCATTTACGTGCCTCTGCTTTTTATGAACACTGCTACCGGCTCGCAACAGCTTTCGCGGAGCTGAGCAAGTTTCCTTAAATCGTGCGCAAACTTGCGGTCCGCGTGCACAGTCTTGCAGAGACTTGAGGTTTGTCTCCAACTCGTGCGAGCGCTTTTCAGGCAAGGAGTAGATCATCCAGTTTTGGTCGCGTGTTGCCGTAACAACCCTCCTGCTACCCAGACGTCTGGTTGACAAACGGACTTCTCGTTGCGCACCTCAGTGGCGATAGTATCAAACCCGGCAGTCGCGTGCGTGTTTATTACATGAACACAGGCGATTCGCGTGTGGTTGATCACGTCGTTGTAGACTGAGCCTACGCGGCATGGGATATCACCAATAAAGGCTGCACGGTTCCGCGTGGGATCGTGCGGCTTTTTTGGTAGGATATCGCGCTGCGATATCCGGAGTTTCTTCGAATTCTTGTAATCGACGAAACGCCTAACCAAGCGATGCAGCCAACGGCTCGTCCAGCGTTATGTTTACGATGTCGATGTTACTGAACGGAGTGGCGGGGCGCCTGCCCGTCGCCACTCCGCTCGTGTTGTCGGTTAGGGGGTCGTAGCGCCGTAGATGTTCTGGTCGAGCCCGCCGGCGTACGGACACGTGTCGGCACTGAAGCTCCCGTCGGGATTTTGCGTGCGACATTGGTGGACGTCGGACGTCGCTGCGTCCTCGTCCTCCGGCGTCTCCCGCGGATCCGTACCCTGAACGGTGTTCCGCCAATCGGTCCAGACGCCGTACGAGAACGCCCCGACCGAGCTGATGTAGAGGTAGTCGCCGCCGAAGGGCACCGTGCGGCCGCTGAACTGCTCGTAGTTCGGGTTGCTCGTGGCCGTGCTCAGCCGCGTTGACGGCGACCAGGCCAGCGTGGCCGTCGAGCCCGAGGCGCCGAAAGCGTCGAGCGACGCGGTCGTGCTGCCGTTTGCGTCGTTTCCGATCGGTCGCTTCGGGCTGTAGCTCGGATCAAGTCGGCTGTCCCACCAGATCGCGTGCATGCTGCCATTGTCCACCGAGATGTCCGGGAAGCGCTGGAGACCGGTCGCCTGCGGGTCGATCAGCACCGGCGTCGTATGGGCGCCGGTCGCACCGTCCAGCCGGAAGAAGTAAATGCCTGACTGACTGCCGACGTTCTGGTGGTACTTGTCCGGCAGGTCCTCGGACACGATCGAGCCGTAGGTCGTCCCGCTTGCGACCTCCGTGCCGGGGATTGACGGGTCGTAGAGCACGTACAGATAGTCGTTCACCTTGTCCTGCTGGTCGGCCGTCGAACGCACCTGCGTCCCTCCGCGCATGAACGTGTAGCCGGACTGGCAATGTAACGCGAAGTCTCCGCATTCACCGACGACCGCGCCCGAATCGTCAAGGTCCGTCGGATCGTACGGCTCGAACGTCTGCACGAGCATCGGCTGCGAGAACGACGCGCCGCAGTCCGTCGACGCGTTGTACGCGATCGCGTCGGTCGACTGGTTGCTGCGCACGTCGGCGAATTGTCGGTAGGTGACGTAAACATGCCCGTCGCCGGTCACAGCGATGTCCGGGAACTGGATGTCGTGCACCGTCTGGCTCAGCTTCATCGGGCTGGAGAACGTCCGTCCGTGGTCGGTCGAGCGGACGAAGTAGATGCTCGAGTTGAAGCCATTCGAGCCACCGCCCGTGAAGCGCGCCCACGCGAAATAGACGTTGCCGTCGCACTGACCGCCGGTGCGGTCGACCTCGATCGACGTCTTATCGTGAAATTTTCCGAGCAGGTTCGGCGCCGCCGAGCCCTTGGCGACGTCGACGGAGGTCTTGAACTCCTTGCCGTCGTTCAGCGTCGCGCCGCCCGAGCCGGCCGGATTTTCATAGGTCGCCACCCACACGTCGCCGGAGGTCTGAGTCGGCTTTTCTGGATTGGTCGAACTCTCCGAGCCCGCAAACAACCGGCCGTGGCTGTCCCACGCCAGCACGGGGTCACCCGAATCGGCCGTCCGCACGTGCGAGCGTGCCGCGTAAAGCGAGGTGTCGCCCTGGTAGCCGGGGACTAGCGAGCTGACGAAGGTCGCGCCGCTGTCTTGGGAGCGGTAGTAGCCAAGCCAGACGTCCCCAAGTCCGAGGAACGTGCCGTCCGCGTTGAAGACAGGGCAGTAGTCGTTCGAACTGCCCACGATCACCCGCGTGTCGCGTGGGTCGACCGCGACTGCGGGTTCGTTCTGCCGACCGCGGCTCACGGAGCAGGCCGTCAGGACGGGGTCCGTATACGGGATCCCGGTGACGAGCGTGTAGTCACTCGTATACCCGCTCAGCGCCGGGTCGTCGTTGGTAAGCCGCGTGTTGGGCGGATCGGGGGATGCCGCGACGAAAGCGATTCCTGCGGCAGCGACGATAAGCGTGACCGCGGCAGGAATGCGCAGGTATGAGAGACGATTTCGAGTAAACCAACGAGGAGTTTTCATATACTTTTAGAGCTGGCGATAATGAATTGAAGTTTGGCTAATTTGGGTAAGTCCGAGACTCCCCCAAAATCGAAACGAAAATGTCGACCAATTTGGTCGCTTTTTTTTCGCTGTACTTTTTTTTGCAATCGGATTTTGGCGTGGTCGCGGACCGCAGTGCCTGCAGGAAACAGCGCACGAGTACTGGTCGATCAAACCGCTTCCCCGGACTGATCGGAAGATCGTCGCGATTGCTTAAACACACGCGCGACTCCTTCTGGCCAGTTTTTGCGGAATTCTTACTGATCGTTGACGGCCATTTGCGGTGCAGGTTTGCTCATCAGCCTTGGAGCGTCCATAACGTCCCCGAGTTACGAAGTTTGGGGGTAAACCATCAACATAAACAGAGAGGTATTAAAGTGAAGAAAACAATTATCACTCTCGCTTGCGCGTTAATCGCGCAGCTGACGTTTGCTCAGACGAGTCCGACGACCAAACAGCAAACGAAAACTGGTACACAACCAACAACGGCAACAGAAACGAGCGCAACCTACACTGCCGGCACGGTAACTACCTACAAGCCCGGCAAGACGATTGTGGTCGAGAGCAACCTAGGAGCTGCCACCTTCGCTCTCGGCACGGCCGCGCGAATCGTGGACGGTGCCGGGCACGTCGTCAGCTCAGAGCTCAGACCGGGTCAGCGTGTGCGCGTTTATTACACGGGCACGGGCAACACTCGGACCGTGGAGCGCGTGATTGTTCAAGACTAAGCGAAAATAGCTCGCAAACTCAAAGCTGCAGGGTTCCTTGAGAATCCTGCGGTTTTTCCCGGCATTATTCAGTCGCGAGTACTTCAGCAAGGTGAATTGCTTTGCAGCAAGAACGCGATCCCGAATGGTTTAGTCAAATCGCGTTCCGCAAATATTTCAGTTATCTCCGGTTTGCCGGAGGTTTCCAGATCGCGCAGCACTTTGATTTGATTGGCACGACTCTCACTGACGAAGATGTCTCCGTTCGGCGCGGTGAGAAGAAATCGCGGATCGCGAAATCCACTTGCGGACAGATCGATTTTGAAGCCGGGCGGGACCTGAAGCTGAGCGCTCGCGGGACGACCGACGACGTGTGGCGGGTTAATTGCCAGGAGATTTGAGCCAGCCGCGGGCAAGTCGCCGGCTGTGATTTTGCGCTGCACCCCAGGCGCGTCACTGGTCCAATCATTCATCGCCGCCTTGCCGGTGATAAGCCTGTCATGTTCACCGCCCGCCGCGCTGTGCGCGGTCAGGGTGAGACCAAACGCGATACAGACCGCATAAGAAAAAAGGCGACCTGCCCGGCGAGTGCCCATCCACGTTCCAATCGCTTCCGATCGCCGGATCGCGAAACGATTTAGGCCATAACGCCTCGCGACCTAGGCAATGGATGGGAAACGTCCAGCGTTGAGTTCCTCCCACCTGTAGCGGCAGGCGTTCCGCCTGCGGAACTCGTGGATTATGCAGCCGACACGGCTGCCTCTACAAAAATGTCCGCAACGACCAGCAGTAGCCTTCTGAAGGCTAAGGCGCCCAGCGAGGCTCCTACCGTGCGATCGCGCCTACTTCGTTGCGTCTTGGCGCCTCAACCAATTTTACGCCTTTTTTGCGATTATTAATTACGAACGTGTTGTTTTCTCCGAGGGTTGACCATGGGCCGTGCGGAACTTCGCTAAAATCCACAAACTTCCAATCGGTCACGTCCGTCTCATTTAATCCGAGGTAGTCGCGCACGGCGGGCGAGACATCGAGACCGGCGCCTTTGTTGAGATTGGGTTTCGGGCGTTCGTTGCCAAAAACATATTGCCAATGATCGGTGCGGAACGGTCCAGCGTCTTCCCATTGCGCATAGACTGTTCGATTGCCTTTTCGGATCGCGATCCAGCGATCTTTGCAAGTGGAAATAGCCGGGCCTTGATACGCTTCCTTGAACCACGGGACAACCCGCGGGGCTTCCGGACGGTGCCCTGTAGTTGCCTTGTCGCTATATGGAAGCGCGCAGTAAAACGGATTCTGCCGGGGCGTGAATTTTACGGGAATGTAATTACTCCGGCGCGCGGGATTGGGGTCATCAAAACCACCGTAGTTTTTGGTCCAATTTTTGTCCCAGGAACTCGCCCGATTCGGAACCGGATTATTTCCGCTCGGTTGCTCGCCGATCCAAAAGACCGTTGTCACGATACTCTTCTTCCATGGAAAACGCTCGCCCGGCTCAGGCGGAGCCGCCGAAGCCCGTCCTGGAGAAAAGGAAATGGGGTCGACCTTGAGTGAAAGATCTTCGGACAGTTTATTCGATTTTTTGCTGAACTTCATCTTGGCAGGTTCTGCTTTTGAAGGCGTCGCGTGCGCAAAAAGAGACGAGATCGACGAGAGCAGAACCGCGATGGCGTGAGCAATTTTTCCAGGTTTCATTTCGATCAGTTCGGCGCAACGGGGAAAAGAAGACATCATGTCTTCTTTATTGCTTCGTTCACGATGACGCAGATGCGCCGATCGCGGCGAGTTTTCAGATGTGCCGTAACAAGGCAAACCAATCTTAATGCTGACAGAGACTAGTCAACAAATTTTCCCGGATTCAGAATCCCATGTGGATCAAGCGCGTGCTTGAGCTTGCGATGCAGATTACGCACGACTTCGCTCGTTGCATCTGGCCACCACCGTTTTTTTGCCAGACCGATTCCGTGCTCGCCTGTGATTACGCCGCCCCATTCCAGCACTTGATCAAAAAGATCGTCGAGCGCCTGATCAACTTTTTCTCGCACGGCCGGGTCACGATTATATCGATCCGCCATGATGTTGACATGAATGTTGCCATCGCCGGCGTGACCGAAACAGGCGATGGGAAACCCATGTTTTGCCTGCAGCGTCTCTGCAAATTCCATTAAATCGATAAGACGGCTGCGGGGCACAACCACGTCCTGGTTTAATTTGGTTAGACCAGTTGCGCGAAGTGAATTACTGAACTCGCGCCGCAAAGCCCAAAGCTTTTCACACTCCGCTTCGCCCATCGCCATCTCGAGCGAATTTGGTTTTTTCTTCGCCAGCAATTCGCGGATGGCTGCCGCTTCGCTGCGCACGCTTTCCTCCTGGCCATCAAGATCGACAAGCAGATGTGCGTTGCCCGGTGGCACGATCATCTTGTTGAGATCCCGCCGGGCCGCCTCGAGTGTGAAATGGTCGGCAACTTCAAGCGAGGCAGGGAGGAATCCTGCAGCGAAGATTGCTTGGACGGCCTCAGCGGCTTGCGCTGCGCTGGCAAACGCAGCCGACAAAGTAGCGCGCGCCGGAGGAAGCGGCAGCAAACGCAGCGTGATCTCGGTCACAACGCCGAGCATTCCTTCCGAACCGACAAAGAGGCCGATCAAATCAAACCCAGTTTTGTTTTTGTGAACGCGGCCGCCGGTCCGCAACACTTCCCCATTTGCCAACACTATCTCAAGCCCAATTACGTAATTACGGGTCACGCCATACTTCAAGCAGCGCGGACCGCCAGCGTTTGTTGCGACATTGCCGCCTATCGTGCAATCCTTCATGCTTGCCGGGTCCGGCGGATAAAACAGTTTCTTCCCTTTGGCCGCCGCTTTCAGGTCGGCCGTGATTGCGCCCGGTTCGACAATCGCAATCGCATCGCCAAAACTAATCTCCTTGATGCGGTTCATCCGCATCAGTGATAACGCGATCCCACCGCGCGCCGGCACACATCCGCCTACGTAGCCAAACCCTGCGCCGCGGGCCGTCACTGGAACTTTTTCGGCCGACGCAAACTGAAGCAATTTGCTTACGTCACTTGTCGACCTTGCAAACACGACAATTTCGGGTTCATGGGCGGCGAACCATTTATCGCCGCTGTGTGCGGCAAGCGTTTCGGGATCATCGGCGACAGCGTCGTTGCCTAGCAATTGCCGTAGTTTGTCCGCCAGCGACATGTCAGCAACAAGGTGGATCGAGCGCTCCGTCGCTCGATGTAAAAAAACTGTGGCTCTGCCGCAAGAATTGGCAACGCGCAAGGGACTGCGCGTTCCACCCGTCAGCAGTAATCCACAGTCCGGAAATCAAAATTGCTACATCCCCATAACTTGATAGCCGCCATCGACATAAATGACCTGGCCGGTAATCGCAGCAGCGCCATCGCTCGCGAGAAAGACACCGGTTTGGCCCAGCTCGGCCGGATCGCAACTGCGTTTTAACGGCGCACGTTCCTGGTAATGTTTTAACATCAACATGAATCCGCTGATCCCGCGCGCGGCCATCGTGTTGACTGGGCCGGCTGAAATGCAATTCACGCGGATTTTCCTCGGTCCAAGGTCGTAGGCGAGATAACGCGTGCTCGCTTCAAGGCTCGCTTTCGCTACGCCCATGACGTTATAGTGCGGGACGACTTTTTCTGAACCGTAGTAAGTCATCGCCACAATGCTGCCACCGTCGATCATCAGCGGTGCGGCTTCGCGGGCAAGCGCGACCAGCGAGTAAGCGCTAATATCATGCGCGGTGCGAAATGCTTCGCGTGTCGTGCTCAAGAAATCGCCTTCCAGTGCTTCTCTCGGCGCGAACGCAAGCGAGTGCAGCATCAAGTCGAGCCGATCGGTTTCGCCACGCACCTTTTCAAAAAAACTCCCGATCTCAGCGTCACTCGAGACGTCGCAGGGAAAGAATGGTGTTTTTTCTCCAAATTCATTGACGAGTTCCTCGACGTTCTCCTTTAGCCGCTCACCTTGATAATTAAAAATCAGTCGCGCTCCGGCTGCGCCCCAAGCCTTCGCAATCGCCCAAGCGATGCTGCGCTTGTTCGCCACACCAAAAACAACACCTGTTTTTCCTGCCAAAACTTGCTGAGTCATAAGTCGAAAAGATACGCAACTTTAACGGCTCGCCAAAACCGCACTTAAAATCGGAGCTAGTCGTTGACGACGCCCGCCTCAGGAGAATCAGGAAGCCCTAAATATTCGTCGACCTGAGAAATTGTTTATCAAACGAATTGGTTAACATTTTTAAGGCTCCGATATCCATGAATACAATTTACAACATGATTTCAGAGCAGATTGGACAAATCGCTGCCGATATGGACAATGGGGCCGCTCCCAAAGCCCTGTGCTTCTAATCCTCCCTTAAATGGCTGTCATCGGGATCACCGGCGGAATTTCCACTGGCAAGAGCACACTTTGCGCGTGCCTATGCGAAATTGTTCCCAGTGCCAAATTTTTCGACGCTGATAATGCCGCGCATCAACTTGTCGATTTTGATCCGGAGGTTAAAAAAGAAATTCGAAACGAATTTGGCAGTGCGATTTTTTCCGCCGATCAGGAGTTGAATCGGGAAAAACTTCGCCATATAGTGTTTAACGACGCGGCTAAAAGGCGCGCGCTCGAACAGATTCTTCATCCGCGGATTCGCCGGCAATGGAGCGCAGAAGCGGAAACGCATCGCAACTCTCCCGATTTTTTCCTCGCTGACATTCCACTTCTTTATGAAACCGGCGGTGAAAGGCTGTGCGATCGAGTGGTCGTGGTGGCCTGTTCGTCCAATACCCAAGTCCGCTGGCTGATGGAGCGCATGTTGGTGGAACGCTCCGCGGCCGAACAAATGATCAACTCACAAATGCCTCTCGACGAAAAAATCAGACGCGCAGACCATGTTGTATGGAATAACGGCGTCCGTACGGTGCTGGCTGATCAGGCGCGCTGCCTCGTCGCGCTCTGGCAAAAGCAATCATGGACGACAACCTAGAAACCTCGACGTCACCGGAAGCGGGCACTGTAGAGGCAGGCGTGTCGCCTGCGAATGTCCACAGAGTGGCCGCCACTACAGCTACGGCACGTTCACTTGATCTAAACGAGGTACAGGAACTTTCCGGTGAAGAGCTTGAATCCCTAGCGGGCGATTTGCATCTGCATTTGCATCCTGCGCGCTCGCGTCATCAGCACGTTCTGGATGTAATTCGCGCCGGATTGTCCGGAGGGGCAAGTATCACCGCGGAGGGATTTGTCGACCAAGTGAGTGATTCGTTCGCCATCCTCCGCTGGCCAAAATTAAACTTCCTGCCGGTCCCCGAGGATGTTTGCGTTCCACGCTCGGTGATAGAGCAATATCACCTGCGGCCCGGCCAAAAGCTCGCCGGGGTTATACGGCTTCCGGGTCACCGCGAAAAATTCCTCACACTTGAACAAGTCACAACAATCGAAGGAGAACCGGCGGAGCAGTGGAGCGAGCCGACGGACTTCGACAAACTTACGCCGCAATTTCCGCAAGGCCGGATCATGCTGGAAAATCCAGAGACGAATTCCATCAGCGCTCGGGCGGTTGATCTGCTAGCGCCGCTCGGGCGAGGACAACGCGGCCTGATCGTCGCGCCACCGCGGGTGGGTAAGACGATCCTGCTCAAGGAGATTGCTAAGGCGATTCGGGTGAATCATCCGGACATCGTACTCATTCTTCTGTTAGTGGACGAACGGCCGGAAGAAGTGACCGACCTGGAGCGGGAAATTGATTGTCAAATTTATCATTCGAATTTCGACGAAAGCGTCCATCGACATGTGCAGGTCGCGGAGATGGTGCTGGACCGCGCCAAACGTCTGGTAGAAATGAAGCAAGACGTCGTGATTTTGCTCGACAGTATCACCCGGCTTTCGCGCGGATATAACAATCTACAATCGGGCAAAGGCCGGATCATGTCTGGCGGCGTCGAGGCGAAGGCGCTCATCAAACCAAAGAAATTTTTCGGCTCCGCTCGCAATGTCGAAGAAGGCGGCAGCCTCACGATTCTCGCGACCGCGTTGATTGAGACCGGCAGTCGCATGGACGAATTAATCTTCGAGGAATTCAAAGGCACAGGGAACATGGAATTGCATCTCGACCGGGCACTGGTTGAGAAGCGGCTTTACCCCGCGATTCACGTTTTGCAGTCGGCTACGCGCCGCGAAGATTTGCTGTATCATCCCGACGAATGGGAGCGGGTGCAGATGTTGCGGAAGACGATGGCGGCACTTCCTCCGATCGAGGCGATGGAAAAGTTGATCGAGAATCTCGAAGTGACGAAAACAAACGCCGAGTTGCTCCTGAGCGGGTTGAGGTGATCGCGAGCGTTTCACAGCTCACCGAGCTGCTTTCGCAACTTGAATCAGTCGATCGCGTGGCGGTCGATACCGAAGCCGATAGCCTCCATTGTTATCGAGAGAAGCTTTGTCTGCTCCAAGTCAGCTTGCCGGGCCGGGACTACATTGTTGATCCACTCGCCGATGTCGATCTGGCGCCGTTGCGCACTGCGTTGGAGCGAAAAGAAATTGTTTTGCACGGAGCGGATTTCGATCTGCGGTTGCTCCGCCGAGGTCTGAACTTTACGCCGCAGCGCATTTTCGACACGGTGATTGGAGCGCGCCTGCTCGGGATCCGCGAATTTAGTCTGGCCGCTTTGGTAAAACGGTACTTCGACGTCGAACTCGGCAAAGGGTCCCAAAAGGCGAATTGGGCGCGGCGTCCGCTCTCTGCGCGGATGCTGGAATATGCGATGAACGACACGCATTACCTTTTACCTCTTGCCGAACGCTTTGAGGCGCAATTGAAACAATTCGATCGAATCGATTGGCTGCGGCAATCCTGCCAGCGCGCGGTCGAACAGGCGGCGGTGGAACGTGCGCGTGATAAGGACGACCTTTGGCGCATCCGCGGATCTGGTTTGCTGCGGGGCCGCGCGGCTGCCGTGCTCCGCGCGCTTTGGCAATGGCGCGAACAAGAAGCGAAAGCGGCAGACCGGCCACCGTTTCATGTTT
>WNGC01001957.1_pt1 | contig 16124 bp, 14 predicted proteins | sample 5400051 | NCBI WGS metagenome assembly WNGC01 (sample SAMN13153368, study PRJNA577476) | soil metagenome | isolation source: 20 cm soil or saprolite under grassland replicate 2 | place: USA:California | collected 2016-06-15
GTGGAGTCCCTCGTTCTGCTGCAGCAGCGCGAACAGCTCGAGGAGCGCCGCGGGGCTGCGCTGGAAGACGTCCTCGCTGACCGCTTCGAGGGAGCCGTTGCGCACCTGGAAGCGCGCATTCAGCGGCCGCGGCGGCTCGCTCTCGGAGAGGATCGCTTCGCGGAACAGCTGCAGCAGCAGCTCGTTCAGCAGGCTCACGTCCATGACCGTGCGGTAGTAGCGCTGCATGAACTGCTCGACCGCGAGCGTGTAGGAGGCGTCCTGATAGCCGAAGCTCTGCGCCAGGCGGATCTGGTAGTCGAACAGCAGCCGGTCCTCGCGCCGCCCGGTGAGGGTGTGAAGCCCGAAGCGCACCTTCCACAGAAACGCCTGCGCCTGCTCGAGGCGGCGCAGCTCCGCGACCGTGAGGAACCCGTGGGTCGCGAGCCCGTCGAGGGTCTCGGCGCCGAAGTGACGCTTCGCGACCCAGGCGATGGTCTGGATGTCGCGCAGCCCCCCGGGCCCGGTCTTGACGTTGGGCTCGAGGTTGTAGGCGGTGTCGTTGGCCTTCAAGTGCCGCGCGGCCTGCTCGCGCACCTTGGCCTCGAAGAACTGCTTCACCGGCCAGAGTCGCTCGGGCGCGAGAGCCTGGCGCATGGCGGCGAGCAGCTGCGCGACGCCCGCGACGAGGCGCGCCTCGAGCAGCGTCGTCATGACACCGACGTCGCCGACGCATTCCTCGGCGCACTCGGCCACCGTGCGCACGCTGTGACCGACCTCGAGGCCGATGTCCCAGAGGAACGCGACCAGCGCCTCGATCGCGCCGCCGCCGCGCGGGTCGGGCGAGCGCGGCGCGAGCAGCAGGATGTCGATGTCGGAGCAGGGGTGGAGCTCCGCGCGCCCGTAGCCGCCCACCGCCACCAGAGCCCAGCCGGGAAGCGCGGCGCAGTGGCGGCTCCACGCCTCGCGCAGCACCGTATCGACGAGCGCGGCGCGCGCCTGGACGAGCTCCTCGACGGGCTCCGAGGCGAGGAAGCGCGCCTTGAGCTCCTCGTGGGCCGAGCGCAGGAGCTCGCGCCACGCGGCCGGCTCGCGCTCGGCGGCGAGCCGTGCCGGGAGAGTCTCGAGCAGCGGCCAGGAGATCGGCGGGGGCGTGGCGGGACGCGTTTCCTCGAGCAGCTCCGAGTCCCAGGCACCCATGTGCGGGCGGCTAGTGATCCGCGCCGTTCGCGGGCAGAGTGAGCACCTCGCTCCCCGTCTGGGTCACGAGCACCGTGTGCTCCCACTGGGCGGAGAGCGAGTGGTCCTTGGTGACGACGGTCCAGCCGTCGGGCAGCAACCGCACGTGGCGCTTGCCGGCGTTCACCATCGGCTCGATGGTGAAGGTCATGCCGGGCTCGAGCTCGAGTCCCGTACCGGGCTCGCCATAGTGCAGCACCTGCGGGTCCTCGTGATAGACGCGCCCGATGCCGTGACCGCAGTACTCGCGCACCACCGAATAGTCGTTCCCCTCGACGAAGCTCTGGATGGCGTGGCCTATGTCGCCGAGGCGCGCCCCGGGCCGCACCGCCTCGATGCCGCGCCACATGGCCGCGAAGCACGTTTCGGAGAGGCGCTGCGCGTGCGGCGCCGCCTTGCCCACGAGGTACATGCGGCTGGTGTCGCCGTGGAAGCCGTCGCGGATCACCGTGACGTCGATATTGACGATATCGCCGGCCTTCAGCCGGCGGTCATTCGGGATGCCGTGGCAGACCACGTGGTTCACCGAGCTGCAGATGGTCTTCGGGAAGCCGCGGTAGTTGAGGTTCGCGGGCACCGAGCGCTGCACGTTCACGATGTAGTCGTGGCAGAGCCGGTCGAGCTCTTCCGTGGTCACCCCCGGCACCACGTGCTCGCCGATCATGTCGAGCACGTCGGCCGCCAGGCGGCCGGCGACCCGCATTTTCTCCTGCTCCTCGGGGGTCTTGATCGTGACGTGCATAGGGGTGCGAAATGGGGTGACGGCGCCACCGGAACAAGGGCGCGCCAGGCAAGCGTAAGACATTGTTCCAACGAGGTCTTCATGGTATAAAGCGCGGCCTTTTTTGGCAACGCAACCCACACGCGCATCGTTAACCCGCTGACTGGGTGTCCTCCTTGGGTCTGAGGCCTCGCGGCCCGCCGGAGGATGGTCAGGGGGATGCGCGGAGGCTCAACCCGCACAGGAGTTTCTTCATGCCCGGCGTGTCCATGCGACAGATGCTGGAGGCGGGAGTCCACTTCGGACATCAGACCCGCTTCTGGAACCCGAAGATGGCCCCCTTCATCTTCGGCGAGCGGAACAGGATCCACATCATCAATCTCGAGAAGACGCAGCCGATGTACTCGGAAGCTGCGCAGTTCATCAGGGGAGTGATCGCCGACGGCGGCAAGGTGCTGTTCGTCGGCACCAAGCGCTCGGCGCGCGAGTCGATCCAGAAGGAAGCCGAGCGCGCCCTGCAGCCCTACGTGAACCAGCGCTGGCTCGGCGGCATGCTCACGAACTTCAAGACCATCCGCCAGTCGATCAAGCGGCTCTCGGAGATCCGCGAGCTCGCCGCCTCGGGCGCGCTCGAGAAGCGCGGCAAGAAGGAGGCGACCCAGCTGCGACGCGAGATGGACAAGCTCGAGAAGAGCCTCGGCGGCATCCAGGGCATGGAGTCGCTTCCCGATGCGCTCTTCGTGGTCGACGTCGGGCACGAGATCATCGCGATTCACGAGGCGAAAAAGCTCGGCATCCCGGTGGTGGCCGTGGTCGACACCAATTGCTCGCCCGACGGCATCGATTACGTGATCCCGGGCAACGACGACGCCATGCGCGCGATCCAGCTGTACGCCGCCGGCATCGCCGACGCGGTGCTCGAGGGCAAGGAAGCGGTGCCCCAGGTCGCGGTCGGCGAGGACGAGTTCGTCGAGCTCGATGAGGCGGGCAACCCGCGCAAGAAGGCGGCGCGCGCCGCCAGGCGGCCTCAGGCCGCCGTGCGCAGGAAGGCGCCGGCGCGGCGCAAGCTCCCGCCGGTGAAGCTCCCCGCGCCCGCTGCCGCCGAGGAGCCGCCCGCGGCGGATGATGAGCTCGAGGCCGAGGAGGCGGCTGAGGCCGCCGCCGCGGCCGTGGGCGTCGCCCCCGCCTCCGACACCCTGACGCGCCGGCCGAGCGTCAGCGTGGGCCGGCGCAAGGGCCGCGGCCCCGCCGGCCCCGGCTCGGGCGAATAGCGTCGGCAATCCTTAGTTCCCGAGGAACCGCTTTTCCCCATGAACATCACAGCAGATGCAGTCAGACAGCTCCGCGAGCGCACCGGCGCCGGCATGATGGAGTGCAAGAAGGCGCTGGTCGAGACCAAGGGTGACCTCGATGCCGCCGCGGAGCTCATGCGCCGCCAAGGGCTCGCCAAGGCCGACAAGAAGGCCGCGCGCGTGGCCGCCGAGGGCGTGATCGTCATCGAGCGGAGCGCGGATGCGCGCGCCGCCGCCATGGTCGAGATCAACTGCGAGACCGACTTCGTCGCCCGCGGCGACGACTTCCGCGCCTTCGCCAAGGCGGTGGGCGAGGCGGCGCTCAAGGCGCGCGCGGCGGAGCTGGCCGTGCTGCTCGAGACCAGGCTCGGCTCGGGTGAGAGCGTCGAGGAGCGCCGGCGCGCGCTCATCGCGAAGATCGGTGAGAACATCAGCGTGCGCCGCGTGGCGCTGCTCAGCGCCCCGGAGCACCTCGGCGCCTACGTGCACGGCACGCGCATCGGCGCGCTCATCGCGCTCAAGGGGGGGAGCGCGGAGCTCGCGCGGGATCTGGCGATGCACGTGTCGTGGAGCAATCCCCGCTATCTCTCCACGACGCACGTGCCGGCCGAGGTGGTGGCGAGCGAGCGCGACATTCTCACCCAGCAGGCCAAGAGCGAGGGCAAGCCGCCGGAGATCGTCGCCAAGATGGTCGAAGGGCGCTTGCGCAAGGCGTTGAACGAGGTCACCCTCGCCGGACAGGCGTTCGTCAAGGATCCGGACGTCTCCATCGAGAAGCTCCTGAAGAGCGCCGGGGCCGAGGTGGTGGCGTTCGAGCGCTTCGAGGTCGGCGCAGGCATCGAAAAAAAAACTGAGGACTTCGTCGCCGACGTGATGGCTCAGGTCAAGGGCAAGGACAAGGGCAAGGACACGAAGGTGCACTGAGGAGGCGACTCGTCGATTTCGTGGGACCCCGCGAGCACCCCACGAAATCGAGCTTGACCCGAGGAGGAAGCCTGCAGCGAACGACCAGACGCTCGATTTCGTGGGGACCCCGCCGAGCGCGGGGTTTTTTCCATCGGCGGAGGTGTTGAGATGACGCAAGCCACGGTGCGCTACTCGAGGATCCTGGTGAAGCTCTCGGGTGAGGCCCTGATGGGCGACGGGGACTACGGCATCGAGCCGGCGGTCATCCGGCGCATCGCGGGGGAGCTGCAGGAGATCCGTGAGATGGATGTCCAGCTCGCGCTCGTGATCGGCGGCGGTAACATCTTCCGCGGCGCGGGACTCGCGCGTGCCGGCATGGACCGCGTGGCGGCCGACCACATGGGCATGCTCGCCACGGTGATGAACGCGCTCGCCCTGCAGGATGCCCTCGAGGGCCTCGGGCTGTACGCGCGCGTCATGTCCGCGATCCGCATCAACGAAGTCTGCGAGGACTACATCCGGCGCCGCGCCGTGCGCCACCTGGAGAAGGGACGCGTGACGATCTTCGCCGCCGGCACCGGGAATCCCTTTTTCACCACCGACACGGCGGCGGCGCTGCGCGCTATCGAGATCAACGCCGACGTGCTGCTGAAAGCCACCAAGGTGAACGGGGTGTACTCCGACGACCCCTTGCGCAACCCCTCCGCCCTCCGCTACACACACCTGACTTTCGACAAGGTGCTCGCCGACAAGCTCAACGTCATGGATGCCACCGCCATCGTCATGTGCCGCGACAACCGCTTGCCTTTGCGGGTGTTCAATCTCAACAATCCGGGGGATCTCACCCGCATCGTGCGCGGGGAGGAAGTCGGCACGGCCGTGACGTTCGAGTGAGGGGCCCGAAGGGGCGCGCCGTATCGAGGAGACGCAACCATGCTCGAAGACCTCAAGAAAGACGCGCGCGAGCGCATGAGCAAGTGTGTTCAGACCTTCCAGGCGGATCTGAAGAAGCTGCGTACCGGACGGGCGCACCCGAGCCTCGTCGAGCACCTGAAGGTCGACTATTACGGCTCGGAGGTGCCGCTGCAGCAGGTGGCGAGCATCGCGGTCGAGGAGGGTCGGACGCTGGTCATCTCCCCGTGGGAGAAGAGCGTGGTGCAGGCGATCGAAAAGGCGATCTTCAAGTCGGACCTGGGGCTCACGCCGATGACCGCGGGCACCGTGATCCGAATTCCGATGCCGCCGCTCACCGAGGAGCGACGCCGCGAGATCACGAAGGTGCTCCGGCACGATGCGGAGAACGCCCGGGTCGCGGTGCGCAACGTGCGCCGCGACGTCATGAACCACATCAAGGAGCAGCTGAAGGAAAAGCTGGTGTCTCAGGACGACGAGCGCCGCGCCGAGACCGAGGTGCAGAAGCTCACCGACAAGCACATCGCCGACATCGAGGCGCTGCTCGCCGCGAAGGAAAAAGAGGTCATGCAGGTCTGATGGACGCCGCCACCGCAAAGCCCGTGCCGAGGCACATCGCGATCACCATGGACGGCAACGGCCGCTGGGCGGCCGCGCGCGCTCTGCCGCGTCCGGCCGGGCACCGCGCGGGGCTCAAGCCCGTGCGCATGTGCATCGAGGAGTGCGCGCGGCGCGACGTCGAGGCGCTCACGCTCTTCGCCTTCTCGAGCGAGAACTGGGGACGGCCCGCGGACGAGGTGGGGAGCCTGATGGGCCTGTTCATCGAGGCGCTCGAGCGCGAGATCGAGGAGCTGCACGAGCAAGGGGTGCGGCTCAGGTTCATCGGCGAGCGCCGCAATCTCTCCGTACGGCTGCAGGTCCGCATCGCCGCCGCCGAGGAGCTCACCCGCGGCAACTCCGGCCTCAAGCTCCAGGTCGCGGTCAGCTATGGGGGGCGCTGGGATATCATTCAGGCAGCTCAAAGACTTGCGAGGGAATGCTCGAGCGGGGCTCTGCGACCGGAGCAGATCAGCGAGGAAGTCTTCGGCTCGAGTCTCGCTCTCGGGGGAGTGCCGGAGGCGGAGCTGCTGATCCGAACGGGAGGCGAGTACCGCATCAGCAACTTCCTGCTCTGGGAGCTCGCGTACGCGGAGCTGTATTTCACATCGAGGCTATGGCCGGATTTCTCCGTGGGGGATCTCGAGGAAGCGCTCGGGTTCTTCGCCGGCCGCCAGCGGCGCTTCGGCCAGCTGTCGGCGCAATGCCCGGCTGCGGCGAAAGGCTGAGGGCACCGTGAGCGAGGCGCTGCGCACACGGGTGCTCACCGCGGTGGTGCTGGCGGCGGTGCTGCTGGCGGTGGTGCTGTGGCTGCCGGAGTGGGCGACGGTCGCGGTGATGACCGCGGTGGTGCTCGCCGGAGCCTGGGAATGGTCCGCGTTCCTGCGCGTCCCCGCCGCAAGCGCGCGCGGCGCGTACGTGCTGCTGGTCGCGGCCCTGCTCGCGCTCGCGTGGCGCGTCTCGGCGAGCCCCGGCGGGCGCTCGCTCCTGCTCGCGGGGGCAGTGCTCTGGTGGCTGACCGCGCTCCTTTGGATCGCGTTCGCGCCGCGGCGCGTCTCGCCCTGGTCGGCCGGGGCCGCCGGGATCCTGGCGCTGGTGCCGGCGTGGGTCGCGCTGGCGCGCCTGCGGCACGCGCCGCCGCAGGGCGCCGAATGGGTGCTGTTCGCGTTCGTGCTCGTGTGGATGGCCGATATCGGCGCTTTCTTCTGCGGCCGGCGCTTCGGGCGCATCCGGCTCGCGCCCGAAGTGTCGCCCGGCAAGACCTGGGAGGGAGTGTTGGGAGGGATCGGACTGAGCGCCCTGGTCGCGGTCGGGGGGAGCCTCTGGTTCCGCGTGCCGCTGCTCATGTTTCTGCCGCTGTGCGTGACCGCGGTCGGCTTCTCGATCATCGGCGACCTCACCGAGAGTCTCTTGAAGCGCTTCGCGGGCATGAAGGACAGCGGCAGCGTGTTTCCCGGGCACGGCGGAGTCATGGATCGCATCGACAGTCTGACGGGAGCGGCCCCGGTGCTGCTGCTCGGCCTGACGCTGCTCGGAGTCGTGAGGTGATCGGCGTCGCCGTGCTCGGCTCGACCGGCTCGGTGGGCGAGAGCACCCTCGACGTGCTCGCGCGGCATCGCGACCGGTTCCGCCTGGTGGCGATCGCCGCGAACAGCAACTCCGGGAGGCTCGCGCAGCAGGTGCGCACCTGGCAGCCGGACTACGCGGCGCTCGCCGACGAGCGCGCGGCCGCGGAGCTGCGCGCCCTCGTCGGCGGGGCGGCCCCGCGGACGCGTCTGCTCGCCGGCGCTGCGGCGCTGGACGAGATCGCGCAGGCGCCCGAGGTCGAGTGTGTCATGGCCGCGATCGTGGGCGCCGCGGGCCTGCGTTCCACTCTGGCGGCGGCCCGCACCGGCAAGCGGCTGCTGCTCGCGAACAAGGAAGCCCTCGTGATGGCCGGCCCGCTGCTGCTGAAGGAAGTGCGCCGCTCGGGGGCGACGCTGCTGCCGATCGACAGCGAGCACAACGCGATCTTCCAGTGCCTGCCGCCGCCCGTGAGCCCCGGCGTGGCGCCGCCGGGGGTGCGGCGGCTGCTGCTCACAGCCTCCGGCGGGCCGTTCCGCGATACCCCGCGCGAGGCGCTCGATGCGGTCACACCCGAGGCCGCGATCGCGCATCCCAACTGGATCATGGGCCGCAAGATCTCGGTCGACTCCGCTACCCTCATGAACAAGGGACTGGAGCTCATCGAGGCGTGCCTGCTGTTCGGGGTGACGCCGGCGCAGGTTGAGATCCTGCTGCACCCGCAGAGCATCGTCCACTCGATGGTCGAATACGTCGACGGCTCGGTGCTCGCGCAGCTCTCGGCGCCCGACATGCGCACGCCGATCGCGCACGCGCTCGGTTGGCCGGCGAGGATCAGCTCGGGAGTCGAATTCCTCGACCTGCTCAAGGCGGGACGGCTCGATTTCCGCGCTCCCGACAGCGACAAGTTTCCGTGCCTCGCGCTGGCGCAGGCCGCCGCGCGCGCCGGCGGACTGCACCCCGTCGTGCTCAATGCCGCGAACGAAGTGGCGGTCGAGGCGTTCCTCGAGCGCCGATTGAACTTTCCCGGCATCGCCGCGGTCATTGAAGCGGTAGTTGAGCGGGGCGCCGGAGGGGGAGCGATCGGCGGGCTCGAGGACGTGCTGGCCGCCGACGCGGAGGGCCGCTCTCGCGCGCGTGAGCGGATCGTCGACATCACGAGAAACGAATCGAATAGAGGCGCTCACGCATGAGTCTCGTCTGGTACGCGCTGTGGTTCGTGGTCGCCGTGGGAGTTCTCGTCACGGTGCACGAGTTCGGGCATTTCTGGGTCGCCCGTAGGCTCGGCTTCAAGGTGCTGCGCTTCTCGGTCGGTTTCGGCCGGCCGCTGCTCAAGCGCATCGCCGGCGCCGATCGCATCGAATACGTGGTGGCGGCGGTGCCGCTCGGCGGCTACGTGAAGCTGCTCGACGAGCGCGAGGGTCCCGTGGCGCCGCACGAGCTGTCGCGCTCCTTCACGCGCCGGCCGCCGTGGCAGCGCATCGTGGTGCTGCTCGCGGGTCCCGCCTTCAACATCCTGTTCGCGGTGCTGGTGCTGTGGGGGATGCTGTGGGCGAACGGCGCCACCGAGATCCGGCCGCTCGTCGGCGAGGTTCTTTCGGGCTCGGTGGCCGCCGCGGCGGGCCTGCGCCCGGGAGACGAGATCCGCGCCGTCAACGGCGCCGCCGTGGCGGGCGAGCGCGACGTGGTGTTTGGGCTGCTCGACGCCATGAGCTCGCGTGGGGAAGCGGATCTCGCCGTGCGCGCGAGCTCGGGCGAGCTGCGCTCCGCGAGACTGCGCGTGCCGGACGCCGAGCAGCGCCGCCGCCTCACCGAGCCGGCGGAGCTCTTTCGCGGACTCGGATTCACGTTCTGGACGCCGCCGCTGCCGCCGGTGCTCGGGCAGGTGATGCCCGACGGGCCGGCGGCGCGCGCGGGCTTGCGCGCCGGGGACCTCATCGAGGCGATCGACGGCACTTCCGTGCACGACTTCCGCGAGATCGTCGCGCTGATCAGCGCCCACCCCGGCGAGCGGGTGACCATCGATTACGCCCGAGGCGGGGCCGCCCACCGCGTGCAGCTCGAGGTCCAGAGCGAGCCGGTGGCCGGCAAGCGCCTGGGGCGCATCCATGTCATGCAGCCCAAGGGCTCGGGCTACCCGGAGAGCATGCTGCGGCACACCGATCTCGGTCCCGCCGTCGCGCTCGCGCGCGCCGGCGGGGAGGCCTGGACCATGACCGTGCTCCAGGCGCGCCTCTTCTGGCGGATGCTCCTCGGGCGCGTGTCGCTGAAGAACCTGAGCGGCCCGCTGTCGATCGCCGAGTTCGCCGGCGAGTCGGCCGAGGCAGGCCTCGCGCCGTTTCTCGGCTTCCTGGTGCTGATCTCGCTGTCGCTGGGATTCCTCAACCTGCTGCCGATTCCGATCCTGGACGGCGGGCAGATCGTGTTCCAGCTGGTGGAGTGGCTGAAGGGCAGCCCCTTGTCGGAGCGCGCGCAGGCTCTCGGACAGCAGCTCGGCATCGCGCTCCTCATCGTTCTGATGGGTGTCGCGCTCTACAACGACATTGCGCGCCAGTTCGGTTGACGCTGTCCCGCACCGCACGGGGCCGCGGCGGCAGAGCTTTCAAATAGTGCACTGACACTTTGACAAGGCTTTCGGGGTGCGCCTTGGTGAGCGCTCTAAAGGGGGATGGGGTGGCTGAAGAATGAAAACGCGCATGGCCGTCGCCGCAGCTGTGCTCGCGGTGCGGTGTGCGCTCACCGCCGCACAGACGCCGGCGATGCCACCGACGTCAACGATGCCACCGGCGCCGGCTATGCCACCGGCGCCAGCGATGCCACCGACGCCAGCGGGCCCGGCCGACTTCGTCGTCGGCGATATCCGGGTCGAGGGCCTGCAGCGCGTCTCCGAGGGCACGGTCTACAACTACCTGCCGGTGAACATCGGCGATCACCTCACCCCGCAGCGCGCGCGCGAGGCGATCCGCGCGCTGTACGCCACCGGCTTCTTCCGCGACGTGCAGCTGCGCCGCGACGGCAACACCCTCATCGTCGTGGTGCTCGAGCGTCCCTCCATCGAGAGCTTCGAGATCACCGGCAACAAGGACATCAAGACCGAGGATCTGCAGAAATCCTTGCGCAACGTGGGCCTCGCCACCGGCAAGACCTTCGACCGCTCGGTGCTGGAAGACGTCACCCAGTACCTCACCGACCAGTACTTCGCCCGCGGCAAGTACGGCGTGAAGATCGATTCGCACGTCGAGGAGGAGACCGGCAACCGCGTCAAGATCAAGATCGAGATCAAGGAAGGCGCGCGCGCCAAGATCCGCCAGATAAACCTCGTGGGCGCCACGCGTTTCCCGCAGAAGGAGATCCTGCAGACGCTCGAGCTCAAGACTCCCAACTGGCTCTCCTGGTACCGCCAGGACGACCGCTACTCGCGCGAATCGCTGCAGGGCGATCTGGAGAAGATCCGCAACTACTACATGGATCGCGGCTACGCGAACTTTCAGCTCGCATCCACGCAGGTGGCGATCGCTCCCGAGAAGGAAGACATCTTCATCACCGTCAACATCGACGAGGGCCAGGTCTACAAGGTGTCGCAGATCAAGCTGGCCGGCGCCTTCGTGGTTCCGCAGGCGCAGCTCGAGCAGCTGCTGCTGATCCGTCCGGGCCAGACCTTCAACCGCAAGCTCATCACGTCCTCTCAGGAGCTCATGCAGAACCGCATGGGCCGCGACGGCTACGCCTTCGCCAAGGTCGAGCCGGTACCGACCGCCGACAACGCCAATCACACCGTGGCGCTCACCTTCTTCATCGATCCGGGCAACCGCGTGTACGTGCGCAACATCAGCTTCGCGGGCGCCAACCGCATCAACGACGAGGTGCTGCGCCGCGAGATGCGCCAGCTCGAGGGCGGCTGGCTCTCGAACACCGCGCTCGAGCGCTCCAAGCAGCGCATCCAGCGCCTGCCGTACGTGAAGAGCGTCGAGTTCGAGACCACCCCCGTGGCCGGCTCCCCGGACCTCGTGGACGTGAGCTACAAGATCGAGGAGGGACCTGCGTCGCAGCTCTCCGGCGGCATCGGCTACTCGGAGACCTACCGCTTCATGCTGAACGGCAGCTACGCGGACGCCGATTTCCTCGGCACGGGGCAGCGCATCGCGGTCAACTTGAACGGCGGCGCCTTCAGCAAGGTGTACAGCGTCTCGCACACCAACCCGTACACCAACATCGACAACCTGCAGCGCACGATCTCGGTCACCTACAGCGACGTGACCCAGTTCGTCTCCTCGTCGTCGAACTTCTCCTCGCGCACGCTCACCTTCGGGCCGACCTGGGCGTACCCGATCGCGGAGACCATGTACCTGCGCGCCGGCGCGGCCTTCGAGAGCTCGCAGCTGCTCACCAACCAGCTCAGCAGCGCGCTGCAGGCGCAGCAGTGGGTGCAGCAGAACGGCCATCCCTACAACCGTATCGCGCACGACGACCAGACCAACAACGAGTACGTCTTCTACGGCAGCAACTTCAAGAGCGTCGAGCTCGTGACGGGCTGGGACTGGGACACGCGCAACCGCACCCTGTTCGCGGACCGCGGCATGCGCCACTCCCTTTCCTTCTCCGCCACCGTCCCGGGGAGCGACGTCAAGTACTGGATCGGCAACTACACCTTCCTCAGGTACGTGCCCGTGTACCGCGCCCTGACGCTCTCGTTCCTCGCCGGCGTCGATTACGGCGCGCCGCTCGGCAGCACCACCGCGATTCCGCCATTCCGGCAGTTCTTCGGAGGGGGCCCGGACTCGGTGCGCGGTTTCCGCGAGAGCCGCCTGGGTCCGAAGGACCAGTTCGGCAATCCCTACGGCGGGAATTTCCGCATCATCAGCCAGAACGAGCTCATCTTACCGATGCCGTCCAAGTGGGCGCAGACGGCGCGCGTCAGCGCCTTCTTCGACATCGGCAACGTGTTTCAGACCGGCAACAAGCTGAAGTTCTTCGGCCCGGACGGGGCGACGGTCGACAATTACCACTTCAGCACCAAGGAGCTCAAACGCTCGGTGGGGCTGGCGGTGCAGTGGCTCGCACCGCTCGGGCTCTTCCGCTTCAGCTTCGGAGTGCCGCTGAACTCCAAGCGCGCCATCGGCTCGCAGACCTGGGGCGACGAGACCGAGGGCTTCCAGTTCTCGGTCGGCAACGCGTTCTAGAGCCGCATGCAGGAAAGAATCGAGCCGGCTGGACGGTTTCTACGCGATACTAAGCTTCGGGCCCCCGCGGCGGCTTGTCCCGGCGGGTTCGCAAACAACGACAGACGAGGTGGGTAGTTCCGTGAAGCGTGTGATCAGCAGCATGTGGTGGATCGGGCTCATTGCAGCCGGCGGCGCTCTGGGTGCGCTGCCGGCACGGAGTTCGCGCCGCGCCAGCGCACGCTCCAGGCGCAGGAGCAGGCCCTGAAGGCGAGACAGGAGAAGCTGCAGAAGGACGGCGCCACCATGACCGACGATCAGCGGGTGCGCGCCGAGAAGGAGTTGCGCGACGCGGCGCGCGACCTCGAGCGCGCGCGCGGCGAATTCAACGACGATGCCACGGCGAAGCGCAACGAGGAGATGTCGCGGCTGCAGAAGACACTCGGCGAGGAAGTGCGCAGCTACGCGAAGGCGCAGAACTACGATCTGATTCTCACCGGCGAGAGCGTGGTCTACGCGGCTCCCGCGTACGACATCACGCCGGCGATCCTCGCGGCGCTCCAGGCGCGCAGCGCCGCCGCGCCCGCGACTCCCGCCGCGCCCGCGCCTCCCGCCCCGCCGGCGGTCGCCAAGCCCGCGCCGCCGGCCAAGCCCGAGAAGCACTGACCGCGGGTGCGGCCGCGCGGGGCTTCGCGAGAACTCGCCATGTCGGTGTCGCTGGGGGAGCTTGCGGTCCGCTTCGGCTGCGAGCTGCGCGGCGATCCTGACAGGCGGGTCGAGCACGTCGCGACGCTCGCGAACGCCGACGAGCGCTCGCTCGCCTTCCTCGCCAACCCGCGCTACCGGCAGCAGCTCCTCGCCACGCGCGCCGCAGCGGTGGTGCTCGGCGGGGCGAGCGCCGCCGAGTGTCCGACCGCGATGCTCCTGAGCGAGAACCCCTACGCGACCTACGCGCGCATCGCCGCGGTGCTCCATCCGCTGCCGGCGGTGGTGCCCGGGGTGCACCCGACCGCGCTCGTCTCTCCCGGCGCGCGCGTCGATCCGAGCGCGCAGCTCGCGGCCTACTGCACGATCGGGGAGCGGGTCGTCGTCGGCGCCCGCAGCTTCATCGGTCCGCACTCGATCCTCGCCGAGGGTGCCACGCTCGCCGCCGACGTGCGGCTCACTGCGCGCGTGACGCTGGGACCGCGCGTGTCGGTCGGCGCGCGCTCGGTGCTGCAGCCCGGGGTGGTGATCGGCGGCGACGGCTTCGGTTTCGCGCCCGAGCACGGCGCCTGGCTCAAGGTGCCGCAGCTCGGCACGGTGCGCATCGGCGACGACGTCGAGATCGGAGCCAACACCACCATCGACCGCGGCGCCATCGACGACACGGTGATCGAGGAGGGTGTCAAGCTCGACAACCTCATCATGATCGGGCACAACGTGCGCATCGGCGCGCACAGCGCGCTCGCCGCCTGCGTCGCCGTGGCCGGCAGCACCACGATCGGCAAGCGCTGCATGATCGGCGGCCTCTCCGGCTTCGCCGGCCATCTCACCATCGCCGACGACGTGGTCATCACCGGCTATTCGGCGGTCACGCACTCGATCGCGAGACCGGGTGTATATTCCGGCACCCTGCCGGTCGAAGAAGCGCACGCCTGGCGCCGGTTGGTGGCGCGCTTCAAACGCAGCGGATTGCTCGCGACCCGTGTGCGCAGGCTGGAGCGCGCCGCGGGCCTGAAATCCGATGAGGAAGAGCCTCATGACTGAGCCGGTTGACCTCGACATCCAGGCGATCCTCGAGCGCCTGCCGCATCGCTATCCGTTCCTGCTCGTCGACCGGGTGCTCGAGTGCCGTCCCGGGGAGAGCATCCGCGCGCTCAAGAACGTCACCTACAACGAGCCGTACTTCCAGGGCCACTTCCCCGCGCGTCCGGTCATGCCGGGCGTCATCATCATCGAGGCACTCGCCCAGGCCGCCGGGATCCTGTGCTTCGTGACCGCCGGCGTGATTCCCGACGCGGACACGCGCTTCTACTTCGTCGGCATCGACAAGGCGCGCTTCCGCCGCCCGGTCGTGCCGGGGGACCAGCTGGTGCTGACGGCGCAGTTCGAGCGCGCCCTGAAGGGGATCTGGAAGGTCTCGACGGCGGCCTTCGTCGGGGATCAGGAGGTCGCGCATGCGGAGATGATGGTGGCGCCGGAGGCCTCCAAGTGATCGATGCGCGCGCCATCGTGTCCCCCGAGGCCGAGCTCGCCTCCGATGTCGGCGTCGGGCCCTTCAGCATCATCGGCCCCGGGGTGCAGCTCGGACCGCGCACCGTGGTCGGTCCGCACGCGGTGATCAACGGGCCGACCCGCATCGGCGCCGACAACCGCATCTTCCAGTTCGCCTCGATCGGGGACGCGCCGCAGGACAAGAAGTACCAGGGCGAGCCGACCCGGCTCGAGATCGGCGATCGCAACGTGTTTCGCGAGAGCTGCACCATCAACCGCGGCACGACCCTCGACAAGGGCGTGACGGTGATCGGCAGCGACAACCTGTTCATGGCCTTCTCGCACGTCGCGCACGACTGCGTGGTCGGCGATAAGACGGTCTTCGCCAACTGCGCCGCGCTCGGCGGGCATGTCGAGATCGGCGACTGGGTGATCGTCGGCGGGCTGACCGCCGTGCACCAGCACGCCAAGATCGGGACGCACGCCTTCCTCGCCGGCGGCGCGATCGTCAGGAGCGACGTGCCGCCCTACGTGATGGTCGCGGGCAACCCGGCCGCGCCGCACGCGGTGAACTCAGAAGGCCTGAAACGCCGCGGATTCACCGAGGAGCAGATCCGCAACATCCGCGACGCCTACCGCATCGTCTACCGCTCGGATCTGAAGCTCTCCGAGGCGCTCGCGCGGCTCGCGCCGGAGGCGCAGCGGCATCCCGAGATCCGCGCGTTCGTCGACTTCATCCACGCCTCCACGCGCAGCCTGGCGCGATGAGCGCGGCGGTGCGCGCGGCACCGAGCGGCGTGCAGCGCCTGCGCGTCGGCTTCGTCGCCGGCGAGCATTCCGGGGACCAGCTGGGAGCGGCGCTGATCGCGGCGCTGCGCGAGCGGGTCCCCGGCCTCGAGTGCTTCGGGATCGCGGGCCCGAAGATGATCGCGGCGGGCTGCGAGGCCTGGTGGGGCGCGGAGCAGCTCTCCGTCATGGGTCTGGCCGAGGTGCTGCGCCACCTGCCGCGCCTGCTGCGATTGCGCGCCGCCGTGGCGCGGCGATTGCGCGAAGCGCGGCCCGACGTCTTCGTCGGCATCGACGCCCCGGAGTTCAACCTGTCGCTCGCCAGAGGGCTGAAGCGCGCCGGCGTCCGCACCGTGCAGTACGTGAGCCCGCAGGTGTGGGCGTGGCGGCAGGGCCGGGTGCGCAGCATCGCCCGCTCCTGCGATCTGGTGCTGTGTCTCTTGCCCTTCGAGGCGAAGTTCTACGCGCAGCACGGCCTGCGGGCGGCGTTCGTCGGGCATCCGCTCGCCGATCAGATCCCGCTCGAGGTCGACCGTGAGGCGGCGCGGCGCGCGCTCGGCGTCGAGGCGGCCGCGCCCCTCGTGGCGCTGCTGCCGGGCAGCCGGCTGACCGAAGTCGTCCGTCTTGGAGCCCCGTTCGCGGCGGCCGCCGCGCACATCGCCGCCCGCCGTCCGGGCTTTCGTTTCATCGCGCCCATGGCGAGCCCCGCGGTGCGGGAGCTCTTTGTGAAGCAAGTCGCGCAAGTGCCGGACGCGCCGGAGATCCGGCTGCTCG
>WNGC01007350.1_pt1 | contig 16107 bp, 10 predicted proteins | sample 5400051 | NCBI WGS metagenome assembly WNGC01 (sample SAMN13153368, study PRJNA577476) | soil metagenome | isolation source: 20 cm soil or saprolite under grassland replicate 2 | place: USA:California | collected 2016-06-15
CGAGCGCCGTTCGACGAGACGGCACTCCTTATCGCGAATGGCGTAGTGAGCTCGGAGATCGCGGGCGAAGGTCAGGTAGCGCTACCACGACGCTTCTCATTGTCGGCCGCCGCAAGTCGCGCGCGACTGACGGGCGGAACGCGAGACAATGCACGCGACGGTTTCTCGTCGACGTTGCGATGGACGGCGAGCCGAAGCTGGAGTCTCGCTGCGTCAGCTCACCAATTCGGCTACGACACGACATCGTCGGATGGCTACTTCGCCCCGCGGCGATACGTTCTCGCCGAGGCGGCCGGCCGTGCGCATGTGGGCGGCAACCTCGGGTGGAATGCCGACGCCGACGTCGGACTCGGGCGTCAAAGCATTGAGTTCTTCGGCTCGAGCGAGGGCTCGCGCGTCGCCGAACGTGCCGCGCTCGCGTTTGGGTACCACTTCGATCCTGCGCGCGAGATCAGCGCCTCCGGAGCGTACGCGAACGTCGCGGCACCGGCGCAGAGCACGGGCAGCGAGTACAAATGGTACACGTTCTCGCTGCGAGCGCGATTCGGTTTCTAGTCTGCACTGCGAACGTCGGCGCCAAGGTTTAGTGCGCTGACGGGTGGTCAGGGATTGCAGCGAACGCGCGCTGCATAGCGGCGAATAGTGGCTTGACCTCAGAGTACCAGCGTGGGGTCTCCCACGCCGCCCACGTCCATGTCGGAGGGCTCGCGAATCTCGCTGGAGCCACACCTCGCGGCAGCGCGTCGCCGCCCGAGTTCGGCGTGGACGGAGCGTAGCTCTCCACGACAAAGCGAAAACCGTCGGTTGGTACCCCCGTAACGTGGCCGCCAGGAGTGTTTCCAAAGAGTACGCTGCGGGCTGAGGGATCGACGACTTGCAGCATCCCCCACGGCAGGCGCACTTCGATCACGCCGCTTCGAGCGTCGGCATACCAGTCAGCGAGAGAATTCTCGGACTCGCGCGCGAAGATCAGCCGGTTACGATTGTAGCTGATCGCTGGAAAAATTCTCCCATCTCGGCTGATGCGCCGACGATTTGGAACGACTACGACGGAATCCCAGACGCCGCGATCGTTCGCGACCGTTCGCGACGGCGGATTGTAGACATACTGCATCGCCGGGGGCTTGCTCCCGGGAATGAGCACGGCCCGGTACGGGTTGTACGGGTGATCCACGAGTAGCTGACTGTCCTCGGGCCCTCCGAGATCGAGCACGAACTCGAGGCCAAGAGGGGCGCGAGAGCCCGTGTGGGGCAGGCGCATATCCCCGAAGTCGGCGCGATAGGTATCGATTCCGATCTGGTAGTGCGCCTGTCGCCAATCGATGCCGCCGACATCGAGACGGAGATAAAGATAGGCCTCGTCCTGCGCCACTCGCAGTGATTTGAGCTGGAGGGCGGGAGCATTGGGACGCTCGCCCGTCGCTTTGTACAGCACCGGTCGTCCGCGCCAATCGGCGGTGTCACCATCTATAGCGATTTTCGAAGCCTTGGTTCCGGCACGCATTGCAACCACTCCGTAATTCTCCTCAGCGTCGAGTGGATTGAGCCAGAGTCGTTTCCGGTCAGGAGGAGCCTCGAAGTCGACAACGATCCAGTTTTTCTTGAACCATTCATCGATGAGCGAGAAGAGTCCCGCTCCAGCGGCGCCCGCTGCGTAAATCTCGCGTGTAAGTCTCGCGTCGATTCGCGCCTGCGCTTCCTCCGAGTGCCCCCCGTGATTCCACCCCTGTGCCTGGAAGTGCCCGATCCCGCGCGAAGACGGAACTCCGTACTCGCTGATGACGACGGGCATTTCGCCATGATGGGCGATGAGCTCTCTCAGATATCCGAAGAAATTGCTCGGACCTTCGGGAGACCGCGCTCGCGAGTATGCCGGGTCAACATTTATGAAGTCGGGATAGTAGGGGTACGCGTGATACGATGCGAAAATGCCAGCAACGAACGAGTTGGTCGCGTGCATCTTCACCGCATCCAGTCCTACAATGTCGTTGTCGTACTCCTTCGGTATCTCGACGAGCTTTTCGCCGCGGGCCCGCAACAAGGCGATTTCCTGAGCCTTGGTGGTCTCGGTGGGATGCGCCAGCGGATCAAGCGTCGGCCAATTGGTATAGGCAACCGGACGTTGCGCGTTATAACGCTCCATCTCGAAGCTGACGAGATAGTCGCATTGCTCGGCGAGCCACCGCTCGAGCGGATTGCCGCCTGAGAGGGTTATGAACTTGCCCGTGTAGTCGCCCCGACTCGGATTGCTCGCGTTATATGCGACGACGGAGTAAGGCTCCCATTCGCGGCCGATGATGTAGCCAAGCGTCCACGGCGATACATCGGCGCGGTAAAGGCCAGTTGCATGGCCGGGTAATGGTTGGATCGCCGCGTCGCCATGTACAAGTGAGACGACGCGTCGCATCTCGGCTCGAAACTGTCCGAGCCATTGAGGATCGTCGTACTTTTCCCGTTTTTTTCCCGGCGGCAATTCCGTCCAGACACCGTGAATGAGCCAGACTGGGTGAGCGGGATGCGCGATATTCCACCTCCGCAACGCGGCGTAGAAGTGGGGCGGATGAATCGTGTAGACGCGTATAGCGTTGGCGCCCATCTGTGCGATTAGCCCGATCCATCGCTCGTACGTGCTGTCGTTTGGCGGAAACTCCGACGGATATTTTCCAGGCACCGCCGCCCCGAGGTTTACCGCCTTGATCCACATGGGCGACCAACGACCTGCGGCGTCGTGAACTTCGAATACCCGTTTGCCGGTTCTCGCGACGATCGCCGTAGCAGCGGGGCGAACGTGGTCGCCGAGGAGACTTTCATCTACCGCTGCCGGAATCTTCGCGAGATACGACAGCGCCGTCGAATCACCCGGCAGAATTCGCAGCGCACGCTCGAAGCTCCGCCTGGCAGCGGGAAGGTCGCCCGCTCTGTACGCGGACATGCCTGCCCCGGCGACCGCATCGTACGAGGTAGAATCCGCCGCGACGGCTCGCTGAAAGAACGTGCGTGCCTCAGGAGCACTGCGCGAGGGCGCGCTTGAATTCTGTTTCGGCGCTGGAGGCATCCCCTTTTCGATACGCATCCCAGCCTCGACTAACGGCCCGTATTACGTCCGGACGCGCTCGGCAGGCTGGTTGGGCTTGCGCCCCGAGAGGTCGCGCCAGGAGCGCGCCACCGATCAGGCAAACGCGCCAAAGAGGCACCTGAAGCCCCGCTGTGGGCTGTCTCGGAGACGGCATCGCTAGGACACATATCATTGCCGGCAAACGTTGGCAACTCGTTGCGGCGCGATTCCGCGAGAATTGATTTGGCCACGAAGCTGCTCCGCAGTGCTCCTAGCTTGGAGCGTGACGTGTCTGGTCAACCCACAGGCGAAGGATCCGTGGCTCCTCCCGATCCTGAAGGAGCTGCTTTCAACCAGCTCCCTGCAGCTGCTCCAGGCGCGGACAGAGACCAGTTATTGGCAAACCGCGCTAGAGGCATCTTTGCTGACCGACGAGGAAATTCTCGCCGCGCTTTCGCTCCGTACCGGCTTTGGAATCGCTACCGGGTTGCTCGTGAGCTCACAGGCACGCGACAAGGTTTCCGAGCGCCTTGCCCGGCGATACGAAATCCTTCCACTGGCGGTGTCCGATTCCGTGCTCGATATAGCTACGTCCAGTCCGTACGACCTCGATTGTGAGACGACAATCGCCTTCGCGACCCGACGTGCCGTGCGCATGTCGCTCGCCGCTCCGAGCCGGATCCAGGAGCGGATCGAAGAGGTCTACGCACCGGTCGAGAGAATCAGCAAGTTCCTCGATCGCGCTGGTAAGTCCGATTTCCATCCCGTCATCGAGCCAGTCGATGCGACCGAAAGCCAGCTCGACGACAAGGAGGCCGAGCGGCCGGTAATCAAACTGGTCGACCACATAGTCGCTGAAGGAATTGCTGTCGGCGCAAGCGACATACATCTGGAGGCGGGGGAGAACGGGATCGCGGTGCGATATCGGATCGACGGCATGCTCAAGGAAGTGATGGTGCTCCCGAAGGCGGTGGGCGTTCCCCTGGTGTCGCGAATCAAGATCATGTCGCAAATGGATATCGCGGACAGGCTTCGCCCGCAGGGTGGGCGGGCCCGTGTTGCGATCAATGGGTCGCGCGTCGACCTGCGCGTCTCTACCCTGCCGGCATCGCACGGAGAAAAGGTCGTGATCCGCATTCTGGACTCGCGGGCCGCACTGCGCTCGGTGGAATCGCTCGGTCTCGATCCGGTCGATGGGCCTCGGATGCAAAAGCTGCTCGACGTGCGCGAAGGATTGATCCTCGTCACCGGTCCGACGGGCTCTGGAAAAACGACAACGCTGTACGCCGCCCTCCGACTTCTGCAACATCGCGGCGTGAACATCATCACTGTCGAAGATCCGGTCGAATATCGGATTCCCGGAATCGTGCAGGTGCAGATTCACGAAAAGGCGGGTCTCACTTTCGCATCCGCGCTGAGGTCGGTGCTGCGCCAGGATCCCGATGTCGTACTCATCGGCGAAATCCGCGACCGCGAAACGGCGGCGATCGCGGTACAAGCATCGCTCACCGGTCACCTCGTCTTCGCGACCCTACACACGAACGATGCGTGCAGCTCCATAGTCAGGCTTACCGATCTTGGCGTCGATACGGTGAAGCTGGCCGGCGCTCTCAAGGGCATTGTTGCCCAGCGCCTGATTCGCCGGCTCTGTTCCGGCTGCAAGCTGGTTGCGAACGCCGGCGTGCCACGACGTCTGATTGGGACCATTCCCGAAGACTCGATGATCTACATTCCCGTCGGCTGCAATGAATGTTCGATGACGGGCTATTCGGGACGCGTTGCTGTGACCGAAGTGCTCGTCATGACTCCGGAGATCGAGCGGGCGATCGCCGCGAGTGAACCTCCCGAGCATTTGCTCGCCGCGGCGCGGATTTCGGGAACGCGCTCGCTCTGGGCGTGCGGATGCGCGCAACTCCTCTCCGGGAATACGAGCGCGCCGGAGCTCGTGCGGGTCATTGAGCCCGAGACGTCGCGTGCCGATCCGCGGCGGAATCACTCGGCATACAATTCGCCGGAGCCGATCGTCTATGAGAAACCGCCGGAGCAGCTGATGACGAAGATCAGTCCGGGAGTCATCGAGCTGTTCGTGGTTCGCCACAACGGAGGGGACTGGCGCGTCCTCACACTCAAGCGCGCGGCAGATGGCAAGCGCCCTGGTTCATGGGAAACGGTCTATGGCAAAGTCGATGCGCGCGAGAAACCGGAAAAAGCAGCGATTCGGGAATTGCGCGAGGAGACAGGCCTCGAACCCCAGTCGCTCTACAATGTGACCGTCAGCAGCTTCTATCTCCACGACAGCCACACCATTCAGATGTGCATGACCTTTGCGGCCTTCGTATCCGAGGAGGCCGAAGTCACACTCAGCGAAGAACACCAGTCCTTCGACTGGTTGTCTGTCCGAGATGCGTGTGAGCGGTTCACCTGGCCGCGCGAGGCGCACGCGCTGCGCGACGCCCAACACCTGCTCGGCAGTGGTAATGCCGGGGCGGTGGAGGATGTCCTCAGAATTAAGTAACTGTCCCGAATTTGAGTTTGATTCAACTGCAACTCAACGGATGCGTAGCTGCAGTTGTCAGGCCCGCGGCTTGACGGTGGTGAGACTCTCTTGCCCGATTGGCGCGTTAGGCTTGATGCGAACGCTCTTCGCGGGAATCCCGACGTACACGTGAAACGGACGGACATCCTTCGTCGCCACCGCCATTGCGCCCACCATCGCCTGCTCGTTGACGTGGACTCCGGCGAGAACCGTCGCGTGGTAAGTGATGCGAACGCCGTCGTCGAGCCTGGTCAGCGCGGCGGTAACGTCGCGCTGATCGACGATGCTATGCGTGTGGCTATAAACGTTCGCGAAGTCACTGATTGAAACGTTGTTGCCGAGCGAGATTCCGCCACGATCGTCAAGCAGCACGTATCGGTGGACCACGACGTTGTCGCCGACTTCCATGTTGTAGCCGAACGAGAATTCGACGTACTGAAACGCTTTGAAATTCTCACCGCACCGCTTGAAGATGTACGGCGCCAGCAACCGACGGAATTGCACGCCCAGCTCCACGTTTTGCCCACCAAGTGGAGTCCGGTCGAAGGAATACCATAGCCAGAGAAGTGGCTTCACCTTCTGAAAACGCGCGTCGTCGCACTCGGCGTAGTACTCGGGCTCCAGCGTCACGTTGCGCGGATCGAGCGCGGAGAGTGCAAGGCGGGTCGGAAGAGGCAGCTTCGCGTCTTCGACCGCCGTCTCCCAATTCGCTGCGTACTGCGGGTACGCAATCTCGCAGAGCGTTCGGCGGCAAAGCAGCGCACGATCGCCGCCCAATTTCAGCTCGGCGCCGAGTTTCTCGAGCCATTGCAGCTCGATGCCGGCGCAAGGTAGCGACGGAAGCTTGCGGAGGGGATAGATCGCCATGCGGGAAAGTTGCCGTTCGTCGGCCCGAAAAACCAGTTATCGCAGCTTCGTTCGCGGCGAAGACTACTGCGTGGGATGCGATGCACGCGCGCGAACCAGCGCTCGCTCGCGCTCTACCCGCGTCAGGATCTGCTCCCAGCTGTCATCGCGCACGGTCTGAAACGTGACCACGAGAGGTTGGTCGAGGTCGATCGCTTCATCGAACAGGTAGATGGCGCTCTGGGTCTCCCGCTGCTTGAGTCTCTGTTCGCCGAATCCCGAGCTGAGAGGTAGCACCTCAAGCGCGCGGAAATCGCGTCCGCTGCTCGTGATCACCAGTTCCATAGGACTGAAGTGCACGTCGGGCTCGACCCCGTAAAACGACACGTACCATAAATCCGGGGCCCGCCCGCCCGTTCGTCGCGTAACGGCTGCGATCGCTTGCTTGTTGCTTTCCTGCAGCTCACGAAGCGCTCGATACGAATCGGGAGTCAACAATCGAATGAGATTCTCTTCCAGCGGGATTGCGCGCACGATCAGACCCTGTAGCTCCAGTCTGATTGCGATGTCGTCTTGTCTCAGCGTGCCGAATCCAACCGGCACGCTCGCCCGGCCGGTCGTATCGTCCGCGATGGGCGCCAGCGTCCCTTGTCCCGACGCGGTCGGAGTTCCGCTCGCGCACGCCGCCGCCACCACGACGAGCACCGCCGCCTCGAGAATTTGCCGGTGGGTGCTCATTGCGTGTCGCCGGCCGGCGCGATCGGCTCGCTGGCGCCCTTCATCGCGTCAGTCTCCGGCGCTGCCTCGACAAGGTCCGTTATCGCCTCGAGGAGCTCAATTCGCCCCTCTCCGGAATGCGCGCTGAACGGGATTACCTGCTCACTTTCCAGAGTCAGCGCACGCGAAATGTCCGCGACTCGCTCGCGCGCCAGCGACTTGCTCAATTTGTCGGTCTTCGTCAACGCGACAATGGTCGGCACTCCCACCTCCGCCAGAAAATCCAGCATCGCATGATCATCATCGCTCGGGTCGCGTCTGATGTCCAGCAGGAGCACTATACCTCGAAGGTGGGTCGTCCGTCTCAAATAGCTCTCGATCAGCGGACGCCACCCTGATTTTTTCTCCTTCGAGATCCGAGCGTATCCGTAACCGGGCAGATCGACGAGCACGAACCCGTTGTTAATCCGGAAGAAGTTGATCTCGCGGGTGCGACCGGGCGTGCGACTCACCCGGGCGAAGGACTTCCGTCGCACGAGCGTGTTGAGGAGGGAAGACTTGACGACGTTCGACCGGCCCGCGAACGCGATTTCGGGAAGCGAAGAGTCCGGACGCCAACCCTCTTTCTCCGCCATTCCCCCGATGAATTCGACGTTCCGGATGACCAGCCTGTCGCTCGGCGGCGAGGCACCCGGGTCCTTCACCATCTAATGCGTTACTGAATCGTATAGCGCTTCGCCCGAGGAAGCGGTCGCCGCCGGCTGCGGCCGGAGCGCGAGCGCCAGGACCTCGTCCATCGTCTTGACCGGGTGAAAGCGAACGGAGGCGCGAACCTCCTCAGGGAGCTCTTCGATGTCGCGCGCGTTGCCGTTGGGAACGATGACGTCCGTCACCTTGTTCCGGTGGGCGGCCACCGACTTCTCCTTGAGTCCGCCGATCGGCAACACCCGTCCGCGGAGGGTGATTTCGCCTGTCATCGCGACATCACCGCGCACCGGCACACCAGTGAGCGCGCTGATGACGGCGGTCGCGATCGCAATTCCCGCTGAGGGGCCGTCCTTCGGTGTCGCCCCTGTGCCTGTCAGCTGCACCTTTCCGCGCCCCTTGACGACACTGACCTCGATCTCGAGGACCTCGCCACCCGCCGACGTATACGCGAGACCAGAGGCGACACCGATCTTGTCGTCGAGTGACGTATCATCGGGATCGAAGGGGGGAGGCCCGAGCAGATCCTTCAGATCGTCGACGCCTATTGTCGTGACCTGTGCGGGTCCCGAGACGGCAACATCGTCGCCCTTGCTTGCGGTCGCCGTTCCGACTTCGGCGCGCTTGCGCGCGAGCTTCCGCGCCACTCTCGCGATGCGCCGCTCGAGCTCGCGCACACCGGCCTCGCGCGTGTAACCGCGCATGACCGCCATCAACACGTCAGGCTCGAGCACGACCTCGTCCTTTTTCAACCCATTCGCCTCGATCTGCCGCGGCAACAGGTATTGTCGCGCAATCGCAAGCTTCTCGTGATCGAGATAGCCGGCAATCCGGAGTATCTCCATGCGGTCACGCAGCGGCTCCGGAATTCCGGCCAGCGAGTTCGCGGTGGTAATGAACAGGGCCTGCGACAGATCGTAGTCAACTTCGAGGTAATTGTCGTTGAACGTCGTGTTCTGTTCCGGATCGAGCACCTCGAGCAGCGCCGCCGCCGGATCGCCTCGAAAGTCCTGCCCTAGCTTGTCGACTTCGTCGAGCAGAATCACCGGGTTGATGACCTCGGCACGGCGCATCGCCTGAATGATTCGCCCCGGCATCGAGCCGATATAAGTGCGGCGATGTCCGCGGATCTCCGCCTCGTCGCGCACGCCGCCGAGTGCCATGCGGACGAACTTGCGACCCAGCGCGCGCGCGATGGAGCGTCCAAGCGAAGTCTTTCCGACACCCGGTGGTCCGACGAGACAGAGGATCTGACCATCGAGGCGTCCAACGAGCGACAGCACAGCGATGAAATCGAGAATGCGGTCCTTCACTTCGTCGAGGCCGTAGTGGTCGGCGTCGAGGATCGCCCGCGCGTGCGGCACGTCGAGCACTTCGTCCGTTCGCTCGGTCCACGGAATCGACACGATCCAATCGACGAAATTGCGGGCAACCGTGAATTCAGGCGACATTGGCGGCATGCGACGCAGCTTTCTCAGCTCACGCATCGTTCGCTCTTCGACCACAGCCGGCAGCGCCTTCTTCTTGATCTGCGCCTCGAGCTCGGCGAAATCGTCGCTGTCTTCCTCGCCCAGCTCGCGGTGGATTACGCGCAGCTGCTCCTGCAGGTAGAACTCCCGCTGATTCTGGAACATCGCGCCACGCACGTCGTCATCGATCTTCCGCTCGAGTCGCAGCAGGTCGATCTCGCCCGAAAGCAGCTCGGCGAGCATCTCGAGCAGGCTCCGTAGTGTGTCCGCCTCGAGCAGAGACTGGCGCAGCTCGAAGCGGACAGCGACGTGTGCCGCCACGCCGAACGCCTGCCGCTCCACCGAGTCGGTGCTCTGGATGATCGCGACGATCTCGGCCGGAATGCGCCGATGGAGGCCAACGTACTCCTCGAAGGAGTTCAAAACGCGGCGACTCAATGCCTCGGTCTCCGCGGCGTCCTCGGGTGCCGGGCCAGCAAAGGGCAACGGCGACGCCGCGGCGCGCAACACGTTCCCGCTCGGGAAGTAGCGCGTTACGCGAGCCCGGGCAACGCCCTCGACTAGTACTCGCGTTGTACCTGTCGGCAGCCTCGAGACCTGAACGACCCTGCCGATGACTCCGGTACGATGAAGATCGGCTGCTGCCGGCTCCTGCTTTTCACCGTCACGCTGAGCGACGAGCAGGATGATCTTGTCTTCCGCCAGTGCCGCCTCGATGGCAGCGAGCGAGGCGGGGCGCCCGACGAGCAGCGGGATGACTACATAGGGGAAAATGACGACATCCCGAAGCGGCAGGACCGGAATTCGATCCGACGTCGGGATGGTTTCATTGTCGCGCTGGAAGATTTGAGGCACGCTAGAGTTGGGCGACGGCGGAAAGTGGTTGAAACTGCAACTTAAGACGACCCGCTAAGGGCGGTCGGCGGACCGGCTGGCAGCCACGAGCCGGCTCGGAGCTCCGAGCTGCTCCGCCCAAAGCTCCCCGCTGGTATCCTTCAGTTGTTGTTATGAAGTCCTACGCTTCCTTCTTGCGCCTCATCGGCGAGATCTCGAGCAACGGCTGCGTGCCATTCGTGATGCACGATTCGGTGACCTTCACCTCGACTACGTCCTCTCGGCCAGGAAGGTCGAACATCACTTCCATGAGCACCTCTTCGAGGATCGCGCGCAGCCCGCGAGCACCCGTGCCACGCTTGAGCGCCTTGGTGGCTATCGCCGCCAGCGCTGCCTCGTCGAATGTGATCTTCACATCCTCGAGCCCGAACAGCTTCGCGTACTGCTTGGTGAGAGCGTTCTTCGGCTCCTTGAGAATGCGCACCAGCGCCTCTTCGTCGAGCCCTTCGAGAGCCACGGTAACCGGAAGACGGCCGACAAGCTCCGGAATCAGTCCGTAACGGAGCAGATCGTCCGGCTCGACCTCGCTGAACATCTTTGTCTGCGCGAGCTTCTTGTCGCGGACGGCCGCGCCATTAAACCCGATCTGACGCCTACCGGTTCGCGACTCGATGATCTTCTCGAGTCCGTCGAAGGCGCCGCCGCATATGAAGAGGATGTCTTTCGTATTGAGCTGGATGTACTCCTGCTGGGGGTGCTTGCGGCCTCCCTGCGGGGGCACGGAAGCCACGGTGCCTTCGATGATCTTGAGGAGCGCCTGTTGCACGCCTTCGCCAGAGACGTCGCGGGTGATGCTCGGATTCTCTGATTTGCGCGCGATTTTGTCGATCTCGTCGATATAGACGATGCCGCGCTCGCATTCGGCGACGTTGAAGTCGCCAGCCTGGAGGAGCCGAACCAGGATATTCTCCACGTCCTCCCCGACGTAACCCGCTTCGGTGAGAGTCGTTGCATCGGCGATCGTAAAAGGGACGTCGAGAATCCTCGCCAACGTCCGGGCGAGAAGTGTCTTCCCGACGCCGGTTGGCCCGATCAGCAGGATGTTGGATTTGTCGAGCTCGACGTCGTCATCCTTGAGCGACGTGGAGTTGATGCGCTTGTAATGATTGTAAACGGAAACGGCTAGTGCTTTCTTTGCCTGTTCCTGCCCGATCACGTATTGGTCCAGAACGTCCTTGATCTCCTGCGGCGATGGGACCTGAGTTATCGCCTCAGCTACCTCTCGCTCCTCGTCCTCTGCCAGAATCTCGTTGCAGAGCGCGATGCACTCATTGCAGATGTAAACGGACGGTCCGGAAATGAACTTCCGAACGGAGTCTTTCGATTTTCCGCAGAACGAGCAGCGAAGGTGTTTCTCTTGAGACATGGATCAACGGGAACAAGTGGGAGCCGGCAATTCGGAGCCTGCTTTAAGATACCTAACAGCGGGCCGCGATACGGTCAAGCAACGAATCCGGAAGCAGGACTCGTGAAGAATTTCACAAGTAACAGTACGCGCCCTTTCAGGCCTGTTTGAGCGCTTCCTCCATCTCGCCACGGTAGGATATGACGTTGTCGATAAGGCCGTACTCCTTGGCCTCGTCCGCCGACATGAAACGATCGCGGTCGGTGTCTCGCTCGATGCGCTCGACCGGCTGGCCGGTGTGCTTCGCCATGAGCTTGTTCATCTGCGACCTCAGGTGAAGAATCTCCTTCGCCTGTATCTCGATGTCCGACGCGGTGCCACCACCACCACCCTGTGACGGCTGGTGGATCATTATCCGCGCGTGCGGCAGCGCCGACCTCTTTCCGGGCCGCCCTGCGGCGAGCAGGAACGCTCCCATGCTCGCCGCCAAACCCATACAGTTTGTGTTTACCGGCGACTTGAGGAACTGCATCGTATCGTAGATCGCGAGCCCAGCCGAAACGCTACCGCCCGGCGAGTTGATGTAGATGTGGATGTCCCGCTCGGGATTGTCCGATTCCAGGAAGAGGAGCTGCGCGATCACGATGTTGGCAACGTCGTCATTGATCGACGTTCCAAGGAAGATGATCCGGTCCATCAGGAGCCGGGAGAACACATCGTAAGTGCGCTCGCCACGGCTCGAGCGTTCGATGACGTACGGCGTATAGATCGTCGGCATTGGTTCTTCTTCTTCCTCTTTAGGCATTAGTCGAGACATCGTTTCTGTCCAGCAGCCACTTGAACACCTTGTCCTCGGTGATGCTGCGCTCCATTTCTTTCAACCGGCCGCTCTTCTCAAGCTGGGCGTAAATCTGGCCGGGGTTAGCCCCTCTTTTCTCCGCCTGCTCGGCGATTCGATCATCGAGATCCTTTTCCGTTGCTGACAGGCCTTCCTTCTCGGCGATCGTCTCAATGACGAGGTCGCGTCTGATTTGTCGCTCCGCCATCGCGCGAAACTCTCCGGCGAACTGCTCACGCTGGTCCTCGGGAACCTGGTAAGCCTCCGCGTAGTTCTTCACGAACTGCTGAACCCAGCTCTTTGGCACATCGAACGCGTTGGCGGAGATAATCTGGTCGATCAGCTGCTGCCTGACGTTGGCCTCAATCTCGTGCTCGGCATGACGTTCCATGTCGGAGCGCACGGCCTGCCTCAGGGCGGCAAGGGACTCGAAGTCGCCGACCTCACGCGCCAGCGCGTCATCGAGTGGAGGAGCCGACTTCCGCTTCACCTCGTTGAGAGTCACGCGAACGGTCTTGGTCTGTCCTCTCTCCGCTTCGTCGGGAAAATCGTCGGGCCATTTAACTGCTCGCTCCGCCGTGCCGCCCGGCGTCAATTCCATGATCAGAGCCTCGATTCCCGGGATCGCCTGCCCAGCGCCGAGGACCAGCGGATAGCTCTTGCCCTCGGCCGCGTCCGCACCTTGCGTCGCGGTTGCCAGCTGCACGTTAACCATGTCACCAGGCTGTGGCTTTTCGCTCACCGGCGTCCACGTGGCCTTCTCATCGCGGACCTGCTCCAGTTGCTCCGCTACATGCTCGTCAGTTACAGTTGGCGCCTGGCGCTGGACTCGGAACCCGTTGGTCCGTGCGAGCTCGATCGTCGGACGTACCTCGAGATGGAGCTCGAAAGTGAGGGGCTTACCCTCCTCGAATTTCAGGTCGTGGACGTGCGGCTGGGCCGCGACCTTGATGCTCTCCTTTTCGACGAACTCCTGATAGGCTTCGCGAACCAATGATTCCAGGGCTTCCTGCCGGATAGCTTCGCCGAATTTCTTGCGGACCACGGTCGCCGGCGCCTTGCCAGGCCTGAAGCCGGGAAGCCTCACTGTCGACGCATACCTCCTGGCCGCCTTGTCTTCCGCATCCTTCACTGCCTCGGCCGGCACCGACACTTGGATGTGTCGCTCGACCCCTTCGGACGCTCGAGGCGTGAACTCGATTTTCATGCTCGCAATATAACAACACGGCGAAGCCCAACGGGGCAATGATGGTTTGGTCTCGAACAATCCAGCCGCGGAAAAACAAGGGGATAAAAAAACGCTGAGCGGCACCGCACTTGCCCCTCCTAACTGACACAAACCAATCGGCAATAACCAACAACGCGCGGAGGCGATTATGGAGCTCGATACCCTGAAGGACCTTTACATTGACGAAATCAAAGACCTCTACAGCGCAGAGAAAATGCTGGTGAAAGCCCTCCCAAAAATGGCGAAGGCGGCCAACACTCCTGAGCTACAGCAGGCTTTTCGGACACACCTCAAGCAAACAGCACAGCACGCTGCCCGCCTCGAGCAGATCTGCCAGGAACTGGGCGTCAGTCCGCGCGGCAAAAAATGCGTTGGAATGGAGGCACTGATCGAGGAAGGGAGCGAGCTGATTAGGGAAGGGCCAGACCCCGATGTACTCGACGCGGGGCTGATCTCCAAGGCACAGCACGTCGAGCACTACGAAATCGCGGGGTACGGAACTGTCCGCACCTACGCACGACAGCTGGGACTGGAGAACCAGGCGACGCTGCTACAGCAAACTCTCGATGAAGAGGGCGAAACTGACCACTTGCTGACGGAATTGGCAGAATCTGGTATCAACGTCGAAGCTGCGGTTTAGTCCTGCCGATCATTTATCAGCGCACGCTCGGCCGCAATAGACTGTGAAAAAAATCTGCCTCGATTCATGAGGCAGATTTTTTTAACGGAGTCCTTGAAGCGTCGAGAGACCGGGACCGAAAAAAGGCGCGCGCAGTCAGAGAAACGGTGGCCGGAAATAGGAACGTACTCCCGCGTTACGACCCCCGTCGTCCGGATTTCATCGAAGTTGCGGGCGGCTTTCCAGAACGCACGGGCGGATTTGGTACATGCTGTTGCTGGACCTTGGTGAGATCAGGAACACTGTGCGGCTGGGTATTTTTTTTCTTCTTCGAAAAGTCGGGGATCTCGTTCTTTCGTTTCATATGAGCTCCGATTTAGCCTGTATCTATGAGAGATGCGAAAGGGGGGACTCGAACCCCCACGGATTGCTCCACTGGATCCTAAGTCCAGCGCGTCTACCAATTCCGCCACTTCCGCGCTNNNNGTCTACTTCTCGACCTGCAAATTCACTATTCTCGGAGCGTGACCGGGTTCAGCCAACGAAAACACGTTGAGGCTGATATAGTCGCCGTTCTTCAGCCGGTTCAACGCCTGTTGCAAGTCACTCGGCGTGTTGATCGGGCGACGCGGCGCCGGGTACAGGACATCCGTTATCACATCCGTCTTGTATAGCTTTTCGTCGGCGGGGCTTCCCGGGGCGACGTCGGTAACCATTACGCCACGTACGGGTGCCGGCATTCTCGCCTGCGCCGCCATCTCCGTGCTTACCGGCGCTACTGAGATTCCAAGCGCCGGATGGACCATGCCGCCACCACTCGTGGGGACAGGTGCGGTAGCGGTGGCCACCTGCTGGTCGGTCGGGGCTTCCATCAGCGTAACGTGGAAAGTCTTGCGCTGGCCGTAACGCATCGCCTCGATCTCGATTGTCTCACCGGGATTGTGGTTGCGAACGATTCTCTGCAGCGTGCTGACGCGATCCACCGGCTGACCATCCGCGGTGATGATGACGTCACCCGGTTGGAGGCCTGCCTTCTTAGCCGGAGTGTCCTCGCTCGGGAAATTGCGAACGAGAACGCCACGGATGTCCTTCACACCAGCGACAGCGGCGTCTTCCGGACCGACATCGTCGATGCCGATTCCCAACGCCGGAACACGGACGTGCCCGTTGGCGATAAGTTGATCCATGACACGCTTGGCGAGCGTGATTGGAATTGCGAAGCCGTAGCCGGCATTGTAACCGGTGGGGCTCGCGATCGCGCTGTTGATGCCGATCACTTCACCGTGTGCATTCACCAGCGGACCGCCGGAATTGCCGGGATTGATCGCCGCATCAGTCTGGATCAAGTCACTGATCGCGTATTGGTTTGTCCCGTTCGGGTTCATCAACTCTGGAAGCGCACGGCCCTTGGCGCTGATGATTCCGGCTGTAACCGTGTTCTCGAGACCGAGCGGGTTGCCAATCGCGAGAACCCACTCACCGATCCGCGCGCTGGCATCATTGCCGAGCGGAATAGTGGGGAAGTTGGTGCCATCGATCTTGATGACCGCGACGTCAGTCGTGCGGTCGTGGCCGACCACTCTCGCGGTGAAGACACGGTGATCGAGCATCCTGACGGTCACCTTGTCGGCGATCGTCTCGCGGTCCGAGTTAGTGACGACGTGATTGTTGGTGAGGATGTAGCCGTTGGACGTCACGATGAACCCGGAGCCTTGGCCGCGCAATGGAGTTGACCGTTGCGGGATGTCGAACTGGCGGAAGAAATCCTCCATTCCCGGCGGAATACCTTGTGGAACCTGGGCCCGTCCCCGCTGCGAGCCGGTGCTCGTGCGAGGAGCGCTGAATACCTCGATCG
>WNGC01001141.1_pt1 | contig 16104 bp, 14 predicted proteins | sample 5400051 | NCBI WGS metagenome assembly WNGC01 (sample SAMN13153368, study PRJNA577476) | soil metagenome | isolation source: 20 cm soil or saprolite under grassland replicate 2 | place: USA:California | collected 2016-06-15
TCGCGTTCTTCCTCGGTCATCCCGAAGAAGTGATGGAAATCGGACACGCCCGGGATCACCGCCGCCACGCGGTACTGGCGTCCTCCGACCTCGATCGTCGCCTGGGCCCAAAGGTCATCACGCCCCTGCTCGGTCTGAAAGGGGCCTTCGATGGCGATGACCCGGTCCGCCGGAACCCTTTGTGCGGCCTGAGGCTTCAGCGCCTCGACCTCCTTTGCATTGACACACGGGTGCCGGATCCCGGCCGGTGACCATGGCCTGGGGACCCGATCCCCCTCATCTGCAGTTTTGCCCGACTTGCAGAGAGCCTAGACGCAGGCTCGCCCGCCGCGGGCTCCGAGGGCCGTCTGAGCCGTGTTTTTAGCGGGCGGGCGTCCCGGGACAACAGAAAGGGGTGGACACCTCTGGCGTCCACCCCGGCGAGGCGGATTTGAGCCGGGCTACATCTTCGACATGCTGGTCAGCTGCACTTCGATGATGTGCGCGGCCGCCTTGGCCTGAGCCAGGTTCTTCATTGAAATGGCCTCGTCGCCGAGATGGGCCAGCCACCATGCCACGGTGTACTCCTGGTCGGTCCCCATCGACGCTTTGATCTCCGGCAGGACGCCTTTGCCCTGTCCCTGACACGGGTTTCCGGCTGCCTTATCGAACAACTTGTCGTCAGGGCCGACCAGGCAGTTGACGACATGATGCAGGTGCAGCGTCACCTCGGCCAACGAATCGCCCTTCGATGCGAACCCCGCGTGCGTGATCGCGGTCTTGAGCTCGATCTTCATGCCCATCTCCTGCGCGGACGTCCCCTGGATGGCCAACGCGAGGGCGACCACGACCGCGGGTCCAAGCGCCCACCTGAGCATTTTCTGCATGAGGGTGCCTCCTTGAACAGGTTTGCTGTGCGGCGTTCCTGTATGCCGTTAGTATATCCGTCCGTTTATGACAAATGTGTAAAATGAGTTCATGCCGTCGCTGCTCATTCTGATCTCGGCCGTCTTCTACGGGATCTCACCCATCATTGCCAAGATGGTGTACGGGTTTGGGGTGACCCCCCTGACCCTCCTGGCGCTCCGGTCCACGTTCGCCGCGGCCTGCCTTTGGGCCGGCCTGATCGCGACCCGCACGCCCTTCCAACCGCCCCGCGCCTCGCTGGTCCCCCTGTTCGTGATGGGCTCGACGCTGATTCCCGTCCAGGTGTTTGCGTACTTTCAGGCCCTGGCCTATCTCCCGGCCTCGTCGGCCTCGGTCCTCTCCTACACGTATCCGATCCACGTCGCCTGGATGGGCTGGCTGTTCCTGGGGGAACGCGTCCGGCCCGATGAACTGGGCCTGCTTGCCGCCGTTATCGCCGGGGCGGTGCTGGTCGCGGGGCAGACCCCCGCCGCCGCTCAGGGACTCGGGCTCGTCATGCTCGCCGTTGCCACGCTGACATCCGCCATCTACATGGTCGCGGCGCGGCGGATCGTCAGGGACGTGCTCCCGATCACCGCGATGGCCATCCTGGGGCCGGTCTCCGCGGCCATGTACTGGGCCGCCGCGCTGACCGCAGGACAGCTGACGCTGGCGATGCCCGTCCCGGCATTCGCGGCGGTCCTCGGGATCGCCCTCCTGGCCAATCTCATCGCGCCGATCCTGCTGCTCTCGGGCCTCAGGGCAATGCCCGCGGTGCGGGCGGCGATGCTCGGAACGCTCGAACCCGTGGTGACGGTCGCCCTGAGCGTCCTGCTGCTCGGGGATGCCATGACCCCCCTGCGCGCGCTCGGCATCGCCGCCATTATTGGGGCGATTACGATCCTCCACATCCGCCGGTCCGCCTGACCCCGGTCGAGGGCCACCGCGGAGGCCTTACGGAACGAGCACCACCTTCCCGAAATGCTCCCGGGCTTCAAACAATCGGTGCGCCTCACGAATCTCGGACAGCGGCAGCACGGTGTGGATGACCGGGGTGAGTTCCCCACGGAAGACCAGCTCCATGACGGTCTGGAAATCTGTCAGGTTGCCCATAGGAGCCCCGAGGATCTGCCGGTGGCGTTGGTAAATCTCTCGGATGTCGATGCTGGGCCGCTCTCCCCCCGTCGCGCCGCAGATGACCATGCGTCCCCCCGGCCGCAGGCTGCGGATCGATTCCGGCCACGTCGGGGCGCCGACCGGATCGGCGGCGACGTGGACGCCGGACGCCGTCAACTCCCGGACCCGCTCGCTGAAGCGCGGGTATCGGACCCGATCGATCGGCAGCGCCCCAAGGCGCTCCGCCTTCGCGGCCTTCTCCGGGCCGCCCACGAGGGCAAAGACGCGGGCGCCTGCCCGCCTGCCGACGACCAGCGCCGCGCTCCCCACACCGCCGGACGCGCCCACGACCAGCAGGTCCTCCCCGGCGCGAAGCCGGCCGGTGCTCACCACCATCCGCCACGCGGTCGTGCAGCAGACGGGCGCGGCCGCGGCCTGTTCGAAGGCCACCGCGCTGGGGATCTTCATGAGGTTGCCCGCGGGGGCGACGGTAAACTCCGCCATGCCGCCCGGTGTGTGCTCGCCGAAGATCCGATACTCCCGGCACATCGACTGCTCGCCCGCGAGGCAAAACTCGCAGCGGCCGCAGCAGAGGATCGGGTTGATGACCACGCGCTCGCCCGCCGCCATCTCGCCGGCGCCCGGGCCGACCTGCTCGATGACCCCGGCGACATCGACCCCTGTCACCGCCGGCAGCCGGCGCTCGGTCCAGGGATAAACGGGACGCCCGCCGGGCGGCCCGCTGCGCGCCCAGATGTCGAGGTTGTTCAGGCCGACCGCGCGCACCCGGACCAGGGCCTCTCCCGGCCCCGGGCGCGGGACCGGGATCTCCTCGATCCGCAGGCTGTCCAGCCCGCCGTGCTCGCGGATGACGACGGCCTTCGCGGTCTTCCCCCCTTTGGAGCCGGCCGGTCCTCCTAGAAAGCCGCGGACACCTCGCGCGCTACTCCGTTGGCATGTGCCAGTACATGGATTGGAGCGCGATTCGCCCGGGTCCCGTGAACCTGTTCCAGAAGAGTTGGCCCGCGCTGGCGAATACCCCTGTCGAGATCTTTTGAAAGATCGTCTGCATCTGGACCGTGCGGTCCTTGTAGATCCACCCGCCCGGCTCGATATCGATCTGCTCGCCCTGACCCAGCGTCACGACAAAGACGTTGCCGTAGCCGTGCAGCCAGAGGGCCCCATCCTGGCGCAGGCAGGTGAAGGTGTCGATGAAAAAGCCCGTCCCGCCGAACAGGACGTTCGCCGCCCCTTTGATCCGCGTGAACGTGTAGTCCACTCCGTCCGTCGCAGCCAGGAACTGGTGCTCGCGGACGTCGACGGCCTCTCCGACCTTCAGGTGCAGCGCGAACACGTGCCCCGGCCCATCGCGGCTGAACGCGATCCGCCCCGGCCCCTTCGCCTGCGTCATGAAGACCGGCATCCCCGAGAGCATTCGCTTGAACGCGCCTTTGAGGGGTTTCAGCGACACCTCGACGCCCGGATCCTTCCACAAGAGGATATGGTGTTCGAAGTAGACGGGCAGCGCCGCCAGTTCCAGATGGAGGACCGGGACGAGTTCTCCCTCGATATGGTACGTGACGCCGCCGAATGTCTCGTCGCGCGCTGCGGTAGGCAGTTGGACCGGGACGGGCATGGGTTCGACACCTCCTGAGGTTCCTGCGCGAATCCCTTATGCCCATCAGGGCCTCGTTCAAGACAGACCTTTGTCACTCCCGGTCGATCTGGGCCCGCTGCAACCGGCCGCTGTAGTCGACGTAGACCGACTTCCACTCGCTGAACACGTCGAGGACCTGGAGCCCGCCCTCCCGGTGGCCGTTGCCGGTTTCCTTGGTGCCGCCGAAGGGCAGGTGAACCTCCGCCCCGATCGTCCCGTGGTTCACATAGACGATCCCGGTGTCGAGATCGTCGATGGCCTGCATCGCCGCGTTGATGTCGCGGGTGAAGATCGACGCCGACAGGCCGTACCGGCTCTGGTTGAGCACGGTGACGGCCGCATCGAACGAGTCTGCCTCGATGACGTCGGTGACGGGGCCGAAGATCTCTTCCTGGGCGATCCGCATCTCCGGCCGGACCCCATCGAACACCGTGGGCGCGTAGAAGGAGCCGCGGGCCAGTTCGCCTTCCCGCATCCGCGTCCCGCCGGTGAGGAGCCGCGCCCCCTCGCGCTGCCCGATCTCCACGTATCGGTGGATGCGCTCGAGTTGGGCATCGCTCACCACCGGGCCGACGTCGGTGTTCGACCGGAGCCCGTCGCCCAATCGGAGCTGGCGCGCACGGTCGACCAGGCGCTCCGTCAGGTCGGGCTTGACGGCCCGATGGACGATGATCCGGCTGCACGCGGTGCACCGCTGCCCGGTCGTCCCAAAGGCGCTCCAGGTCAGGGCGTCGGTGGCCAGGCCCAGATCAGCGTCGGGCATGACGATGGCGGCATTCTTCCCGCCCATCTCCAGGGAGATGCGCTTACCCGCCCGCGCGCACTTCTCCGCGAGCCGCAGCCCGGTCTCGGTGGAGCCGGTAAACGAGACAACGCGGACCTGGGGGTGCTCCACCAGCGAGTCCCCCACCTCGGACCCGGGCCCGGTGACGATGTTGAGCACCCCCGGCGGCAGGCCGCCCTCCTCGAAGATCTGGACAAACCTGAGGGCCACGAGGGGCGTGTAGGAGGCGGGCTTGAAGACGACCGTGTTTCCGCAGACGAGCGCAGGAACGATCTTCCACGAAGGGATGGCCATGGGAAAGTTCCACGGGGTGATAATGCCGACGACCCCAAGCGGCGACCGCACGCAGTAGGCGGCTTTGTGCGGCATCTCGCTGGGCGCGGTATATCCGTGAAGGCGCCGCCCCTCGCCCGCGATGAAATAGGACATGTCGATCGCTTCCTGCACGTCCCCCCGCGCCTCGGTCAGCACCTTGCCCATCTCCTGGGTCATCAGCCGCGCCAGGTCTTCCTTGTGCGTCACCAGCCGCTCCGCCACCCGGAACAGGATCTCGGCCCGGCGGGGCGCAGGCGTCTTCCGCCATGACGCGAACGCCGCCGCGGCGGCGCGCACCGCGTCATCGACGTCCTCGGGGCCGGATTTCGGCACCAGCCCAAGGACCTCGCCGGTCGCCGGGTTGACGGATTCCATCACCGCGCCGGACCGCGCGCCGATCCAGCGCCCATTGATGTAGTTGCGAAAGGTCTCGGCCCGCCCCGTCATGGTTACACCCCTCCTACCCGCTCGTCTGGCGCTCCCGTTCCCGGCACATCCCGCAGCGCCTCAGGTCACGGACAGGCGGCCACGGCCTCGATCTCCAACAGATAGTCCGGTGTGGCCAGCCCGGCCACGACGATGAAGGTATTCGGTGGGAAGTACGTCTTAAAGTACCGCGCGCGGACCTCTGCGATCTTTGCCCGGTAGGCGACGCTCGTCGTGTACGTCGTCAGCTTCACCACATCGTCCAGCGAGGCCCCGGCCGAGGAGAGCACCGCCTTGAGATTTTCGAACACCTGAACCGCCTGCGCCTCGATATCGCCCCTGCCGACGATGTTGCCCTCGATGTCCTGCGCCACCTGCCCGGCGGTGTACACGAGGCCCCCCGCCTTCGCCGCGTGCGAGTACCCGGTGGTCTTGTGCATCCCTCGAACCGCCACGTCCTCTCTCCGCACCCGCCATCCCCCCTCTTATGTCATACGTGGAGCCCGCGACGCTCCGGGCGCCGTGTCGTGGTCGCACCCGGACTGTTCCATCCGCGCCATGCGGACCCCTCGTCGTGGGCGAGGCAGGCGGCCCCCGCCACGGATAGGAAAAAGCACCACGGCGCGGGAATATCATGGGCGTGAGGTCCGACGTGAGAGGCGCCGCGGCGATCGGACAGCAGCGGATGTGGCAGGCTGCCCTCACCGAAGCGATGTCCCGGATGACCCCGCCGGCCGGCGGGGGTCAGGCCGACCTCGCCTTTCTCTTCGCCAGCGCGGCGTACGCGGAAGAGTTCCCGCATCTGGTGGCGGCCGCGCGCCGGGCTGTGGGCGCACGCCTGCTGGTCGGCTGTTCCGGGCAGGGGGTGATCGGCCCCGGCCGCGAGGTGGAGGGAGAGCCCGCGCTGGCGATCCTGGCGACCACGCTTCCCGGTGCGGCCCTCCGCGCCGTCCGTCTTACCCAGGGCACCCTCGAGCGGTGTCGTAACCGTGCGGAGTGGTACGAGAGCACCGGGGTGGCGCCCACCGACCTCACCGCCTGGTTCCTGTTTGCCGACCCCTTCACGTTTGACGCCGATGGGCTCCTCACCGCCTGGGCCGACGCATATCCCGGGATTCCTGTGGTGGGCGGGCTGGCGTCCGGGGACCTCCGGCTCCGGCGCACCCACGTCTTTCTTGACGAGCAGGTCTACGATCAGGGCGCCGTTGCCCTGGCCCTCGGCGGGCCGTACGAGATCAGGACGATCGTGTCGCAAGGCTGCACACCCATCGGAGAGCCGTGGACCATCACGGGGGCGGCCGGAAACGTGATCGAGATGATCGCCCGGCGGCCGGCCTATCAGGTGCTGCGGGACACGATCGAAGCGCTCCCCGCCGACGTCCGGCAGCGGGCGCGCGGGAACCTCTTCGTGGGGCTGGCCATCGACGAGCGCCGAGAGCGCTGGCGCCGTGGGGACTTCTTGATCCGCAACTTCCTGGCGGGGGACGCGGAGGCCGGTACGCTGACCGTCGGCGCGATCCCGCGGGTCGGACAAACGATCCAGTTTCAGCTGCGGGACCGCGTGGCCGCCGACGAGGATCTCCGCGCGCTGCTCGACACCGCCACGGTTGACTTCAGCGCCAAAAAGGCCATCGCGGCGCTCCTGTGCTCGTGCAACGGCCGCGGCATCGGACTGTTCGGCACCCCCAACCACGACGCTCAGGCGGTCGCGGACCGGTTGGGGCCGGTGCCCCTCGCCGGCTTCTTCTGCAACGGCGAGGTCGGGCCGGTGGGATCGCGGAACTTTCTGCACGGCCACACCGCCAGCATCCCCATTCTTGTGCGGAGGGACCCGGCGCCCGCATGATTGACCTCGGAGCCGCTGCCGGGGCCCCGCCGATTCGATGACCGGACCCGGCAGTCCCGAGGCAATCCGGATCCTGGCGTGCGCCGATCAGCACGGACGCCCGGAGCGGATCGCGCGCGTGCGCGCCCTGGTGGCCGCCCACACCCCAGCGGTCGTCCTGCTCCCCGGGGATTTGACCCATGCCGGAACGGGCGAAGAGGCGCTCACGTTGTTGTCGACGCTGCCGGTTCCGGTCCTCGCCGTTCCCGGCAATATGGACGGCCCCCGCGCGGTCTTCCAGATCACCCACCGGGGAGGGCTGCTCGGCAGCGAGCCGGTGGTGATCGCGGGCGTCTCGTTCGGAGGGCCGGACGTGCGCGCCCGCTGCGACGTCCTCGTCACGCACGAGCCTCCCCTCGGCACACTCGACCTGGCCTCCTCGGGGCGTCACATCGGGACGCAGGCCGTGCGCGACCTGATCGCCCGGCTTCGGCCAAAAGTGCTCACCTGCGGCCACGTCCACGAGTCCCCCGGGATCGTGCAGCTGGAAGACACGCTGGTCGTCAACTGCACGATGGGCAACGACAGCACCTCGGGAGCCCTCATCGAGCTCGCCCCCCACGGTGTGACCGCTCACCTCCTCTGAGAGGCCTGGTCGCGAGAGTCTGCTCTCTCTGCGACGAGGGTTCGCCTCTGGAAGGGAGGATTTCTCCCAGGGCCGCTCAAACGGTACACGAAATCCCGCGGCGCGTCCGGTATGCCGGACGCGGGGGGGGCGGATCGGAGGCGCTCGTGGCCAGGATCACGCTGGACACCCACCAGAGGATAGGGACTGTCGACCGCGCGATCTTCGGCGGCTTCATCGAGCACCTGGGCCGGTGCATCTACGGGGGGATTTTCGAGGAGGGCTCCCCCCTCAGCGATGGCCGCGGCTTCCGCCGGGACGTGCTCGAGGCCCTCCGTCCCCTTCGGATGCCGGTGCTGCGGTGGCCGGGAGGGAACTTCGTCAGCGGGTACCATTGGCTCGACGGCGTGGGGCCTGCGGAGCGCCGGCCCCGGCGGGCCGAGCTCGCCTGGCACGCCGAGGAGTCGAACCGGTTCGGCACCGACGAGTTCATCGAGTACTGCCGCGCGCTCGGCACCGAGCCGTTCATCGTCGTCAACATGGGCTCGGGGACGATTGACGAGGCGCAGGCCTGGGTGGAGTACTGCAACGGCACCGGCAACACGCATTGGGCCAACCTTCGACGGAACCACGGACACGAGGAGCCGTACGGGGTCAAGTATTGGGGACTGGGCAACGAAATGTACGGGAAGTGGCAGATCGGGCACCTCGCCGCCGAGGACTACGTCAAGAAAGCGCGCCAATTCGCGGCGGTGATGAAGTGGACCGACCCCAACATTCAACTGATCAGCTGCGGCCAGCAGGGCTGGAACGAATGGGACCGGACCGTGCTGGAGGGGCTCGCCGACCTCGTCGACTATCACTCGATTCATATCTACACGGGCAGCCACCAGTATTACACGAACGTGTTCCACCCGCACCAGGCCGACCGGGCGCTCCGCATCTGCGAAGCGATGATCGAGCGTGTCCGCTACGAGAAGCGCATCGACCATCCGATCCACATTGCCTACGACGAATGGAACGTGTGGTACCGGGAGCGCAGCCCCCAGGCACGCCGGTCCGGCCTGGAGGAACGCTACAGCCTCGCCGACGCGCTGGCCGTGGCGACCTTCCTCAACATTTTCATCCGGCACTGCAGAAGCGTGCGCATGGCCAACCTGGCGCAGATGGTCAACGTGATTGCGCCGATCATGACGAGCCCGCAAGGGGTGTTCCTGCAGCCGATCTATCATCCCATCCGCCTCTACGCCGAGCACACCCGCGAGATCGCGCTGGACGCCCGTGTCGAGTGCGAAACCTACACGCTGGACCCCGAGGAAGAGGATGTCTCGGAGCGTCCGTTTCGGGTCGCGGACCTGGGACCGTTTGCGCTGCTGGACGCCGTGGCCACCTGCGACGTCGAAGGACGCGAGATCAGCCTGGCCGTGGTGAACCGCGACCCCGACCGCGCCATCTCGACGACGATCCGGGTGCTGGACGGGACGATCGGGTCCACGGTGCTCGCCTACGAGGTCAATGGAAAGGATCCCGAGGCCACGAACTCGTTCGCGCATCCGAAGGCGGTCGACGTCCGAGAACCTCGGGCCGAAGGGCACGGAGATCAGGTCGACTATGCCTTTCCGGCGCACTCGGTGACGGTGTTGAGGTTGCCTATGGGGTGAGCCGACAGGAAGCGGGGGCCCGAGGGGGATGGATAAGGGGGGGAATGAGATGGCGGGCAAGCGACGAGAGGTGACGCGGCGCCGGTTTTTACAAATTTCCGGAGCGACCACCGCGGCCGTGGCCGGGGGCCTGTGGCGGACGGAGCGAAGCGTTGCAGCGGGGGGCGCGAACCTGACCCTGGCGTTCTGGAACGGGCTGACCGGACCGGACGGTCGGGTCATGGAAGGGCTCGTGAACGACTTCACGTCCGAGCACAAGAACATCAAGATCGAGCAGCAGCAAATGATCTGGACCGATTTCCACACGAAGATGCTGACTGCGGTTCCCGCCGGCCAGGGACCGGACGTGGCGATCATGCACACCTACGAGGTGCCCCGCTATGTGGAGGTCGGCGCCCTCACCGAGTTCACCGACGCGGACCTCACCGTCCTGGATCTGCAGCAGAAGGACTTCAACCCCAAGGCCTGGGAGGGTGGGATCTACAGGGACAGGCGCTACTCCGTGCCGCTGGACATCCACTGCATGTGCATGTACATCAACAACCCGATGTTCAAGGCGGCAGGGTTGTGGGACGGTGGGAAACCCAGGGTCCCCCGGACGATGGAGGAGTACCTCGCGACCGCCAAGGCCCTCACCAAGGGCGACCAGTTCGGGGTGGGGTGGTTGCAGCGCGGGGTCGCCTGGCCGTTCCAGATGTTCCTCTGGCAGAACGGGGGGGACCTCTTCAATGCCGGCGGAGAGCCCACCCTCGACACCCCCGAGGCTGCTGAAGTGGCGCAGTTCCCCCAGGATTTGAACAAGAAATACCACTACACGGCCGAGGGCATCACCAGCACCGCTGATGCGTTTCGCACCGGCAAGTTCGGCATGGTCATGCACGGCGATTGGAACATCCCGGCGTTCGTCGCGGCGAAGATGGACTTTACGGTGGCGCGCGTGCCGGTGCTGTTCAAGAAAAGGGTGGTGTGGGCAGGTTCCCACCAGTTCTACCTGCCGGCCCAGCGGCGCCCGGACGAGGCGAAGCGCCAGGCGGCGATCGGGTTCATCAAATGGATCAGCGATCACAGCCTCGCCTGGACGCAGGGAGGGCACATCCCCGCGCGGACGGCCCTCGCCAAGACCCCGGGGTTCCAGGCCAGGAAGCAGGCGATGCTGGTCGACGACACCTCGTTCTGGCGGTTCATGCCGGCGGTCCCCAAGATCCTGGTAGAAGAAAGCACCCTGCCCGTGGCTCTCGAGAAGATCTTCCTGGGCACCGCGACCGCGAAGGACGCATTGGAGGCGGTGAACGCGGAGATCAAACGGGCTCGGCTGTAACGAGTCTATGCATCCCTGACACAGGAAAGGCGGTGTGAGGTGAGGGCGCCGAGCGTCGCCGGCCGATCGGCCTATCCTGCGTTCCGGCCCTCCGCGGCGCGCCCGGCGCTGTCGGTAGAGCAGAGACGGGACGCGTGGGCCGCCTACCTCATGCTGGCCCCCTACGTGGTGGCCTTCTTCGTCTTCATGGTGGCGCCGTCGGTCTACGGTCTGTATCTCAGCTTTACCGATTATCGTCTCGGGGCGGTGCGCGTCCACTGGATCGGCTGGGAGAATTTTTCCTATGTCCTCACCGATCCACAGTTCCAGACCAGCGCGAAGAACACCGTCATCTTCGTGCTGGAGAGCACGCCCGTGCTCATCGCGCTGCCGCTCCTGCTGGCCGTGGCATTGAACCGGGGGATGCCGCTGCGGGACTTCCTCCGTGGGGCCTTCTTTCTCCCGTTCACGCTCTCGGTGTCCGTGGTCAGCATCTGCTGGTGGTGGCTGCTGGACGCCAATTTCGGACCGGTGTACTTCTACCTCAAGCAGTGGGGGTTCCACCCGCCCGCGTGGGTGGCGAATGCCGGCCTGGCCATGGCTGCGGTCGTTCTGGCGACGGTGTGGTGGACCTCCGGCTACAACATGGTCCTGTTCCTGGCCGGCCTCCAGGGCATTCCCCTGCATCTCTATGAAGCCGCCCGGATGGATGGGGCCGGTGGCTGGCGCCAGTTTTGGGCGATCACGCTGCCGCTGCTGCGGCCGACGATGCTGTTCGTCGTCGTCATCCAGGTCATCGCATCGTTCCAGATCTTCGGCCAGGTCTACGTGATGACCGGTGGCGGGCCCGGCGACAGCACGCGCACCGTCATCCAACATGTCTACGAAACCGCGTTCGTGCAGCAGCGCATGGCCGAGGGGTCGGCGGCGGCCTGGATCCTCTTTGTGATCATCCTGATCTTCAGCCTCGCCCAGTTCAAGTTCTTGTCGGGCCACACCGAGTACTAGGAGGCATGCGTGGCCGTCCTGGCCGGTCGAGTCCCTCGTGCGCGCGCGCTGAGGGTGAAGGCTCCGATGCTCGCCGCCGTCTCATTCGTCCCGCTGCTGGCGCTGGCCGCGCTTTGGCTTCTCCCGCTGGCCTGGATCGCGTTGACCGCGCTCAAGCCCGAGCCGGAGATCATCCGCCTGCCGATCCGGTGGATGCCGGTCCACGCCACGACCGAGAACTTCGGGATCGCGTTGACGACCACCCGAACGGCGAATGTCGGGCGGGCGTTCTTCAACAGCGCGTTCGTGGCCGGCGCCGAGACTCTTCTGATCCTGGCCATCGATGCCGCCGCAGGCTATGCGCTGGCGCGGCTGCGGTTCCGGGGGCGGGCCCTCGTCTTCGGTGTCATCGTGGCGAGCCTCATGGTCCCTGCCCAGATCACGCTTGTTCCCCTCTACCTCATGTTCGCGGATGCGGGATGGCTGAACAGCTATCAGGCGTTGATCCTCCCCGGGCTCTCGCGGGCCTTCGGCGTGTTCCTGATGCGCCAGTTCTTCCTTGCGCTCCCCGGCGACCTCCACGACGCGGCCAGGATCGACGGGGCCGGGCCGTTTACGATCTTCCGGCGGGTCGCTCTGCCGCTGGTCAAACCTGCGCTTGCGGCACTCGGGATATTCACCTTTCTGCGCAGCTGGAACGATTTCACCTGGCCGCTGATCGCGATCTCCAGCAACGAAATGATGACCCTGCCGGTCGCGCTCGCCCGGCTCCTCGGGTCATACCGGGTGGAGTACGGGATCGTCATGGCCGGGGCCACGGCCAGCGCGCTGCCGCTGATCATCGTATTTTTCCTCGCACAGCGCCAGATCATCCAAGGGGTGGCGCTCACGGGCATGAAGGACTGACCGAGCGATGGGTCCGTCATTGCGTAGTATCCGGTTGATTGAGGACCGGCTTCGGACGCGGCATCCGGGCGCGTCTTCACAGAACTGTGACAATGAGGGAGTACTAAACTGGGTGAGCGCACTTTTATCTTGGGGAATCGCGGAAGAAGTCGAAAGGAGAGGATCAGATGCGCCGGAACACGAGATCAACCCATCTTGTTGCAGTGATTGCCGTGTCGGTCTTCCTCACGGTTCCGATGGCGGCGGGCGCCGCGCCGGCGGGGCCCGTGGCGACCATTGCCGGCTCGGTCGCTGCGGTGAACGGCGGCAACGTCACGATTGCGTCCTCCGACGGAAGCCGGAAGGTCGCAAAGATCCAGCCGGACACGCTCATCCTCAGACGAGAATCGGCGACCCTGGGAGCCATCAAGCCAGGCGATGCGCTCGCGGTCACCGCGACGAAGGGGGCGGAAGGATCGCTGACCGCGGTCTCGATCAATATCTTTTCCCCGCAGCTCTGGAGCCGGGTGCGCAAGGGACAGTGGATGATGGAGACCGGAAACATCATGACCAACGCGCTCGTCACACAGGTCGTCGAGCGGGTCGACGGGCGCACACTGTACATGAAGCTGGATCAGGGCACAGGAATGATCAGCGTGCCAAACGCCGCGGAGATCCATCGTCTGATCACGGTCCGGCTGGGCGATTTGAAGCCGGGGTTGCGGGTGACCGTCCGGGGAGTAGCCGATTCGGACGGGACCATCAAAGCGTCATCCATTACCTTTGATCGACCAGGTTAGCCCCGATCTGATGAATCGCTAGTCTCAACCTTCCATGCCGCCCGGAGGCGTGTCTTGGTGACCCGCGTGCGTCACACCACCGCCGGCGTCAGCGCCCATTGGAGGGACCAGGTCCCCTCCTCGTTCCTCTCGAGACAAACGATGCCGCCGTTGTAGAACGTCACAAGTCCTCTGCCCTCGTCCCCGCAGAGCAACCGGGAGGCCAGCCGCGCGAGATGAGGAAGATGCCCGACCAGCATCGTGTCCTCCGCCTCACGGGTCAAGCGGTCTGCCCACCCTGCGGGGTCGGCCTGTGGGTCCAGCCCCTCGGCCTCGACGATCTCGACGGGGCTGAGATTCTCCGCCCACACCTCGGCCGTCTGGCGCGCCCGGAGTTTGCCGCTGTGGACAATCCGGCGGACCCGAACCCGCGCGCGGCCGGCCGCGTGAGCGGCCACCCTCCGAACGTCATCGTACCCCCGCTCGGTCAAGGGCCGGCTGGGATCTACCTCTTCCCACTTGGCCTCCGCGTGCTGGCACAGGTAGAGCTTCATCGCCATCCCTTCACCGGCCCCCGGTCTGCTCCAGCAGCTTCGCCACCAGCGCCGTCCACCCGGTCTGGTGGCTCGCCCCCAGGCCGGCTCCGGTGTCGCCGTGAAAGTACTCGTGGAACAGCAGGCAGTCGCGCCAGTGGGGATCGCCGTTAAAAACTTCGCTCGCCCCGAAGACGGGCCGGCGCCCGCCCGGTCCGCGCAGGAAGATGCGCGTGAGCCGGCGGGACAGCTCCTGGCTGATTTCCCACAGCGTCAGCCTGGTCCCCGAGCCGGTCGGGCACTCCACGAGGAAGTCGTCCCCGTAGTAGTGGTGGAACCGCTGCAGCGCTTCGATGATCAGGAAATTGACCGGGAACCACACCGGCCCGCGCCAGTTGGAGTTGCCGCCGAACAGCCCGGTGGACGACACGCCGGGCTCGTACGCGACGGTGTTCGTCGACCCGCCGGTCTGGAGGGTGTACGGGTGGTCGGCGTGGTACCGGCTCAGCGATCGGATCCCGAAGTCGCTGAGGAACTCCGCGGGGTCGAGCAGGCGGCGGAGCACTCGCTTCATGCGGTGGCCGCGCGCCAGGGCGAACAGCCGCCGCTCGCCCATGCCCGGCTCGCGCCACCGGGACACCAGGCCGGCCAGGCGCGGCTTGTGCGCGAGGAACGATTCCAACCGTTCCCGGAAATCCGGCAGCGCCTCCAGCAGATCGGGCTCGATCGTCTCGACGGCGAACAGCGGGATGGCGCCGACGACGGAGCGGACCTGCAGCCGGCGCTGCTCCCCGTCTGCGTGCAGCACGTCGTAGTAGAACTCGTCCTGATCGTCCCACATCGCGATCCCCTCGCCGCCGATGTTGTTGAGGGCCCCGGCGATGTAGAGGAAGTGCTCGACAAACTTGGTGGCGACGTCCTCGTACGCGCGGTCCACGCGCGCCAGCTCGAGCGCGATGGCGAGCATGTTGTTGCAGAACATCCCCATCCACGCGGTCCCATCCGCCTGATCGAGGTGCCCGCCGGCCGGAAGCGGCTGGCTGCGGTCGAAGACGCCGACGTTGTCGAGCCCGAGAAACCCGCCCTGAAAGACGTTCCGCCCCTCGATGTCCTTGCGGTTCACCCACCAGGTGAAGTTGAGCAGGAGCTTGTGGAAGACGCGCTCCAGGAACGCGTGGTCGGCCGTGCCGGTGATCCTCCGCGCGATCTTGTAGACGCGCCAGGCCGCCCACGCGTGCACGGGGGGGTTCACATCTCCGAGCGCCCATTCGTAGGCCGGCAGTTGGCCGTTCGGGTGCATGTACCACTCACGGAGCAGCAGGATCAACTGGCCCTTCGCGAACTCGGGGTCGATGAGGGCAAGCGGGATGCAGTGGAAGGCGAGATCCCAGGCGGCGTACCAGGGAAACTCCCAGGTATCCGGCATGGAGATGACCTCGGAATTGTCGAGATGGCGCCAGTCGGTGTTGCGGCCCAGCTTTCGGGACTCGGGAGGGGGAGGCCCCGCGGGATCGCCGTCCAGCCATTCCTCGACCGTATAATGGTAGTATTGTTTGCTCCAGAGCAGGCCGGCGAACGCCTGCCGCTGGACCCGCCGGGCATCCTCGGACATCTCTGCCGGGCCGAACCTCTGATAGAACGCATCCGCCTCGGCCCGCCGCGCGGTGAAGACGGCCTCGGTATCCGTGAACGGCCGTTCCTGACGGCGGCTGGAGAGGCGCAGTTCGACGCGCTCCGCGGCGCCCGCGGCGACGCGGAAGGCATAATGGGCCGCCGCTTTGGTGCCCACCCCCTCGGCGTTCACCGCCTGGCGGCGCCCGCCCACGACGGCGTCGTGGATTCCGTCCTTTACCACCAGGGTCCGGTTGCCGAGCCCCCAGAGGCGCTGCGCGTTGGTCTCGTTCTCGGTAAACAGCAGCTCAGGCTCGCCCCCGCAGGCCAGCCAATAGTCCCCGAGCCGGTGATGGGTGGCGCGCAGCAGCCGGAACGCGCCGTCACCGCGAGGCCCTGAAGGAACCTCGACGGCGCGCAACTCGGGACGGCGGTCGTCGTAGCCCCAGGCCCAGGTGTTCCTGAACCAGAGCGTCGGCAGAATATGCAGCGGCGCGGGATCCGGCCCGCGGTTGGTTGCCGTGATGCGGATCAGGACATCGTCGGGACCGGATTTGGCGTACTCCACGACGACATCGAAGTACCTGTTCCCGGCAAAGACCCCGGTGTCGGTGAGCTCGTACTCGGGCTCGCTCCGCCCCCGGCGCCGGTTCTCCGCCACCAGGCCGGCGTAGGGAAAGGCCCGCTGCGGGTATTTGTAGAGCGCCTTCATGTACGA
>WNGC01001604.1_pt1 | contig 16103 bp, 11 predicted proteins | sample 5400051 | NCBI WGS metagenome assembly WNGC01 (sample SAMN13153368, study PRJNA577476) | soil metagenome | isolation source: 20 cm soil or saprolite under grassland replicate 2 | place: USA:California | collected 2016-06-15
CTGAACGCTCTTCGTGCATTGAAGGGAGCAGAATTAGCATCATAAATGGCAGGGTCTTGGGAGAAGGCTGAGGATGCAGAAGAGCAAGGAAATATCGGAAAGGATTAGACCCCACATACTAATCAGGATCATAGAAGACTCGAAGATCCCACTTGAAGAAGAGCCTAAGCTCCAAAAGATCAAAAGAAAAGTGGAACACGACGAACAACTCTCTCGAGAGGATGAAGTCTTCCTCACCAGACTGGTCGTGAGGGCGAACGAATGGCAGAAGGGATTGAAGAACTCATCCGATACAGAGCCAGAGGACACCCTACCCGGATGAGAATTGGAGAGATGGCGAGTCAAAGAATGAGTTCAAAGGATGACGAAGCTAACGGGAGAGAGGACGAAGAAGAAGACGACGACGATGAACCAGAGGAGGAGACTGACGACGAATAGGAGGAACACGTTTCAGAGAAGATAGCGGAGAGAGAAAACGCCCAGGTTGGACAGCGATCTCTTCCTCATCGATGAGAACGGAGTTCTAAGATGAGCCTACTAGTCCTGGACTGAACACTCTGGTCAACTGCATGATTCTATCGTATGCTATCCGATGCCACAATTCTTGCCCGAACTAGCGAGTGAACGAATTCGGTTGCGACCAGTATTTCTCGGTTCAACTATTAGAAGTGAGCTTGAAGAAACACTGACTTTCAAGTCGAACCCGTCCTAACGCAATGTTGAATTGCTAATTCCACTCCTAGACGGATATGCTGGATTCTGACAAGGTCCCTGTTTCGCAGTCAGCACTGTTAGTGATCGACGCACAGGATTCGTTCAGGCTCGGTGCTCGCTGGGAGCGACGTAGCAATCCGGCTTTCGAAAAGAACGTCACTCAACTTGTCAAAGCATACCGGATTGCGCATTTGCCAGTCGTGTTCTTCTTGCATACTGACAAGGATGAAGGGTTCGCTCGAGACAGCCCATCATTCAAGCTGATGGACTTTCTCAAGCCGCGAGCAGACGAGCCGGTGATGGTCAAGAACACACGAAACTGTTTCACAAGCACCACGCTGCAACCGTATTTGATCGAAAAGGGTGTGAGACGCGTCAGCATCGCCGGCATACAGACAGAACAGTGCTGCGAGACAACAGCGAGGATCGCGGCCGACCTAGGCTACGCGGTAGACTTTGTCACGGAAGCGACGATGACTTTTCCAATCCCGAACTGGGACAAACCGGGTGAAGAACTCGGAGTCGACGCCATCCGCGAACGCACAGAATACGCCCTACGACGCCGTTTCGCGCGCATCACCACGGTTAACCAACTCACAAAAGAACTCAAAGCGGTCCAACCTCGAGGCTGAGTATTCGCCCGAGGAAAACGGCGGCTGTTATCCGAATCGACTGAGAGTATTTCCAGTCTTAGACCCTCAACCGACTATTGCTTGCTTATGTTGTTCGACCAGTTCTGGAAGGCTGGGTCGTTTCACGGGGTCCCGACGATGATTCTTCAATGTCGCATCTGGATGCCATTTTGTCGTGAAGGAAAAATAGCCTTCGAGTATTGGAAGCGTATCTTCCCCTTTCTCCGTGAGGAGCCAGCGGACAAGTTTCGGTCTCTCTTGGATGATAACGGGCGTGATGAGACCACTCTCCTCAAGCTCGTTCAGCCTCATGATGAGGACGCGCGCGGTCAGCCCCGGGAGACTCCGGAGAATCCGGTTGAAACGGTCGATGTGTTCTACTCCTATGCTTCTGAGAATGTGGATAGCCCACTTTCTTCCAAGCGTTGCCAGATCTATTCCGACTGGGCACTGTTTGGACCCTCGTGAGATTCTTGTCCTTCTTTTCGTCTCTTCCGCGGCGAGCATTTTCTCGCGCCTAGTATACTCCTGGTATCTTCCCCGTTCTTATATTGACTACGCGTGTCGCTTGGTTATGAGCTCGACGCGCGCGTCGTGGTCGGTTGTCGCGGGCACGTACCAGGTTGGCGATCCAAAGGCGCCAGTTGCCGTCTGTGCTCTTACATCAGAACGGTTGATGAGCCCCCTCGCGGGTCTTCCCGGAGTCGCGATCGCCGGCATCGTCTATACCGCTAATCTTGGAATTGCTCGAATCATACTCAATATCACTACGAATCCATCGATCCGTTTCCTTCTCATCTGTCGAAAAGACTCAGCTCTATTCCAACCGGGACAGTCCCTCGTAGCGCTCGCAGAACAAGGGGTCGATGCTGCAAAGCGGATCATCGGATCAGCGGGCTACGACCCGGTTCTACCGACAATCACTCCCGACCAGATTGATCAATTCCGCAAGCAGGTCGAGGTTCTCGACTGGACCGGCGAAGAGGATCTTCAGACCCTTGAGGAACGCGTCAAAAGTCTCTCCGCCCGCAACCCGGGAACTTTCAAAACAGACAAGACCCTAACATCTACATCGGCAGCCGGAGAACGCTTCACGAGTATTCGGCCCGGGGGTCCACGTGAGCCCCTACTGTATGATCCTAAGGGATACTTCGTTCCTACGACACTACCTCCCTAACCACACGCCCGCTCATGAGATGCGAAGAAGAGGAGCAACATCCATGCTGCTCTGCCTACTCCGTGACGGACTAGTAACGCAGCTCAGCCACGCAGGCTACCTAGGTGAAGAGCTAGCCAAAGCACAAACAGCCTTACAATTCGGTCTGAGATACGATCAGGACAGACCCCTAAGACCACGCGAATCCCCTGCAGCAGCAACAACTTTGCCACAGGAAACGGGTTCAGAGAAACAGAGCACAACCCAACCTCAAGCGCCTCCAAAGCGGACATTTGTCGAAGTGTCTACTTTGAAACAGCTGGAGACCATCGCGCCGAACACTGACGTAGACATGTTTCTGTCGGTTACGGATCTACCGCGAGAACACGTCCTGGGCGGGAGATTCGTCGAGCCTGACATGACGGGAGCCTCCAGGGTCCTGAGAGGAACATCGCAACGAATCGAGATTGAATGGACTGCAGCGAGCCGTCTGGTCATGGGAGCCGCAGAAGACCTCGTGGTAGGCGCAATTCTCCGCGTGGTCGGCAAGTTCGACAAGAACAATCTCGTACATGGAGAGCAGATCATAGTCCTAACACGGGTCGAGAAGCTAACCTGACAAAGTTGGAAGAGAGGTGATGGGGTTAGCATGTCTGATGTTGTGATAAGGTCGACCGAGAATGGTCCCAATTTGATAATAGTCGAGGGGAAGGTTGTTCAGGCTTGGTGTCACTGTGGCGGCTCTACCATCATGCCCTTCTGTGATGGCACACACAGGAAAAACGGGTTTACGGCCAAAACACACGAAGTTAAAGTTCGCTAAAGCAACATACCATTAAAACGCAGACATAGCCGGTATCATATTACTGAAGCTTAGCTAGAGCCTGACGTATCAGGTTGAGCTGGCCTACACCAAACTCCAGTCCCTCAATTCTGCCTTGGTCCCCTTGACCACTGATCACTATCAACTTCAGATCTTTCTGGTTAGGTCCTTCAGGCCACCCAGTGTTCTGTAGATCTATAAAATGGTCCACTGCAGAGTCTTGGGTGTGGAACTCAATAGCAACCAAGAATCTGGGCGGATTACGTCTTATCGTGGCCGTCGACGATGGCTGGTCGTCGCCTACGTCTTTGAACATATTTTCCGCATGATCTCAGATCGCACTTGTAGGACTTTCGTTTGTCGATAGCCTCCAGAACATGTCCCTGCGCGATTAATTTCGAAAACGAAGCAAAAGCGAGAGGGTTTCCGGTAGGACTTGGACGATCTTTTCGACCGGTAACTCGGTCACCAATCTCGCTTCCTAGACGGAGGGTCTTCGCTTGCCGACTGCTCCTAGCTCTTTGAGCCGGTTGAGCCGGTTTTGATCGCGGGCCATCCGTGGGTCCTTTGAAAGTTCTGCGTAGGCGGCAGCGAACCATCCTTCAGCCTCCTGTGCCTGTCCCATGACTAGTAAGCATTCGGCGATCTCCTCGTACACGTACCCATTCCTTTTTCCTTCTCCTTGATACTCTTCGAAGAGTTTTCTCTGCATATCCAGAGCCTCCTCAGTGTGCTCTATGACTCGGAGAACCTTAGCAACAGACCATTTCGCCGTTCTGATCTTAAGCGGATCACCAAGCTGATCGGTATATTGCAGTGCCTTTTGGAACATGAACAACGCTTCCTGGTACTCTTTCCCCTCGAAGTGGTTCCAACCGATGCTACTGTAGAGGGGCCCCTTCGCCTTGTTCGCTCCCGCATCCGCCGACTTTTCGGCAAGATCCAACGCTTTCATGTTCCACTCCAATGCTTTCTCGGGCTCCGCGACAGCCATCATGCGAGCCGCGTCGATAGCATGCAGGTCCATCTTCAACATCAGTGCAAGATTGAATGCTTCTCGGAGACGTGGCTGAGCCTCTCGTGGTTTCCCTGACAGACTGAGAACTCTTCCTCGCTCCAACACATATCGTACGCTCACCCTCTGATCGGCCTTAGGCAAAGCCTTCTCGACACGGTCAAGGGTCTTCTGAGCCTCCTGGAATTTCCTCTGCATAGCTTCCGCCCTTGCGATCTGTGTCAGAAGCTCTGCGAGATACGAGATGTCGAGCGAGTCTATCGCGGCTGGGAGAAGCTCGCGAAACTTCCCCTCAGTCGAGCCTGGATGCTCATAGTCCCAAAGAATGTCAAAATCAGGAAGCTTGCTCGCACCAGCCTTGCTGTCTACCTCTCCCATCTTGCTCCCTAAATCAGACATTTCTCTCAAATAACCGGAGACATATCTACTGAAGGAGCCTGCTCATTTTCTTGATTGTACCCAACACGTGAGAACCCGGGTGAATCGAGAAAGAGAAGAGGGCTCGCGGTGTTAACGAGCCAACCTAAGAACTTGTCCTTTTTGATTTCAATCCTGTTTGTGGGATCCCAATTGAGACTGGTGAGACGACATGCCTCCCTGATTAAGATCCTTAGCTTGAGGGGCTTCCTCTAATGCTGTTCGTAGGCACCGATGTCGGCGGGACATTCACAGACGTCGTGATCTTTGACGAGGAGTCGAGGAAGAGCCCTGAGGTTATCAAAGTCCCCACAGATCTCAAACGTCCTGAACTTGCAATAGTCAAAGCCCTAGGGAAATATCAAGGTAGAACGGAACAATTTGCCCTGGTTTCACACGCGACAACTATCGCCACCAACAGTCTCCTCACGCAAAGTGGTCTCGCAGCAACCGCACTCATTACGAATGAGGGGTTCAGAGACGTCTTAGAGATAGGACGACAGAGAAGACCCGAAATCTACAACCTCAACACAGAGAGACCAAAGCAACTCGTTCAGAGAAAAGACCGCTTCACGGTGAAAGGAAGGAGACTCGTTAATGGGTCTAGTCTGGCGCCTCTAGCCGAAAAGGATCTGCTGAAGGTTTCTGCGGAGATTATTTCGAGAGGAATAGAATCAGTTGCGATCTCATTTCTAAACTCCTACATCAATCCGGCAGACGAGATACGAGCCGAAGAAATCCTGAGACGTTCAGGCTTCAAAGGTCATGTCGACCTCTCCAGCAGAATCGACCCTCAATACAGGGAGTATGAGAGGACCAGCACAACCGTTGTCAACGCGTCACTCGCACCCTCAATATCGCGATACCTGCAGCGACTGAAGAAGGAGCTTGAACAGATCGGTATAGAATCACCACTTTACGTTATGAACTCTGACGGAACAGCCAGCACAACTGCCCAAGCCGCCAAACATCCAATCTCCATAATAGAATCCGGCCCCGCAGCAGGAGTCCTATCATCAAGAAATCTCGCCAAACATCTCTCATTAACAAAGGCCATTACGTTCGACATGGGCGGGACGACAGCCAAGACCGGCACGATCGTCAGCGGCAGGCCCGACCTCGCTTACGAGTTCGAAGCCGCAGGAAGAACCTACCATGGAAGATCAATCAAGGGCAGCGGCTACCCGGTAAGACAGCCCTTCATCGACCTAGCAGAAGTAAGCGCCGGAGGTGGAACAATAGCCCACATAGACGAGACGGGAAACCTCAAAGTGGGACCCGAAAGCGCAGGCGCCGACCCGGGACCCGCAGCATACGGCAACGGCGGCACACAAGCAACTGTAACAGACGCGAACATCGTCGCAGGAAGAATCAGCCCCTCCAAACTATTAGGCGGACAGCTCAAACTACACAATGATCTTTCCATCAGAGCCATCGGAACGCTAAGCCGTAGACTCGGGACCTCGATCGACAAGACTGCAGATAGGATCCTCCGAATAGTCAACAGCAACATGAGCAAAGCACTCAGACTCGTAAGCGTCGAACGCGGCCGAGACCCAAGAGAGTATTCCCTCATTGCGTTCGGAGGCGCTGGACCCGTACACGCCTGCGACTTGGCAGAAGAACTCGAGATCAAGAGAATAATCGTACCCTTACACCCTGGACTCTTTTCGGCGTTCGGCCTCCTCACAGCAGATCTTTCCAGAACATTCACTCAACCGATAATCAAACAGGAAGCGACCAACATCGAACCAACCTTCACTCAGCTTAGAGAAGAAGTAAGAAAATCAATGAAACAAGAAGGATTCACAAGCTACCGCACCATAGAACAGGTTGACCTGCGATACCAAGGTCAGGCCTACGAGATAACCCTCCCCTACAAGAAGAACACCAACCCAGCACGATTGCTCGGTCGAGAACACAAGAAGCTCTACGGATACTCCTCAAATGACAGCGTCGAAGCAGTAAACGCCCTTATCCGCGCAAATATCACAATACCCAAAGCCAAACTCGCCAAGAAGCAGTTGCAACACGCAGAGCCACCCGCTCCCTCCTCATTGAGGAGAGTGTCGCTTCTAGGAAGCTGGCAGAAGGTCCCAGTCTACGACCGAGAAAATCTATTCCCCGGTGCAGGCAGCAAAGGTCCTTGCATTATCGAAGAATACGACTCGACTACGATAATCGGAAGGAATTGGAGGTGGAAAATCGACCCCTACCAAGACCTTGACCTCACGCTCCACCCTTCCGCGAAAGATTAGAAACAAGAAAAGCGGGGGCATTCCAGCCATTCCGCGAACGCTGGGTCATGCCTAGTCTGTATCTGTCTCGTTCTCGTTGGCGTCGTCGAGTTCGACGTGAGCTGCTGAATTGTCGTCTGAGGCTTCATTATCATCATGATCCTGGTCCTGATGATCTTGATCATGAAGCTCACTGTCATGACTCGTGGTAGCTGTGCTGGAAGTTTCAGTTGCATGGAGAATGGCAACGGTGGGAAGTAGCACAGCCGCGGCAACTAACAGGATGAGGACTATCTTCTTCGAGACTCTTCACCTCCCAAAGGAACACGCGTCGTAGCAACACGCACATCCAAAGATAACCCAACTGTTTTGAACACCATGTTCAAACAATTTATCGTGACTAGAAGGCAACTCCAGATCATCTAGTGGTTCCTCTACGATGCAGTTGGACCCGACGACAACCGAGATCATCCGCAACTCCCTAGTCTATGCCGGCGAAGAGATGGGAATAGCACTTCGAAACTCTGCATACTCGCCGAACATCCGGGAACGATTGGACCATTCGGCAGCCATCTTCGACGACCAAGGCCGACTCCTAGCTCAAGCGGAACACATACCGGTCCACCTTGGGTCGCTGCCTTGGGGGCTAGTCAAGACTCTTGAGTACTGTGACCGGGAAGGCATTGATCTTGAAGAATCCTCAATGATGGTGGTGAACAACCCATACATCGCTGGGACACATCTCAACGACGTAACCGTCATCCGGCCCATCTACCAGTCAAACAGACTCGTCGCGTACGCGGCCAACAAAGCTCATCACGCAGACGTAGGCGGAAAGGTTCCGGGCAGTATCTCCATCGACGCTAAGAGTCTCTTCGAGGAAGGTGTCGTAATCGATCCGGTATATGTTATCCGGAAAAACCGGTTCGTCGACGGCGCAGTAACAAGTCTCACGTCGAAATCCCGCACGCCAATAGAGAGGAAGGGTGATCTCAAAGCACAGACGGCAGCCAACGTCACCGGCGAGAGGAGAGTCCTAGAACTCGTCAACAAGTATGGCTGGAAAATGTTCCAGCAGGCGTGCGCAGAGTCGCTGAAGAAAACGGAGCAAATGATGAGGTTGAGGCTCGCCAAGATGCCCTCAGGCACCTACCAGGCCCAAGACTATCTGGAAGATCCAGACGGACACAATATTCAGCTCAAAGTGACGATCACACTCTCAAATGGACGCTTGAAAGTAGACTATACAGGAACCGATGGCCAAGTATCGAATCCTCTCAACGCAGCCTACGGCGTAACCCTCTCCGGAGTATACTATGTCACCCGGACCCTGACCGGAGACGACGTCCCCGCAAACCACGGAGCCTTCTCACGTATCGCAATCCATGCCCCTGAAGGTACAATTCTCAATCCGAGATTCCCCCATCCTGTCGCAGGCGGCAATCTTGAGACAAGCCAGCGTAACGCCGACCTCCTCTACCGCGCATTCTCTGAGGCTATTCCAGACAGGGTCCCTGCCGACTCGGGCGGCTCGATGAATAACGTCATGATGGGCGGAATCTACAAGGGCAGAAACTGGACTTTCTACGAAACCATAGGCGTAGGTCTCGGGGCTACAAACGAGAAGGACGGGATAGATGGCATCCAGGCTAACATGACCAACACAATGAACACACCTATCGAAGAAATAGAACGATCATACCCGTTGGTCGTCAAACAATACGAGTTGAGACCCGACAGCGCTGGACTTGGACGCCACCGTGGAGGCACGGGAATCATACGATCATACCAAGCACTAACCGATGATATCACCGTCACAGTTCTTGCGGATAGAGGAAGAAACAGGCCGCAGGGACTTTTTGGGGGCGGACCCGGTGCGAGAACAGAAGTCACTCTCTACAAGAAAAAGAGAGGCAAGCCAATGAAGGTTAAATTGCCAGTGAAAACTACGATCGTTCTAGACAAAGGGGACATTATCGAAATCAAGACAGCCGGAGGAGCCGGCTATGGGAGGCCAGAGAGACGACCAAGGTCGAGAATCAAAGAGGATGTCGAGAACGGAATCGTTACCCGTTCTTATGCGAGACTTGGACGCCATCGTACCAGCGATACCTTCTGATATCCAGCTCTTCACTTGTGTACGCTGAGTTCATATCCGTCCCTCCTCCTTCAACCATTACTCGCCAATAGGAGCAAATTCATGAAGAAACAGACTCTCGGATGGCTTGCTATCGCCGTAATCGTCCTATCCGGCCTTCGTGTTCTTCTTCCCCATACGCGTGCCGACAGTACACCTGTCGTCTTGGATGGAGAATCTCACTGGATTCCCACGTGTCCATCAGTCAACCTGACTTTCACCTGTCTGGGTTTCGGATTGAGCACGACGAAGCCTAACGACACCGTGATCATGGCTCTAACCCTCTGGGGCACATCGGTCATCAAGATAATCGACAGCGCCGGACTCAACTGGACCCTCCGAATGGAGGGCATGACGGGGGGAAACGGATGGTGTTTCCCTTCATGCACCAGCTTCGAGATGAACGCGGAATACTACGCGACTGCTCCCACGGTTTTGTCAAATGACAATACGACCGTGGAAATTCGTAGCTACCAAGGCGCTCCAGCACTCCTCGACGGAATCGAGTTTGCACTAACAGGGGTAGACGCTAACAGTCCTTTCGATCCATCACCAGGTCTACCGGCAATCGGACAATGTCCAAACTATCCCAATGACAATCAGCCCTGCTCTGCCAACATTCAGACTTCCCAAGCAAACGATTTCGTCTTCGTCATCGTCTCATTGGGCAACTCGACGTGCACCACAAACGGATTCACGAACATCCTTGCACACAGCCATTTGGAGGTCGACTATCTCGACCCTGCCGGACCCGGCAGCGTAACCTTCACATGCCTTGACGGGTCATACTCTCAGCCGGCAGTAATAATCGGAGACGCAGTTGCGGATCCCCCCTCGACTACACCTTCGACTGGAACGGTCACAAGTGGCGGTGGCGGTCGAGGTCCACTCCGAATCTAGAATTATCACACGGAAACTTTTCTCCTTTGGACGGGTACAGATGGAATAACTCACCGTGAAACCACTCGCAAGACATCGTTGCCGTTAGCTAGGGAAGCGATGAAGTTTGCCGCTTCAAAGCGTTGAGTTTTGACCAGGACAGACCTGTGATAACTATAGAATTGAACGGCGGGCTTATCTACAGCGTGACGAACATATTCTCTACGGATATCCACGTGATCTGATGTCGGACAAGCGGTTTGTCCAACAGTCCGGTATCGACGCCTTCAACGGCAACGAGCTAATAGTCAAAGGCGCACTGGAAAGCCAGGTCGGCCTCATGGCCGGCTACCCAGGATCACCCGTAGCCGAAATCTTCACAATTCTAGAAGAGAACGCGGACATTCTCCGCGAGGTTGGACTCTGGGGCGAAATGACCAACGACGAGGCCCAGGGCGCAGCCGCCCTCAACGGCGCAATGGACGTAGGCGTCAACGCCATAGCCGTCATGAAGAGCGTCGGACTAAACGTCGCGGCCGACCCGATCAATATCATCAACTACAGTGACAAGTACGGCTTGAGCGGCAAGAAAGGAGGAGCAGTCGTCGTCTGCGGCGACGACCCCCACGCCTCCAGTACTCAGGTGGCGGGTGACAGTCGCGCACTGATGGAGCATCTCAAGATGCCCATCATCGAACCCAGCAACCCACAAGAGATCAAAGACTGGATCGGCGAAGCACTCAAGCTCTCAGCTTACTCGAACTTAGTCGTTGGATACCTCATCACCACCTATCTTGCCGAGGGAGGGGGAAACGTAAAGATCTACGAGAACAAATCTCCTGAGATCAGCTTCAAACATCCTATCACCATCGACATCTCGAAAGTAGACATTAAGCGAAAAGTCAGCATCCCGCCCAACACGTGGGACCTAGAGAAGGAGATCATTCGCGACCGCTTTCCAAGAGTCCACGAATATGTCAGACAAAATCATCTGAACACAATCCTCTATTCAAACGGCAAGAAACACAATCTCGGCTTCGTCGCCGCAGGAATCTCCTACAGCTACCTAGAACAAGCCCTCTGGGAACTCGGATGCGACGAACAATTTCCCATCCTCAAACTTTCTGTCACATTCCCGTTGGACCCCGGTGCAGTCGAAGAGTTCTCAAAACTGGTGGACAACATCGTTGTCGTCGAAGAGAAAGGTCCCATTATCGAGGATCAGATCAAGACAATTCTCACAGACCTCGTCCAAGACGGGAAGATCAAGAAGGAACCCAGTGTCTGGGGCAAGATATTCCCGAAGGACGAGGATGGCTTTCCGGAAGAGAGCGGACTAACCCCTTCCATGGTCATCGAAAGACTCGGAGGCCTGATTCTCGAAATAGGAGACCCCTCTGCAAGATACGATGAGAAGAAGATTCACAGCGAACTGGACCTTCTCACCGAGATCAAAGCCTACGGGGTACTAGTTCCACCGCGGTCCCCCGGTTTCTGCGCCGGTTGCCCGCATAGAGAGACGCTCAGTGCGGTGCACTCGATGAGGGACCAGCCTGAACACAAGGACATTTTTGCTCACGGAGACATTGGATGCTACTCCATGAGCTTCCTCCCACCCTTCGGCGAGATGCACAACCTGACAGCAATGTCGCTGGGCGGTGCGGCGGGTAGCGGGATGGACCCGTTCGTCACCAACAAGCAGTACGCGTTGATGGGCGATTCAACTTTCTTCTGGAGAGGCATGACAGCCATATCCAACAGCATCAAAGAAGGCCAGGACATTCTCTACATCATCCTCGAAAACAAGAACACGGCCATGACCGGACACCAACCAACTCCCGAGTCAGGACACAACATCATGGGCGACAAGACCACTGCCCAAGACATCGAGAGCATCGTCCGCGCAATGGGCCAAGACCAGATCTACGTTCGGAAGATGCCCCCGTCCAACCGGGAGAAGTACATGAAAGAACTTGACAAGGCCTTTGGTATGCCCGGCACCAAAGTGGTTATCGCCGACAAGGAATGCGGCATAACTTTCCACAAGAGAAAACGCGCCGAGAGAAACAAGATCATCGACAAACAAGGATACATCTCACGAGAGACTTTCATCAACATATCCCAGGAAGTCTGCGAAAACTGTCGCGAATGCACCAAGAATACGGGCTGTCCCGGACTAACAATAATCGACACTGACTATGGAGAGAAGATCGGAATCGACCAGTCAACCTGCGTTTCAGATACTTACTGCACGAAGATTATGGCCTGCCCCTCCTTCGAGAAAGTAATAGTCACAAGAAACAAGCCTCCAAGACCCCGCGTCAAGAAAATACCCCTGGACAATATTCCATCTCCAGCCCGACATGAGTTCACGGATACTTGGAGCGCGTTCATCAGTGGAGTCGGGGGCATGGGAGTCGGAGTCCTCTCCTCAACCCTAGCAAGAGCCGGCACCAAAGAAGGCTACACGGTCAAGTTCAACGACAAGAAGGGTCTTGCTATCAGAAACGGCGCGGTCTCAGCCCACATCAACTACGCCAAAGGCAACGCAAAGATCAGCACCATCGTCCCTAACGGCAAAGCAGACCTTCTACTTGGCCTCGACATGCTCGAAGCAGAGCGAAGCCTAGTCTACGCCAGCCGTGCGCGAACAACCGCCGTCGTCAACTGTAGCGTCATCCCCACCATACCAATGCTCGCAGGAATGATGAACTACCCGACAGATGTAGAGGACAATATTCGGAAGCACACCAACTCTGACGAGTATCTTAGCGGAAGAATCGGCGAGATCTCAGAACTCTTCTATGGAAACAAGCTCTTCACGAACATCATCCTCCTCGGAATGGCCTTCCAGAGAGGCCTCATACCCGTCAGCGAGAAAAACCTCCTCGAAGCAATAATGGAGACAGTCAACCCCAGCCAACGCGCAAGAAACGCAGAGGCCTTCGAGCTCGGACGTAAATTTGCAGCAGAACCCGAATACTTGGAATTCAAGAACATAGTATCTGAAAACAAGATACTGAGACTCTTCGGCGCGAAAGAATCATACATGGAACTCTTAGCCCGGAAATCCGACACCATAGCTCACTCCTACTGGATGTGGTGGAAGGGCGAACACAGCGCCGAAGAATATCGGACCATGGCGGAAGACACTATCGCAAAAATGAATTTGGACGAGGAGACGAACCGAAACCTCGCGCGACGCGTCTATGATATGGTCATGTGGGGAGGCCTGGACTACGCAAAGAGATACGTGGACCGGATCTTGGAGGTATTTGCGGTTGATCGGCCAGAGAAGAACTATGCGGCCACTAAAGCTGCGATATTGAATCTTGCCAAGGTTAGCCTCATAAAAGACGAGATTTACACACCGCTTCTGCTGACCGACGATGAGAAGCTGGAGAGGGACAAGGTCCGTTACAATATCGACGAGGAGAACGGGGACAGGATCACCTACGAGCATATCAACCGTCCCGAGTTCGAAGTTTTCGGAAGACAGCTGAGGTTTAACCTGCCCCAGTGGCTCGCGCACAACTGGCTCATGAACATATTCAAACACGCCAAGTTCACCCGTGGTATTCTCACACGCTGGGGATGGCACAAGAAAGAACTCGGATTCCGCGACTGGTACAACGACCAAGTTATCGGATTCTTCCTGCAGACCGCGCCCACGAACTATGAACTCGCTCTACGAGCCTTACGCGTCATCAACGACCCCTACCGACCTAACGAGTTCGCAGTCACAGGTTTCAGAGAAGTCATCTATCCCAAGATGGAAAAGGCAAGAAAAGACTTCGAACAACTAACAGGGTCCAGTCCTCCGCTACCAGAGATTCCAGTTCTGGCAACCTAACAGACAGATACCGAGTCCTCCAGAATTCTCAAACCCAAGGGCATCTTCGATCGTTCCACGCGAGTTTGCTCGTGGCGGTCGACCGTCGGGGTATCGGTTATATGATGGTCAAGTCCACTAGCTCTAACTGCCCGGGGTAGCCGTTGACATTAGAGGACCGCCTTCGTAATCCACTAACCGAAGTTCTGGGCCAGAGACGGTACTCGCAGGCTGCCCTGTACCGCGCGGCAATCCGCGACACGCGATTCTCATCCGGTTTCGGGATGTATCCTCCTCATGTAGTCAAACCGAGGAGGTGGAGACCTGCCGCGTGGCTCATTTTCAAGTTCGGATTCGTAGGGGGATTGGGGCTATTCCTCAACGTATACATCATGTATGTTCTGACCCAGATCACAGCACTGACTGGCCTACTCGCAGGCTTTCTGGGAGGCTCTTCCTACCTTGTGTACGCGATCATCAGCAGTCAAGCGGCGGTCTTGGTCAACTTCCTCATGAACGACGCTCTGGTCTTTAGGGGAAGAGTGAGGGCGACTGGACTTATCCGAAGATTCACTTTCTTCAACTCTATCGCCTCTGCGGACCTTCTCCTACGACTGCCGATATTATGGGGATTTACGACGTTTCTCTCTATCACACCACTGCTGTCGAATTTTGACAGTATCCTAGTAACATTTGCGGGGAGGTTCCTGATCAGCACGAAGAAGATTTGGCCGAAACAACACAGCTGACGCGACGCCCCATGCTGCTATCCTTCTACGCCTCAAGGCGCTTCACGCAGTTGACTGAATCTCCAGATCAGAGAAACCGTCCACTGCTCCACTCGTAGATAATTAGCAAAACTGATACGTATAGAGCTTCAATCATTCTTCGTCGTTGCTGTCTTACGCTCTCAAGAGAATCACCCGGTCCTGGAAACTTTTCGCCGCACTAGCACTCGGCATGACACTAGCAGCTACCTTCTTCGGAGGCATCAACGTCGCAGCAGATACGGTCGGAAAACAAGCCCTAGACGCACAGCTCGCCAATACTCCAGTCGACATGCAGCTACGCGCCTTCTCAGTCGATGGAGGGAAGAGTCTAAACTCCTCTGTCCAGGGCCTCGTCTCGAATCTTCAGAAGATAGATGGCGTAGTATCCGCTGAACCTGTAGGAACGTCCAACCTGTTCATTCCTTTCAATGCTTCTTCTTCCATTATTACTGGATCTTACATTACCGTTACTGGAATCCAAGATGCCTCCGCATTGTATCAGCATATGACGCTGGTCTCTGGAAGAAAGACGCTTCAAGTAAATGAGACGTTGATAAATTCGGACTCGCAGCAGGCGCAGAACTTCCCGGTCAACCGAAGGATCACGTACACGCTTTACACCAACTCTTCGAAGAAATACAACGTAACTCTAACAGTAGTAGGGTCGGTCAGCCTCGACACGGTTGCCGTTAACACTCTAGGCATCGGTTACTACTACCAGCCATTTCCAGGAAATCCGGGTCTAACAACTGCTAACCAACAAGCAAGTATCCTTATCGTCAGTTGGGAACAGACTTTTCTTCCGGTGCTGGCCAAGAATTACAGCTCTTTTTCGACTGGTAATTTTTCAAGATTCTACAGCATCTCGGCCCAGGTGAACGTGTACTTAGACCGGAACCGGCTGATAAGTCCATTCGCGATAGAGAGTAGCATATCGACGATCCAGCAGATAGATGCTCGAATCTCGAACCTTGCATTGCAGTATGGATTCTCACCAAACGATAGTCTTCTCGGCCAACTGCAAGCATTCTCCTCTACCATCTTCTCACTTAGACTAACTTTCACCGCGGTCTCTATCCCAGTATTCTTTATGGCCTGGTACGTCGGACGCACTGTCTCCCAGTCATCCTTCAATTTGCGACGCAAAGAGATCGGGCTGCTATTGACGAGAGGATTCACGAGAGGCCAACTGGTTCGCCACTTTATCACTGAAGGGCTCATGGTGGGTCTAGTCGCAGGACTGGCGGGGATCGCTCTCGCTTACGTTCTGAACCCCCTCTTCCTCCAGGTCCTAGGGAGTAGCTCTGGAGCAACCGCGATCCTGACCAGCGATACAGCCATTATCACAATAATCTTCACGCTAGTCCTCACACTCTTCGCAATTCTCGCTCCTGCTCGCCAGGCGGCGGCAATGGATCCAGCCCAAGCGCTGAAGGGCTATGTCTACCTCGAGGAGACACGGCCCATCAGAAAGCGTGGCGCAATACTAGC
>WNGC01001767.1_pt1 | contig 16093 bp, 18 predicted proteins | sample 5400051 | NCBI WGS metagenome assembly WNGC01 (sample SAMN13153368, study PRJNA577476) | soil metagenome | isolation source: 20 cm soil or saprolite under grassland replicate 2 | place: USA:California | collected 2016-06-15
GATGGAGTAGTTCGGGGGGACGCGAATCGGCAGGTGGCCGGCGATCGGCACTCTGCCGAGCAGGGCGAGGGCCACGGCGCGCTCCGACGCGCGCCCGCCGCTCCAAGCGATCAGGTAGCACCGTACCGCGGGGGTCTGGCTCAGGAGATAGGGGCTGCCCAGCGACACCAGCACGGTGGGCCGCGCTGCGTCGGTCGCCGTCACGAGCTGGGCGAGCGAATCGGGGAGCGCGATGTTGCCCCGCGAAGAGATCGGCCGCACGTTCGCGAGGAACACGGTCGCGGCCGTCCGCGCGATCACCGCCCGTGCCGAGTCGTAGGAGAGCGGCCCCGACATCGGCCACAGCCGGAAGTAGTCGACCGTGTCGCCTGCCTGCCGGAGCAGCTCGGTCATGTGTTGGCCGACGGCCCCGTTGTTTTCGTCGGCATAGGCGATGAGGGCGAAGCGGGAGGGTCTGCCACGCAGCGCGTGCAGCCCGCCGCCGACGTCGCGCACCAGCGTGAGCGCGCGGACGGCGAGGTCGTTCGCGGCGTCCTGGAACCGCTTGCTCCCCACGATGGTCATGATCGAATCGAGCGCCACCCCCCGGTGGGTCAGGAGGCCGAGCCGATGTTTGATCTCGAGCAGGCGGCGCACCGACTGGTCCAGACGCTCGCGGCTGATCCGTCCGCTGGCCACGGCGGCCGTCATGGCGTTGACGGCCGAGTCGGGGTCCGCCGGCATGAGGAGCAGATCGGAGCCCGCGAGAAAGGCGCGCACGGTCGCTTCCCCGGCGCCGTACTTGGCGACGATCGCGCCCATCGTGAGCGCATCGGTCACGACCAATCCGCGAAAGTGCAGCGAGTCGCGCAGCAGGCCGCTCAGTACGGCGGCCGACAGGGTCGCCGGATCGTTCGAGCCTGTGAAGGAGGGGAAGGCGATGTGGGCGCTCATGACGACGTCCGCTCCGGCCGAGATGCCGCCCCGGAACGGCACCAGCTCGAGCGAGTCGAGTCGCGGGTAGCCCGCCGTGATGACGGGGAGTCCGATGTGCGAATCGCTCTGGGTGTCGCCGTGGCCGGGGAAGTGTTTGAGCGTCGCGAGCATCCCGTGCTCGTGCAACCCCCGGACGTATTCCTGCACCAGCCGCGATACCGCCTGCGGGTCTTCACCGAAGGAGCGGACGTTGATGATGGGATTCAGGGGGTTGTTGTTGACGTCGGCATCCGGGGCGAAATTGACGTGGATGCCGACCGCGCGGCCTTCGGTGGCGGCCGCCTCGCCGATGGTGTAGGCGTCCCGGGGGTTTCCGGTCGCGCCCACCGCCATCATCTGGGGGAACGCGGTGCCGCCGATCACCCGCATCCCGGCTCCCCATTCCAGGTCCGCCGAGACGAGCAGTGGCAGCCGGGAGCGGCGTTGCAAGGCGTTGAGCTTGGCCGCGATGTCGAAGGGGGAACCGACGCTGATGATCAGCCCCCCGACTTCGAGCGAGTCGACCCAGCGCGCCGCCACCTGAAACAGCGAATCGTCGAACGCCGTGTAGCTTCCGGCGAGCCAGGGCACGACGAGCTGACCGATCCGCTGTCGCGTGCTCAAGGCCGCCAGCAGCGAGTCCACCGGCTGGCTCGCCTCCGGGCGCGGCCCCGGGCGAAGGTCGGAGGGTCGTGGCAGCGCGCGCGGGGGAGGGGACGCGCAGCCGGTCACCAACACCAGGGCCAGGAGTCTATGCGCCTGCATCGTCTCTCACTGTTGGGGTTGCTCGCCTGCGCCGGGTCCGCGGGCGCACAAATCCGTCCCGGGATCGACGTCGTGCTCGCCGACTCCGCCCACCTCATCGCCCACAAACGCCTCGGCTTGCTGACGAACCAGACCGGGGTCGACGCCGCCGGCCGCCGTGACGTCGATGTGCTGATCGCCGGGGGCTATCGCGTGACGGCCTTGTTCAGCCCCGAGCACGGCTTTCGCGGGCTGGAGGATCGCCCCGGCCTGCCCGACGCCGTCGACTCCGCCAGCGGCCTTCCAATCTACAGCTTGTACGGCGGCACGCCGCTATCCCGGCGGGCGGCGCTCGACAGCCTGGACGTCCTCCTGGTCGACCTGCAGGACATCGGCGCCCGCTACTACACCTACCCTGCCAGCGCGACGCAGCTGATGCGGGAGGCTGCGCGGCGCGGCAAGCCCGTGATCGTCCTCGATCGACCCGATCCCGTCGGCGGCGACGTCGTGCAGGGGAACGTGCGCGCGCGCGTGGCAGACCCGGATTCGGCGTTCGTGGGGTTCCTGCCGATTCCGATGCGCCACGGCATGACGCTCGGCGAGCTGCTGCGCCTCGCGAATGATCGACTGCGCCTCCACGCGGCGCTCACCGTAGTCCCGGCGGCCGGGTGGCGGCGCTCGCTCTACTTCGATGCCACCGGGCTGCCGTGGATCAAGCCCTCGCCCAACATGCCTGATCTCGAAAGCGCGATCCATTACCCCGGAACCTGTTTGTTCGAGGGGACGAACCTCTCGATCGGCCGGGGCACCTCGCTCGCGTTTCAGATCGTGGGCGCGCCCTGGCTCGATACCGCGGCGGTGCTGGAACGGCTGCGGGAGCCGGGAACGGGCAACGGGAAAGGGTTGGCCGGCGTGGAGATCCTCGGCCTGACGTTCACGCCGCACGCGCCGACCGACGGGAAATACGACGGGGTCGAGCTGCGTGGCATCCGGCTGCGCGTCACGGACCGGGCCCGCTACGATCCCACGAGGACCGCGGTGGCGTTGCTCGCCGCGCTCCGGGCCGTGCATCGGGACTCGCTGCGCTTCAACGAGCGAAGCTTCGACCGGCTGGCGGCGGGTGCCGATCTGCGCCGGGCGCTCGTCGCGGGGCGCCCGCCGCCCGTCATCTGGCGGTCGTGGGAGGGAGCGCTCGCCCGGTTTCGCGCGATGCGAGCCAAGTACCTGTTGTATTGACCAGCCCCTGCGCACTGTGGCATCGCTGCATCACGGCGCCCGGAGCGACGGGCTGGACTGCCCCGAGCGGGAGCACGATGTTGCTCCTGCGATCGCCTGCCCGCTCTCCCCCTAACGCATCGGGAGGAATTCATGTCTCACGCTCTAAAGGCCTCATTGAGAAGGACTTCGCTGCGGCCTGGATCATCGGGCTCGTGCCACCGAAGACGCTCGAGACTCAAGCCAAGTGTCCCAATGGCGTGTCGAAAGTCGAGACGAAGCTGAGCTTCCTGAACCAGCTCGTCGCCTTCCTGACCCTGGACATTTACACGCCGATGATGATCAAGGTGACCTGCGCGCAGGGCGGCCGGGCTTCCCTGTCTCCAGGCACGCGCGCTCTCGACCTCGGCGCGCTGTACGTGGTGTATTGATCGGCAGACGGGCAGCGAGCCAACGAAGGGCGCATCGTGGTGATGCGCCCTTCGTTGTTCGGGCCGGTATTGAGAGTCTCCCTTTGCACGGCTACTTTCCCCGGGCTATGAACCTGATTCCCCAGGTGGTGCGGGACGGCTTCGGACGGCTGCTTGATCCGCTGGCCGCGTGGTTGATCCGCAAGCAGGTGCGGCCGAACGTTCTCACCACTGTGGGCACACTGATCGTGCTTGGGTCCGCGTTGACGTTCGGGTTGGGCAAGACCCGCTGGGGCGGGTTCCTGCTGCTCCTCTCCGGCATCTTCGATATGGTGGACGGTCGGGTGGCACGCGAGGGCGGCATGACGACGACCTTCGGGGCGTTCTACGACTCGACGCTCGATCGGGTGGGCGAGGCGGCGCTGTTCACCGGGATCGCCGTGTACTTTTTGGGAGGCGGCGTGCCGCAGCAGCGCCTGACTGGCGCGGTGCTGGCGTGCATCGTGGCCCTGGCGGCCTCGCTGCTGGTGTCGTACACGCATGCCCGTGCCGAGGGACTGGGCCTCACCGCGCGCATCGGGATCGCCCAACGCGCTGAGCGCGTGCTGCTGCTCGGGGCTCCGACGCTGTTCTTCGGGGCGGGGAACCGGGGGGCGTTGCTCGTTTGGTTGATCGCGATTCTCGCGCTCGCCACGACCGTCACGGTCGTGCAGCGCGTGCTGTACGTCGCTCGCACCGCCGGCGCTCCGGCCGTGGGACGTCCCCCACGTCAGCGGGACACGCTCCCCGGTCACGCGCCGGCGCTGCAATCTCGGAAAGGACATTGATCGTGCCACAGCCGGCCGGCCGGGACATCGCGCCCGCCAAAGGGAAGCTCGGCGTGATGCTCGTGGGCTTGGGGGCCGTCTCCACGACGTTCATCGCCGGTGTCGAAAACGTGCGGTGTGGCAGCGGGCTGCCGATCGGTTCGCTCACGCAGATGGGGACGATCCGTCTGGGAAAGCGGACGGAAAAGCGCGCGCCGAAGATTCGCGAGTTCGTGCCACTGGCGCGGCTCACCGACCTGGTGTTCGCGGCGTGGGATCCGTTTCCCGATGACGCGTACACCGCTGCGAAAAAGGCGGGCGTGCTCGAGCCGCAGCACCTCGAGCCCGTGGCGGCCTTCTTGAACGGCATCCGACCGATCTCCGCCGCGTTCGACCGCAACTACGTGAAGCGCCTGACCGGCACCAACGTCAAGACCGGCAAGACCAAGCGAGACCTGGCCGAGCAGCTGCGCGCGGACATCCGCACCTTCAAGAAGACCTCCGGCGCCGATCGTCTCGTGATGATTTGGGCCGCGTCCACGGAGGTGTTCCTCACCCCGGGTCCCGCCCACCAGAGCATGGAGGCGTTCGAGCGGGCGATGGAGCAGAACGACCCCGCCATCGCTCCCTCGATGCTGTACGCCTATGCGGCGCTGATGGAGAACGTCCCGTTCGCCAACGGCGCGCCCAACCTCACCGTGGACATCCCGGTGCTCGAGCGGCTCGCCGCAGAGCGCAAGCTGCCGATCGGCGGCAAGGACTTCAAGACCGGCCAGACCATGATGAAGACCGTGCTCGCGCCCGCGTTCAAGGCACGGATGCTCGGCCTCGCGGGCTGGTATTCGACCAACATTCTCGGCAACCGCGACGGCGAGGTGCTGGACGACCCCGAGTCGTTCAAGACCAAGGAGGAGTCGAAGCTCGGCGTGCTCGAGTACATCCTCCAGCCGGACCAGTATCCCGAATTGTACGGGAACGTCTTCCACAAGGTGCGGATCAACTATTACCCACCGCGCGGGGACAACAAGGAGGGCTGGGACAACATCGACATCTTTGGGTGGCTCGGCTACCCGATGCAGATCAAGGTCGACTTCCTGTGCCGCGATTCGATCCTGGCGGCGCCGATCGTGCTCGATCTCGCCCTGTTCTTCGATCTCGCCCACCGCGCGCGCCTCTCCGGCATCCAGGAGTGGCTCTCCTTCTACTTTAAGAGCCCGCAGACCGCGCCGGGGCTCTACCCTGAGCACGATCTCTTCATCCAGCAGATCAAGCTGAAGAACACGCTGCGGTGGCTGATGGGCGAGGACCAGATCACCCATCTCGGCATCGAGTATTACGAGAAGGCGTGAGCACCGCGCAGTACGCCGTCACGGCCGTCGGGGTGGCCGCGATCGTCTGGGTGTTGTGGTATTTCCTCTACTCGAGCGGGCCGCCCGTCGCGGCGGGCGAGGCGGAAGGAGTCCAGGAAGTGCACGTCACGGTGAAGGGGGGCTACACGCCCGACACGATCGTCGTGCGGGCGGGGACTCCGGTTCGAGTGCAGTTCTACCGCGACGAGACAGCGGACTGCTCCGAGCGCGTCGTGTTGGAGGACTTCGGGATCGATGTCGCGCTGCCCGCCTTCCAGACGACGGCCGTCGAGTTCACCCCGCAGGAGCCGGGGGAGTTTCGCTTCCGTTGCGGCATGAACATGCTGAAGGGACTCCTCGTCGTGGAACCTGCCGGCCCGGACCGGCGGCCCTCCGCTTCGCCGCACACGCTCCATGAGTAAGGCGCGGATCGTCCTGCCGATCGAGGGGATGAGCTGCGCGTCCTGCGCCGCGACGGTGCAGGAGGCCCTGACGGGCGCCACTGGGGTCGCCGCGGCCACGGTCAATTACGCGACGGCCAAGGCTGCCGTGGATTACGACGACGCCCAGACCGGCGTCGCCGAGCTGATCAAGACGGTTCGCGCCGCAGGCTACGATTGCGGCAGCGCGAGCGTCACGTTCGGCGTCGAGCAGCTGCACTACGCGCCCAGCGTTGCGCCTCTCGAACAGGTGCTCGGTCGGGTGAAGGGCGTGCTGCGCGCGGCGGCCAACCAGGCGACCGAGACCGTCACCGTGGACTACGTTCCCGGCGCCACCACGGCTGCAGCACTCGAGCAGGCGGTCGGGCAGGCGGGCTTCCGTGTGGCGGAGCCGATCCCCACCGAGGACCCGGCCGAACGCGAGCGGATCATGCGGCAGCGCGAGATCAAGAGCCTCACCTGGAAATTCGCGCTCGCCGCGACGGTGGCGGTCGTCGCGATGCTGGGTTCGATGCTGCTGATGGCGGAACAAGCTGATTCCACCTTTCGGCCGGTCGACCTGCTGGGGCGCCTGCTCATGCCACTCGCCCTGCGGCTGGACGCGGCCCTCGGTGGACGGCTCGCGCTCGACCCGCAGTGGCTGAAGCTCGGTCTCGCTCTGTTCGCCCTATCCGTGATGGTATGGTCGGGCCAGCAGTTCTACCGCGGCGCCTGGGCCGGCTTCCGGCACCGTACAGCGGACATGAACACCCTCATCGCGGTCGGCACCGGCGCGGCGTTCCTGTACTCGCTCGTCGCGACGCTCGCGCCCGGCGTGTTCACGCGGGCGGGGTTGCCCGCCGACACGTACTACGAGGCCGTGTCCGCGATCGTCGCGCTCATCCTGCTCGGCCGATTGCTCGAGGCACGGGCCAAGGGGCGCACGTCACAAGCGATCCGGGGCCTGGCAGGCCTCAGGGCGCGCACTGCGCACGTGATGCGGGACGGCAGGGAAACCGAGCTGGCGGTAGAGGCGGTCGTCCCGGGCGACCTCGTGATCGTGAAGCCGGGAGAGAAGATCCCGGTCGACGGCGTCGTGACCGAGGGCGCGTCGGCGGTCGACGAATCGATGCTTACCGGCGAGCCGTTGCCCGTCCCCAAGAAGATCGGCGACGAGGTGGTCGGCGCGACCGTGAACACGACCGGCAGCGTCACGTTCCGCGCCCTCCGGGTCGGCAAGGACTCGGCCTTGGGCCAGATCGTCCAGCTCGTCGAGGACGCGCAGTCCACCAAGGCGCCCATCCAGCGGCTCGCGGACCGGGTCGCGGGCGTGTTCGTCCCGATCGTGATCGCCCTCGCCATCGCGGCGTTCGTAGCATGGTTCGACTTCGGGCCGGAGCCGGCCATACTGTTCTCCACGATCGCGCTCGTCACGGTGCTCATCATCGCATGCCCGTGCGCGCTCGGCCTGGCGACGCCGACGGCGATCCTCGTGGGCACCGGGAAGGCGGCTGAGACCGGGATCCTGGTCCGGAGCGGGGAAGCGCTCGAGCGTCTGTCGCGCGTGCGCGCCGTGCTGCTCGACAAGACGGGCACGATCACCGAAGGGAAGCCGACCGTGACGCACATCGTCACCGCGAAGCGGCCCGACGGCACGCCCATCGCGCCGGCGGAGGTCCTCAAGTGGGCGGCGGCCGTGGAGCAGCGCTCGGAGCACCCGCTCGCCGCCGCCATCCTGCGGGCCGCGAAAGACAAGCAGGTCGACCTCCTGCCGGTCGAGAAGTTCGCCGTCATGGAGGGCCGCGGCGCGCGCGGCACGGTCGATCGGCGCATCATCGAAGTCATCTCGCTGCGCCACGCGCGCGAGCGCAGCCTCGAGCTCGGCTCGCTCGGCCAGGATGCGGACCGGCTCGCGGCCCAGGGCCGCACCCCGGTCATCGTGGTGGTGAACAATACCGTATATGCCGTCATCGCGATCTCCGATCCGATCAAGCCCACCGCGAAGGACGCGATCCTGCACCTGAAGAAACTGGGGCTCACGGTGACCATGGTATCCGGCGACTCCCGCAAGGGCGCCGAGGCGGTCGCGCAGGAAGTCGCCATCGAAGACGTCATTCCGGAAGTGCTGCCGTCCCAAAAGGCCGAGCTGGTGAAGAAGCTGCAGCAGGGGGGCGGCCACGTCGCGATGGTGGGTGACGGCATCAACGACGCGCCGGCGCTGGCTCAAGCGGACGTCGGCATCGCGATCGGGACAGGGACCGACATCGCGATGGAGGCTTCCGACGTGACCCTCATCCGCGGCGACCTGCGGGGCGTCGTGACGGCGATCCAGCTCTCGAGGCGTACGCTGCGCACCATCCGCTGGAACCTGCTGTGGGCGTTCGCCTACAACGTCGTGCTCATCCCGGTCGCCGCCGGCGTGCTCTACCCCTTCACCGGCTGGCTGCTCTCGCCCGTGCTCGCCAGCGCCGCGATGGCGTGGTCGAGCTTGTCCGTGGTCTTGAACAGCCTCATGCTGCGGCGGTTCAAACCGGCGTGGGCGACGTGAGCCGGCGATGAAATACTTCCATCGCACCACGCTCTCGCCCGACGCGGCCCTCGACGCGGCCAAAGCCTTCTTCGGGAGCCGCATGGCACCGGCCGAGGAGTCGCCGCGCCGCCGCGCATTCGCCGGTCCGCTCGGCAAGGTCACGGTCGCCGCGCGCGCGGAGGGCGGGCACTACACGTTCGTCGAGGTGGGCACCGATCAGGTGGGCGAGTCGGAGATCGACCGGCTGGCGCGGCGGTTTCTGGCGGAACTGCACCGCCAGGTCGAGCCGGGTCACGAGCTGCGCGGCGCGTACTAGCCGGCGAGCTTCGCCCCGTACCCCGCCCGTTCGACCGCGGCGACGAGCTGCTGGGTCGTGACGGTGTCGTCGTTGAAGTCGATCTCGGCCTCACCCGCCCGCAGGTCCACGATCGCCGTGTACACTCCCGCGGTCGTCTTCAGCGCCGCTTCGACCTTCGCCTGGCAGTGCCCGCAGCTCATGCCGCTGACGCGCAGCTTCAACGTCGCCATAACTTGATTCTCCCGGCTCGATCAGCCAAGTTTCACGCCCACTACAATTTACAATGACGTCCCGCACCGGTCCTACGACCCAATCCCCGCCCCTGCCGGCAGGGCTCACCCGCGAGCAGCTGCTCGAAATCTACCGCTATCTGCGGCTGACGCGGACGCTGGAGGAGCGGCTGACGGCGCTGTACCGGCAGAGCAAGGTCATCGGAGGACTGTTCCGCTCGCTGGGCCAGGAGGGCGAATCGGTGGCCTCGGCCTACGCGCTCGAACGGGGCAAGCACGGCGACATCCTCTCGCCCCTGATTCGCAACCTCGGCTCGATGCTCGTCATGGGGGCGCGGCCCGTCGAGATTCTCCGTCAGTACATGGCCAAGGCCGAGGGACCCACGCGGGGCCGCGAGCTCAACGTCCACTTCAACGACCTGGAGCTGGGCTACCTGGGCCAGATCTCGCATTTGGGTGACATGATTCCGGTCATGGCCGGGATCACGCTGACGTTCAAGCTGCGCGGCGAGCCCCGCGTGGGGCTCGTCTACATCGGGGACGGCGGCACCTCCACCGGGACGTTTCATGAAGGGCTGAACTTCGCGGCGGTGCAGCGCTGTCCCCTGGTGGTGGTCGCCGAGTACAATCGCTGGGCGTACTCCACGCCGCCCGAGAAGCAGTTCGCGGTCAAGGACCTCGCGGACAAACCGAAGGGATACGGGATCGCGGCCGCGACCGTGGACGGCAACGACGTGCTCGCCGTGTACCAGGCGACGAAGCTCGCCGTGGAGCGCGCCCGCGGCGGGGCGGGTGTGCAGTTCCTCGAGGTGAAGACATACCGCCGTAAGGGTCACGCCGAGCACGACGACCAGCACTACGTGCCGCCGGACGAGCTCGACTGGTGGGCGAAGGAAAACGACCCGATCGACCGCTACGTGAAACAGCTGCTGCAGCACGACTGGGTCGAGGAGCGGGACCTGTCCGGCGTCGACGAGCGCGTGCGGGCGGAGATCGACGATGCCACGGATGCCTGCGTCGACGAGCCACTGCCCCAGGGCGAGACGGCCCTTCCCGGGGTGTACGTGAACCCGCCGGCCGCGGACCGACTCTGGTTTCGGGGTCTCTGATGCCGGAAGTCACCTATCTCGAGGCGCTGCGCCAGGGAATGTGGGAGGAGATGGAGCGCGACGACCGCGTCTTCATTCTGGGGGAGGACGTGGGGTTGTACGGCGGCGCGTTCAAGGTCACGGAGGGCTTCGCGCAGCGCTTCGGCGCACAGCGCGTGATCGACACGCCGATCTCCGAAGCTGCGATCGTCGGAGCGGCGGCCGGCGCGGCCCACATGGGCATGCGGCCCGTGGCGGAGATGCAGTTCATCGACTTCGTCTCGTGCGCGTACGACATGCTCACGAATTATGTGGCGACGGCGCGCTATCGCGCCGGCCTCGCCACCCCGATCGTGGTGCGGGGCCCCTGCGGCGGTTACGTACGCGGCGGGCCGTTTCACTCGCAGAACCCCGAGGCCGCGTTCTTCCACACGCCGGGCTTGAAGATCGTGTACCCGGCGACGGCCCGCGATGCGAAGGGTCTCATCAAGGCGTCGATCCGCGACGACGACCCGGTCCTCTACCTCGAGCACAAGTGGTTGTACCGCCGCATCAAGGAGCAGCTCTCCGAGGGCGAGGAAGTGGTGACGCCGATCGGCGAGGCGCGGCTCGCCCGCGCCGGAACGGATCTCTCGATCGTCACCTACGGCGCGACGGTGTGGAAGTCGCTCGAGGCCGCGGAGCGGCTCGAGCAGGAGGACGGCCTGGCGGTGGAGGTGTTGGATCTACGGACGCTCCTGCCGATGGACGACGCCGCGATCATGCGCACCGTGAAGAAGACCAACAAAGTGCTTCTGGTGCACGAAGACACCCGCACCGGGGGCGTCGCCGGAGAGATCGCGGCGCGCATCAACGAGCAGGCGTTCGAGTGGCTCGATGCGCCGATCAAGCGGGTGACGGCGCACGACGTACCGTTGCCGTACGCCCCGACCCTGGAAGACTTTGTGCTGCCGCAGACCGAGGACATCGTTAGGGCCGCCCGCTGGCTGGCGGCGTACTGAGGAGCGGTCATGGCTCGTGTTGACGTGCTCATGCCTCAGATGGGCGAATCCATCGCCGAAGGGACCGTGAGCAAGTGGCTCAAAAAGCTCGGTGATCCCGTGAAGCGGGACGAGCCGTTGTTCGAGATCTCGACCGACAAGGTGGACGCGGAGATCCCGTCGCCCACTGCGGGCGTGTTGGCGGAGATCAAAGTGCAGGAGGGGCAGACGGTGCCGGTGCAGACCCTCGTCGCGGTGATCGAGACGGAGAAGGGCGCCGCTGCGACTGCAGCGGCGCCCGCTCCCGCGCCGTCCAAGCCGGCTCCCGCGCCGTCCAAGCCGGCTCCCGCGCCGCCGCCGTCGCCCGCCCTCGACCGCCCTCGACCGCCCTCGACCGCCCCGGTCGGGAAGGGCGGTGATGGGACCGAAACCGCCGAGGAGCGCCTGCGGCGCCGCTCCACGCCCCTGGTCCGCAAGATCGCGGCGGAGCACCAGGTCGACATCTCGACGATTCCCGGTTCCGGGTTCGCCGGCCGGGTGACGAAGCAGGATATCCTTCGGTTCATTGAGCGAGCGCCGGAGCCCTCGGTATCCGGGTCCCGGGCCCCGGGTCCCGCCGTAATCCAGCACCCGACCGTCGAGCCTTGGCCTGGCGACCGGGTCGAGCCGTTCTCGAAAATCCGCAAGATCACCGCGGATCACATGATCATGTCGCGCCGCACGTCGGCGCACGTGACGAGCTTCTTCGAGGTGGACTATACGCGCGTGGCCGAGCTCCGCCGCAAGCACAAGGCAGCGTACGCCGAGCGCGGCGTGAACCTCACCTACCTCGCCTTCATCGCCAAGGCGTGTGCTGAGAACCTGCGCCGCCACCCTGTCGTGAACGCCGCGGTGTCGGGGGATAACATCATTTATCGCGGCGAGGTGAACATCGGGATCGCGGTGGCGCTCGACTGGGGTCTGATCGTGCCCGTCGTGAAGCACGTCGACGAGCTGTCCCTCGTGGGCATCGCCCGCGCGATCAACGACCTGGGCGAGCGGGCGCGGACCAAGAAGCTCCTCCCCGACGAGATCCAACGCGGCACCTTCACGATCACGAACCCCGGCGTGTTCGGGTCGTATGCGGGCGCACCGATCATCAACCAGCCGCAGGTGGCGATCCTCGGCGTGGGGACGATCGAGAAACGCCCCAAGGTCGTGACCCTGCCCGACGGAACCGACACGATCGCCATCCGCACGCTGGGGATGGTGTCGATGTCGTATGATCACCGCGTCGTGGACGGGGCCGACGCCGACCGCTTTCTCGCCGATGTGAAGCGGACGCTCGAAGACTTCCCCGAGGGAGCGATCTAGCCATGGCCAAGGTGCTCACCGCCGCCCGGGTGCGGGTGCCCCCGGCCAACGAGACCGACTATCTCGCGACGCTGCGGGAGTTGTGTCAGTTTGCGGAGGCGCGCGGGCAGCGCATCTGGGTGTTCCGCAACGCCAAGGACCCGCAGCTGTTCACCGAGTTCTCCGAGAGTCCGACGGAGATGTCCCACCGGGCGCAGGCGTCGCGCCTTCCTGAAGAGATCAAGCTCGAAAAGCGCCTGCAGGGCCTCGGCACCTACGCTGCGGATGCCTGGGAGCTCTGGACCGAGGTCTCGCTCGCCGCGGCGACCGAGGCCTAAGTGGCGGGGCGCACGATCACCGTCGACGGCGAGGTGTGGGAGGTCTCCCCTTCCGGCCGCGTGACCGTGTACGGCAAGGACGAGTTCGGCCTGGTGTTCCAGCAGGGGACGGGCCCCGAGCGCCGGCGCCGCTTCACGCGCTACGCCCCCGTGGGGAGCCGCAGCACCGACGCCTCGCTCGCCGAGCTGTCGGAACGCGAGCTAACCGAGCTGTTGCGCCAGTCACAACCGGCCTGGACGGCTCCGGAGAGCTCGTACGGCGCGCGTTGATCTCCACTGTCATTCGACCGCATCCGACGGGGAGTACGCCCCCGCCGAAGTGATGCGACGGGCCAAGGCGGCGGGCCTGGCCGCGATCGCCTTGACCGACCACGACACCACCGAGGGCGTCGCGGAGGCTGCGGGCGCGGGCGCGGCGCTCGCGATCCGGGTCGTTCCGGGTTGCGAGTTCAGTGTCAAGGCGCCGTGGGGCGAGCTGCACGTACTCGGCTACTTCCTGCCCACGGGCGAGCCGCGGTTGGAAGAGTTTCTCGTCGGGACGCGGGCCGCCCGGCGCCGCCGCGCCGAGCAGATGGTCGCCCGGCTGCAGCGACTCGGCGTGGCGATCGCGCTCGCCGACGTGTTGCGCGAAGCGGACGGCGCGGTCGGACGACCGCACGTGGCGCGCGCCCTGGTCGCCTGCGGCGCCGCCGCGGACATCAACGACGCGTTCGCGCGCTATCTCGGGCGCGGCCGGCCGGCCTATGTCGAGAAGCCGCTGCCGCTGCTGCGCCAGGTGACCGACCTGGTCCACGGCGTGGGCGCGCTCGCGCTCGCTGCCCATCTCGGCGAGCACGGCAGTGAAGGCCAGATCCGGTCGTTCCAGGAACAGGGGCTGGACGGGCTCGAGGTGCGACACCCGAGCCACTCACCGGCCGTCGAGCAGCGGCTGACGCGCATCGCGCAGCGGCTCGGGCTCGCGATCAGCGGCGGGTCGGACTGGCACGGCGATACCGAGCTCGGGGACGCGCACGCGACGCTCGGCGGCCTGGACGTGCCGCTGGAATGGTTGGAGCAGCTCGAAGAGCGTCGCGCCAAGGCGTCGCGCGAAGTCGTCTCGGAGAACCGGAAGGACATCTCATGACCGACCCACTCCCTGTTGGCAGCAAGGCGCCCGCGTTCAAGGCCGAGGCGTCCGACGGCAAGACGTACGCACTCGCCGACGTCCTGAAGTCCAAGCATGTCGCGCTCGTGTTCTACCCGGGCAACAACACACCGGGGTGAAACCGTCAACTCTCCGCCGTGCGCGACGAAATGGCCAAGTTCCAGCGAGCCGGCATCCAACCCTTCGGCGTGAACCCCGCCGGGGTGGACGCTCACTACACGTACGCCACCAAGCTGGGCTTCAATTTTCCCCTGCTGTCCGATCCCGACCGGGCGATCGCCCGCGCGTATCACGCGCTCAAAGACGACGGCCAGGGCATCCAGCGCACGGTCTACGTCGTGGCCCGCGACGGAACGATCGCCTTCGCACAGCGGGGCGCGCCGCCGGCCGACGAGATCGTCGCCGCGGTGAGCAGCGGGGAGAGGTGAGGCGGTGCCCGCCGATTTCCACGGCAAGGTCGTCCTCATCACGGGGGTGGGCCGGGCCGGGCAGATCGGGGAGGCGGTGGCGCGCGGCTTCGGCGCGGCGGGCGCTCAGCTGATCATCGCGGGCCACGACCCTACCGTCGTCGCCGATCGGGCCAAGGAGCTCACGGCGAGCGGGGTCGCCGTCCGCGCAGTCGCGGGTGACCTCACGCTGCCCGACACCGCGCGCCGGGCGGTCGCGCTGGCGAAACAGGGGTTCGGCGGCCTCGACGTGGTCGTGAACGTCGCCGGCGGTTTGCTCAACTATGGACCGGTACTCGAGGTGCAGCCCGAGCAGCTGGACCGCGAGCTCGCGGTCAACCTCAAGACGGCGTTCCTCGTCTCGCAGGCGGCGATTCCCCTGCTGCTCGAGCGGGGCGGCGGCGCAATCGTGAATTTCGCCTCGATCGCCGTGCTCAAGCCGCAGCGCCACATGGGGTCGTACAGCGCGGCCAAAGCGGCGGTCGCCGGACTGACCCGCGCCCTGGCGCGCGAGTTCGCGGACCGGGGGGTGCGCGTGAACGCCGTCGCGCCGGGCATGATGAAGACGGCCGATAACCTCGCTCGAGTGAAAGACGCCCAGGTGCGGTGGGTCGAGCTCGACCAGCTCGTGAACGCCGTGCTGTTTCTCGCGAGCGACGCAGCGGGCGCGATCACGGGCGAGATCTTGCCGGTCGCGGGAGACGTCTGACCGGCGTGGTCGTCATGCGTGACGTCATCGTGATCGGCGGTGGCTGCTACGGCACGTTCTACGCCGGCCAGCTGGCGAAGGCGAAGCAGCGGGGCAGAGCCGACTATCGGTGCGTCGTCGTGGTGGACCAGGATCCAGGGTGCCGGGCTCGCGCCGAGTTGGGCGAGGCGCCCGATCGGCGGTTCGTGTGTCGTGACTGGAGCGCCTACTTCGCCAGTGTGCTGGGCGATGCGGCGCGGCCGCGACCCGGCGAGCCTGAGGACTACATCGTCCCGTCGCCGCTCATGCCGCACCTCATGTTCGAATGGGTGCTGGCCCGCGCCCGCGAGCGCTGGCCGCAGCGGGCGATCGCGGTGACGCCCGTCCCCGGCTCCCTCGGCACCCCTTACGACCGGACGGCGCCGGACGGGACGCGCTACGTCTCGTTCGCTGATTGGATCTGCCCGACGCACTGCATCGAGCCCGCGATCTGCCCGGCGATCGGGGCTGCGCGCAGCTGGGAGATGGGCGACGCTGTGCGGGAGCTCGCGGCGCAGCTGCGCGCGTCCGGTGAGCCGGTGTTCGGCCCCGCGCTGTTCGTGTGCCGGCATCACGTCTTCGGCGTCGGTACGTTCTCGGTGGATGCCGTGCTGCAGGGTGACGACATCGTCCAAACGGCGGGCCGAAGCGGCGAGCCGGCCGCGGTGCTCGTAGGGACGATCTCGAGCTGTCACGGGGCGCTGAATCTCCTGAACATAGGCGCCGTCAGCCGTCGGCCGTCAGCGCCTGCTGCTGGCTGACGGCCGATGGCGCCGTTACCTGCAGCAGAGCGCCAGGCGATCCTCGCACGAGCACGCGACCTGTTCAACTCCGGCGAATACTGGCTCGCGCACGAGGCCTTGGAAACCATATGGCGTTCTATTATTAAGGACGGCGACGCGGAGGCGGCGCGAGTGTGGCAGTGATTGATCCAGGCGGCGGCCGCGCTGCTGCACCGCGAGCGCGGCAACCAGCACGGCGTGGAGACGGTCGGGACGGCCGCGCTCGAGAAGCTGGACGGGCCCGAGCGGCCCGACGTCGAGTTCGCGATCGGGCGGTTTCGCGCGCAGCTCGCGCGCGCCC
>WNGC01001143.1_pt1 | contig 16083 bp, 11 predicted proteins | sample 5400051 | NCBI WGS metagenome assembly WNGC01 (sample SAMN13153368, study PRJNA577476) | soil metagenome | isolation source: 20 cm soil or saprolite under grassland replicate 2 | place: USA:California | collected 2016-06-15
ATTTACTGATGCGGATTGGTCCCAGGCGCAGCGCGAATTGCTTGGCGCTGCTGTTCCCTTGCCGCCGGAGGAAACCAGCCAGAACGCCGATTTGGTGGAAGAATGGGAAGTCGTCGCGAATAATACGGGGCAGCGAGTGCCCCGTGCCGGATTGGATGAAGACGAAACGGTCGGCGAGCAACTGGTCACCGACGGTCTCGAGGAAGCGGCGCACGATCAAATGCTCGAGGCGCGCCGAGAGGAAATCGAGCAGGAAGGTGGCATCACTTGAGCTCAATCGCCGCGCCCGCTATCAATGAGGCAACGGCCGCACGGTCGCGTTCGAATGGGGGGCAATCGCGCGCCGAATGTCTGCTCGCGCGTTTTCGCCAAATCAGAAACTTCACGACAGGACTGTGCGCGAATCTTGAGCCCGAGGATTGTGTTGTCCAGTCGATACCGGATGTCAGCCCAACCAAATGGCACCTTGCCCACACCACGTGGTTCTTCGAAACGTTTATCCTGAAAAGATTCGTTCCCGGATATCGCGCCGAAATTCCGCAATACGCCTATCTCTTCAATTCATACTACAACGCGGCCGGCGACATGCACAGGCGCGACCTCCGTGGATTGATCTCGCGCCCCACGGTAAAGGAAGCACAGCGCTATCGCTCGTCGATCGATTCGCATATCGACAAGCTCCTTTCCCATGCTGACGAAAAACTTCTCGATGACATCGAGCCAATTCTAGTTCTCGGCATTCATCACGAGCAGCAGCATCAGGAGTTGCTCATCACAGACATCAAGCACGTCTTCGCGCAAAATCCGCTCTATCCAGTTTTCCGCGAGAGCGAGATCGACGTTGTCCAGGCAAAAATCGCCCCGATGCATTTCCTCCATTTCGAAGAAACAACCGTGGAGATCGGTCATGAGGGCGACGGCTTTTCCTACGATAACGAAGGCCCGCGTCATCGAACGCTGGTCGGTGCGTTTTCGCTCGCTTCGCGGCCCACTACAAATGGCGAATATATCGAATTTATCGAAGCCGGTGGATACGCGCGAGCGGAGTTTTGGCTGTCGCTCGGTTGGATGGCGGTAAATGAGCAACACTGGCAGGCACCGCTTTACTGGGAAAAACGCGACGGCGCGTGGTGGCAGTTCACGCTTTCCGGTTTTCGTCCCGTCGATGAATCAGAGCCAGTAACACATGTCAGCTATTTTGAAGCCGACGCCTTCGCGAATTGGAGTGGCGTCCGGTTGCCTACGGAATTCGAATGGGAACGTGTCGCGCTTGATTGTCCGATCGAAGGTAATTTCGTCGAGAACGAGGAGTTTCATCCACGACCATCGACAGGACAGGATCGACAACTTCAACAAATGTTTGGCGATGTTTGGGAATGGACGCGGAGCGCGTACTCCCCCTACCCTGGTTACCGCGCCGCGCCTGGCGCGCTCGGGGAGTACAACGGCAAGTTCATGTGCAATCAGTATGTCTTGCGTGGGGGCTCCTGCGCGACGTCGCGCACGCACATCCGCAAGACGTATCGAAACTTTTTTCAGCCCGAAAAACGCTGGCAATTCACAGGGATTCGGCTCGCACGCGACTCAAAATGAACCACGAGCCACATCGGCTCGCCGTTGTCGATCTTGAGCCGGCGAAATCGGATTTTCTTTCGGAGGCGATCGCCGGCCTCTCGGATCAACCTCGAACCTTGCCGTGCAAATATTTCTACGATGAGAACGGCGCGGAGCTGTTTCAAAAAATCTGCGAACTACCGGAATATTACATCACTCGAGCTGAGACCGCGATTCTCCGGCTTCACGCTCATCAGATGGCCCGTTGCATCGGCGCGCGCTGTGAGCTGATCGGTCTTGGCACTGGCGCCGGAACAAAAACGCGCGTCCTTCTAGAAGAGCTGGAAAAACCGGCCGTTTATGTCCCAGTGGATATTTCAAAAGAACAGCTCGAACGCTCGACCGCGTTGTTTCGCAAGCTTTTTCCCAAGCTCGAAATTCTGCCGGTCTGCGCCGATTACCTCGAACCGTTCGATCTGCCTCTGGCTTCGCGAAAAGCCGCGCGCAAGATTGTGTATTTTCCTGGCTCGACCATCGGCAATTTTGAGCCGCTGGCAGCAATGACGTTCTTACAGCGCGTTGTCGATCTTTGCGAAGATGACGGCGGGCTTTTGATTGGCGTCGATCTGCGAAAAGATCGACAGGTCCTGGAACACGCTTACAACGACAGCGCCGGTGTGACCGCCCAATTTAATTTGAATTTGCTCGCGCGCGCGAATCGCGAGCTCGGAGCGAATTTCGATCTACGACGGTGGCGGCATTACGCGGTTTACAATCCGGACGAAGGCCGGATCGAGATCTATCTCATCAGCGAAACCGATCAGACTGTGCGAATTAAGGACCGGCAGTTTCATTTCCATACGGGAGAGAAAATCATCACTGAATATTCCTACAAACATACCCCGCTAGGTTTTATCGACCTCGCCGACAAGGCAGGATTTGAGTTTGTTCGAATGTGGACTGATAACAGCCACTTGTTTGGCGTTTTCTATTTCACCGTGAAACTGTAGGCGCCGCGCTGTGGATGGCGCGCTTCAGGTTATGAACGCAACATCCGCGCCGCTGCTTCGCACAGCGAAGCGGCCACAGCTATGAGCGCCCTCGTTCAACTTGTCGATGTCACGAAAGGCTACGCCGACGCACCGGCGCTGCATCCGACGAATCTGTCGATCGAGCGCGGCAAAACCACGGTCCTAATCGGACCGAGCGGCTGCGGGAAATCGACACTGCTACGAATCATCATTCGGCTGATCGCGCCTGATTCTGGCACAATCGATTTTGATGGCTCACAGATTACACCTGCTAACATCGAAATATTGCGTCGCCGCATCGGGTATGTCATTCAGGAAGGCGGCCTTTTCCCACATCTCACGGCACACGCAAACATCCTTTTGATGGCGCGCCATCTCGAAAAATCCGACAAAGAAATGCGCACGCGGCTTTCTGAATTGTGCGAGCTGACAAGATTTCCCGAAAACCTGCTGGCGCGGTACCCGCTTGAACTTTCCGGCGGTCAGCGTCAACGCGTCAGTTTGATGCGGGCATTAATGCTTTCGCCCGAATTATTGCTCCTCGACGAACCACTCGGCGCGCTCGATCCATTGGTGCGGGCGTCGTTGCAAAAGGATCTCAAAGAAATTTTCGCGCGCTTGCGCCAAACCGCGCTGCTCGTCACGCATGACCTGGCGGAAGCAGCTTATTTCGGCGACGAAATTGTGCTCATGAATGAAGGCCGCGTTGTCCAGCAAGGTTCGATAACCGATCTTCGCGAAAGACCGGCCAATCCCTTTGTTTCCGAGTTCATCAACGCGCAACGGAGCGTCGCTCTGGCATGAAAAGTTTCGTTCGCCTAACTCTGGTTCTTCTCTTTTTCAGCGCAACTTTGTGCTTCGCTGCCAATCCAGTTTTAATCGGTTCGAAAAAATTCACCGAATCTTATGTTCTCGGGGAAATTGCCAAGCGCACGCTAAACGAAACGGGCATTCCGGCGGAACATCGACAAGGCATGGGCGGCACGATTATCCTTTGGGAAGCGTTACGCGGCGGGCAAATCGACGTCTATCCAGAGTACACCGGAACCATCGCGCAAGAAATTCTCAGGACCGAACGGCAATTGTCGGTCCAGGAAATTCGGGATGCGTTGACGAAATTCGGCGTCGGGATGACGGAGCCACTCGGTTTCAACAACACGTATGCGCTTGTCATGCGCCGTAATGACGCGCAACGACTTGGCATTCGCACGATCGGCGATTTGGGCAAACACCCGGAACTCAGAATCGGACTTACCCACGAATTTTTAGATCGACGCGATGGCTGGCGACCGTTACGCCAGCGTTACGGCCTCCCTCAGCTGAACATCATCGGAATTGATCACGCGCTTGGGTACGCCGCTCTCGCGAACGGCTCGATCGACCTGAAGGACGCTTATTCGACCGATGCGAAGATTGCGGAGAACGATCTTGTCTCCCTGGTAGATAACTTTGATTTTTTCCCGAAATACGATGCGGCATTTTTATTCCGAACTTCCCTGCGGGACGACGCGATCGCTGCATTACACGGACTTGCAGGCACGCTCGATGAAGCGCGCATGGTTCGGCTGAACGCAGAAGCGGAGCGCACAAAAAACTACACAAAAGCTGCAAACTTATATTTTCAAAACGCCGCTGGATCGACGACACTTACCGGCGACGAATCGTTTTGGCAAAAGCTTGCGCGCTGGACGTTGCGCCATCTCGAACTTGCGGGATTTTCGTTGCTTCTTTCAATAGTCACTGGAATTCCGCTCGGGATTTTCGCAAGCCGTGGTGGCGCGACCGGAAATATGATTCTTGGTTTTGCGGGCGTTATGCAGACCGTTCCATCGCTTGCCTTGCTCGCTCTTCTGGTTCCCCTTCCGTTTTTCGGAATCAGCGTTCGTACTGCGATTGCCGCGCTTTTTCTTTACGGATTGCTACCAATCGTGCGCAACACTGCGAGCGGCTTGCAGGACATTCCCCGATCGCTGCGCGAATCGGCCATTGCGCTGGGACTCACACCGGCGGCGCGACTCTGGCGAATTTATCTACCGATGGCGTCGCGCTCAATTTTATCGGGAATTAAAACCAGCGCGGTTATTAACATTGGTACTGCCACACTTGCGGCGTTGATTGGAGCGGGCGGTTACGGCGAGCCAATCTTGAGCGGATTGAATCTGAACGATCACGTCACGATTTTGGAAGGGGCGGTTCCGGCGGCGCTCCTCGCGCTGATTGTGCAATGGAGCTTCGACTTGCTTGACCGCATTTTGATTCCGAAAGGTCTGCGATTGTAGCGCAACGCGAGCATCTCGCCTGCGAAGCAAACCCATCGCAAGCTGGAAGTTCGCACTACTTTTTTCGCGACTCGCGGGCAACCTAATTCGCGGTTATTACATAGAATGGCAATCGCGTCGATCAATCCAGCAACGGGTGAAACGCTGAAAGAGTTTCCAGCTTTCAACCACGAGGAAATCGAAAAGCGATTGAAACGCGCCGAGCGCGCATTTGCGCACCATCGACGACGCCCATTTGCCAAACGCGGGCAACTCATGATGGCCACGGCGTCATTACTTGAGCAGGAAAAGGACAAACTCGCCCGCACGATGACGTTGGAAATGGGAAAATTATTTCGCGCGGCGCTGGATGAGATCGCCAAATGCGCGCGTGTTTGCCGGTTTTATGCCGAGAACGCCGAGCGATTTCTAGAAGACGAGGCCGCGCAGACGGATGCTGCTCGCAGTTATGTCCGCTACGAGGCGCTCGGACCGGTTCTCGCGATCATGCCTTGGAATTTTCCGTTCTGGCAGGTGTTTCGATTTGCAGCGCCAGCCTTGATGGCGGGAAACGTTGGGCTCCTGAAACACGCCGCCAACGTCCCGCAGTGCGCGCTTGCGATTGAAGAGATCTTTTGCCGCGCCGGATTCGATGAGGGCGTTTTTCAGACGCTCCTGATCGACGCGGAACAAGTGGAAAACGTGATTGTCGATTCAAGGGTGACGGCGGTAACGCTCACTGGCAGCGAAAAAGCAGGAAGCGCGGTTGCGAGCATCGCCGCGCGGCACATCAAAAAAAGTGTGCTCGAACTCGGCGGGAGCGATGCTTTCATTGTGATGCCGAGCGCCGATTTCGAATCCGCGCTCGGCACCGCAATCAAAGCACGCACAATTAACAATGGCCAATCGTGCATCGCCGCGAAGAGGTTTCTCGTCGCGGATCAAATTTACGACGAATTCCTACGGCAATTTGTTGAACGCATACGTGCGTTGAAAATTGGCGATCCGCTGGATGAGGCGACAGAGATCGGGCCGCTCGCGACGGAACAGATTCTCGAAGCTGTAAACGAGCAAGTTCAGAAATCGATCGCGGCCGGCGCGAAATTATTGACGGGCGGAAATCGGATTCATGGTCCCGGGTTTTTTTATGAACCAACGGTCCTTGTCGATGTGCCGATCGATTCTCCCGCCTACTGCGAAGAAATTTTCGGCCCGGTCGCATCGTTTTTCCGGGTACGCGACGTCGCCGATGCCGTGGAGATCGCAAATGCCACTACCTTCGGTCTCGGCGCGAGCGCCTGGACGAACGATCGGACCGAACAAGATCTGTTCGCATCCGAGCTGGAGGCGGGGATGGTTTTCGTCAATGCGATGGTCGCCTCCGATCCAAGATTGCCGTTCGGCGGCGTGAAACGTTCCGGATTTGGCAGAGAGCTGGGTGCTGCGGGGATTCGCGAATTCGTGAATAGGAAAACGATCTGGATCGCCTAAGATCGGCCGCCCAATTCACCGGATCGTTTCGCATTGCGTTGGCGCTTTGTCTTCACCCATTCTTCGAGCATGGCTGAATCGGTGGGTGCTCCCCTCTTCGTGCCGCATCCGCCAGGCTTTCGCCCCCGACGCGGACTGAACTGGACATTCGTTGGGCTGCTCTACACCTCCTTTTACATGTGTCGCTACAATCTCCCGCTTGCGAGCGGCGCGATCAGCAGCGAGTTCGGATTCAGCAAAGCCCAGATCGGCACCATCATCACGACCGCTCTGCTCGCTTATGCCTGCGGGCTAATTCTCAATGGTCTACTCGCCGATCGTTTCGGTGGAAAACGGGCAATGCTTATCGCTGCCGCTGGGACGATCATTATGAACATCTTTTTCGGCGCCACGTCATTTTGGGGACTGCTTTGGTTGTTCGTCGTGATTCGCGGCATCGACGGATACATGCAGGCATTCGGTGCACCCGGAATGGTAAAAATAAATGCTGCCTGGTTCCGGCACACGGAGCGCGGCAGCTTCGCCGGCATCTTTGGTTTCATGATCAACCTGGGCCGCTTCGGCATTTTCAAACTCGGACCCGCGTTGCTTGCGGGATTTACCTTTCTCGGTCTGATTCGAATTCCACCGTTGCATTGGCGTTGGCTATTTTGGGTCCCGGCAGGGATCACACTTGTAGTCGGCGCCTGCATGGCGCTGATCGTCAGAGACACGCCAGAGGAAGCGAACTTTCCACCAGTGAATCCGCACGAGGAAACCGCTGGACGCGTGCAGGTCAAAGTCTTTGATGTGTTCAAAATCATAGCGACGAATCCAGTGATCTGGATTGTGGCGTGTGCGTATGCCTGCACTGGTTCCGTGCGCCAGGGCGTCGATCAATGGTTCCCGCGTTTCCTGCAGGAAGTGCATCACCTCGATTACCAATCGGTGCAGTTTCAACTAGTGGCTTTTTCAATTCCATTTGTGGCGTCCGTCGGTTCGCTCATTTCGGGCTTTATTTCCGACAAAATTTTTCACGGCCGACGCGCACCGGTCGCGGCGGGTCTCTATTTTCTGGAAACAGCGGTCATTCTTATCGCCGCTCAATTTCATTCGGCTAACGCAGCGGTCGTTTTTCTCGTTCTGATTTCATTTACCGCTAATGCGACGCACTCGATCCTCGGAACCGCTGCAGCCATGGATATTGGCGGAGCAAAAATGGCCGGGTTTGCTTCCGGTCTGATCGATTCCTTCCAATATTTCGGCGGAAGTCTGGCCGGTTACTTTCTGGGCGCGCTCCTCGATCGAAGCTGGAGCAATTATTTTTATTTCATGGCGCCGTTTGGGCTGATTGGGGCTGTGTTGATGTTGTCGATTCTTGGGCGTGTCAGCTTGGCGAAACAGCCGCGCCCGATTCGCTCTTGACTGCCCGAAAATACACCGGTGGAATCGCGACTTCCAGGTACGATCTTAATGATTTCCGGCGCGTTTATCGAGCCGGCGCGGAAGGCAAGACCCGCCCGCTGACTTCGCCAAAGCCGATGCGATAGCCGTCGCCGTCGCACCAGCCAGTGATCGTGAGTGTGTCGCCGTCTTCGAGCCATTTGCGCATTTCGCCATTCGGCAGTTTCAACGGATTCGCGCCGCGCCAGGTTAATTCCAACATGCAGCCGCGCGATTCTTCCGTCGGACCGCTAATCGTTCCGCTGGCCAGCAAATCACCGGGCTGCAAATTGCAGCCATTAACAGTGTGATGCGCGAGTTGCTGGGCAACGCTCCAGTAAAGATTTTGAAAATTCGTGCGCGTGATGATGTGCGGCGCGTCCATCGAAGAAGTTCTCAAATGCGCTTCAAGGTGGATGTCGAATGTGAAATCATCTTTTTGTCGCAAGTACGGCAATGGCTCGGGATCCTGTCGCGATAGCGATTTACGGAATGGTTCGAGCGCTTCCAGTGTCACCACCCATGGCGAAATACTCGTGCAGAAATTCTTCGCGAGAAATGGTCCAAGCGGTTGATATTCCCACGCCTGAATGTCGCGCGCACTCCAATCATTCATCAGAACAAAGCCGAAGATGTGATCGATCGCCCGATCGATTGGCACCGGGTCGCCGAGCGAATTGCCCGGCCCAATTAGAAACGCCATTTCGAGTTCGTAATCGAAGCTCTTCGTCAGGCCGAAAGTTGGCGCGTCTGCATCGGGCGGCTTGATCTGGCCGCTCGGCCGCCGCACATCCGTGCCACTAATCACAATCGAGCTGGCGCGGCCGTGATATGCTACCGGTAACCATTTCCAATTTGGCATAAGCGCGTTTTCTGGACCACGCAACATCGTGCCGACGTTGTGCGCATGATGATACGACGAATAGAAATCTGTATAATTGCCGAGGCGTACCGGCAGTTGCATCTCCACATCTTTTTGAGCGTGAAAAACCTGGGCGCGCAGTTTTGCATCGTCACGCAGCGTCGCCGTTTCGGATGAGAGCAGATGTTGAATTACTACACGCGCTTTGCGCCATCCCGGTCGGCCAAGAGCAAGAAATGCGTTGAGAGAATCCTGTGAGAAAACATGTCGATCCTGAAACTCAGGCGAGCGGAAATGTCCTAGCTCTTCCAGAATGGAAAGATCGAGAACGTACTCACCGATCGCAACGCCGACCCGCGGCGTACCTTGCTTCGATTTGAAAATTCCAAAGGGAAGATTCTGGACAGGAAAATGCGAATCGCGTCGAACGTCGATAAAAGATTCAAGCGCCGGCATTCTTTGAACAAACTGTAGGGTGTCTGGCTCAGACGCCAATTCAAATCCTGTAGGAGCGCTTGGCGAGCGATAGTTAACTCGTCAGCAAATTCAGAGCGCGCAGATCTTCACGCGGTTCATCGAAGCTGCAGCTGCCAAATGAAGTCACCAATTTTCGCCGAGCCTTGATTTGCTCGGTCACGATTTTCCATTCCCGCCAGGCAAACGAGTCGTCGCTGAACGAAAACGAGGCGCCATTTTCATCTTCCAGCATTTTTGATGTTTGCTGTTCATCCCATTGATGCTCGGCCGCGAGTACTGCCGCACCGAGCACGTTAACGAACCCGTGCATTTTTGTTTTCACTTCGTCCCGAAATTGCCGGATCGGATGATGCAGTCCCGCAGTAAACTTGATTGGGACGCGCTGCTTGGCCGAAGCGACCAGCGCACGCGCTATTTGCTGCGAAGCCGGAAATGCTTCGGCAGTGACGCCCCCGGTTCGTAATTTGTAACCAAACTGAGCTGCGCCGGTCGTTGAGTTGTGCTCGGCCAGTAAAGCAATCGCTTCTTCCGCCGAATCGACTGGTGTTTCCCAAAACGCCTGGAGCTTCAGACTCTTCAGGATTGATCCCATTTTCCCGAGCAAGCCAAGATCGACATCTTGTGGCAGCGGCATTTCCAGTTGGCGGGCCGAAACAAGATCCACATGTTCAGCAGAGAACGATCTGATCTTCTCGGCCGCGATTTTCAATGTGTCGATGAATTCACCGGCATTGACAGTTTTCGCTCCCAGTGCGGAAATAAGCGGCGGATGCTCCCGGTCGAATAATGAAAGGTTTCCTACTGCGGCATCGAATTTCTCGACAGGCAACACGAAAGTGTTGAGCATCCACGCATCAGGATCACGCACATAGTTGGCCTGATTTTGCAGAGCTGGTTCGAGCGCGAGGCTGCAAGGCGGGAATATCCCCGCGTAATCGATTGATTGGGTAAGGAGCGCGCTAAGCGAGGCAGCAAACATGATCTAAACTGAACGTCGAAAGCCGGCATTTAGTCAATCGCTTTTGCGCAAGCACAACGTAAGCAAATAATTACGAGAAATTTAAAGTGGCCTAATACTGAAGCCAGGATTCGCTAGACTTTTTTCGCTAAACAGTATAGAAACGCACACTTGAAACGCATACTTTGATGCCTGGTACCGAGTCAGTTTCTCACGATGACCTGATCGTCTGTACGTGCGGGAGTCAGGAGTATACGCCGCGCGACGCGATCGAAGCAGCCCTTTTCAGGGGCGAACTGGATTTAAAATGGAAGGAATTCCTGCGCTGCGTGGAAGCCGAAAGACGTGCTGACGAGCTCGACCTGGAGCTCGATGACTCCGCGATTGCCGATGCGGCAGAAGCTTTCCGCTACGAACATGATCTTATCACCGCAGAGGAGACGGAAGCATTTCTGGCAAATCGCGAACTTACTCTCGACGATTTCACCGATTATTTTACACGTCAATACTGCGCCGACGCCTTGAACGAAAACATTGTTCCTGAGCAAATCGAATACATCTCCGCGACCTCGGAGCTGCGTCAGGTATTCGTGGCAGAGTTGATTCTATGCGGAGAATTGGACCGCATGACAACCGCGTTGATGTTCCGTTTGGCCGCTCGCTGTGCCGAGAAAGACTCCGATCCAGATGCGACTGCGGCCGAGAAGCGAAAGTTTTTTGATCGAAATAAAATCGAGCCCGCGCAGCTTCCGAATTGGCTGGAGCGACTTAGACGCGATTTGGAATGGTTCAATGAAATGGTAGCGATGGAGGCAGCATTTCGTCGGCGTTGTGACACACTGCTTGTCCCCCAGGCACGCCAACGCGAATTGGTGGCGCTGCGATTACCCCTGACGCGATTCGAAACTGAACTAATCGAGCTGGAATCGCGCGATGCCGCCCAGGAAGCACTGTTTTGTGTGCGTGAAGACGGCATGTCGATGGAAGAAGTGGCCATCGAAGGGCGGTATCCGTATCGGCGCGTCGATTTTCTTTTTGAAGATATTCCTGCCGATTTGCAGCAGAGATTCCTAAGCGTGTCGGAGGGTGACGTACTGGAACCAGCCGCGCACGGCGACGGATTCGAATTGTGCCGAATCATCAAGAAAATCGAGCCGCAAGCGGACGATTCGACGGTGGGATTGCGAATCGAGCAACGACTCGTTGATCGGCATTTCTCTGAGCTCAGCAGCAAGTACACCCAACGACGACTTGGCACTTTTACTTCGGCAGAATGAAAACGCAAGACAGCGAAATTCTGAGACGGACATCGGTGTTCCGGTTCGTTTCCGACGAGCACTTTGGCGCGATTGAGCCGCTCTTGCAGGAAGAACACTACGATTTCGGCGATGTGATCGTAAAGCAGGATGATCCGGCCGATTCATTTTACGTTTTAACAGGCGGGCGGGCACGTGCGCTGAAAATCAAGTCAGACGGCGAGGAGATTCCGCTGGGCGTGCTAAAACCAGGCGACTCTTTTGGAGAAGCCGCCTTGTCGGAAGGTGGAACGCGGAGCGCAACAGTCCGTTGTAGCACAGCGGTGGATGTTCTGCGGATCGATCGCACCGATTTTCTCGAACTCGTTCGCCGAGTGCCCGAGCTGAAGGGCTACGTCGAGACGACCGGCCGCAACCGGGCGCTACAAAGCTTCCTTTATCAGTTTAGTAACTTCGGGCGGCTCCCGGCACCTGCTTTGCGTAGCGTGATCGACAAATTAAAACCCGCCGGATTCGCGAAAGGCACTCTTATTATTCGCGAAGGTGACGACGCTGGACCGCTCTACGTAATCGAGAAAGGGCGGGCGCGAGCCTTTACCGGAGTCAATGGCCGCGATCAAAATCTCGCGTTTTATCGCGAAGGCGATTTTTTTGGCGAACTCTCAATCTTGAACGGCTCGGCGCGCGCAGCGTCCGTAGAAGCATTCACAGATTGCCAGTTGCTCGCACTCGACGCGAAATCGGTGCGCGACTTGCGCCGCCGCTTCCCCGAGTTCGACAAGCTTCTTAGCGAGCGGCTTGCATTATACCAGGCAAAAACAGAAGCGCGTATTCCGCTTGATTTCACAACGGAACTGCTTCCTGCGGAGACAAAGGTGCAGGACAAAGTGGAACTGGACGGTGAACGGCCGGACGCCGAAGCCGAAGAAAAAGAAGATCCGTTCGCCGACGAGCAGGGCTTGTTCCGCAAACGCGGCAAGCGCATCCGCAAAATCGACCACCTGATGCAAATCGACGAAATGGATTGTGGCGCGGCAAGTCTCGGGATGATCTGCCGGCATTTCGGCCGGAAGGTAAGCTTGGCGCGCATTCGACAGCTGTGCCACACCGCAACCGATGGTACCAGCCTGAAGGCGCTTTCTCGCGCCGCAACCGAGCTTGGGCTGGCGGCGCGCGCACTAAAAGTCTCACTGCGCAACCTTCCAATGATGCCGTTGCCAGCCATCGTCCATTGGGAAGGCAATCATTGGATCGTTCTCTACGATGTCAATGAGCAGTTTGCGCGTGTGGCCGATCCGGGGCTGGGGCTGCGGAAAATCCCGCGTCGCGAATTTGAAGCGAAATGGACCGGCTATGCCGCGTTATTCGATTACACGATAGCGTTCGAACAGGCCCCGGAAAGCAAGCCAACGTTGGCGTGGATTCTTCCATTCCTCGCACGCTTTAAGGTCATCTTGCTGCAAGCTCTGGGGTTGGCCGTCGCCGTCAGTTTCCTTCAACTGCTCTTTCCGGTGTTCACGCAAATGGTCGTGGACAAAGTTATTGTCGAAAATGACATCGGTCTGCTCAAGACGATTTTGCTCGGCATGCTCGCCGCGCTCATCTTCGTGCAAGTCTCCACCATCGCGCAGGAATATTTGCTAGCCTTTGCCGCCATGCGGCTCGACACGGCGGTGCTTGATTTCTTGAGCCGAAAGCTTCTCTCGCTGCCGATGACTTATTTCACCAGCCGTCGGACGGGCGACATTCAACGCCGGCTTGCCGGGGCGACAGAAGTGCGACAATTTGCCGTCCAGCAAGGAGTCGGCGCTTTACTTGCAGTAGTCTTTCTCGTAGGCGCAGTCATTTTGATGGGGATGTATAGTCCCCTGCTCACCCTCGCGTTCCTGGCAACGACGCCTCTTTATGTCGGACTAATGATTTTTTCGGTGAAAGTGCTTCGCCCTTTGTTTCAGGGCGTGGAGGAAAGCCAGGGCAAATACAGTTCGCACCAAATCGATGCAATCAAAGGCATCGAGGCAGTGAAGGCAGCGTCCGCCGAGACCGCATTTCGTGACGCGATTCTGCACGAGTTTCTCTCCGTTTCGCAAAAATTGTTCAAGGCGAACTTTATTGTAATGTCGTACGACAGTGTCCTGCAGAGCATAGGTCTTCTCTCTACTGCGATCTTCCTGTGGGTGGGCGCGACCCAGGTCATTAACGGACATTTGAGCGTCGGCGGTTTTGTCGCATTTAGCTCCCTGACAGCAATGGCCTACGCCGGCATTTTGAAAGCCCTCGGGGTTTGGGACACCATGCAACATGCCGCCGTCCTTTTGAATCGGCTGAACGACATTTTCGAACAGGAGCCGGAGCAAGGCCATGACCGCTCTCGGCTCATCCCGGTGCATAGCCTGGAAGGGCGCATCGAGCTGCGGGGAGTTAGTTTCAAATACGGCGGACCCGAAGCACCCGACATTTTAAAAAATATTACGCTCGATCTGGCACCAGGGCGCATGGTGGCGTTCGTCGGCCGTAGCGGCTGCGGCAAAACCACGCTCATCAAATTAATTGCCGGCCTCCTCGAACCGACGGAAGGAACCATCTTTTTCGACAATGTCGATTTAAAGACGCTCAATTATCGTGATGTGCGACGGAACATCGGAACGGTTCTTCAGGAAAATCACATGTTTAATGAAACGATCACGCGCAATATTTCCTTTGGCGATCCAGAGCCCGATCTCGATCGCGTGTTTGCCGCCGCGCAAGGCGCCGCCGCGCACGATTTCATCATGCGCTTGCCGCTCGGTTATGAAACAAAGATCGGCGAATCGGGACTATCTCTGTCCGGTGGCCAGAAGCAACGCATCGCCATCGCGCGGGCAATCTACAACAATCCTCCGGTCTTGATCTTTGACGAAGCCACGAGCGCGCTCGATACAGAATCGGAACGCGCGATCCAGGATAATCTCGGGCGGCTAATGGCTGGTCGCACAACCATCGTGATCGCTCATCGACTCAGCACGATTCGGGAAGCGCATTCGATCGTCGTGCTCGAACAAGGCAGTGTCGCCGAGATTGGTGCGCACGATGAGTTGATGGCGCAGCGTGGGCTGTATTATTACCTTTCGAGCCAACAACTGGGAATCTGAAGTAATTCCGCAATGAGCTCACAATTAACGCAACGCGGCTCCATTGATGTGGAATCCGAAATGTCGCCACAGGAACCGCCGCCTTGGATCATCCGTTCGGCGGCGTGGGTATTGATGGGAGGGTTTCTTTTAGCGCTGCTCGTCGCGATTGTTGTGCGACTACCGGAGACTGTACATTGCCCGTTCATCCTAATTCCCGCCACGGGCGCCGATCCAATCCAATCACCCCGGCAAGCCATAATTAGTCGGGTCGCGGTCGGGGAGGGTCAACCTGTGAAAGCCGGCGAGGACCTGTTTATTTTGCGCTCTGATGAGATCCGTGGCTGGGATACTCAATTCCGGACGCTTACCGAGGAGTTACGCAATAAGGTAGAAAGCCTTACTCAATATGAAACTGCTTACGTGTCGCAACTTGAGATAAAAAAGGCCGAAATCGAGCAGGCAAAAAGCGAAGTGAAATTCCGCGAAAATCATGCGGCTACGAGCCGCGACCTGGTCACGCGCATGGAGAAATTAGCCAAGCTGGGCGGTGAATCGGAAATCGACCTTGTAAAGTTGAAACTCGATTTAGCCGGCTCCGAAAAAGATTTGAGTGTGGCTCAAAGAACTGTGCAGCAGACGAATCTCGACCGTGAGCGAATAGAGACAGAGCACGCGCGTCAACAGGGCGAGCAACGATCGGAAATCGAGAAATTAAAAATGCGGATCGGCGCTCTGAAAATAGACCTGGAAAACACCCAGCAGAACTTGCTGACAGTTCGGAGTCCCTACGAAGGCGTGATCACTTCAATGGATCAACGCACCGTAGGCAGTTTTGTGCAGCAGGGACAAGTACTTTGCCAGCTCGCACGGAAGGATGCGAAACCGCGAGCCCGGATGACCTTGAACGAAGCTGGCCTTCCGAAACTCGCCATCGCGCTGCGCGTGCGGTATTTCTTCGAAGCGTTTCCTTACCAACGTTACGGCGCGGTGACCGGAAAACTCGACTGGATCAGCCCGTCTGCAGTTGGTTCCGGCGATGGCTCGCATTTCGTCGCGCTAGGTTCGCTTGATCGCGATGTGATATCTTCACGGCCAGGACAGAGTTTGCCTTTGCGCGTCGGGATGAGGGGAGACGCGCACATCATCGTCGGCGGACGCACGCTGATTGAATACGCGTTCGAGCCAATTCGGCAGTTGCGTGAAAGCATGAGGCAATAATTCCTCAGGATTACGATGCAAGAGCCGCTCTCCAGATTGAGAATCGAGGACTTGACGACAAGCAATGACGCCATGGCGCGTTGTTTGCAGTTGGCTGCGCTGGCTGCGAAATCGGAGGTACCGATCGTGCTTCTCGGCGAGACAGGCACAGGCAAAACCCTGCTCGCTCACGCGATTCACAACTCCTCAGCACGTGCAGAACGACCCTTCATTGCGTTTATCGCGTCGGCGATCAGCGACACGTTGCTCGAAAGCCAGCTGTTTGGTCACGAGCGTGGCGCTTTCACCGGCGCGCAACAAGGCATCAAAGGAAAATTCGAATTGGCCAATAACGGCACGCTGTTTCTCGACGAAATCTCGGAAATGAGTCCGCTTGCCCAGGTAAAAATCTTGCGCGTGCTCGAGTACGGCGAATTTGAACGCCTCGGCTCCGAACGAATGCT
>WNGC01001144.1_pt1 | contig 16070 bp, 14 predicted proteins | sample 5400051 | NCBI WGS metagenome assembly WNGC01 (sample SAMN13153368, study PRJNA577476) | soil metagenome | isolation source: 20 cm soil or saprolite under grassland replicate 2 | place: USA:California | collected 2016-06-15
GACTTTGCGGCTGGGCTTTGCCAATACTGGTGATACTTGGGCCGGGGCATGATCTGAGCGCCCTGCAATTCGTCAGTATCGATCGGAGCAATCTCTTGGCTATGGCCACTCCTCGCTAGCCACTCGTTGAAATGCTGGACGGGTTGGGGAAGGGACTTTGGATCTTGGCCGCCGAAAAACAGGTCGGCGCACCGCTCACCCTGACTGTTTGCAACCAGATATGCCCGTAACGCCTGTATCAAGGCCGGGCTGAAGTTTTCGGTTGCTTCCAGTTTGGTCATCAGGTCAGTGACAGGAGGAAGCAAGTCGAATTTGGATATTGTGAGGACTGCTGTGAAAGATCTTGCGTCCCCTCGAACCCTCCCGAGTGCGCCGGCAAAGAGATCTGCCATTTCGCGACGCTGCCGCGCTTGCACGCGCACATCGTCAAGTAGTTTTGCAAACGGACCGGCCTGAGCATGAAATAGAATGCTTTGCTCATAGGGCTCGAGAAATGCCAGGTCGACACCTTCCGCCTTCTCCTTTGAAGTGAATCCGCTGTTCATCACATTTGTAAGCGTCCGGTAGAAAGAGGTTAGATCGTAGGCCAGAGCATCGTCGCAGCTTAAAAGTCTCAGGTGCGGAAGCCGTATTTCGGAGAACAATTTCCGCGCATTCTGTGGATCAAGTGGCACCATGGCGCCTACGGTCCGAGACTGAAGCGACAACGTGTCAAGGGCAAGGTCAAATGCCCGATCAAGGTATCCAGATCTCGTGTCAACCAAGGTGCCCGCAAGCGCTGCTCGTCTGACAGGTTGTTGAGCTGATTCCGCGAGATAAAACGCCCTGGTCAATAGTTTGATCTTCAAGGAGCGTTGCGTGATTTTGTTTGATTGTGCGAGTCGGATCAACACGTCGGCGCCAAACTCGGCGGGAATGCCGGCGGCCATGCCGACAATACTCTCCAATTCAGCGTCTGGCTTCGGCTCCTTCACCTGATTTGTGCGCCGCTGAGCAGGTTGCTCGCCTCTTACTTGTGAACGCGCTGGTCCTGACGTCCCTCCCTGGAGCAAGGACGGAATCAGCGAGACTGATGGGAGGAGCACAAACGATAAGACCAGCCGCTTCATGGAATTGCTAAATCCCCATACTTCCAGAAAGTAACGCACGGATCTTTCTTGAAGTCCAACTGTTCTCAAACGTGCACGCCACGCCGTCCAGAATAGTCTAGTGCGAGTAGAGGGCACGTTGAAATATCAAACAGTAAGGATATCCGACGCCCAGGCGTCGCGGTCAAGAGATGCGTACACCAGTTCCAGCTTCCGAATATTGAATGCGACGGTAGCGTCCTTATTCCGGCCACCAGAAGTGCACTTCAGTACCAGACTTCAGGCGCAACAGCTGTTCGCTTCAGCGTCGAGGGGTGAAGTGGACTTCACCCCTGCGCTTCACTCATGGCCTTTATTCACTTCACCTTGGCGATAACGCGAACTTGTAAAACCAAGAGAATTAACCCGTGAAGAGGAAGCTCGGAGGGACGCGGCCAAATTCGGATGAGGCGGGAGCGACCCCACCCTTTGACGCACCGTGCGTCACGGCTTCTGTGGGGTTGCTCCCGCCTCAGTCACGCGCAGCGCGTGACCCATTTAGCCGCGTCCCAGAGCCGGAGTTTCGGAGTTGTAAGACAACGTCCATTACACCCCGTAAGGACAGGATCAAAGCCCCCGCAATACAACCCAAGACGGTAACCTTCCCAGGTTCATGATCAGCAGGGCATCGAAGGCGTCTTGGACCGGCATGCCTAATTTCAGTGATGATCCTTATTTCCCCTGACTGTGGCTTCCTCGTGGCTTCGCAAATTTCCCGAAAAAAACAAACTTTCTGATTGAGGTTTTCCCTTTTCGAGGCCTCTTAATAATAGGGGGTTCGATTGCTTCAAAGAGCCTCGATCGCTGTTTGCGTGTGGGAAGGTCAACGACGCACCCGTGTCGGACGCCATGGAAGTGCTGGCGGGAGGCTCCGACTGGCCGGTCCCTGAAAGAAAAATGGCAAATCACAAAGGTTCTCCGTGAGATTTTCCTGTCTCGAGGGCCTCTTAGTATATAGGGGGAGTTCACATTGATATCTCCCGTAGGCCTAGTGAAGCCGTTTCATACGCAGTTTCGGGGGGAGCGTTTGGAAGTTGCTGCATGGATGCAGGAGGGTCAAAGATTCCAGGAGTGGTCCAAAAACGACGATCAAAAACGATGGGAGCCCGGGCACGCTTCGGTGCCGGTCGCGATTTGCCTTTTACATTTTTTGTTTCCGCGGCTTCTGTAGGGGTAGAGGGGGAAAGGATCATAGTGAGATTCAAAGGCCTTTTCTCCCGCGGAAAGGTGACGGGTGCGTGAAAGACACACGTAACCATCCCCGTCACCGTTAACGTCACCCAGCGGCGAGGCGAAATTGTTGGGAGCATAGAGGTTGCACGTGGCGCGACGCGCAGTTTGGACGCGGGTTGGTGAAGAAGAGTTGGCGCATTCCGATGGTGCCGGGGGGCCCGGCATGGACCGAACGTCTGCCGGTTCGTTTCGAGTGGTTGGCCGCGGCATGAGTCTGAAGCGAACCTGTCTGGACTGGATCTCGGGACGTTTGGCAGACGCCTAGCCATGGGCGGGTGTAAAGTCGTGCGGCTAGACTGGATTGAGGATTGGGACGAGTGCGTTTACGGGGACGATCAGGCGAATTGAAGGCGTTTGAGTTTGATGTGGGTGGTGCGGAGGTGAGCAAGGTCGTAGTGGGCCTGCTGGGTGAGCCAGGATTCGGGGCTGCCGCCGAAAACTTTGGAGAGGCGGACGGCCATTTCAGGAGAGATACCGCGTTTTCCGTTGACGAGCTCGGAGAGAGTGGTGCGAGTGACACCAAGGGCAGCGGCGGCTTGAGTGATTGTCAAGCCTAGCGGTTCGATACACTGGCGCAGGACAAAGCCGCCTGGATGGGGTGGATTCTTCATCGGCATGGTTGGTTCTCCTTCAGTGGCAATACTTCCAAGGCAATCCTTCCGTGGCAATGCTTCAATGATAGTCGAGATAATCTACGTCGAACGCATCGCCGTCAGCGAAACGAAAGATCACTCGCCAGTTAGCCCGGACAGTGACCGCCCAAGAGCCTTTCATTTCACCCTTGAGAGGGTGTAGCCGGAAACCAGGTAGATCCATGTCGGCGACGGTAGCCGACGCGCCCAAGCGAACGAGAATATCGCGGAGCCTGTCGGCGTGCTGGCTCACAACGCCGCGATGGTCGTCGTCTTCGTAAAGGCGCTTGAGGCCTTTGTGGCGGATCGACCGGATCACATCTTAGCGTAATGCGTTACGTAACGCATGTCAAGAAGTCAGAAACCGGGTGACACAAAGAAGAAGGAAGAGGACAAGAAAGCCGCGGCAGAAAAAAAAACTACTGATGAGAAGAAGCCGGAGGAAAAAAACCGCAACCGTCAACATCGATTTTACAAACATCGCAGCGCGATTGAGAGACGTGCCTGCACCCGCAGGCAACTATTCTTCGCTGCAGGCGACCGATAAGCGCTTGTGCTGGATGGATCGCGACGGTGACGTACCGCCCAAGCAGACACTAGCTTGTATGGATATTGCCAACAAGGGCGATTCGCCGGAAACGGTGCTTGCCGACGTGAAGGGGTACGAAATCTCGCTGGAGCGCAAGAAATTGCTGGTGGCGAAGGGCGAGGACTTCCTGATTTTTGATTCCGATGCAAAAGCGAGCACGCTCGCAGATCCGAAGACCCTGACGAAAGCAAAAATTGACATGTCGAAGTGGACCATCGTGACGAATCCACGCGTGGAATACCACGAATTGTTGCTGGATGCGTGGCGGCTGGAGCGCGATTACTTCTATGACCGGAACATGCACGGCCTCGATTGGAAGCAATTACGCGACCGCTATCTGCCATTGGTTGATCGAGTTTCTGATCGCGAAGAGCTGAATGATGTGATCGCGCAGATGGTCAGCGAATTATCGGCGCTGCATATCTTTGTGTGGGGTGGCGGTGCGCGCAAGCCCGCCGATCAGGTGGACATTGCCACGCTGGGCGCAGTCCTGCAACGCGATGAAAAGGCTGGCGGATACGTCGTGCAGCACGTTTATCTGCATGATCCCGATTTGCCGAATCAAGCGCCACCTCTGGCGCAACCCGATTCTTTCGTGAAAGAAGGAGAAGTCATCGTCAGCATCGATGGCGAGGACCTCTTGAAGGTGCACGACGAACGCGAGTTGCTGCGCGGCAAGACGGGGCGCAAAATGTTGCTGAAAGTCAAATCAGCGAACGGACAAGCACGCGACGTACTGGTCACCCCCGTGACCGCGCGCGAGGAGCGCGCTATTCGTTATCGGGAATGGGAGTACACGCGACGCCTGAAGGTGGAGCTCGATTCCAAGGGGCATATTGGCTATGTTCATTTGCAGGCGATGGGACCCCGAGACATCGAGTAGTGGACGCGCGACTACTATCCCGTCTTCGACCGGCAAGGTCTAATCATCGATGTCCGCCACAATGGCGGCGGCAATATCGATTCCTGGCTCCTCGCCAAGCTGCTGCGCCAAGCGTGGTTCTACTGGCAACCGCGCATCGGCAATCCCACCTGGAACATGCAATACACCTTCCGCGGGCACATCGTGGTTTTGTGCGATCAAGAGACCGGCTCCGATGGCGAGGCGTTCACCGAGGGGATTCGTCGTCTCGGGTTGGGGAAAATCATTGGCGTTCGCACTTGGGGAGGAGAAATATGGCTTAGCGCGAGCGATATGCTCTCAGACTTCGGTATTGCAACGGCTGCCGAGCTCGGCGTGTACGGCCCGGAAGGGAAGTGGCTCATCGAAGGGCACGGCGTCGATCCAGACATCGTGAAGGATAATCTCCCACACGCAACGTTTACGGGTAGCGACGCGCAACTTGAGGAAGCGTTGAAGGTTCTTCCTGTAGGCAGCTTGAGGTCAACCAAGCCCGAAGATTCAGGGAGCCGGTGAACGTTGCCTTTGCCGAAATTGTTACGAGAAATGCGGTCAGCATGGCGAGATAGCTCAAGTCGAGCGATTCCGCCAGTTCACTCTCTCACGGGTTCCAGAATCGCGAAAGTCGATTTACGGTGCAGCTAGAGCGGCCGATTTCTTCGGGGGGACAACTTCTACGCGTGGATGGTGCCGGGGGCCAGACTTGTACCTAGCAGTCCCGGACGCAATTTCAGATTGAGGTCGCAGCATGAGCGAAGCGAGTACCTCAACAGCTTTGGGTGATCGACGTTTGTGTTTGATACCCACCTCATCAGCTCTACAGAAGAGCGGCTGGGTTCTTCTTGGCAATCGCCAGGAGCCGTAGTGCCGTACTTTGCGGACGTCGCGAGCCCTGCTCCCAACTCTGCACGGCCTTTGGGCTAACACAGAGAAAGTGCGCGAATATGGCCTGGCTTGCGTGCAGGCTTTCTCGGATATGCCGAATCTCTTGCGGTTTGAGACGCTTACGTGGCGCTGGAATCGTCGTGACCCGCAAATCAACCTCTTGCCCGCGCTCATACGCCAACGCGTCAGCCAGTGATCGCCGCCGAGCGGGCGTTCGTGCGTTGCATAGCTCTCGGTAAATATCTAGTGAGTCATCAGAAAGTGTGATAGGGTAGTGCCACTTACTGGCGTGAACGTGCCTCCGACAGAGTTCCTCGAACATGGGAAAGCTCCGTTTGGAGGTGTCGGTCCAGCTTCCTGGCCTTCTGTCCCGTGTCCACGAGCAGACATGTGCCGCTAGCCAATCCCGGGAGTGTGGTCATGAAGTCCCATCGAAGATTTGCCCCAGCCGGTCTTCGCGTGTTTGCCCTTTCGACAGCAATTGCAGCGTACGTCTGGGTGAATGTGGACGCGCGCGCGCAGGCGCCCGACGCAAGCGCGGCGCAACAGGTCGGCCTCCCCGCACGCATCACGCAAGCGATCGATGAAAACAACTTGGTCGTTCTGCGCGGAAACGTGCACCCTATGGCGCGGCCCGAATTCGAGCAAGGGGCCGTGAGCGATGACCAGCTCTTGCATCGCATGCTGCTTCTCTTGCAGCGGAGCGCAGACCAGGAAGCCGCGCTGCGGACATTTCTCGATGACCAGCAAAATAAATCCTCGCCGAATTACCACGCGTGGCTGACGTCCGCACAGTTCGGCCAGCAGTACGGTCCAGCCGATGTGGATATCCAAGCCGTGACAAGGTGGCTCCAGTCGCATGGCTTCCATGTCAACAACGTCGCTGCGGGCCGAACAGTAATCGAGTTTTCAGGAAACGCAGGACAGGTGCGAAGCGCGTTTCACACCGAGATTCACAACTACGCCGTGAATGGCGAGGCCCAGATGGCCAACGCCAGCGACCCGCAAATTCCCGCCGCTCTTGCACCAGTCGTCGCGGGGGTAGTGTCGTTGAATAATTTTCCGGTGAAATCGCACGTCCTACCCTTGGGATCGTTTTTCCGGTCGAAGACGACAGGCGAAACGAGGCCGCTAACCACATTTCCGAATTGCGGCGTGACGGGCTGCTTTGGACTGGGGCCCGCGGACTTCGCGACGATCTACAACAGCGCGCCACTCCTCAGCGGAACCCCGAAGATTGACGGCACTGGACAAACTATCGCCATCGTGGGGGAGTCGAACATCAACGTTGCCGACGTCACCGACTTCCGGACTATTTTCAATCTGCCGCAGAATTTCTCGTCGACCAACATCATTCTTAACGGACCGGATCCTGGCATCAACGGCACCGAAGGAGAGTCCGATCTGGACGTGCAATGGGCTGGTGCCGTGGCCCCTGGGGCAACGATAGATTTTGTAACTTCGGAGCCGACCGAAACAACCGCGGGTATCTTTCTGTCCGCGACATACATCGTCGATAACAACCTCGCCGGAGTGATGAGCGAGAGTTTCGGTGGATGTGAACAGCAGATCGGGACGCTGAACCAGTTTTACGATTCGCTGTGGGAGCAGGCCGCGGCCCAGGGCATCACCGTCATGGTTTCTTCTGGGGACGACGGCTCCGCGGGCTGCGATAATTTTGATACAGCACAAACTGCGACTCAGGGACTGGGCGTCAGCGGATTTGCGTCAACACCGTTCAACGTGGCTGTGGGTGGTACGGATTTCGATCAGATCAACAAGTGGACACAATTCTGGAGTGCAACAAACAATTCCACGACGCAAGCCTCGGCTCTTGGCTACATTCCCGAAATTCCGTGGAACGATTCCTGCGCGCAATTAGGGGTAACCGGGTGTGGGGCATCCGCGCCGCACGGATTGTTGAACATCGTGGCGGGCAGCGGCGGCGCAAGCACGCTGTATCCCAAACCTTCCTGGCAATCTGGTACTGGAGTGCCGCTGGACAACCACCGGGACGTGCCTGACGTTTCGCTCTTTGCCAGCAACGGATTTGACGACAGTTTTTACATCATTTGCCAAAGAGACGCCAGCGGGACTAGTTCGTGCAATTTAAACAATCTTGGTTTTACCTTTCAGGGGATAGGAGGGACATCCGCCTCCGCACCGGCATTTGCCGGGATTATGGCGCTCGTGAACCAGAGCCAGGCGACGGCGCAAAGTCCCGCCCCACGACAGGGAAATGCAAATTATGTCCTGTACCAGCTATTTAAAAAGCAGACTAATGCTAATCCAGCCATCAATTGCAACGCATCGGTCTCGCCTTCTTCCTCTTGCACTTTTCACGACGTGACGCGCGGCAACAGCGCTCTGGCCAACAGCTCGACCGGCACAAACTCCGTACCTTGCGCAGCAGGCTCGCCGAATTGCAGCAATAGCAACGTGACTTCGGGGAATGGTGTTCTGGTCACGGCCGGGAATCCCACGACGCTGGCGTACTCGACGACCACGGGTTACGACCTTGCGACCGGACTTGGATCCGTGAACGTGGCAAACCTTGTGAAAAATTGGTCGTCCGTGACCTCCCTGCCGTCAATAACGACTTTGAGCGCCACTGTCAACGGGCAAGCCGCCACTTCGATCAGTGGAATTACGCACGGCACGCCGGTAAGTGTAAGCAGCATCGTCGCGGCTGGGCAAGGAGCAAGCGGAACCCCTTCAGGCCAAGTGGCGTTGGTCGCCACTCCGAGTCCCGCGGCCGGTGGTCCGGGAGCATCGCTAGGATTTGATCTGCTGACTCTGACAAACGGAACTGGAACAGACACAAATGTTGTCTTGCCTGGAGGCACATACGTTCTCACCGCACATTACCAGGGCGACGGAACGTTTGGAGCAAGCGACTCGACACCCGGAATTTCCGTCAACATTTCCGCTGAACCGAGCAAAACCCTGATCAGCATTCCAGTATTCGACCCCAGCACAGGCCGAGAGGCAGGCAACGCGCCCAGTAGCTTAGTTTACGGCTCACCGTACATCGCACGCATCGACGTGGGCAACGCAACTGTCGGGCCGTCATTCCCGCAGCAGCCAATTTGCACTCCACCGAATTGTCCGAGTGGAACAATTACATGGACGGACGCGGTTAATGGCGGCACTGCCGTGCCTCTTGACGGAGGGAGTTTTGCCCTCAACAGCTCAGGTTACGCAGAGGACCAGCCGATTCAGCTTTCAGGCGGTTCTCATGTACTGTCCGCAAGCTACGGTGGTGACAAAAGCTACGGCCCAAGTAGCGCAACCTACCCTCTGGCCGTCAGTACTGCACCTACGAGCCTAACCATTCAACCATTTACAACCAATCCAGTAGTCGTGGGCATGCCGGTTCAAATCCTTGTCAATGGCAGTGCGCAAACTCCGTCTGGTATCGGCCCCACTGGAACCATTACCTTTTTCGATGGAGCAACGCAACTAGGAAATCCAGTCGCGGTCAATGGGAACCCGAGCCAGAACGGCGCATCTCCGAGCTTAAGCCTGGTTGCCGCCTTGACCGTGGCTACTGGTGGCTCCCATATGCTGACTGCTCAATACAGCGGCGATTCGAACTATGCTTCTTCAGCATCTGCACCCATAACCGTGAACGTGTTCAATGCAACGACTGTTACAGTTACTGCTGCCCCTGCCACCATTAACCTCGGTGCAACAGTAACGGCTACGGTGATCATCGACACAGAAGTTTCTTCCTCCAATACGGCACTCAAACCGACGGGCGCTGTCACCTTCGGAGGTCCCAGCGGACCGTTACCGAACAGCCCAGTGGCCCTAACCACGGTGCCTGACGCGAGTGGCAACTGGCAGATAACGGCGACAATCACGGACATGCCACAGCAATCGGGGCTATACTTCGTAAGCTATGCCGGTGACAGCAATTACCTCGGTATCCAGGGCCTCAGCAACGTTGTGAACGTTATTCTGCCGGACTTTTCTGTCGTGCCGAATCCGAGCGTAGTCACAATTGTAGCTGGGCAATCGGGCAACTCTGTGCTGACTCTAACTCCTGCGACCAACATGACCAGCAGTGTGAATTTGAGCTGCGTCATGCCGGCCTTGGTAGGAGCAACGTGCGCGCTTTCTCCTTCCTCGGTGGGGCTCTCCAATAACGTCGCTGGGACTTCCACATTGACGATCTCAGTGACGGGACCTTCGAGCACGACGACCGCTATCGCAATGGTACAGAAGCGTGGTACCGTCTGGATTCGGCCATTCAGACGCGGCGTATCGGTGGCACTCAGTTGTAGTTTCATCGCTGCTGCGCTGATTCTGTGGCTTCTCGTGGCGAGAGGGCGCTTGCGGATAGCAACAGGACTTGCATTTGCATCGGTAGTGGTGGTTGCTCTCGGCTGCGGCGGCGGAAGCCCACAGGTGGTTGGAGGAGGAGGTGGTGGTGGTGGGCTAGCACTCACAACTACATCTCTCGTTATTTCCTCAACCAAAGTACCAGTTATGTCCCCACTTACCCTAACGGCGAAAATAAGCTCGTCAAACACCGTAACAGGAACGGTTAATTTCTTTGACATGCAATCAGGCGGGGCCTTGAGTCCGCCTGTTGCCGTTGTGAACGGAACGGCACAGCTACAGGCAAGCTTAACTTTAGTGGGAACTCACCAACTTTATGCCCAGTACAGCGGCGATAGCCAAAACCAGTCTTCAAAGTCTGGCAATTTGAGTGTTACTGCGATGGGTACATCCTCCGCGCAAGTCACAGCGACGAGTGGCGTGCTGTTGCATGCTGTGAGTGTCCAAGTCACTGTCCAATAGTCAGGACTGGCATATGCGAAAATCTGGGCTCCCACACCGGCCGAGTGGTGATCTGCGGCACTTGCTCCCACGCGTACATTCACTCGCTGGCGCGTTCCAAAAACGCTCGGAACGTGTGAGCTGCTGGAAGTGACCACCTCCGGGCGCCTCGAGTCTGTTTCTTTCTCAGCGGCTTGGCATCTCGCTGCCCGGATAATCCCCAAGCAAAGGAGTAATCTTGTTTGACTTCTTCAAATCACAAGCGTGGTCGCTGGATGGGCTGACGCCTCCCTGGGGTAACGACGTCTCAATCTATATCTACATTCGGGACAACCCAAAGACCACAGAGCTTCCGGACGCTCCACGGCCCAGGAAACCTAACGAATTGACCTGGAGTTCGGGCGCACTCGACGGTGTATTCGGTCATCACATGGCTTTAGCGAAGCGGGAGGAAATTGGTCGCCGGGTTCAGAAGCTGTTGACTGCTCTGAAGCGATTGCTAAGAGAGGCCACGGATGAGAACCTCAAGTCGTTGTATGACGTAGTCCTTGAAGAATCCACTCTTCCAATCGCGGACGCATTTCAGTCAGAACTGTCGAAGAATGTACCTTCGCACAAAGCGAACGTCGCGCAGATTGGCAGATACTTCGCCGCCGGTGCGGACCGCAGAGAGGCAACCAAGTTTGGAATCCTGTTGCTGGAAGTCATCGGGAGCCAAACTGACTCATCTCTCTTGGAAACGCTGGCACTCAACGACGAATTCACCTTGTTCGCAGCACTCGCGCTGGCCCATGTCACCGATGATCCTGCTCAAGCTTTGTGGAGCATTGCGAAACAGGTTCACGGTTGGGGTCGCATACAAGTCGTGGAGCGGCTGAACGGAACGCGCGATTTGGAAATTCAGGAGTGGATGCTACGCGAAGGCTTTCGGAATGAAGTGATGGATGGTTATCTCGCTGGAATCTGCGCTCGAAAGGGGAAACCTCCACTTAGCGCTTGATAGCTCTGACATTTCTGCCCGTAAGGCGACTAGAAAAGAGGTGCGCTTCTATGAGAAAGGAATATGATTTCTCGAAATTGAAGGAGCTGAAAAACCCGTACGCGAAAAAGAAAAAAGCGGTGGGCATCAACTTGAGCCCCGAAGTAGTGGACTATTTTCAAACGACTGGCGGAAGAGACGGGGCTGCCGTACCAGAAACTAATCGATTTGTATCTGCTGGACTGCGCGAGGAAGGGCAGAAAGCTGACAATGAAGTGGGTGGCCTAGCGGCAACGAATTACTCCCGTGGGAGAAATGCCTCTGCGGCGTCCGAGCACGAATCGCGTGAGAGGAAATCAGTTTGATTAAGCTGTGACCTGCGGTCCGCAGGTGTGATGGTGGCCCCTCCATGCCGAGACTCAGGCCTGTAATTGCCTCGGCCAAGTATGGCTCTCGACAAACTACGATAAGTGTGAGAGTAGGAATGAAGGGACACGCCCTGCGGGAACAAAATCTGGTGCCGGGGGCCCGGCACGAACGGATCGCGACATCCGCTTCATCATCAGGGTCGCGGCATAATTCCTTCGGGTGCCAGGAGACGTGCTTGTAAAGTGCAAGCCTTCATCGAAACAGCATGGTCGGCCTATTTTTGCTGACCCGGTGCGCACCAGGAGAGCGCTCGGAAATGGCATAACGAAGTTGGGCTAGGCAGGGAAGCGAGCAATTGACACCCTGGCACGTGGTAACTGCGGAAAACCTGCCGACTAGCATGGAATCACGCGGTGTTTCCATTCAGCAATTCCAGGAAGGCACTGTGCTCCTGCCGTAGCTTGACACCGTCGATGCGCACGAACACATTCTGCTAATATTTATTCGTGATCAGAGTGCACCTGTCTTTGGTTGTCATAGGCTTCGCTCGATCTCTTTTCGAAGCATCCGAATGTGTCAAGCTGTCTCGGCCTTCAGGCATGTTCGGTCAGAGTTGTGGGCTGTTTCGTTTTGCGAATATAGCGACTACCGAGATTTCCGAATTTTCACAGATATCGAGTCCGGCACGTTGACGCAGTGAGTCAAAGGGACGCGCCGGCCGGCGGAAAAATCTAGGCCGAAGGGCTGCAAGCGAAGTAAGTGGACGCAAATGGCGTAGAAAGCCCCCATGTGGCAGGAACTTCATTTTTCGCTGCGGCAAATTCATCGAAGACGATGGTTTAGCGCAATAGTGATTTCGTTGCTTGCCTTGGGCATCGGAGCGAACACTCTGATGTTTAGTTTAGTCAATGCGTTCTTGTGGAGACCTTTGTCAGTTCGCAACCCCAGCAATCTATTCTTGGTGGAGAAAATACGCCAACAGCAGGTACGCCCAGAAACTGACTTTAACTATCAGCAATTCCTACAGCTAACCGCCAGACGCGACTTATTCTCAGGTGTCGTGGCGGGACAAGAATGGAACAAGACGACCGTAGGCGACTTCCAGCGCCGTTGCTCCGATCAACAGATCGCCGAAAGGAATGATAATTCCCCGGCTCTGTTGCTCTCCGTCGATCTTGCCTGCCGGCAGACCGTCTCTTTGGTGTAGGGATAGACTTCCACGTCGTTGAGCAGCTCACGGATGAAGGAGTCGCGACTGCGCGCCTCTGCTGTTTGTGCGCGGTAGATGCCATGCACAAGCTCTGTGGAGACCGACCGAAGAGGGCACCGTCCGTTGGTCGCCAGTTGCAGCGACGATTTGCCTGAGCATCTGCGTTACGTTATCGCCTAGGCGTTCAGCGGCGATGACTACACTGGAGTCCAGGATTAGTCCCATGCAGGCGGGTTGAGTCAGCGATGTTTCAGGGCCACTTAACGTCCAACGCGTAGCCCGACGGCTGACGCAGTCACGTCGGCCGAACTTGCTTGCTCCGAGAGGTTGTAAAATCGATCGATGTGATGCTAAAATAGATCACATGAGAACAGCTTCGATTCGAGATCTCCGCTACAGTTTCAAGAAGATAGAGCGCCTCTTGTATCAGGGCGAAGAGATTCAGATCACCAAGCGGCGCCGCGTGATTGCCCGCTTGATCCCCGAAGGCGTACGAGGTGCGGCGCAGATGCCGGACTTCCTAGCACGGCTGCGCTCCACCTATGGCGACAAGTTGCTGAAGGTCAGTGGCGCTGAACTGGTGGCTGAGGATCGGAGCCGCTATTGAGGATCTACACTGACACAAGCTTTTTGGTTTCGTTGTATAGCCCCGACGCCAACTCCGCCGCGGCGGTGCGAGCCGTGAAGGCCTCTGCTGGGGAACGCTTCGTGACCATTCTTGGCGAGCTTGAGCTTCTCAACGCCTTCGGACTCCGCGTATTTAGGAAGGAAGTGACCGAAGCGCAGGCACAATCATCATTGAGTGATTTTGAGAAGGATTTGCGCGACGGTCTCTTCCAATTACGCGGACTGCCTGACCCAGTTTTCGAGCGTGCTCGCCTGCTGTCCCGCCGAACTACGCCTAAGCTTGGCCCACGCGCCGCCGACGTCTTGCACGTAGCTGCGGCGCTCGAACTGGGTGTCGACTACCTTTATAGCTTTGACCACCACCAGCGAAAACTCGCGCAGACTGTTCGCCTCAAAGTGAATTGAGAGCCCCGTTTCCCATCGCAGCGTGTTGCCCGCAAGCTAGCTATATAGGTCCGCACAAATAATTCGATATCAGCATTAAGAAAAGTGCCGAAGCCTTCGATCGCTTGGGAGCGACGTCGCACGTAATGGAACCTGTCCAACAGCGCGTCACGAAGATCTTGAGGTTGTACGAAACTCACTGATTATGTTGAAGTGGATGCGACTGGTCGAGTCAGCGTCTGTCCACGCAGAGAGAAGGAGTCGTGACGGTAAAGATCAGCCCAAGTCAACAGGTAGCCGGCATTCCAGTGATGCAGGTTCGGAAGTTTCTGCGACGTGTGCATAGTGATTTCAGGGGCTTCTGGCCTGAACAAGTTGTTCAGCATTTCAATTTCACGAGCAGGCGGGCTTGGCAGTTTATTCATGATCTGCAGGCTGACGGTCTGATCGAACCGTCCACACATGAATTCGATAAAGACGCGTACCAACTAACAGACAAGGGACGTAGTTTGGGGCGGAGCACCGCGGCGAAGGCCATTATTCGAGCGACGGGAGACAAGGCACTCAAGGGACTCTTGCAGCGCGCGAAGGAAGTAAACGCCAGCGATGATTTCCTGTGTTCTGTTGAAGCTGTCGTTTTGTTTGGCAGTTATCTGAAGGGCGAAGAACGTCCCAACGACGTTGACGCAGCCGTGAAGCTGAAGAGACGTTTGCCGGAGAACTTGGGCACTGATGAGTTTGCACGTCGCATGAGAGAACACGCCCGGAAGAGCAATCGTCAGTTCTCGACGTACCTTGAAGAGTTGCAATGGCCTGAAACTCAAGTGAAGCTGTATTTGCGGAAGAGAGTCCGGTGTTTGAGTTTCCAAGCTTGGGACTCCTTTGTGCGACTTGCGAAAGAACCGGATTTTGAATATTCAATTTTGATGGGGGATAGAGTGAGGCTTTTGGAAGAGATTGCGCGACAAAAGACTTGAAGGCCGTCTGGGAAAGGGAAACCGCTTGAAGCGCGTTTTCAAAGGATCTCGGTGAAGAAAAAGGAAAATTTGGTGCCGGGGGCCCGGTTCGCACGTTACAGCCACACAATTCACTTTCAGATTGCGCTGGCATCGTGAATGTTCGAACCTGCTCGAGCGTACGTTTCCGTTGTCCCAAAAGAAACATCGAAACAGAGCATTCCGATCCGAATTGTGTGATCAGATCGCGTTGCTCAAGTTCTTGCCGTTCCATGAGCAGTCGTACCATAGAAACGGCGTCGGCGGCAGGAATGTGCTAACGCGCTTCTTCGTAGCGCTCGTAGTCTGCGTCGCGGAACAGCGTAGGTAGAGCGCTGGACTCGAACACGATACCCGTGTACACTGTCTCCGTATGAAAAACATCACCCTCAGTGCGGATGAACAGCTGATCGAGCAGGCGCGCCTGTTGGCTAAATCCCGGCACAAGACGCTGAACGCCATGTTCCGTGAGTGGCTGGAACAGTTTACAGCACAAAGCGGTGGCACGCAGGAGTTCGACGCGTTGATGAAACGCCTGAAGCATGTACAGGCCGGCAGCGGCTTCAGTCGGGACGAGATGAATGAGCGGTAAGTTCTTTCTCGATACAAACATCTTTGTGTATTCCTTCGACGCAAATTCGCCGAAGAAAGCAGCGCAAGCCACGAGGCTGATCAGAAAGGGAATCGAGACGCGCGGCGGAATTGTCAGCTATCAAGTGGTGCAGGAGTTCTTTAACGTTGCGTTGCGCCGCTTTGCGAAGCCCATGAGCTGCCCAGACGCGGAACAGTATTTGTCGACCACGTTTCGTCCACTCCTGGCGGTACATTCCTCGCCGGCTTTGTATGGAGAAGCACTGCGGATTGGAGCCAGGTTTCGGTTGGCTTGGTACGATTCGCTCATTGTCGCTTCGGCGATCGAAGGTCAGTGTGACGTTCTTTACAGTGAAGACTTTCAAGATGGGCAGAAGATTGGAAGCGTGACTATCTCCAACCCGTTTACCTAACAGTAGGACTTTTTTGGCCGAACACTCTAGCGGCACGGCGATCCGCTCCAGGTTGAGCCTTGCTTGGATGGTATGGTGCCGGGGGCCAGAATCGAACTGGCTACGCCCGCCTTTTCAGGGCGGCGCTCTACCAATGAGCTACCCCGGCACAAGTGATTTAGAAATTGTAGGGTTGATGCGGAGTTGTGTCAATTCGATGAAGACTCTTTGCAAATCAATGTGCGGAATCGTCGAACTCCTTCATCCAGGTCCGATTTTTTAGAACCTCGCGGGGCTTGGTACCGTCCGGCGGGCCGACGATGCCGTCCTTCTCCATAAGGTCGATCAGGCGCGCGGCCCGCCCGTAA
>WNGC01001145.1_pt1 | contig 16064 bp, 14 predicted proteins | sample 5400051 | NCBI WGS metagenome assembly WNGC01 (sample SAMN13153368, study PRJNA577476) | soil metagenome | isolation source: 20 cm soil or saprolite under grassland replicate 2 | place: USA:California | collected 2016-06-15
TGATCACCGCAGCAGCCGCCCAGCTGGACGAGGAAATCGACATCCACGAGGCCGCCCACGAGAAGGGCGTCTGCGAAGAAACCATCCGCCGTGCCGTCCGCGACGGCCGCATCCCCGACCGTCGCGCCAACCCCAAGGGTCGCCACCGCGTCCGCCGCAGCGACTTGAACCGCGTTGCCCACTCCCCCGCACCGCCGTATGATCCCGTTACCGATGCCCAGGGCATCGCCCAACTCCGGAGAAAGCTATGACCCGGAAGTCCAGGCGGTGCTGGTCGAAGTCCATCGGCGCGCCGGACCACCGACTGCGCTCAGGAACGTTGCGACCGAAGTCGCTTCACTCGCTCCGGCATGTCCTCGCGACCAGGAATCGCGGCGAATTCCTGAACCCACCGGTCGATGTAGGCCCAGTCCAGCCCGTCGCCCTTGCGTGTCACGACGCTCGCCGCGTCCTCCAAGTCCAGGGCCCGTCCCGCGAAGAGCTTGTGAATGATCAGGTCCTCGGCGGTCGCGAACGGCACCTCGACCGAACCGATCGTGACCCGCTGGGCTCGCGCAATTGCCTGCCGCTCGTAGGACGTAGTCGAGAACACGAAGTCCACCCGCACGCCAGTCGTACGATCGCGCACGGGCAGGACGAATGTGTCTCGCACAAACTGCTCGACTTCCTTCGGCAGCGGCTCGAGCGAGGCGGCCCCGCAGACCTCCCGGAGCCGCGGCAGGTCGGAAGGCGCAAGGCCAACGGTCACGTCGATGTCTTCGGTGAGTCGCGGCCGGCCGTGCAGCAACACGGCCTGGCCGCCGATCAGCATGAAAGGGATCCGGCGGGCGTCCAGCGCCCGCGTCAGTCGCTCGAGAAGATCGGCAAAGTCAGGCGGCCGGGGGAAGACCATTCACGGCCCGGGCCACCGCGAAATCGGGATCGAGGTCCTCCAACCAGTTCTTTCCCATCTCCGGATTCAGCAGGCGCGCCTCGGCCCACAACGCGGCGAAGCGCGCCAACGCTTCCCCATACGTCATGGGACCGTAGACCGAGCGTTCGAACTCGGCCTCCAGCCGCTTGAGGTGCTCCGACCCCTTGACCATCGAGTCGGGACGGCGGGATTTGAACCCGCGACCCCCTGAACCCCATTCAGGTGCGCTACCGGGCTGCGCTACGTCCCGAACTTCTGGAGGTCGAGAGGCTGAGCGGCCGTCTTGATCCTCACGGCCCGCAAGTTACCCCGATCACACGCCATCCTCAACTGACGCCCCGCACCTTGCACGACACCATGCGAGTCGCATGACCTCCGCAGGTACTCCATACACAGAAGCTTGGGTTATCAGGCGGCATGCCCCGTGCAAAGTCACACGGCATGACCACCTCTCGCAACAAGATGCACATCGGCGCAGTCGTCGCGGTCGCGATGCTCGCGGCGCATTCCCTGGCAGCACAGGGCGGCGCGCAACAGCGACGCGCACCGGTCGCCGCCATGTCCGCGGCCGCATCCACAGACGCGTCCGGCACGACAGACGCAACCGGCACGACCGCCACCCTGACGCTTCAGTTGGCAGGCGACCTTCTGAAAACGCTCGCCGGCAAATGGCGCTTTGAGGTGCGCTTCGCCGGCAACTTCACGGGCGCCCCCGACGGCTCCGGCACGCGCGTCTTCGCAGCGCTGTTCGACAGCCTGCGGCTCGAGTGGCGGGAAACGGTGGACTCCTCAAGCGCAAGTGCGCAAGGAATCATGGGCTTCGACCCCAACAACGGCCGCTTCTACAGCACCGCCGTGTACAGCTCGGGATCGGGTGTCGAGCTGCTCACGGGCTCGCTCGATATGGCCGAGCCCTTCGTTGCGTTCAACCCGATCGCGCCGGTGAGCGGCAACACCGGCCGGCAAGGGATCGAATCGTTCACGTTGCGCCTGATCGATCTGGACCACTTCACCTGGTCTCCCGTCGATCGCAGCTGGCGCGCCGTCTTCACGCGCGAGCCCTAGCGCGCGGTCGCCGGCTTGAGTCCCAGCGCCCCGTTCAGCCAGCGCACGAGCGGCATCATCAATGTGAAGTCGGCTTCGAGCAGTCTGACCAAGCCCGGCCCGAGCACCTGCTTGTCGCTCAGTTCGCGACCGATCGTGAACGACTGGTAGCGTAGCCACTTGGCTGCGGGATGATCCTCGGCAAACCCCCGCGGCAGCCGCTTGAGCATCGCGCCATCGTCCAACCCACCGAAGCGGCTCGATCGCGGGTCCTCAACCACTCGCGCAAAGCCCCTGGTATCCTCGGCGATCGCGTCGCGAATCTTGTTCAACGCGGGACGCGGCGGCATCCAGATCCCCGCGCCGACGAATGACTTCCCCGGCTGCAGGTGGAAGTAGAGCCCGGCACTGCCCTCCTCCGCGTCGCCGCCGACCTTGTGGCTCGCGCCCTCGTGCCGAAACCAGCACGCTGCGTGCGTCTTGTACGGCGACTTGTCCTTGGAAAATCGGATGTCGCGATTGATCCGGAACATCGAGCGCTTGGGGTCGCCCGTGATCTCGGGCGCGAGCCGCGCCAGCCGGACGTCCAGCTCTTCGATCAGCGCGCGCATCGGCGCACGGACGTCGTTCTCGTAACTCTCGCGATGCGCCTCGAACCAGGGCTTGTTGTTGTGGCGGGCGAGGCCGCGCAGGAAGGCGAGCGAGGCGGGAGTGAACATGACGCAGAAACATGAGGCGCTGGAGAGAAACGGGTAGGGGCGCAGCATGCTGCGCCCCTACCTCAGCGCTTGACGGCCGCTTGCGAGGCCCCTCCCAGCTTTGGGGCACACGCTGAGAGGACCTATGGAGCGCCGTGACGTCGTTCGCAATCTCGCCTGGATAATCGCCGGCACCGCGGCGGCCGCCTGCACGCCGCTCCGCATCATCACGCGTGCGTTCCCCGAAGAATTCAAGCGCGACCGCGCGCTGGTGGAAGCAACGCTACGCGCCTTTGCCTCGGCCGTGATTCCCCGAGCCGCCGGCGACACGTCCGATCCGGCTCGCGCGCTGCTCGATCACCGCTACCCGCTGGCCCGGTACGCGGCGTTTTTTGCCTCCGACCTGTCCCAGCGCTCCCAAAGCCGCTACGGGACACCTGCGTTCACGACGCTCCCGCTCGAACAGCGGACTGCCGTGATCGCCGACGGCCTCAGCGCCGATGGAACTACCCGCAAGCTGTATCGCGGCGCCATCTATCTGACACAGGTCGCAGTGTACGCCGGGATCTACGACGACGACGCGGGCTGTGCCCTGATCGGGTTCTCCGGGCGCTACCGCGGCGGTCAAATCAGCTACGAGAACGCGGACGCCTTTCTTCCCGCGCCGCGGACGTCCATGGGCAACTACGAGTGAGGGTGCAAATGCCCCAGCACGAGACGGATGCGCTCATCATCGGGACTGGCTTTGGTGCGGCCGCGCCAGCGCTCCGCCTGGCGCAGGCGGGGCTCAGGGTCACACTGCTCGAAAAGGGGCCACGCATCGACCCGTTCAAGGATTTCCGCCAGACCTCGGATCCCGAGTACGTGATGCGGTATCTGAAGGGACTGTCGGGCGATCATCTGGCGCTCACCTACGCGGAGGCACTGGGCGGTGGATCGGGATTTTACGAAATGGTGTCGCTGCGGGCGCCGTCCCTCGTGTTCGATCAGGTGGACGAGCGCGGCCGGCGGCTGTGGCCCGCCGGTATAGATCGCGCGGCGCTCGACCCCTACTACGACATCGCCGAGCGCATGCTCCATGTCACGCAGATTCCCGTCGAGAAGGTGCCGAAGACGGGGCTCGTGTTCGCAACCATGATGAAGCGACTCGGCTACAGCTGCGACCGCGCCCGCTACGCCGAGCGCGGCTGCGTCGGCAGCGGGTTTTGCGTGACGGGATGCATTTACGCCGCGAAGCAGTCGCTCCTGCTGAACTACCTGCCGCAGGCGGTAGCCGCCGGCGCCACGATCGAGACGGACGTGGAGGCACTGCACATCGCGCCGGTCCACCCGCGCTTCGCGGCGCCCTACCGCTACGAGGTGCAGTGCCGCAAACGCGGCTCCGCCGACATCATCACGTATCGGACGCGCATTCTCATCCTCGGCGGCGGGACGATCGGCACGGCACGACTGCTGCTCGCGTCACGCGACCGCCTGCCGTTCTTGAGCGCGCAGCTGGGTCACAACATCGCGTTCAACGGCAGCGTGAAGGCGGCGGCGCTCCTCTCCGACGATTTGCCCGACGGCGACATGTTCACGGGCCGCACGCATCCCGGCATGATCAGCTATCAGTTTCTCGAGTCGCACGGCGTCACTGTCTCCGCGGCGAAAGCGATGCCGCTGGAGCTCGTCGCCGGCATCCGATTGCGGGTGGACGGTGACCGCCGCCGGCCGTCGTGGTGGGGCGAGCGAAACGTCGAGCTCATGGAGCAATGCCGGCGCCGACTGATCGCGCTCTACGCCATGGGCCTCACGCCGCCGAGTGCTCGTCTGTCGATCGCGAATGATGGATCATCAGTCGTGAGTCTCGAGCCGACCGCGGCGCTACGCGACTACCACGGGCGGACGGAGGAGCTGCTCCAGTCGATCCTCATGCGCAATGGCTGCCGCCTAGTGGACGTCGAATTCGTAAACCGGGACGGCGCACCGCATGGCGACCTGTTTTTCTCGACCGCGCATCAGGTGGGGTCGTGCCGCATGGCGGATTCCCGAGAGCACGGCGTTGTCACAGCGGCCGGCGAAGTGTTCGATTATCCGGGCCTCTACATCAGCGACGGCTCAGCGATTCCGTCGTCCCTCGCCGTGAACACGAGCCTCACGATCCTGGCAAATGCGGAGCGGATTGCCGACGAGATCGTGTTGTCCAGAAACGCGGCGTGAAGGCGCGATTGAGGATGCAGGGGCGCAGCATGCTGCCCCCCTACCCTTTGCCTTGCGCACGCGGGCGGTGCACACCATTCTCTCCCTCTCACCACCGACGGAGACACCATGCGCCTTCATTATTATCTGCTGTTCCTCGCCACCACGGCGTTCGCCTGCCAGCCCGCCGACACGTCTGGCAGCGCAAAGCAAGCGATCGACGCCGCGAACGCCCAATGGCCGCGGCTCACGAGCACCGGCCACGCCGACTCGATCGCCGAGTTCTATGCGGCCGACGCGGTCATCATGCCGCCGAACATGGCCACAATGAAAGGCAAGGAAGCAATCCGCACGTTCTTCACGACGATGAACACGATGGATCCGAAGCCAATCCTGACGCTTCACGCCGACGCGGTGCACGGCGCGGGCGACATGGCGATGGAACGAGGCAGCTGGCACTGGGCCTTCCCCGCCGGCGCGAAACTGCCGCCCGGGATGCCGGCGGTGGACTCGGGCAAATACATCGTGCACTGGATGCAGCAGAACGGGAAATGGCTGATGGTCGACGACATCTGGAATAGCGACACGCCGTTGCCGTCCGCACCGCCGCCTCCGCCAGCTCCCGCCAGACGCGGACGTTAGAAACACAAGCCCCGCAGCGGATGTCCACTGCGGGGCTTCGTGTTTCGATAGGTGCCGACGTTACGCGCTCTTCTTCGTCGGCCGCTCCTCCGTCCGCCGCTCCTCACGGACCTGCGTGACGGCGGTGCGCACCTTGTCCGCGATTTCCCGCTCGGTCTGCAGCGTGGAGATCAACACCTCCGCCTGCTTCGTCTGAAACGCGAGCGCGCCCGCCTGTGTGACCGCCTGATCGATCAGCGCTTTCTGACTCGAGAGCTGCTCCAGCCCGGCCTGCATTTCCGCCAACATCGCCTCGACGCGGGCCAGCCGCTCCTCCGCCTGCTCCACCTGGCGCTTGCGGTGATCGAGCGTGTTCGCCGCGTCGTGGACGTGCGTCACCATGCTGAGCACGGTCTCGAGCATCGCACGCGTCTCGCCGACTTCCTCGCGCGCGGCCGCGATCGACCGCACATCATCTGTCGTCTTCTCGGCAACTTCGTACAGCCGGTGCATGTCCGCCTGCATCGCGTCGACCGTCGCCTGGCGCTGATTCATCTGCTCGAGCGCTCGCGTGAGCTGCGATTCGACCGCCTCCCACTTGGCGAGCCGCTCCTCGAATTGCGCCATCCGCTTCTGCGCAAAGCGCAGACCGCCGGCGCGATTGTCTAGCTCGTCCAGCGTCGCCGTCAGCTCGAGCAGCCGGTTGCCGGCCGTCGTGACCGTGGTGCCCAGCTGTGACGAGCGCTCTTCCAGCTGTTGTGCGGCCGTCGCCGCTTGCTCGCGAAGCTGGGCTACCCGGTCCAGATGCTCCGTCGCCTTGTCCAGGCCCGCCTGCTTCAGCTCGAGCTCCTGACCCAGGGCACGCGTGCGTTCGGCGAGGCCCTCGAGATTGTGCGCCCGCGATTCGAGCGCCGTCACCGCGGTGTCGACTTCGCCCACGCGCTTCTCGGCCCGCTCGACCGTCGCGACCGCGGCCGGCACGAGCTTCTCGATCCGCGCGGCTTCCTCGGCCCGCGCAGCAAGCGCCCCGAAGCGCTCGTCCGCGCCCTGCATCCGCATCACCAACTCCCGGCTGCGCTCATCGAGCTGCGTGCCAAGGTTCGTAAGGTCGGTAAGACGCTTGTTCAGGTCATCGACCATGCGACCGCGCCCCTCGATCTGCCCCATCGCCTGTGTCAGCCGATCCGCCTCACCGCGCACCGACTCGACCGTCGGCTTCAGATCCTCGATTGCGGCCAGCTCGACACGGAGCGCCTTGATTTGGTCGGTTACCCCGGAGAGCCAGGCTTTGGTTTCGGACTGCTGCTCGAGCACGCGCGCCATCTCGTCGGCGGCGCCCTCCACCTGCTCCAGCGCGCACCTGACCGATTCGTGTGTGCCCCTGAGCATCGCGACATCTTGCAGCGCCGCCTGCACGCTCGGGTGGGACTTCTCAAGTTGCGCCACCCGCTGCGTCATCTCATCGACCGTGTTGCCCAGCCGGCCCGTGCTCGCTTCGATCGCGCGCACGCGCTCGGCCTGCGTGCCCAACGTCGCCACGTTTTCTGCGATGCTTTCGAGCTGCACCACCAAGCCGTCCGCCTTGGAATTGACGTCCGTGATCGAGCGACTCGACTCCTCCAACAGCTTAAAGCGGCCCTCCATCGCCGTCAGCCCGCTGCGCAGATCGAGGATCCGCTGGCCAACGGCGTCGAGCCCCTGGTTCTCGAGCTCGAAGCGCTTCACGGCCCGCTGCACATCATCGCGCAGCGCCGCTAGGCGCGCGCGCAGCTCGTCGTCCGCCTGCTTCACGGCGGTGTGGTTAGCGGTGATCTCGGTGGAGCGAGCCAGCACTTCGGCGTGCAGGTCCTTGAGCTCGCCGACTTTCGATTCGAGGTCGTTCAGGCCCTTCGCGCTCTCCTCGTGCCGGCGAATCTTGGCATCGACGTCGCGCATCAGCTCGTGGAGCTTGCCCACCTCGGCGGTGGCGCGATCGACGACGTCGCGCTGCTGCTCGAGCGCCGCGACCTTCTGGGTCACGCCGTCGGCGAGCGCTTTCAACGTCGTGAGCTGCCGCTTGGTCTGCGCGGCCTCCGCCGCGGCCTGCGTCAGCTCCTTGAGTGTTTGGCCGACGGTTGCGGCGCGTGACTCGGTCTCGGCGACGCTGCGCTGCGCGCCCTGCTGCCGGTCCTCGAACGCGCTGAAGCGCGTGGCGACCGCTTCGCTTGTCTTGCGCAGCTCTTCCTGGCGCGCGCGCACCTGATCGAACCCTTGAGTCAGCTCGCGCACAGCCCCGCTCAGCGTATCCGCATCCATCCGCAATGCCTTGAACCCGCCGCCCAGCTCGAGGAAGCCGGCGACTTCGTTCTTCAGCGCGAGCGCCTGCTCGAGCACGCCGCGCAGCTCGTCGATCTCGGTGCGCAGGTGTTTCGCATTCTCGGAGTTCTGCGTGAGCTGGGTCTCGGTGCGGCGCTGCGACTTCGAGACGTTCTCGGTCTGCTCGTCGAGCGTCGCCAAAACCGGCACCAGGCGCTCGAGCGACTTGACGCGCGACTGGAGCTCTGCAACGACTTTCTGCGCGTCAGTGATCGGCTGCATGAGCTGCGTGAGACCCTGACCGGACTCGCGGGCGGCGGCGGTCAGCGCTTCGAATGCGACGCGCTCGCGCTTCATCTCGGCAAGAATTGCACGCAGCTCAGCGGGAAGTTGCTCGGCGGTCGTTTCGCGACCGAAAATATTCCAGGCGGCCATGAAGGCTCCAGGAGGCGCGGCGTGAGGGGCGGGTGGGCGCGGTCCCGACCGGGGACGACGTGAGTGCCGCCGGGAAATGTACGGAGATCATGACAGGCCAGCGTGACAGACGTCACGCGTTGCCGGGACGTGTGAAGTCCCGAAATGTCCCCGACCGATAAACCTACCGAAGTGTCAGCAGCAGGCCGATCTGCGATTCCCAGTCGTTGGACTTCGAAAAGATGCCGAGGCCGTTGGCGAACTTGAAATCGAGCCCGCGCGCGATGCGCCACCGTCCCGCGGTCACGAGCACCCAGTCGTCGGGCGCGCCGCCCTCGCCGCCTTCGATGCCGAGGAGGATGCGCCAGGCGGGCGACAGCTGTCGCAGATACTCCAGCGACGTTTCGCCGAGGTCCCAGTGGGTGTCTCCGCGGTTGTATTCGATGGTGGTGCGGAATGTCATCGTGCCCCACCGATAGGCGCGGACCGCGCCGATCTCACTTTTGACATTCCATTGCGCGTCTCCGATGAGGACGCGCCCCGCGTGCATCGGCGGGAGCACTTCGACTGACGCGAAGAACTCGGGCCGGCGGCCGCGCTCGTGGCCGAGGCGCAGCCGCAGCTGGCCCGCGATGTCGGCGACGCCCGTTTCGCGGATCCGGGCCGGCGTTCCGAACGTGTCGGCCGGCGCCTTCTCGAAGTGCGCGGTGATCTGCGAACCTTCGAGCTCGAGCGCGAGCCAGTCGGTCACGCCGTAGGCGAGGAAGAACGCCGCCTCGGTCGTCCTGTAATGGCCGCGGAAGTCTTGGTCCCTCCCAAACCCGAACATCGTGGGCTGGTACTCGTAATTGTGATCCCACGAGTACGCCGCGAACGGATAGATGAGGAGCTGATGCGGCTCGACGTACGTCTCGACCATCGACGTGCGAATGCCGGTGCCGCGGTCACCTTGTGCGGGGAGCATGGTGGCTGAGCTCAGACAGACAGCGGCGCACAACAAGAGCAGTCGCTTCATGGCGACCTCCCGGATGGTAGGGGCGCAGCATGCTGCGCCCCTACTCTTATTTCTCGCCGAACAACGGCACCTCGAATGCGGTCTTGAACACGAGCCGGTCGCCGGCGCTTGCCGACCCGAAACCCACGCCCAGATGCCAGGAGATGTCGTCCCCGAGCCGCAAATCTGCCGTCGGATAGACCTGATGGAATTTCTCGGCCTCGAGGAAGGCGCCGTAGTACTCGAGCCCGAGCGTCACGACTCGGCCGACAGCGACGCCCACGCGTGCCCGCGGCTCGAATTCCCACTCGTGCTCGGGACCGGCGAGATCGCGCTCCAGCGTGGGGTTGGCGAGCAGTTGGACAGGACCAAGACGTCGCTCGAGAGTTGGCGTCAGCTCGAGGGTCCGCGCGCTCTCGCTGAACGCCGGCCGCGCCGTCTCGTATTCGGCGCTGAATCCAAGACTCACGGGCAGCCGCCAGGACTCGGGCGCGCGCATGCGGGAGCGAAGCCGCCAGCCTGCATAATCGAGCCCCAATCCGGGCGTCTGCGCGCCCAGGAGGTAGCCGGTCAGCTCCCAATGATCCGTGATGCCGCGCGTCACCTCGGCGGCAAAGCGCCACTGGCCCTGCGTTGGCGCCACACTGCCGTCGAAGCCACCCGTCCCACGGCTCGAGAAGTTGAGCAGCCCTTCGAGCTCCCATTCGCCGCGCTGCGCCGTGGCGTAGGGGTAGACAGCTATATCGAATCGTTCCTGCGCTAAAAGTGGTTGGCTGATGAGTCCCAGGACACCGAGCAGTCCGACAGATCGGAGAAGAAGTCGCAGCATTTGCCTATCAAATGAAAGTTGAAGGAAACCCGAGCTTAATTATCGGGATTCAACGACGCAAGGCTTCCGTTCGTAGTCCATTGGCTGCACGATTCCACCACACACCACTCATCGCTTGAGGACCGTCATGTTCCAGCGCCCGTGGGCGGCTGCCGCCGTCCTCGCCTTCGCAACATCAGCTGTCGCTCAGAATCCCCCTGCTCCACCGCCACCACCACAACCGCCAGCCGCTGCCCGCGACACCGCTCGCGCCATCCGGCCACCTCGCGCCCAGCCCCCGCCACCGAGCGCGGTCACCGTGACGCCGGGCGTGCCGACGCCGGCGCTGGCCTCGAGCGCGGTCGGAATCACGCTCGACTCGACGCTGCTCGCCGGCTTCCGCTGGCGCAGCATCGGGCCGGCGAACATGGGCGGGCGCGTGTCGAGCGTCACCGGCATTCCGAGCCCCTCGAAGACGTTCTTCGTCGCGGCCGCGGCCGGTGGCATTTGGAAGACGACCAACGCTGGGACGACGTTCCGGCCGGTCTTCGAAAATGAGAAATGCGTCTCGATGGGCGAGCTGGCGATCGCGCCGTCGGACACGACGCAGGTGTGGGCCGGCACGGGCGAAGAGGACTCGCGCAACACGATCTCGCCGGGCTGCGGCATCTTCAAATCAACCGACGGCGGCCTGACTTGGAAGCGCACGGGCCTCGAGAAGACGGGGGCAATCGGTCGCATCGTCGTGCACCCGACCAATCCCAACATCGTCTACGTCGCTGCCCTCGGCCAAGCATGGTCCGCCAACCCTGAGCGCGGGCTCTACAAGACGACCGACGGCGGGCAGACCTGGCAGCTCGTGAAGTTCATCTCGCCGCAGGCGGGGTTCATTGACGTCGCCATGGACCCGTCGAATCCCGAAGTGCTGTTCGCCGCCAGCTGGCAGCGCGTGCGCGGCCCCTACTTCCTTAATAGTGGCGGTCCCGGCAGCGGGCTCTGGAAGACGACCGACGGCGGCAAGACCTGGACGCAGATAAAGGGCAGCGGACTGCCGACTTCCACGCTGGGTCGCATCGGGATCGCCATCGCGGCGTCCAATCCCAAAGTCGTGTATCTGATGGTGGAAGCGGATACCATGCCGAACGCCAACGGCGGCGCGGGGAAAGCGCCGCAGACGCGTCCGTCCGGTCTCTATCGCTCGCAGGATGGTGGCGCGACGTGGGAAAAGATGAACGGCACTGACGTGCGACCCTTCTACTATTCCCAGGTTCGCGCCGACCCGAAGGATCCGAACCGCGTCTACTTCTCCTCCACTCCGCTCAACTTCTCCAACGACGGCGGCAAGACGATCGGCAACGCGACGGTCGGCATTCACGTCGATCATCACGCGATGTGGATCGATCCCAACGACCCCAATCACATCGTCGTGGGGAACGACGGCGGTATTGCGCAAACCTGGGACAAGGGCGGCAACTGGGACTTCCTCAACACGTTCCCGATCGGCCAGCCCTACATCGTCAGCTACGACATGGCGTTTCCGTACAACGTCTGCGCCGGCTATCAGGACAACGGCTCCTGGTGCGGGCCATCGCGGCGGCGTCAGGGCGAGCTCACGAACGCCGACTGGACGACGGTCGGCGGCGGCGACGGCTTCTATACGGCCCAGGATCCAACCGACCCGAACACGATCTACGTCGAGTCGCAGGGCGGCAACATGTCGCGCTTGAACTTCGCGACGGGCGAGCGCGTCGTACTGCAAAAGCCGAACTGGCGGCCGCGCTACACGCTGTACGAGGACTCGATCGTCATCGAGCGCCCCGACACGACGAGGCCTGAGACGGCGGCGCAGCGGCGCCGCATTACCGAGCTGCGGGTGCGCCAGAGGGCTGACTCGAACGAGACTGACCTCCGCTGGAACTGGAACACGCCGTTCCTCATCTCGGCGCACAACCCCGAGACGTTCTACGCCGGCGCGAACAAGGTGATGAAGTCCACGCGCCGTGGCGAAGATCTCTACCCGATCTCGCCCGATCTCACGACCAAGGACTCGATGAAGATCCGGGTGAGCACGCGTACGACGGGCGGCGTGACGCCCGACGTCACCGGCGCGGAGACGTACTGCACAATCGTGTCGCTGGCGGAATCGCCGATCCGGCCCGGCCTGCTCTATGCCGGCACGGACGACGGCAACGTCTGGATCACGAAGAACGACGGCGGCACATGGGACAACATCACCGGCCGCTTCCCCGGCGTGCCGGCGGGCACGTACGTCAGCCGCATCGAGCCCTCGCACTTCGACACGGCGACGTTCTACATCACGTTCGACAATCACCGCAGCGGCGACTACGCGCCCTACGTGTTCGTCACGACCGACTTCGGCAAGTCGTTCCGCTCGCTCGTGAACAATCTGCCGAAGGGTGACGACGGCCCCGGCTATGTGCACGTGATCCGCGAGGACATCGCGAATCGCGATCTGCTGTTCGTCGGCACTGACGTCGGGCTGTACGTCTCGCTGAACCGCGGCGCGTCGTGGCAGCGGTTCATGACCGGGTTCCCGACCGTGCCGGTCCATGATCTGCGGATTCAGCCGCGTGACCGCGATCTGCTCGCGGCGACGCACGGCCGCGCGCTGTGGATCGTGAACATCGCACCGCTGGAACAGCTCAACGACAGCGCGATCGCTGCGACGGCGTATCTCTTCCAGCCGACGACGGCGTATCAATACGGTCAGCCGCCGCTCGGCGGCGGCAGCGCCGGCCAGAAAGCGTTCCGCGCGCCGAGCCCGCCGTATGGCGCCGAGATCGTGTATCGCCTTGCGACTGGAAGCAGCGATCGGCGCGCGCGGACGTCCATCGTGATTCGCGACGTCCGCGGCGACACGGTCCGCACGGTTCAGGGTCCCGCGGGCCCCGGCCTACATCGCGTCACCTGGAACTTTCAGGGTCGCACTCCACCGCCCGTCGCGCTGTCGCCCTCGCAGAAGCGGGACAGCGCCTGGCTCGTGCAGCGGATCAACGTCGTGTTCGACTCGCTCGCGAAGAATGGCGGGAATGCGCAGCAGCTCGAGCCGATCAAGAGTCTGTTGCTCACCGGTGACGTGCAGGGGATTGCGCAGCGCTTTGGATTTGGGGGAGGAGGCGGTGGTGGCGGCGGCGGCGGCGGCGGCGGTGGGAACGCGTTCAACGCCCAAGGTCGGTTCAACGAGCGCCCCGGCGAAACGACACCCCGCGCAGCTTCCGCGACGGGCTCCTTGCCGACCGCCGGGAGCGAGAGCGGCGGCGAGTCAGGGGACTCACCGCCCGACGCGACCTTCCTCACGACGCTCGGTAATCTGCTGCGCAAGCCCGGCCAGGGCGGCGGCGGGGGGGGCGGGGGCGGTGGCTTTGGCGCGCTGGGGTTCATCGCCCAGGCATTCGGACGTGCGCCTGCCGGCGGTGGAGGGTTTGGAGGGTTTGGCGGTGGTGCGAACGCAGTCTCGACAGGCGACTATCTGGTCACTATTACAGTGGACGGGAAGACGTTGACCCGAGTCCTTCGCGTGGAGCGAGGCAGTCGCTAGAGACGTAGCGTTTCTCGATACCAAGCATCAGCGCGCCGCGTTCATCGTTCTTGCGTTGGGCGTGGCGCTGCTGTGGTCCGTGTGGGACTACGCCACAGGGATCATCGGCATTCCGGTTCTGGCCGTTCTCTTCGCGCCGGTGTACGCGTGGCTGGTCAACCGCCGGCTGCCGCCCGGCGCCGCCGCGCTGGCCGTCACGCTGCTGGGCGTGGTCCTTCTCGTCGTGCCGGGCATGTTGATCGCGGGACTCCTGATCGGTGAGGCGCAGCAGATCGCGCAGACCGTCTTGCAGAGTCCCATCCTCGAGCGGTTCTCGTCGCTGCAGTTCCGCGGCATTCCCATCGGCCCGCGCATCGCCGAGGCCGGCGGCCGCATCGTGGCGGCGATCGGGTCGAGCGCCTTCGGCCTTGTCGGCACGGCGACGCGGCTGACGCTGAACCTGACGATTGCCTTTTTTGGTCTCTACTACGTCTTGAAGCATCCGGGCGACGTCTGGCTCGACGCCCGTCCCTACATTCCATTCTCCAAGAAGAACACGGAAAAGCTGGGCAAGCGCTTCAAAGACGTCACCGTGTCTACCGTGATCGGAACGGGGGCGGTGGCCGCGATCCAAGGTCTGTTGCTCGGGGTCGCGTTCGCCGTCGCCGGTCTCCCGAACAGTCTGTTTTGGGCAGTCGTCACGATGGCATTCTCGATTCTTCCCGTCGTGGGGTCCGGCATGATCTGGGGTCCGGCGGCGATCGTGCTCTATATGCAGGGGCGACCGGTCCCCGCCATTCTCCTCGTCGTGTGGGGTGTGCTCGTGATCGGGAGCGTGGACAACTTCATTCGCCCGCTGATCTATCGCCGCTTCTCCGAGGTGCACCCGCTCATCACGCTGATCGGCGCGATCGGCGGTGTGGCGCATTTCGGGCTGCTCGGCCTGCTCATCGGCCCGCTCGCGCTGAGCTATTTCTTCGAGCTGATTCGGATGTACCGCGAGGAGTATCTCGAGCCGGAGACGGCCGGCGCGGGCTGAGGGTTGAGGTATGGGCTTTATTCCCAGCAGCAGCCTGGTCGCTGAACCAGGCCTGATGGTCCGTCGCTCCGCGATCATCGCTGCCGCGTTGGTCGCCGGGGCGATCATCGCGAAATGCGCGCTCTCCGGTACCAAGTACCGTCGTTTCACCGGCGCGGATCGCTGTTGGGCGATGCCCGTGTACGCGGGGCCGGCCGGACCGTTCATCGGTTATCTCGCGGGCGGGGCGCTGCTCGATCCGGGGACCGGGCCCGTCAGAGCGGTGAACATCACGGTGGTCGTGAACGGTGCGCAGCGGAGCGTGTGGCGCACCGAGGCCGAGGTCCGTAGGTGGTACGTGCCGGTCCGACTGATCAGTGCCGAGCATTGTCGCTGGACGCCTCAAGACTTACTTCCTCAGGGAACGTGGAAGCCGTCGCGACTCGAGTATGGGCTCGACGTGCCGCTCTGGCACCATTGGTTCGGCGGGTGGAGTACGCGCCGCGGCGTGTTCTCCATGGATTCGATTTGATCGACCCCCAACTATATCACAACTTTACGCGTAGGCGGTGGCTCGAGGGTGAGTGAATCGGTCATCAGCGTGTCGGAGCTGACGCGCCGCTTCGGCGCCACGACGGCCCTGGACTCGGTGAGCGTGTCCCTCCCGCGCGGGGCGGTCTACGGCCTCGTCGGCGCAAACGGAGCGGGAAAGACGACGCTCATCCGGCATATTCTGGGTCTGCTACGGGCGGAAAGCGGCTCGGTGCGCGTCTTCGGCCTCGATCCGATCGCCGACCCGGTCGCCGTCCTGTCGCGGATTGGCTATCTGTCCGAGGAAAACGACCTCCCCGGCTGGATGCGGGTCGACGAGCTGATTCGCTACACGCGCGCCTTCTATCCGAAGTGGGATGACGCCTACGCAGAGGAACTGCGGCGGGCGTTCGCGCTCGATCCCGCGGCGAAGATCAAGGATCTCTCCAGGGGGCAGAGGGCGCGCGCGGGACTGCTCATCGCCCTGGCGCACCGGCCCGAGCTGCTGGTCCTGGATGAACCGTCGTCCGGCCTCGACCCCATCGTGCGCCGCGACATCCTCGGCGCCGTCATTCGCACGATTGCCGATGAAGGCCGCACAGTGCTCTTCTCGTCGCATCTGCTGGACGAAGTGGAAGAGGTCGCCGATCACGTCACGATGATCGACCACGGCCGGATCGTGCTGAGCGCCCCGCTAGATGCCATCAAGGAATCGCATCGCTCTCTCAATGAGGCGTTCATCGCCCATGTCGGGAGCGCGGCGACGCCGGCCGCCGAGGCGTAGATCATGCGGTCTCCCGCTCTCGCAATTGGCTGGGAGTTTCGCCGAAGGCATCTCTGGGCCCTGATCGCAATGGCCGGCTACCTGCTTGCCCTGGCGGCCATCAAGCGCCTATTCCTCGGGCCGATGGAGCCCATCAGGCTGGATCCGCCCGATGGCAGGGCAGCTGTCGTGATCACGCCCCTGACGGCGACGTACTTCTATCTACTCGCGGCGTTCAGTTTCGGCCTT
>WNGC01002969.1_pt1 | contig 16058 bp, 15 predicted proteins | sample 5400051 | NCBI WGS metagenome assembly WNGC01 (sample SAMN13153368, study PRJNA577476) | soil metagenome | isolation source: 20 cm soil or saprolite under grassland replicate 2 | place: USA:California | collected 2016-06-15
AAGGATCCAAAAAACCAAGCCGCCGAACAAACAGGCGTAGAGGCCCGCTTGCGGAGGCAAACGGGCAAGAGACGCGTCACCCAAAGCTGCCGGAAGCAAATACGCGGCAAGCGTGATGCCGGCGAGAAGATCCAGGCGACACCAATCACGATGATAATTGCGTAACCAAGTCACGGCGGGAAAGGCCGTTTCCCACCAGGTCTTATTGTTAGGCCTCATGAACTTTCACCGAAATCGCCCTACCAGACAAAATCGTCGAACCTAAGTGTATCCTGTTCTGAGTCTCTGCTCGATGCGATTATTGGTGATGTTTGCAAGTTTGGCGATTCGATAGTCCTAACCGACGACGCTTGCTTGGTTGCAGCTGAATTGCAGCAAACTGAGGCCTATTCCTTTTCGACCGACACCGAGGTCGCTTTCATTACTGCAAAAACGTTGTCGCCTTCCTTCAGATTCATTCTCTTCGCTGAACTGGTTGTGATAATCGACGTCACGGCTCCGGCCGCAGTTCGGATCATGACTTCTGACACAACTTTGTCAGACACGATTTTCTCGATCTTGCCAGGTAATCGGTTTCGAATGCTTGTGCTCACTGATTTTGTTCCTACGGGTTTTATTCACTCAAGAGCTCAGGCTTTGCGGGCATGGGAAAGCGGAAATACTTGCAGTTTTGATTATTTAGCGGGTACGAGCACCGGGGCGCCTTTGTCCTTCACGAAGAACACGACGAATTTTGCCGCTTTGGTTTCGCTGGCGTTTCGCCCAACGACGTGAACATCCTCGGGGCCTTCATAGAAGGTCTGACCAGGTGTCAGAGTCACTTCCTTGCCGCCTCTTACCTGCATTACGATCGAGCCTTCCAGCACATAAATAAACCCATGCGCGTTGTGGCGATGTATTGGGTCCGAGCTGCCAGGAGGATACTCAATTATGAGCATTAGACCTTCCTTGCCTGGAAGGTCCGTCAGATCTTTCGACAAGAGCGGAGTCACCTTTGCTTCCTTCGGTTCCGCCGTGGCGGCCACATTGGACTTATTCGTAGGTGAATCGTCGGCTGCAGCGTCGCGTAAGGACAGAGCGGCGAGGACAATTCCGCAAAGGAGCAGAGCGACCACTTTTGCCGCCTTGCCCGAGAGATTTGACGCGGGCGCCGACCGTTTTTCGGTCGCCGTCTTCTGAGTAGCGGTACGGCTGAGCCATTCGGCGAAATGCACTGAGCCGAGGCGCGGGTTATGACCGGGGACGAGACTTTCATCGTTCACCTCGATGCCGTAGTAGCCCGCATTAGCGTCGGTGATCACTTTCCGGGGGTCGCCCGTCGCAGTTAGAAACTGCCGGACAAGTTCATCCTGCCGGATCTTGTCAGGCCCAGCTACTTCGACCATTGCATTCATCGGTTCTCCGAGAGCTACGTCTGCTACCGCGGCAGCCACATCATCTGAAACCATTGGCTGCATAAGAACTGGCGATAACCGAATGGTTGAACCGTCAGTCGCGGATTGAGCTATGTTCTTCACGAACTCAAAGAACTGCGTCGCGTGGACGATCGTAAACGGGATCCCGGAAGCCTTGATCAGATTTTCCTGGGCCATCTTCGCGCGGAAGTAACCACTTAAGGAACCGGGACCACTTCCAAGCAGGCGATCCGTGCCGACCACCGACAACGCCACGTGATGTGTCACGCCCGCGGTCTTTTCCGAGGCAAGAAGATTGCGACCCGATGTTTCGAAGAATTCCAAAGCGGGCTTGTCTTCAAAGGAAGGTGAGTTCGCAACGTCAACCACGACCTGAGCGCCTGCCAGCGCTTCCGCCAGTCCCTCACCAGTAATGGTGTTGACGCCCGATTTGGGTGACGCTGCCACTACCTCGTGGTCGCCTTTGCGAAGAATGTTGACCACCTTTGATCCAATGAGGCCGGTGCCTCCGATCACTACGATCTTCACGCCCAACCTCCTGCGACGATAGAACCGATAAAGGTTGCCTTTAACAGAATTACGCGATTTTTTCTCATTGTTTTGTATTACCTCTTTGTGGGTTTGCTATTGCGAGAGTCGTCTACGCTTTGATGAACGCGAGCAGGTCAGCATTGATGACGTCGGCTTGCGTCGTAATCATGCCGTGCGGGTAGTTCTCGTATGTCTTAAGCGTGCCATTCTTGAGCAGCTTGGCTGAAAGTGGACCGGAGGCTTGGTATGGCACGATCTGGTCGTCCTTGCTGTGCATGACGAGGACCGGCACAGAGATCTTCTTCAGATCCTCAGTGAAGTCGGTCTGCGAGAACGCGACGATGCCGTCGTAATGCGCCTTGGCTCCGCCCATCATTCCTTGGCGCCACCAATTCCAAACGTTGGCCTCGATTGTTTTCACACCGGGGCGATTGAAGCCGTAGAACGGTCCAGCCGGCAGGTCATAATAGAACTTGGCTCGATTGGCGAAGAGTTGGGCCTGGAGATCGTCGAACACCGATTTGGGCGCGCCTAACGGATTGGCCGGGGTTTTCACCATCAGCGGCGGCACCGCGCTGATGATCGCCGCCTTCGCCACGTTCTCGTCGCCATGACGGGCGAGATAATGCACCACCTGACCGCCGCCGGTCGAATGCCCGACGTGAATTGCATCCTTCAGTTTGAGATGATCGATGACAGCTTTGAGATCGTCGGCGTAATGGTCCATGTCGTGTCCGCCGCCGGTTTGAGTGGAGCGGCCGTGACCACGCCGATCAGTCGCGATGACTCGGTAACCTTTCGAGAGGAAGAACAGCATTTGTGGATCCCAATCGTCGGCCGAGAGCGGCCAGCCATGGCTGAATACGATGGGCTGTCCTTTGCCCCAGTCTTTATAATAAATATTGATGTCCTCTCCGTTTTCTTTTCCGCTAATTACGTATGGCATAAACGCTCTCCTTTCAGTTGAGATTGCACAGCAGAGTTGTGCCGCCCGTGGCAGAATCAGCCCTGTTCTATCCTCGTCCTTGCACATTGAGTTTCAATGTTACGGTTGTGTGATTTTGCTGATCGGGAATTAGAGGAGATTGAGGATGCGCGCTTTCGTCGGATTGCCACGACAGAATTTCCGTTCTCTAGACGTGCGATCTAATCGTGGCGAGGCTCGATCGCGATGGCAATTGTTGTAGGCAAGGCCGAACTGATTCTGATTTGTCTCGTGGCGGTGGCTCTGCTCGCGCTGGTTGCCCGAAAAATTCGTGTCCCGTATCCGATCCTGCTCATCTGCGGCGGTGTGCTGCTCGCTCTGGTGCCGGGTCTTCCTGCGATCCAGCTCGAGCCAAAACTGGTCTTTGATCTATTTCTTCCCCCGCTGCTTTATCCCGCGGCCATTTTCACGTCGTGGAGAGATTTTCGTCTAAATCTTCGCTCAATTCTTCCGCTGGCAATCGTTCTTGTCCTTCTAACGATGACGGTGACTGCTTACCTGTTCCATTATTTGGTCGGATTACCTTTGGCGGTAGGTTTTGTATTCGGAGCGATTATCTCGCCGCCAGACGCGGTGGCAGCGCTGGCAGTTACGCAAAATTTGCGGGTGCCTCGCAAAATTATTGTCATTCTTGAAGGCGAAAGTCTGGTAAACGACGCTACTTCTTTCATCTCGTTCCGTTTCGCAGTGGCCGCCGTGACAACTGGCGCGTTTTCGCTGGCGCAGGCGAGCTTGCAATTTCTTTTTGTTGCCGCCGGCGGCATCTGTGTTGGTCTCGCCGTGGGCTGGCTCATCGTCCAACTGCAAAAGCGCTTGGACGATCCGCCTGTGCAAACATTATTTTCCCTGCTTACGCCGTACGTGGCCTACTTCAGTGGCGAAAGTCTCCATGTTTCCGGAATCCTCGCTGTCGTAATTGCGGGCATCTATATCGGGTGGCGCGCCCCGCGGATCTTGAGCGGGCGCATGCGCCTGCAGGCCTTCCCTGTATGGGAAATGGTCACTTTCATTTTGAACGGAATACTTTTCATGCTCATCGGCCTCCAACTGCCGCAGGTTATGAACGCGCTCGCTCCGGGAACAGCGACTCGTGTGGCCTGGCTGGCGATCGTGTTTGTCGTGGTGATCGTGCTGGTTCGTTTCGTCTGGGTGTTCGGAGCCACCTATTTGCCGCGTCTGCTCAGTCCAACCTTCCGCCGTAAAAAGCCCGCTCCATGGAAACACACCGCGTTGGTCGCGTGGACCGGCATGCGCGGGGCCGATTCGCTTGCTGGCGCTCTGGCGATCCCACTTGTCCTGACTAATGGCCAACCATTTCCCGGGCGCGACTTGATCATTTTGCTGACCTTCTGCGTAATTTTCGCAACGCTCGTTCTGCAAGGACTCACTCTTACGCCGCTGGTCCGTTTGCTGAAAATCAAGGACGACCGCAGCACGGAAAAAGAAGAGCGCGTGGCGCGATTGAAAGCCAACGAAGCAGCCCTGGCTCGTCTCGAGGAAATCGCATCCTCGAAGCAAGCCATGCCCAAGGCCGTCGAACGTCTCCGTTCGGAATACGAAGATCGTATTCGACAACTGCAGATTGAAGAGCCGGACGGGGAAAGCGTCAGTCGATTATACTCGCCTGACTTTGAAGAATTGGCCTGCGAGATGTTGCAAACAGAACGCGACACAGTGATCGCGCTGCGCAACGAAGAAGCAATCAACGACCAGGCGCTGCGCCGAATCCAACGCGATATCGATCTGGCCGAAGCGCGGCTTCACCGGTCATCATAAACAGCACGCCGTTGAGAACTGGGAAATATAACATCGCCGCATCATGCAACGCCTCAATCAGGCTGCGCTGCGAAGCGGCGTGATCTTAAGTGAATTATCAGGCGTGGCGTTCTGTCGTTCGCCACGATGTCCTCGCACGTCGTAACAAAGCGCCACCGTGCCGTTCTTATATGCTTTGACCTCCGTCAGATGAAGGGCGATGTCTCTGTCGAGCTTCTCGAAGAAAGATATCCCATCGCCAATCAAAATCGGCAGGATGGAATAACGAACTTCGTCAGCCAGGTCTAGACGAAGGCACTCGCCGGCAACTACACCGCCTCCAACAAACCAGATGGAACGGAACTTCGGTCGCAGGTGTCCATTCACCAACTGCGCAAGATCGCCCGAGTAGAACTCGACGGTATCGCGGGTTCGCGGCAAATCGCGACTGGTGAGAACGAAGGTGGGTTTGTCGCCGTACGCCCACCCCAAGCCTTTGGCTTCAAAACTCAACGCAGTCTCATAGGTTCGCGACCCCATGACGTAGCAGTCGATCGTCTTGAGAAATGCCTCGACGAATCCTGGGTCCAGGGTGTCCCCGCCTGCGAATTCGTCTGAGGTCTCCATCCAGTCGACGCGCCCGTCCTTTCGAGCAATGAAGCCGTCGAGGCTCGCCGCCATGTGAATCGTTACGCGAGAATCAGTGTTTGCCATCATGTCGTCCTGTCGGCGAGTGCCGTGGCCCGCACCACTGCTCGGCACTCCCTTTAGTCGTGGAAAACGTGGAACGAGCAACGCCCAGGTTCGCGCTCATGCTACTTTGTCCAACTCATAAAAACGACAAAGATTGCAATGGTGTCGGCGATTCCGTGTGTTAGCACGGGAGCCCAAAGATTTCGGCCAGCTACCAGATAGGCGGCGCCAAGCACCAAGCCAGAATAAGTGCTGTCGAGCACGCCCGAGGGGCCTTTGTAGTAATGACCAAAGCCGAAAAGCAATGAAACAAGGATCATGGCGATCCAGTAGGCCAGGGTTGATCGTCCCAAGGCGTCTGCTGCGCGCGTGAGTAAATAACCGCGGTAAGATAGCTCTTCGCCGAACGCCGCGAATGTCCAAACGATCAGCAAACTGGTTAGCGCTTGCCTCCAGCCCGATGCTCCCGCTTCGATGATATTGGACACGCGCTCTGGTTCTGGCCAGATACGATGGGCGAGCGGTTCCACAAGTAGTTCGCTGCCTAATAGAAGGATCGCCGCTGCAACGACAGCCAATGCCACAGTTTTCCACCATGATTTTGGCCGGCTCAATCCTGCGTATCTCCACCCATCATTTCGCCATCGAAGCGAAATCCAGCCGAGAACGAACAGGATAGGGACTTCATTCGGCAGAACACGCAAGATGTTGTGCCCAACAACGACAAAGACGCCTAGCGCAAACTCCAGAAGGGAAAACCAACGTGCACGAGGCGTGAGTGTTGACGGTGTTGTAGTCCAAGGCGATGACATCGCGCCAGAGGCCTAACGGTCGCAACTGCGCCACGAATGGCACTAATTCTACCGGCGTGTTGCCTCGAAAAGGAACCAGGCGCGCCGCTCGGTTTCGTCGATCCAAATTTCGATCAGACTCGTTGTGGCGACGTCGCGGTGTTCTTCACAAACGTTGTGTGCCTCGCGCAGACGCGCAGTCAGCTCTTGGTTGTCCCCGGCGAGTTCTGCGAGCATGTCCAAAGGCTCGACGTACTCGGCATCGTTATCGAGCACACGCTGATTACGAGCGATCTCGCCGATGGAGTGCAATGTAAGTGCGCCGAGCTTTCGAACTCGCTCGGCGATCGGATCTGTCATCGCAAAAAGCTGGTCGGCCTGCTCGTCCAATAGCAAATGGTAATCCCGGAAATGCGGACCGCTCATGTGCCAGTGGAAATTTTTCGTCTTTACGTAGAGCGCGAACACATCGGCGAGAATGGCATTCATCGTCCCGCTTATGTCTTTGACGGCCTCGCGCGACAGATCGGTTCGCGTCGCAAGCGGTGCGTCCCGCCGCTGCGCCAGCTCCAATCTTTTCTTCGAATTAGGTTTGTTCATTGTATCCTCCCTTGTTCTCTGACCATCGAACCTGCTACGACGAAGGCTTGTCACATGTGACTCGTGTTTGGTCCTCGCTCTTGTTATTTTTGATCTCGGGCGTTCTCGTTATGTTATTAACTCGCGGCTTATCGTAGCCCCATCAGTGCGAGCGTGTCGCCGTCGAGATAGCCCGTAAGCGCCAAACCGTGGGCGCGTTGATAGCGCCTGAGTGCTTGCCGCATCTCAGCGCTGACCGAGCCGTCGCTCTCGCCGTTATAGTAACCTTCTCGCGCAAGTCGCTCCTGCGCCGCCGCAACGGTCCTATAGTTTGAATAATCTTGATAGCCGTTTGGATCGGGATCCACCTCGGTCTGATAAACGCTGGAATCGTAGTAACCCTGAGATTGATCAGGATAGCCGTTCTGATCGTAATACATTTGCCCCTGGTAATCGCCCGAATCGTAGTTATTCGGCTGGTAATCGTACGAATAGGGATATTCGTAACCATATCCGTAGTCCGGATAATTGTAATTGTAGCCGGAGTACGGAGATCCGTAAGCGAAGTAATCGGGCGGAGTCCACGCCCACGGCCACCACGGATCAAATCCGATGCTAAAGATCACCCACGATCCGTTGACGAAGGAGCATCGGTGACCATTCCACCAGTGATCGCAGTGACGGTCCCAATCGCGATGCCAATCGCCCGAACGACTGGCGAAGACATGTCTCTGCCAGTCACGACGAAGATGATTGTTTGCGTTCCGGAAATTGTTTCCATTCCGGAACTGGGTTCCGGTATTTCGCTGGTTCCACGCGCTTGTCCCCGCTGGATTTCTATAATTCGCAAATCGCGGGAACCGATTACTTTGATTAGGTTGTTGTCTGATCGTTGCCGCAGTGTATGGACCCGAACGCGTAAACGTCACTCGATTCGGATAGACCGAAGACTGACGAAACTGATTCGGCCGGTACGAACGCATTCCAAACGACGAGTAGCGTTGGCGCGGATAAATCCCACCACCGCCAAATCCTCGCGCGGGCATGGGATGGAACGATGAAATGCCGCCAGCGCGCATCGGAGCGCGAGCGACAGCGCCTCCGTGTGCGACTGCGCCCGGGTGTGCGACTGCGCCGCCGCGCGCGACTCCTCCACCGCCGCGCACTCCGCCTCCGTTTACTTGAGCGATCGTGGCCACGCTCGCGAGAACTGCGACGAAGAATTTGGTTTTCATGGTCTGAGGTTCCTTTCGTATTGCCGAATCACTTCGCAATCAATATTACCGCAAACCTCCCGCAATGACCAGCATTTCTCCCGTGACCCATTTTGAATCGTCTGAAGCGAAGAACACTGCGGCCGGCGCGATGTCGTCAGTTTCTCCGACACGACCGAGTGGCGTCTGCGATTCAAACATTTTCCGCATGTCGCCTTCGGTGTAACCGCCGGCTACTGCTCCTTCGGTGATTACCATACCCGGATTGATGGAGTTCACCCGGATGTTGCGCGCCCCGAGTTCCTTGGCGAGCGTCCGCGTGATCGCGTCTACTGCGGATTTGGTTGCGTTGTAAATCACGGCAGTCGGCGGCGTCAGAGAGCTGGCGAGCGAACCGATGTTGATAATGCTTCCGCCTTTCGAATTGAAATGCTTCAGTGCTTCCTGAGTGACGAGAAGCATCCCAAGAACATTGGTATCAAACATTCTGTGGAACTGCTGCTCGGTGATTTGTTCGAGCGGAATGAAGTCGTAAACGCCGGCGTTGTTCACCAGGATGTCCATCTTGCCGAATGCTTTTTCCGTTTCACCGAAAAGCCGTTGGACGTCTGACCTCTTCGCGACGTTTGCCTGAACGGCAACCGCTCTGCCGCCGGCTTTGCTGATTTGATCGACAATTTTGTCCGCATCCGACTTCGCAGAGGCATAGTTAATCACTACCGATGCGCCTTCTGCCGCGAACGCCTTCGCGATGCCCGCGCCGATTCCCTTCGACGCGCCCGTTACCACTGCAACTTTTCCGTTTAGTTTTCCTTTTTTCATTTCTGTTCCCTTTCATTTTTTTGTTTCAGAAAATGCGTTTTGTTCGGTTCAGCCACCCATGGTGAGCACGGCGCGGAAACGCGCTTTGCCGCTGTGCATCCGCTCGTAAGCTTCGGCCGCGCGCGTGAGCGGATATTTTTCGATCATCGGATGAACATTACTCAGCGCGCTGAATTCCAAAGTGTCCTGCGAATCGCGTGCGGTCCCGGAATACCATCCCGCGATTTGTCGGCGGCCCATGATCAACGGAAATACGCCGATCGTTAGCGGATCGTTAGGCGCGGCTGGAATCAACAGGTTCCCATCTACTCCGAGTCCTTCCACGACTGAGGAGATGGCTTTTGCGCTTGGCGCAGTCGCCAAAATCACGCGGGCGCCGCCAAGCTTTTGCAATTCAGCTACCGTATCGGCGGCATCTGAATCGATATAATGATGCGCACCCAGTTTTCTGGCCAGCGGTTCCTTATCTTTCCCGCGACCGAGCGCCACGGTTTCAAATCCCATTTTTCTCGCGTATTGCACGCCGAGATGTCCGAGTCCGCCGATGCCTTGCACGGCCACAACATCACCGGCACAGGCGCCGGAATTGCGCAACGCATTGAAGACAGTCACGCCTGCGCACATGAACGGCCCCGCTTCTTCCGGAGGAAGTTCGTCCGGGATTAGCGCCAACGCTTCTGCAGGCGCGATCATGTACTCGGCGTAACCACCATCAAAATCGATGCCCGTCGTTTTGCGATTAATACACATCGCGAAATCGCCGCGACGGCAGTGATCGCAAACAAAGTCATGTCCGCCATGCCAGCCGACGCCGACGCGGTCGCCCTTTTTCCAGTTCGTGACGCCATCGCCCAAAGCATCGATAACTCCAGCGACTTCGTGTCCCGGCACCCGCGGATATTGAATTCCCGGGAAAAGACCTTCTTTGACGATCACGTCGCTGTGGCAAATTCCGCACGCTTCAACCTTCACGAGCACCTGTCCGCGCCCCGGCTGCGGAACGTCGCGCTCGACGATTTCAAAATCGCCGCCTGCTTTACTGATCTGCGCTGCTTTCATTTTCGTAGTCATTTTCTGTTGTTCAGTATCGTCCTGTTCCCAACTCACGCCACTGCTTGCGCGGGTGGATCACTAACTTGTCAGCCAGGTAACGAACCAGGCTCCAAGAAACCCGATTACTAATCCGATTAACGGACTGGAGATGGCGAACCAGAGCGGGATTATTTCACTTAGAGGCAGCGACTCTCGCGTTCGCTTGCGCAAACGCGTTACTGTCACCGCGAATGGCATCGGAGTTTCGGCGGCGAAAGACTTCGAGTTCCCGGCGACATCGAAAGAGTGAATCGTTTTCATGGCCTCAACTGTGCGTAACGATCAAATCGCCACTACGGCGCGTGCGTAGGATTTTCCAGTGCCACATTCGAGTCGATTCTCACTACCTCTTTGGGATGAGAACCGTTGGGAACGTCAGTAGCTTCTAACGGGCGCATCTTGCGTCTGGTGCTTCGACTATCTCCCAAACGAGGGAGCCCAGAGTGGTTAGCACAAAATCTTTCGCTTGCGCAATGGCGATAGCTTCGACCGAGGCGCATCCTGCGACATGATAACGCAAGGCCTCGTTGGTGTGCGGGCGAAGCCGAGTCTCGCACGTGTAACGGCGCGGCGTCCGCGGAGCGCTTTCGATCACGAAATCGATGAAGCACTTTGGGCCGCCTACCGCCGTTATGATAAAAGCGCAGTCACACAGAATTTGCTCCGCCGTTATCTCGTGAAAGCGAAAGCGCTACGGCGAGGACGAAATTTCCATTCATGAGGACGACGGGGATACACATGACACGGCGTCGCCAAGGTAAGCGCGCTCAGGCATTGGCCGGTGCGCACGAATCTCGTCAGATTCGCTCGTACCCCGAGTTACAAAAACAACTGCACAACGATTTGTTGGCTCAGCATCCCGAGTGGATCGATTCGGATGGCAATTGCCCGACGTGTGACGAGTATGATCGCCGGCTCGCGCAGATCATTTCAATGTTCGAAGCGGCGCACCGACACGCGTGATCGGGAAAAAAGATGTAATTGGAAAATCCTGCAAACGCGAAACGGCGGCTGACACAGCCGCCGTTACAGTTGAATCAAACCGCGTCGCGTGGCGGTGGCGACGGCTTCGGTCCGGCTGACGACGTCGAGTTTACTGAAAATGCTTTTGACGTGCGTTTTCACTGTGCCTTCGCTGATGAATAACTCGGCGCCGATCTCTTTGTTGCTTTTACCCGCCGCGATCCGCTGAAGTACTTCGAGCGGTATGCAAGTCTCACCCGCGTGGACTCTGCGAATGGATTCCATCAACGCTTCCCGGGCGGTATCTTTTAGCAGATAACCTTTAGCACCCGCCTTAATAGCGCGGTAGATGTCTTCATCCCCGTCGAACGTGGTCAGGACGATGATGTGCGCGCCATCGTCGAATTCGCGTATTTCTTTGATCGCACCGACGCCGTCCAATTCCGGCATGCGCAGGTCGAGCAGCGTGACATCAGGGCGATGTTCTTTCCACAGATCGACCGCTTCGCGACCGTTGCTTGCTTCTGCGACGACGGTCATGTCGGACTTGCGCTTGACTAAGGAGACCAAACCTTCGCGCACGACGCTGTGGTCGTCGGCGATTAAAATACGAATGCACTCCCTCTTTTTCCCGTTCTTCCTATCCTTTGCAGTTTTCACTTAATCTCACGATTGTTGGTACGGCGACACAGCCACGATTCGCGTCCCTGCACCAGGTTTGGTTGATACTTCAACTGTGGCTCCAATCTGTTCGGCGCGTTCTTTCATCCCGATCAAGCCGAGGCCGTCACCATTCACGCCGTCGATAGCGAACCCATCACCATTGTCGCTAAGCTCCAGTCGAACCGCCTCGGAACCGAAGGAGAGTTGCGCCTGAAATTTGGTCGCACGCGCGTGCCTGAGTGCGTTGGTCAAAGCTTCCTGTCCGATATGCAGTAAATTCTCCTCAACATCTGGTCCGAGTTCCCGCGGTTCGCCTTGTAGCTGGAACTCGCTACGGAGCGAAGTACCCACTGTCGTATTCTTGATTATCGCCTTCAGGGCATCGGCGAATCCTGCTTTCTCGAGCGCCTGCGGTCGCAGCGCGTGCACGGATCGGCGCGCTTCGCCCAGACTTTCACGAGCGAGTTTGCGGGCGCGACGAACATGCCGGACAGCATTTTCCGGATCCTCTTCCATCAAGGCTTCTTCGGCGGCCTCCATCTGCACAATGACGCCGGTGAATCCTTGCGCAAGCGTGTCGTGAATATCGCGAGCCATTCGTGTTCGTTCTTTAAGGATCGCGGCCTGACGCTGTTGCTCAACAAGCTCTTGTCCATGCGTTGCCAGCATGACGTGATGAGCCAGCGCCTGTGCGAGTTCAATCTGGTCTGCGCGATATGTGCCCTTCTCAGCGTGCTGAATGCCGATAAAGCCCCGCAGTTCTCCGGATACAAACATCGGAACAGTCATAAACCTCTTCGATCCTCGACTAATTAGGTATTTGCGGAATTCTGGCGCGAGGCGTGAGTCGTGCTCGATGTCGTCGCATATGACGGGAGACTTCGTAAAGAGCATCTCCTGAAGCAGAGCCATATTTTTCCAAGCCTGGGGGTCCTTGACGATCGGATGGTCTGGATCAGCGCTGACCTGTCTGTCATTTTCAATTATCAGGCGCAGTGACAGGGAATCATCCTGCTGGTTACGCACCCAGAGCACGACGCGAATCGCATGCAGATGTTGCCCGATGGTTCGAAGCATTTCGCCGATGTATTTCCCGGGAGCGGCTTCAGTGGCCAGCACATCGAGGCTGCGCATCATCACTTCAACGTGACTGCGTGCGAGTTGTTCCGATGCGCGCAAAGTTTCCTGCGCGCGGTCCCGTTCAATGCCAACTCGTGTAAGGTGAGTCGCCAACTCAATTAGCTCCACATCTTGCGAGGTAGGACTTCGCGGTTCCCGATAGTACATGCAGAATGTTCCCACGACTTGTCCCTTCCAAGAAAGTACTGGATTCGACCAAGAGGCTCGCAGCCCGTGTTTCAATGCTGAGGCGCGATGCTCCGGCACATCCCATAGCGGATCAGTTGCGATGTCGGAGACAATAACCGCTGAGCCACGGTACGCGGCAGTGCCGCACGAACCGGCGCATGGCCCGATTGGCATCAGCTCCATCTGCCGTGTCCATTCCTTTGGCAGATTCGGCCCAGCGGCGACATCCAAGTGCACGCCATCCGCATTCAGCAACAAGACTGAAGCGAGTGTCTCCGGTCGTTGCTCCTCGATGATCAAACACAATGCATTCAGAATCTGCTTCAGCGGAACGCCGGTCGCGATCATCTCAAGCAGCCGTTTTTCACCAGCGAGCAAAGCTTCTGCGCGTTTGCGCTGGCTGATATCGCGCAGGATCGCCTGGAAATATCCACCACGTATCCCCGACACCGAAACTTCCACGGGAACGATCTCCCCGTTTTTGCGCAAAAATTTTCTCTCGAATCGTATCGTGCGTCCCGTCTTTAATTTCTCGAGCCTCTCTCGAAACAGATGGCGTTCTTCAGGCAGATAGGTCTCTGCGATGGGTGTGCGGACCAATTGGTCCTGAGGAACTCCGGCTAGCTCGGCGCCTGCGCGGTTCCCCAAAACACAGATGCCATTGGCATCGACCACGTAGATCGCGTCCGGCGAGATCTCGATCAGATCGCGATATTTCTCTTCGCTCTTGCGCAGTTTCTCCTCCGCGGATTTGCGCTCGGTCACGTCGCGTAACGTGCATAGCGTGGACAAAAACTTCCCGGTGTTGGACATCCGTGGAACAGAAACGCCGTCGAAATGGACGATGGCGCCAGTTTTTGTTCTCCAACGGACTTGATATTGCCGCGCTTTGCCCTCCAGCAGAGCGACGAGCATTTCACGAGCAAGCCTCCGGTCCTCGGGAACAAGGAGGAGTTCAAAAACATTCGCGCCGCGTAATTCTGACTCTGAATAGCCGCTCAGTTCGACGCCGCGCTGGTTAATACAAAGGATATTCCCGATTCGATCCAAGGAAATGATTACATCATGGGATAATTTAAAGAGATATTTTGCTGCGCTTTCACCTTCCTCTGCTGCGCGACAAGCTTCGTTCGAATGGCGGACCGACTGCGCTCGGGTGTTGAGGTTACCACGGGATGGATTCAGGCGAGTCGACTGGGATTTTGCGCGTCTGCGCATGCTGAGAATCTAACAATCACTTCCACGGCACGCTACTTTTGTTTACTCCCTCAAAAGAGGTGTTGTCCGGTCTCCCCTGCGTAGCAGCGAAAAATCCTTCGACCGCTTCGTGGTGATTCGGCGCGAGGGTGTCTAGCTTTCCGAAAGCAAATTATCAGAAATGAAAACCAAACAATCTCAGATCAACCCCAAGCGGGCCATGTGGAGGATTTTTCGGCGTTCCTCGCGGCGTCACGACCCGATGCTCGTGCTGAACATGACCCTCTTTAACTTCACAGACGGATGGAATCGCGCTTTTTCGAGGGAGCAGTACGGACGCTTCTCCGTGTAACAAGTTGCTACAATTCGATGGACTCCTGGAGCGAGTTTACGAGCAGTGGTCGCGTATTGAAGATTTGCCCAAATTCATCACGCCGTTGCGGCATGTGCAAAGAATTGACGCCACGCACTTTTCGTACACCTGGCGTCCGGATGGAGAAGACCAGCAAGGAATCTTTCACATTGTGCTGCAGATTCCCTGCCGGCGAATCGCATGGCGCACCATGGCCAACGATTTCATGTCGGGCGTGGTCTCTTTCGAGCCCCGTTCCCAAGAGGAAACGGAAGTGACGTTAAAAATCCGTTCGATCTTCGATCCTCCAAGTCTCTCCCAGAGAGTGGAGGAGTATCTGCGCAATTTTAAGCAGCTCGTTGAGAATGGGGAAGCTGCTTCTGTATGTAGCTGAGTGAAATCCAATAGGCGAAAGGAGAAAACCTGTGAATAAGAATCCCGAAAAAGTGAAACTGCTGTCCCGTGATTTACGCGATGGAAAACAATTCCCGCGCAGCCCACGCGCGACACTGGCCGGCTACGTGCTGGCGGCTCGCGCAGTGGACAAATGCCGCGCCGTGTTGCTAGACTGGGAAGGCGAATACCATTCCAATTGTCCGCTCGATCAACGCTGGCTTAAGTTTGCTGAGATCGATTACGACGACTTCCGATCGTTCGTTGCCACCGGCGCGACCGATGATGAAATTGCTGCGTGGATTGGCGAACATGCAAAGAAGCGTACGCGCAGTGAGATCATCGCTTGGAACAATAAAGAACGCGATCTGCACCTGAGTGATTTGCCTCTGGAACTCCAGGAGTACATGGAAGATTACATCCAGCAGTTTATTCCACGTAATCGGGTGGTTCACCACTGGTTCGACGTGTACGACCTGGAAGAAGAACGACTCTGATAATTATCGCTCAAGACGATACCGACGCATTCGTTTCACCGAAGTTTGTCTGCGTATTGGTCGGCGAAAAGCGCTGGTAACCCGCCGGTGTGTAGAAACAACAAAGTCTCATCCTTCTTGAAAAAGCCTTTGCGGATTAGGTCAATCATCCCAGCAACCGCGCGCCCGGTATAAACCGGATCCAGCAAGAGTCCTTCATATCGCGCGAACAACTCGATTGCTTCTCGCTCCCGCTCGGTGACCACGCCATAACCTGCGTCGCAATAATCTGCATTCACCAGAACATCAGCTGGCGTAAACTCGATCCGGTCGCCAATTTTCTCGCTGGTCGCCGATGCTAATTGCGACACTTCCTTTTTCAACCATTCTTCGGGTTCATCAACGCTGATTCCCATAATCTTGCCACTGAATCCAAAAACGCGCTGACCCGACAGCAATCCGGCATGGGTTCCGCCGGAAGATGTCGCAAACACGATCCAGTCAGCGCCAACGTTCTGATCGATCAGTTCTTTCATTGCGAATGCATATCCCAACGCGCCTGTGGGATTCGATCCGCCATACGGAACCAGGTAAGGTTTCGTTCCTTCTTGGGTCGCTCGATCAAACGTCTCTTGTAGGATTGTGTCGCGGTCCTTCCGATCGGCGACGTGCACGATCTCCGCTCCAAATAATAGATCGAGCAGCAAATTTCCAGACGCCTTCTGCGCCTTATCTCCGGTTAGCACGAGAATACATCTGAATCCCAATCGAGTCGCTGCCGCCGCAGTCTGACGGCAATGATTCGACTGCAGTGCTCCGCCAGTGATCA